>Ga0209606_1004546_pt1 | contig 12747 bp, 9 predicted proteins | sample AD_UKC057_MetaG_FD_184412 | JGI IMG/M metagenome (GOLD analysis project Ga0209606, IMG submission 184412) | Active sludge microbial communities of municipal wastewater-treating anaerobic digesters from USA - AD_UKC057_MetaG (SPAdes) (version 2) | ecosystem: Engineered > Bioreactor > Anaerobic >...
CGGGCGAGCGGATTCGGGCGGCAGTCCCGGCAAGTCGTTGGGTTGTGCATGCGCCTCGAGTAGGGCCTCGAGACGCTTGCGCAAACCCGGGTCCCCGGCGCATGCGCGGTCCAAGTAGGCGGCCCGTTCCTGGCCGACTCGTTCGAGGGCGGCATGGAACAAGGCTTCTTCGCGCGATGAGGAGTTCATTTGTGATTGTCGCCTCGTCTGTACACGCTAACGCGTAACGTGTCGCCGGAAAGTGTCAGGGAAAGGCAACTTCGCGTTCCTGCCTCCCGGCCGATCCGGGGCTTGACGGTTCACCCTGCTCTTTGCAGGCATTGCAGTACAGTCGTACAACGAAGGCGGGCGAACGGGCTGTTCCCCCTCACTCGTGGGTTTGACCCGGTGGCTTCCTCGGTCCTGACGGTCTACGGGGACCTTCACGCCGCAGCGACTACAACGCCAGCTCATGGATTCGTGGGCGGTGAGTTCGGAGTAGGAATCGGGGTCCACCCCCGGTTGGGGCGCGTGGTCGCACACCAGGCCGCACTGGTCGCAGACGCCGTGAATCCAGCAGTGCCGTTCGGTTCGACAAACCGAGCAGACGCAACCGTGCCAGTCGTGATGTTCAGACCGGGTCAGGCCGCAGCGGGCGCAGCGGCAATAGTGCCAATCGTGGTCCTGGTCCCGCACCGTGCCGCAGCGTTCACAGCGACAGCCGTTCCAGTGATGGCGGAGGAGACAGGATAGGTTCATGGGAAAAAGGCGGCTTCATTGGTGAGGGCCTGGCGGAACGACTCGCAGTCGGCCGGATTCAGAGGAACGAATCGCGGGGCGCCTTTCAGCGAGAGAAGACTCGTGCGGAAGGCGTCAATCACCCATGGCTCGAGGCCGGCCCGCGCGACATAGACGTCGGGAGGAGTCTCGAACACTTCAAGTTGCATGAGGCCCGAGTGGGCGTTTCTCTGGAAAAAGCGTGCACGCACCACGCCGGCTTCATAACCGCGATACAGCACCGCCCGCACGATCTCCCGGTTCACATCCATGTCCGGCCTCACATCCCTCTGCCCAGTTCGGTCTTGGGCCCCTTCGATCGCGGCTTGGGTCTGGGCGTCATAAGCGGTGAAATGCCGGTATTTGCTCAGATTGGTGCCTCGGACTCCGGCATGCGCCAGGAGCATCTTGGCGATCAGATTGATGGTCGAGTCGGTGTCACCGAAAGCGAAGGCATGTCCGGCCAATTGAGCCAGGTTGGTCACCCCGCGGTCATAGATGTCCCGGCGAGCGAAGATGACAGCCCGCTTACCTGCATCTTCCTGGGCGATAGGTTCTACGCCGGGATTCTGGCTCTTCGCCAGCAAGTAGGGCATAAGACCCATCCGATGGAAGTCGGTATTGCCCTGACTGATATGCTCATAGGTCGCGGCATACTCCCGGCAGAAGACCAGATCGATGCGCACGGGCCGTTCGAGCCGTTCCGCCACCTCCTTTTCCAGCCGCTTCAAGAAGGGGACGTAGCCTTTGGCCTGTTGCACGGGGTCCTCGGCGGGGCTCACGCTGATCGTGAAGCGTGACGGGACTCCCAGATCCAGCGGTAAAGGGTACCCGCCGACCACGCAGAGAATCTCAGAGCTGATTCTGATCGGAGTCGTGTTGGTGCTGTTGAGATCGGTCTCGATTCCTCTCCATAAGCCCAGCAACAACAAGCGCTGTGTCATGACATCGCGATCCTTCTTCTTCTGGGCATCCAGCAGGAGGCCTGTCACGACACCCAGGCCTAGGCAGAGGCTCAGGATCAGGGCCGTGCCGATCGGATTGCGTCTGATCCATCGGGCGGTCCGGAGCAACGGGCCCGCCGGGCGCGCTTTGATTGGCTCCCGACCAAGCCAGCGATCCAGGTCGTCGGCGAGCGCGGCGGCAGTGCCGTAGCGCGCAGCCGGATGTTTCTCGAGACACTTCAAGCAAATGGTCTCGATATCACGCGCGATGCTTCGATTGACAGTTCGCGGCTGCCGGGGTGCCTGCTCGACGACCGACCGGAGAGTCTCCACGGGCGAGGGGGCATGGAAGGGCGGTTGGCCGGTCAGAAGCTCGTACAGGATGGCGCCCAAGCTGTAGATATCGGTTGCAGCCGAGACCTGTCTGCCGCGGGCTTGTTCGGGCGACATGTAATCGGGTGTGCCGATCACTGCGCCGCTCACCGTCAGGGCGGGAGGGGTGCCTTCGTCGAGGGCGGCTTCGGTGATCTTGGCCAAGCCGAAATCGGTCACCAAAGGACGACCTTCGCCATTGATCAGAATATTGCCCGGCTTGAGATCTCGATGGAGCACACCGCGGAGGTGGGCATGGTGAACCGCCCGCGCCAGGGTGGCGATCAACTGCGCAATCGCCGTCTGCCGATCCTGTGCCGCCGACTTGCTCCCCGCCTGTCGGTCCAGGCAGAACTCTCCCCGCGCCATCCGTCGCCGCAAGCTCTCGCCCGGGACGAGTTTCATGCTAATAAACGGTTGTCCGCCGTGCTCGCCTACTTCGTAAATGGGCACGATGTTCGGGTGGTCGAGCTTGGCTGCAGCCTCGGCCTCGATCTTGAAGCGACGACGCGTGACGGACGAAGCCATTTCGGCGTCCAGGATGACTTTCAAAGCCACCGTGCGATGGAGGTGAACATCCTCGGCCTCGTAGACTACCCCCATGCCGCCCCGCCCGATTTGATGTTTGAGCCGATAGTTGCCGAAAAGGCGGTCGGATTCGGGCTGCGTCAGAACTGTCGAGCCTCGTCCGAGAGGCCCATCGAGTCCGAGTTCAAAAAGACATTTTGGGCACTGGCCCGAGGGAGTTCCGGGAGGCACCGGAGTGCCGCAGACAGGACATGTCTCCGCCGAGGCTTGGGGGGCTGCCATAACCTCCCTCATTCGAGTTCCCACCGCACCTCGGTGGGCGGCACTACCGGTCCGCCCTGTCCCAAACCTCGACTCTCCACCACGCGGTACCCCTGGAGCCAGGCCACATGGCTGTCCGCGAAGGCCAGGTTGCCACCGCCCGCGTGGCGGGGGACAAAGCGATAAGCCCAGACAGCGGGTTGACCGAGGTGGTCGTTGGGCTGATAAACATTCACCTTCGGCTCCCCTTCGAGTCGATTCTCACCGAAGAGGACCGTCTGCGAGACATACCCAATCCGACTGAACCTGGTCGTCGGGATATAGGGCAGCGCGATGAGTTGTGAGTTCAAGGCGATGGAAAAATACGGGAAGAAGGAGTCAGGATAGCGGATGTCGGCGGGAAACCGGGCGGAGGGGCAGTGGAACATTGTAGCTCGCTCGTAGAATCGGGGGCGGACCAGGAAATAGCCCGATGCGGCTTGGACCTTCATGTAACGGGACAGTGCGTTGTACCAGATGTCCTCCGACGGCCCTTGTTTGTTGCCACGAACCTGCATCCAGTTGTTGAGGTATGTGTTGCCAAACGGATGATAGCCTTCGCGCGGGATTTCGTCTTCATGATCGTCTTTATACATGGTCAGGGCCATCGCCCACTGCTTCATGCGGCTCTGGCACTCCGTGCGGCGGGCGAGCTCTTTGATTCTGGCCAGCCCGGGCAACAGCAGTGCAGCCAGAATCGCGATGATCGCAATCACTACCAACAGCTCGATCAAGGTAAAAGCGCGGCGTTGCGCGTACCGGGGCGCTGGCGCAGCCTGGGACGCCCGGTCAACACCCGGACGGCAACACGATGCCAAGCCCATCCTCATTTCAGACTGCTCGCTTTCACGGGACGGTTTCGACGCGGTAGAATCGTTGAGCCTGGCCTGGGCTGATCGCCTCCCGGACTGTGACTGACCGTCCGGGCGAGGAGTGCGTGCCCACGCTGGCCCATCCGTTTGGGTCGCCGAGGGCGGCACAGCGCTGCAGCATGTAGTGTCTCCCGGCGATCGCCTGCCAGGTCAGCGTGACGTGCTCCCCCTCCACCGCAATGTGCAGAAACCGCGGAGGCGCAAAAGACGAATAACCCGGGGAGCCGACATCATCCGATTCGGCGGCACGAAAGACACCGTCCACGCCCACCTCGCTTTCCAGTATCTCCGATTGATTCGTCAGGAAGTGGATACTCTTGCCGTTTGTTGACATGGCGAACATGACGCACGCCACGGCATCATACTTGCCAGTGGCGGCGGGATTCCACAGGAAGAGCGTGTCTCCCTCAGAAGCGAGACTGAATCCATCGTACGGGATAATGGTGAGGTTGGGCGGCAGGTTCGTTGCGCCCCACCAGGCGACGAAAGCCTCCGGCGTCGTCCGCTTGGCGAAAATGATGGATTCCCCCGGTTGGATGGTGACGGCTTGCGTCACAGTGCAGGGCGTGCCCAGTGCCAACACGTTCGAATTGTCAAAGAACTTCCAGCCCAGCAAGGACACGGCATTGGTGTCGAGATTCGTGAGCTCCCACCAATCACTGTGGTCCGCCACCGAGCTGGTTGAGGGCCACGCCATCATCTCGGTGATGAACAGCTTGGGTTTGGGATGCACCCAGAGTCGGGCTGAGGACTCCGCGCGGCCGAGCGAGTTGTGCACCTCCACGGTGTAGCGCGTACCGGACTGCGCCTCCTGGGCGTCGGAGACCACCAGCGTGCTATCGGTCACGTCCGGCAAGTCGGCGTCGTTGGAACGCCATCGGTAACTCGGGGACGGATAGCCCCGGGCCTGGACCGTGAAACTGGCCGTCTGCCCCGGATAGATGAACGTGTCGCAAAGGCCTCGGATGATCGTCGGAGGACACGGATTGGCGTTGACCGTGAGCGTCGCGACCAGGTTGGTGGGCGGACCGGCGCAGTTGGATACATGCACCTGATACAGTCCAGCATGGGCAGGTTCGACGTTGGTGATGGTGAGTGTGGCGGATGTCGCCCAGGAAATGGCGTTGCCCTTGAACTCCCATCGGTACTGTGGTGGCGGGATTCCCGTCGCACGAACGGTGAAGGTCGCCGCTTGTCCCCCGTCGACCTCGATATCGGCGGGTGCTTGGATGACCTGAGGCGGCACCGATCCTGCCGTGGAGCCGGGTGAACCGACATCGTCGGCGGTGGCGGCTTTGAAAGCGCCGCCGGTTCCTTTGACGCTCAAGACACCGAACATCCCGCTCTGCGTGTCGTACGTGAAGGACACGCCCTCCTGCGCCTGGCCAACGCTTACACCGTCCACCAAGATCCCCTCCGCGTTCCAGAGCTGCACATCCTCTTGAGAGGAAGCCAGACCGGGCTGCAGCCCCCAGGGAATGACCTGCACGCCGTCAGCCAATCCCCACCAGTGACGAAACGCATCGGCATCGGTTATGTCTTTCGTGCTCAGGCGAAAGAAGAGAATCGATTCCCCAGGACTGATCCTCACGCCGGCGAAGGGGGCTGAGTTTCTGGTTCCCTTGCGTTCACTCCAACTGTATCCCGCCAGGTCCACCGAGTGTGTGCCGAAGTTGGTCAACTCCCAGAAGTCCGATCCTTTCCATACCCACTGGTCGGCCAGGTTGGTCGTGGTCAAGGCCGAGGTCAGCACTTCGGTGATGGCCAACTGTGCCCTGCCTGCCGAAGCCCAAGCCAGCCCTGAGGCGATCAGCGCCAGCCAGAGGAGTGTCCGGCACCGTCTATCTGCAGGATCTCGCTTGTTCATAACGGGCGTCGTTCCGGTTCAAGCGCCCACCTTACGGGTCGGTTCCTGTCCCCACTCTTTTCTAAAGCAATTCCGATCAAACGTCACGGGCTCACGGGCCACCATTTCAATCTTCTGTCGATCGGGCGTCCGCCGTGGCACAGGCTCTGCCCCGGAGCCTAGTCCCAGAGCGCAAACAGGTAGCGCATCTCGTCCTCAAGTTCTGCCGGGCTGGTGACAGTCTGGGCCACTTCCACACGCAACAGTTCGCCGAAACGACGCCGCAGGCGGTGAACCCGCATCTTGACCGTCCCCTCGCTGAGTCCTAAACGCACCGCCAACTGCCTCCAGGGGCCCGTTTCGGCGTGATGCACCAACTGCGCCTCGAGCGCGTCGAACATTGCGAGGTCGCCGCTGATTTCGTGCTCACGACGCAAGGCCTTCAGCGTACGATCCAAGAGGGCGAGCGCCCACCGCCGGTCGTACAACTTCTCGGGTGTCAAGTCATGGAACGGCTCGGCCCCGTAGCAGTCCTCCGCGCGTAGTTCTTCCCAGGAGACAAAGAGATAACGCCCGCCCCGTTTCACGGTGTTGCGCTTGTCCCACTCATTGGCCACAAAATGCTCCAGCGCCGTGAGCAGGAATGTGCGAAACCGTCCCCGCTGCCGATCGGCCTGGCACACGTAGTCTTTCTGAAGAAACCGGGTGAAAAACTCCTGGGTCAAATCCTGGGCCTCGTGATGCGCATAACCTCGGCGGCGCACATAAGCGTACAAGGGATACCAGTAACCGCGGCACAGCTCCGACAGCGCCGCCTGAGCACTCGATGAGGAAGACCGACCCGCCTTGAGAACCACCGACCATTGTGTGGCCGCAAAACCGGTCCCCCCAGAATCGTGCTTGCAGGCGGTGGAGCTGCCCACGCTCATGGAGCACTTCTAGGCCTTCTCGTCGCTAATTCAAGCGCAATTCCGCCCTTCGGAACCGCCGGTTCGGCCGCGCGGGGCCTTGGTGCTGACGCGTGCGTCCACCAAACGCGTCGCAGCCCGTTACCTTTGCGCGCTTTTGCTTCAGAATAGGAGTGGACAGCTCTGCGGTTAGGTAGAATGAGCGAGAGAGATCTCTTGAACCCATGCATCCGGACGCTGCGATTCGCCGCGCGGCAGCGCCGGGATCGTGAAGAGCCTTTTGGGTGTCCCTCCGGCCGGCGGGGACAGGGGGCGGAGGCCGGTAGAACATCGGTGTGCGAAGAGATAGTCGACCAAACGCTTTGGGGCCCGTCGAGGAGATGAGGCAGGCCACATCGTGCGCCGAGTCGAACAATCAGTCAAACGTATGAAACACAGACATCGGTTCGTCACCCTCGGAACGGCCTGCGCACTTGCCGTTTTGGCAAGCAACGCCGTGGCCCGAGGGATCTGGGTATCAAACAACAGCGATTCCGGACCGGGCTCTTTTCGCGAGGCGATCACGGCTGCGAATGGAGATACTTCAGTCAACTGGATCACATTCGCTCGCGGTCTTGGATCCATTGGACTCCAAAGCACCGTCACCTTTGACGGCACTCAGGCGCTGAGGATCGACGGACACGAGGCGACACTTACTGCCGCCGGCAGCGAAGCGTTCGATCTGTTTGCAGCCACGGGAGGAGGTTGGTTGGAAATCAGCCGGTTAATCCTGGTTGGAAGTCACGCGAACGGGATCGTGGTGAGTATTCCCGCGGAGGCTGGGGGAGAGGTGCGAGTCGATCTTTGGGAGGTGATCCTGACTGGCAACAGCCTGTTTGGTCTCCTGATCGACGACTCACTGGGGTCACCGGCAGGTGTGCTGTTGAACGCGCAGCGCTGTGTCGTGACAGCGAACGGCACAGGGGCAATCGACAACGACGGCCTGCGTGTCAATGAGCGGGGACCGGGCAATATCTCGGCTTCGTTCAAGCAGTGCCTGTTTGAGGCCAACGGGGCTGACGGGGTTGAATTGGACGAAGGAGACTCGGGAGATGTTCTCGTCCAAGTCCTGCACTCGGATTTCATCGAGAACGGTTTCCTCGACATCGAAGACCTGGAAGATGGCATCGATGTCGACGAGGCGGGGGACGGTGACATCGTGGCCTTAATGGTTGACTGCCGGCTCGATGGCAACGGCGACGAGGCGACGGACTTGAATGAGGACGGAACGGGGAGCCTTTTCGCTTTGTTCAGCCAGGTCACGGCCAACGACAACGTCGACAAAGGTCTAACTGCCGAGGAAACCGGGGACGGCAATATCCAGGCGGTGTGTAGCCAAATCATCGCCATCGGCAACAAGAAGGAAGGCGTCAAGTTGGACGAGAGCGATGGCGGGGACCTGGAAGTCGAACTGCACAATGCGTACCTGGAGAACAACACGGATGACGGGATGCAGGTGGAGGAGATCGGTCCGGGCGATGTTGCCGTGCGCATCGTTAATTCCACAATCCTCAAGAGCAAGAAATACGGCCTGAATCTCACCCAAGGCGACGAAGGCACCGGGCTGCTGCGGTTACAGCACGTCAGCTTTGCGGAGAACATCTCAGGACCCTGCAAGGTCAAAGGCGCTGAGGTGATCGAAACAGGCCTTCCGAAGTAATGGCCAACGAGGAACACAAGCTGGCACGAATAGTCGTCCGCCACGCCGCGAAGTGCTCGCACAGCCCGGGGGGACGTACTTTGCAGTCCGCGGGATGTGCGACACTGACCCCTCACCCCGTCCCTCTCCCCATCCGATGAGATCCGATGGTGAGAAATGCGGGCTGGGGCCGTCGAGCGGAAGCCGGCTTTAGACGTGAGCCGATTGGTGCCAGACCTACGGCTACCGGATCTCGATGAAGGAAAGCCCAAGGGCGAGCTTGTCATTGGCGAGATTCCTCAACGCAGACAAGCCGAGTTCGCTCAACGCCAACCGGCCTAACCCACCCGACATCGAGGTTTATTTGAAGGGGGGACAGAGCGGGCAAGTTGGGTTCCGCTTTGCCAAGACCAACCGTCCAGTCTCGCCAAAGCCGTGACCATGGCTTCGTTCAACCAGGTGCCACTGGGTGACCATCCACGCCAGCCAGCGCACCACGCGCGGTCTCCTGGCTTCGGGCTTCCTGGGTTGCCCCGCGTTCACGTCCGTCCGCCTCCTTCGCCCTGGTTCTCCTGGGCTGACGCCAGCCCGAGGGCCGTCTGGCGAATCTGGCGCAGATCCATCTTGCCGCTCGCCAGGCGGGGCAATTCGTCCACGTGAAAGAACTGGCTGGCCCGGGGCAGCCAGAGATTGGGCAGCCCGAGCTGCGGGAGTTTCTTGACCACTTCTTGCAGACGGTCCTTTGGCAGGGTGTGCAGGACAACCAGGCACTCGCCCTTCTTGGCATCGGGCACACCGGTGACCGCGAAGGTCGCGTCGGTCACTCCGGCCGCCTCGTGCAGTTTCTCCTCCACTTTCCCGTGCGGCACCATCTCGCCGCCAATCTTGCTGAACCGGCTCAAGCGATCGGTGATCTGCACAAAGCCGTCTTCGTCCAGCAGGGCGATGTCACCGGTCACATACCAACCGTCGCGGAGAACCTCGGCGGTCTTCTCCGGGAGACCCAGGTAACCCCGCATGACGTTCGGTCCACGCACGAGCAGCAACCCTGACTGTCCCACCGGCCGCGGCGCGCCGGTCTCGGGATCGATGATCCGCAGGCTGACCCCGGGCAGCGGACGCCCAATGCTGCCGCGCCGACTGCCGGCTTGCCGGACGCCCGCGGCGCGGAAATCGTGGGTGTTGCCCGTGACCACGGGCGAGCACTCGGTGCAGCCGTACCCCTCGACGGGGCGGAGGCCGAACTTCTCCTCGAAGGCGGAGGCGAGCCGCTCCGGCAGCTTCTCCGCCCCCACCATCACACAGCGCAGGCTCCCGAAATCAGAGGGCTCGCAACTGCGCAGATAGATCTGCAAGAAAGTCGGCGTGGCCATGAGATAGGTCAGACCATAGCGCCGGACCAGTTCGCCGATCGGTTTGGCGTCAAGCGGGCTGGGGTGAAAGGCGACGCCGATGCCGATGAGTGCAGGCGCCATCAGCGTCGCCGTGAAGCCGAACGAGTGGAAGAACGGCAGAATCCCCAGGAAGCGATCCTGCGGACCAAAATCGTACGTCTGACCGAGCTGCGCGACGTTCGAGGCAATGTTGTAGTGCGTGAGCATGACGCCCTTGGGCTCGCCCGTGCTGCCGCTCGAAAAGATGACGGTGGCCAGGTCATCCAGTGTGCAGGCCTGTTCGCGACCGAGCGCTCGCTCCAAAACGCCCACGGGTGCCAGCCAGGCCAGCACGAGCGCGGCGAGCTTCTCGCCGAGCCGCGGTTTGGCAGCAAGGTCCTCGAGCAGCAGCGCGCGGACAGGGAGCTTCACCTTGATCCGATCCAGAAAGGCTCGAGAGGTCAGGACGGTCTGCAGGTTGCATTGGCGCGCACATGAGGCGAGCTGGGTCTCGGAAAGCGTGTAGTTGAGGTTCACGGGCACCTTGCCCAAAAGCAAAGCGGCAAAGTTGACGAGCGCGCCAGCGACGGAAGGCGGGAGAAACAGCCCGACCATTTCCTGGCCGGCCCAAGACGCCCGGAGCCGGCGGGCGAGAAACACCGTTTTGGTGAGCGCGCCGCCGAAGCTCAGGCGCGGCACGCGCGCATCGGCCATCGCGAATCTCGAGGGGCACTTCCGGGCGCGGTCGACGAAGGCGCGGTGCAGGGGCTTCATGCTGGCGCGCCGATGCGCCCAGGCGTCGGTGTTGAGTTCCTGAATGGCGGTGCGGACCTCGGCGGCCGTGGCGCTCGCCGGCATCGCCGAACCGAAGTTGATCGTCACCGGATACGGGATGCGGCGCGGGAGCTTCCAGAGGAACCGGCCGCTCTGGTAGCTGAAGATGCTGCCCCAGACGCCGTCCAGGCAGACGGGGATGATCGGGGCGTTGACTCCCTCCATGATCCGCTCGAACTCCCGCCCGAACGGCAGCATCACACCGATGCGCGAGATGGTCTTCTCGGCGAAAACGCCGACCACCTCGCCCTGCTGGATCGCCTCGCGGGCCAGGTTCAGGGCACGGATCAGGTCGCGCGGGTGGGCCTCGGACGGGAGCGGGATCGCGCGGAGGTAACGCAGGCACGGCTTCAGCCATCGGCGGTCGCAGATGTCCTGGGGGAGGAGAAAGCGGATCATCCGGCGGGTGCTGGCGAGCACGAGCAGCAGGTCCACGAAGGAGACGTGGTTGCTGACCAGCAACGCGCCGCCGGCCAGCGGGATATTGTCCGGATGCAGGACGGTCACCCGATAGAACAGGCGGGTGAATAGCCAGAGGAAACAACGCAAGAGAGGAGGTTTCATTGGGATTTGACGGGATCCGACGTGAGTGCCTGGGCCGGAACCTCCCACCGGGCAGCTTGGATTTGCGCGATCAGCGCCTCGCGCATCCGGAGCAGGCGATGAGCGGCGATCGGCGCGCGAATCATCACCAGAGTGGAACGGACAGCGGCCGCGAACCGATGGGCGCCGCGGGCGTAGTAATGGGCCACCAGGCCTGCCACGGGGAGTGACAGCCCGTAGATGAGGCTCACGGGCCATCCAAGAATGGCGTGACAAAGAGCGATCAACAAGCCGTACCACGGCCCGAAACTGAGTATCCCGGCGAGCAGAGCGGTGGTCGTCACGCGCGTCCTGTTGGTCGAGGTCTCGGCGAAGCGTTGGATGGCCCAGTCCACGATCATGATGGGCAAGAGCCGATGCACCCAGCCGTACGCGGCCACGGGAAACAGCAGGACACCCGGCACCGCCCAAACCAGGCTGCGCCCGATCAGTGAACCCGTTGTGGGGAAGAGGGCCGGCGAGGCGTGGCTGAACAGGACTGGATCGCGATCAGTCTGGAGTTTCAAGGACTCCAGCTCGGCGTCGGACAAGTTCAGCCGCTTCAACCTGCGCTCATACTGGTCGAGGCGCGTGACAAAGTCGGTGGCGCGTTCCGGCTGGTGTTCGCAGGTGAACTCGACCGCTCGGGCGATGGCCTGCGTGAGCAGCAGCTCGCCCACGCGAGGCGGGACCGGCTCGTGGATGACCCGGTTGCCCACGAACAGCCGATCCAGATACAGCCGTTTGACGGCTTCGATGACACGCGCCTGCTCCAGCTTGGGCACATGGAGTATCAGCGTCTCAATCCGATGCTCCATCTCACCCGTGAGTGTGCGGATGCAATCATGCTTCCGTTCGGGGTAACCATCGAGGAACGCGGCGGCACGGATCGGCTCGCCGAAGTTCACCAGGACTTCGCTGCGATAGCGTTCCTTAGCGGAAAAGGTCAGACCAACGGGCACCAGTTGCAGACCCAGTTTGCCGCCGTGGCGATGCTCCAACTCCAGCGCCATGCGCGCCGCGCCTGTCTTGACCGATTTGAGTTGGGGATCGTCATGGGTGATGCCTTCCGGGAAAATCCCCACAGCCTCACCCTTTTCCAGCACGCGGTAGCACGCCTCGAAACTGTCCCGCACCGTGCGCATGGCGCGCGCGTCGTCCTTCACCCGGTTGATCGCGATCACACCGCACTGGGTCAGCAACCAGCGGATCGGGGCGATCTGGAAAAGCCGTACGGTGGCGACGAAGTTCACCTTGCGCGGCACGGACGTCCCAATCACAAAGGCGTCCGCGACCGAGTTCGGATGGTTGGACGTGAACAGAACGGGGCCCGTCGCCGGCACCCGCTCCCCGTGGAATCGCTCGATGCGCGCGAAGTAGAAACCCAGGGCGGCCCGCAACACCCACCGGCCCAAACGGTACGCGATGTTGAGGGAGACTCTCATGTCACAGGCGGCGAGCAATCTGAACGATTGCAGGACAGCGTGGACGGGCTCGATTCGGGTACAGAATTGAGGAGGGGCTCAGCGACCGCTTGCCGGGCGGTCTCTTCTTCCCGCGGCGGCTCACCATTCGCCCCCATCGCCTCCTCGAGTCGGGCCAGGAGTATCCGCGCTTGTTTGGCGCCCCTTTGGCGGGCCGCGAGCAGGAGACCCGCGAACTTCAGCCCCCGGCCCCGCCGCGCGATGCGCACCACGTTGGCGACCGCGGCCGGTCGCATGTGGCCCAACTCGATGGTGTACCGCAACGCCCAA
>Ga0209606_1004548_pt1 | contig 12737 bp, 5 predicted proteins | sample AD_UKC057_MetaG_FD_184412 | JGI IMG/M metagenome (GOLD analysis project Ga0209606, IMG submission 184412) | Active sludge microbial communities of municipal wastewater-treating anaerobic digesters from USA - AD_UKC057_MetaG (SPAdes) (version 2) | ecosystem: Engineered > Bioreactor > Anaerobic >...
GAGCACGTTGCTCAACATCATCGGCGGCATCGACAGCCCCACGGCTGGGCGGGTGTTTTTCAAGGACGAGGAGCTCACCGGGTACTCCGAGCCGGAACTTACACGGTACCGGCGCCGGCACATCGGCTTTGTGTTCCAGTTCTATAATCTGATGCCCAATCTGACGGCCCTGGAAAACATCGAGATGGCCACCGAGATCTCCGCGAACCCCATGGTTCCGCGGGAGGCGTTGCGCCTGGTGGGTCTGGACGACCGCCGGGACCACTTTCCCTCGCAGTTGTCGGGCGGCGAACAACAGCGCGTGGCGATTGCGCGCGCGGTAGCCAAGCAGCCGGAGATTCTGCTGTGCGACGAGCCGACCGGAGCGCTGGATTTCCAAACCGGCAAGGTGGTGCTCGAGATGCTCCAGCACATCAACGACGAGACCGGCACGACCGTGATCGTCATTACGCACAACGCGGCGATCGGGAAAATGGCGCACCGGGTTGTCCGCATGATGGACGGTCACGTGCGCGAGATCATCGAGAACGCAGAACGGCTCGAGCCCAGCCAACTCGAGTGGTGACGCAGAGTGAACATCCTGCACAAGAAACTGTTTCGTTACCTGCGCATCAACTGGGGACAGGCCCTGGCGATCACGGCTGTGATCACCTGCGGCACGGCCACGTATATCAGCCTCGCCTCGGCCCACCGCAACCTTGAGCTTACCCGCGATACATACTACGAAGAATACCGGCTAGCCGATTTCTTCATCATGTTCGAACAGGCGCCGATGACGGCCGTCTTCAAGATCAAGGCCCTTGAAAGCGTCCATGAAGCCCGCGGCCGCATCGTCAAAGACGTCGGCCTCGACGTCCCCGGACAAGAAGAGCCTCGCGCGGGCCGGATCGTCTCGATGCCGGACAGCCCGGGGCCGGTGCTCAACGACATCGCGCTGGTGTCGGGCCGCTATTTTGATAAGAGCGCGATGAACGAGGTGATCCTGAGCGAGAACTTCGCGAAAGCCAACGACCTCGCGCTGGGCGATTCCGTCAAGGCCACCATTGAGGATCGCAAGCATACCCTGCGCATCGTCGGCATGGCGTTGTCGCCCGAGTACGTGATCATGATCCGCAACGGCCAGGACCTCGTGCCGAGCCCCGAAAAGTTCGGCATCCTGTGGGTGTCGCAGAGCTTTGCGGAAAGCGCGTTCGCCATGAACGAAGCCTGCAACGAGATCGTGGGGACAGTGGACGGGACGCTCCCGCTCAAGACGCTGCTCGACCAGGCAGAGGATGTGCTCGACCCCTATGGCGTCTACGCTAAACTCGAACGCAACGACCAGATATCGGCCCGGTTCCTTGCGGACGAGATAGCGGGCCTCGCGGTGTCGGCCAAGATCACGCCCGCCATCTTCTTGGGTATTGCGTCGCTGATCCTGCTGGTCCTGCTGAACCGTATGGTGCGCAACGAGCGCACCGAGATCGGCCTCCTGAAAGCGTATGGTTACTCGACGTGGGACGTGTCGGGCTACTACATCAAGTTTGCGGTGCTCCTGGCCCTGTTCGGCTGTCTCGGGGGCGCCTTCGCGGGGCAGTGGCTTGCCAACGCAATGGTCAAGATGTACGTGCGGTTCTACACGTTTCCCCTGTTTCGGGCGCGCGCGTACCCCGACATTCTGGCACGCTCGCTGGGTATCAGCCTCGCTTTTGCGCTTGCCGGCGCCCTTTCGGCGGCGCGCCAGGCGGCCCGTATACAGCCCGCCCAGGCCATGCGCATCGAGCCGCCCAAGTACGGCGGCCGGACAGTCTTCGAACGGATCCAGGCGGTCTGGAAACGGCTGTCGTTCACGTGGAAGATGATCGTGCGCAACGTGTCGCGCTATCGCGTGCGGGCCGGGATCTCGATCTTCGGAGTCATGGTTTCCGCCGGGATCATGGTGGTCGGATTCTTTACCATGGATGCAATGGAATTCATGATCAACTTCCAGTTCACCGAAACCCAGCGCGAGGACGTCCGCGTCTCCCTCCAGAAGGAAATGGATGAGGACGCTCTCCGCGACCTGATGCGCTACGGCGAGGTCCGGGCCGCCGAGCCCATGCTGCAATACCCGTTCCGCATCAAGACGGCGTGGCGCGAGAAAGAACTCGCCGTGCTCGGGATACCCGAAGGTTCGCAATTGCACCGGCTCCTGGATCTCGAGGGGCGGCCGGTCAGCGTGGGTTCGAGCGGGCTCGTGCTGTCCGAGCGGCTAGCCGAAGAGTTGAATGCGGGCCCGGGCGACGTGCTGGTACTCGAGCCGTTGCGCGGGTTGATCGAGGACGAACGCGAGGTGACCGTGCGGCAGGTGGTGTCCCAGTATCTGGGAACCTCGGCGTACATGAACATTAACGCGTTGAGCCGCTTGCTGGACGAATCGTTCGCCTTGAATACCGCCCTGCTGAAGACACACGAGGGCGAAGCGCATAACTTATCAAAGGCCCTCAAGGACATTCGGGGGATCGCGGCCGTCGAGTTGAAGGAAGACATGCTCGCCAACATCACGCGGGAACTGCGGGATTCGATGGCGATCAGCAACACCGTCCTGCTGATATTCTCGGGGATCATAGCCTTTGCAATCATTTACAACGCGACGATAGTGTCCCTCGAGGAACGCAAACGGGAACTCGCCTCGCTGCGGGTAATGGGATTCTCGACCGGGGAGGTCGGCGCCATCGTGTACAAGGAGAATTTCATGTTGTCGGCCGTGGGATTGATTCTCGGCCTGCCGTTCGGGATGGCGCTGTGCCGGCTGCTTGTTTACGCGTATGACACGGAGCTGTACCGTTTGCCATTTTACATCGAGCCTTCCACTTTTGTATGGACCTGCGCGATGACGGTCGTATTCGTGAGCCTGGCCAATCTTGCGGCGCGGCGGCGGGTCCTGCGGCTTGACATGGTTGAAGTCCTTAAGTCCCGGGAATAGGAGGAGGAGTCTTGAACCGCAAGCGCCTCATCATCGGAGCCGTGGTGGCCGTTGTGGCGGCTATTGCAGGATACTTGTCGTTACGCGGTCCGGTATTGCCGGTTGCAGTGACCGGCGCGGTGCGGCGCGACGTCAGCGAGTACGTGGCCGAGGATGCCAAGACGCGCCTCCACGACGAATACGTCATCGATATGCCCGTCTCGGGCACGGTCGAACGCATTGCGCTGGACGTAGGCGACGAAATCAAGGAGGGGGATGTGCTGGCCCGGGTTGACCCGTACGACCTCGAACGCCAGATTGAAGCAACCGAAGCGCTTGTCGAACAGGCCCGGGCCCGGATCACGGGCGTCGACGTGTCTAAACCGAAGGACGAACAATTGAAATCGGCCGAGGTGAGAGTAGCGGAAGGCCGGGACGCCGCGGCGATAGCGCGAAAGGAACTCGAGGCTGCCCAGATCAATCTGGCCACGGCTGAACAGAATTACAACCGCATCAGCGCGTTGTACAAACAGGGCGTGGCCAGCGAGGCGGACTACGACGAGGCCGAGCGCAAGTACAGAACGTTGAAGGAGGACTTCGAGCGCATGAAACTCGCGGAGCGCGTCGCGCAGAAGAATCTCGAACGGGCTGAACTTTCCCAGCGCGAGCTGGCCGGTTCGATTGACGACAACGAATACATGCGCGAGGTGTATCAAGCGGAGATTCAGCGTCTCGATTCGGAACTGAGCATTCTGCGCGATGATCTCGGCAAGACCGAGATCAAGGCGCCAGTTGGCAGCGTCCTCCTCGAGAAGTACATCGAGGATACGCGGGTGCTCCCGGCGGGAAGCCCTTTGGTGCGGCTCGGCGATTTGGCCACCATCGAGATCGAGAGCGACATCTTGTCCGAGGAAGTGACGCGCATCTCGGTCGGGGATCCGGTCGAGATCGGCGGAAAAGCACTGGGCGGGCGGACGATAATGGGAAAGGTCACCCGCATCTATCCCTCGGGATTCAAGAAGATTTCTGCTCTCGGCATCGAACAGCAGCGCGTAAAGATCCTGATTGGGTTTGACAACGGCGAAGCGCACCTGCGTCCCGGAACCAGTGTCGATATACGCGTGATCACGGAACTCCACGAAGGCGTGACCGCCGTGCCCGAACGCGCCACCTTCAAGCGTGACGGCGGCTGGGCGGTCTTCAAGGTAAACGGCGGCAAAGCCAGACTGGTTCCGGTGACCATCGGCCTCAAGAACGACGAATGGGCTGAAATCACGGAAGGCGTGGAACCCGGCGACATCATCATCACCGAGCGCAAAAACGAACTCGAAGACGGCGTCCGCATCGCCCCCATGCCGTTGAACGGAAGCGGGGGATAGAAAGGGGCGGCCGGGACATCCGCGACCGGCATCTGTCCCGCTGTGGCATGGTCTCTGGGCCGTGCCGTTTCCGCGGCCGCGCCGGGCCGATCACTCGAACTTCGCATTCCCCGGGTGTATGATGCACCTCTCGCAGCGGGTCGTAATGTCACAGGGGAGAAAGCACATGATGCAGGCGAAGCAGTCCGTGTTGAAGACGTTGTTTGCGGTTGCGGCAATCTGGGGTTCGGGTGTTGGCGCGTACGCACAGGCAACGCCCGAATCCGCCGCGGCGATCGTGTTCGAGAACGAGAGTTTCCGGTACGAGATCGCCTCGGACGGCCGTAATCTGGCGTTTATCGACAAGGCGTCGGGGACAAACTACTTGAAAGACGCCGAGCCCCGCCGTGCCGCCAACGTGCAGATCGCGGGAGCCGCGGTGGAAGTTTCCCGCGCCGTTTTCGGTGACGGGATGCTCACGCTTGGCTTCGGAGACAGCGGTGTGGAAGCGGGGGTGCGCGTTGCGATGCACGCGCGCCACATGCTCATGGAAGTGGCTTCGTTAAAGGGCGAAGGCGTCGAGCAGCTTACGTTTCTCAACGTGCCGCTTGCGCTGGAGGGCTCATTGACGGAGCCTTTTGCCTGCTGTGTGCTGGCGCTGAACCTTCAGACCAATGTGCCCGAGATTCCGGGGCCCAACAACCTTCTTCGAGCGATGTGCTATCCACGGTTCGGCATCGAGGGCGCCCAAATCGCGGTTATCGGTTGTTCTCAAGCCCAATTGCGCGACGTGATGAAGACGGTCGTGAGCGCGGCGAAAGATATTCCACGCTCTGACATTGGCGGGCCGTGGGCGCTTGATGGCGAGATCAACCGCGGGTCGTACCTGTTCGACTTCGGGCAGTGTACCGAGGGAACGGTGGACGAGTGGGTCGCCGTGGTCAAACGGCTCGGCCTGAACCAGGTGGACTTTCATACCGGCGGCTCTCTGCGGTTCGGCGATTGCCGGCCCAATCCCGCCCTGTTCCCGAACGGCCGCGCGAGCGTGAAAGCGGTCATCGACAAGCTGCATGCGGGAGGCATCGCTGCGGGACTGCACACGTACGCGTTCTTCATTGCCAAGGACGCGCCGTATGTCACCCCGGTTCCCGATCCGCGGCTGGGGAAAGACGCGACGTTTACCCTCTCCGAAGCGTTGGCGGCGGATGCGGTGTCGGTGCCGGTCGAAGAATCGACCGAAGAGATGTCTACCACGACAGGGTTTATCGTGCGCAACAGCGTGACCATTCAGGTCGGCAATGAGTTGATTGTGTACGCGGGCGTGTCGAAAGAGCCGCCCTATGCGTTCACGCAATGCACGCGCGGGGCTTATGGAACAGCGGCGGCCGCACACGACAAGGGCGCCAAGGTGCACCATCTGCTCGAGTGCTTCGGGCTGTTCGCGCCGGACCCCGATTCGACGCTGCTCGCGGAAGTGGCCGGCCACACGGCGGACACGTTTAACGAGTGCGGGTTCGACATGATCTACCTGGATGCGCTGGATGGGGAAGACGTGCTGGCGGGGCGCGAGAACGCCTGGCACTACGGTTCGAAGTTCGCGTTCGAGATCGCAAACCGCCTCAACAAGCCCGCCTTGTTCGAGATGAGCACGTTTCATCATCACCTCTGGTATATTCGCGCGCGCATGGGCGCGTGGGACCATCCGAACCGGTCGCACAAGGAGTTCATCGACATCCACGCCGCGGGCAACCTTTCGGGCGGAAAGACGTTCCTTCCCATGAACCTCGGCTGGTGGGCGGTGAAAGTCTGGGCGGGCCCCCAAAGCGAACCGACCTTTCCCGACGACATCGAGTACCTGTTGGCCAAATGCATCGGCACGGATGCGGGGCTCAGTCTGATGGGGGTAAATCCCGGCAACATAGACACGATCCCCGCGTATCAGCGGCTCGCGCCCATTTTCCAACGCTACGAGGGCCTGCGCCACGCGGGATATTTCCCGCAAGAGGTGAAAGACCAGCTCAAACAGCCCGGGGCGGAGTTCACCCTGCGCGAGAACGCCGAAGGCAAACCCTATTTCCAGCACGTGAACTACGCGAAACACAAAGTCTGCGATACCCAGGGCATCACGAACGTGTGGACCAGCACAAATCCCTTCGGGGAGCAGCCGCTTGCGTTGCGTATCGAGGCGCTGATGTCGGCCGCGCCCTACGACGCGCCCGAGGCCGTTGTGCTCGAGGATTTCGCGAGCCCGTCTGAGACATTTACGGATTTCCAGGCAAAGCAGGGCGTCGAAGGAACGCTTGGGCGCACAACCGAACAAGTGAAGGCCAGCGAGGCCAGCGGCGTGTTCACGGCGACGAGCTCCCTCGCGGCGCCAAACGGCTCGTGGCTCAAGTACGGGAAGACCTGGTCGCCCGTGCTCAACATCGCCCAGCAGCAAGGTTTGGGCGTGTGGGTTCATGGAGACGACCAGGGTCAATTGCTGAACATCCAGATGAAAAGCCCCTTTCATATCACCGGCGGAATCGGCGACCATTACGTGCGGGTGGACTTCACCGGCTGGCGGTATTTCGAGCTGATCGAGCCCGAAGGCGGCACTATCGACGACTGGGGATGGCCCTATGGCGGCGCGTACGGCATCTACCGCGAAGACGTCAGTTATGCCAGCATCGAGTCGCTGTCGCTGTGGTATAACAATTTGCCTGTGGGGAAACCGGTCACGTGCTATCTCAGCCCGATCAAGGCGTTGCCACTCGTCAACATCACGCTCAAGAATCCGTCGGTTACGGTTGGGGGCAATACGATCACGTTTCCGGCCGAAATACCAACGGGGGCCTATCTCGAATTCCACGGGATGAACGACTGCAAGCTGTACGGCCCGAATGGCGAGTTCCTCGCGGATGTGACGCCGGCAGGGACAATCCCGGTGCTGGCAGCCGGCGCAAACCAGGTCAGCTTCGGGTGCGAGGGACCGGCCGCGCCGAATCCCCGCGCCCGGGTAACGCTTATTACGCTTGGCGAGCCCATCTGACGGGTCGTAAACAGCAAAGGATCGCCACCGGCCGCGGCCACGGCGCTGTGGGGGCTCAGGAACGGTTCCGGCTCGCTCTTGCAGCGGTCTTTCCCGGAAGTTCCGCCCGCCGATGTTGTCTCGCAACGAGGCAACCTCGTAGAATCAGGCCGATGTTCGTGGTGGATGTGCCGCCGGGGGCTTGTGAACCTCATGCAACCCCATGCGTAGTAGGGAATGAACGAAACACACGAACAACCGACCGATGAAACGCTGGCTGAGCGTGCGCGCGACGGGGATACCCGTGCGTTCGAGATGCTCGTCAAACGATACCAGCAGCCGTTGTTCAACTACATCCGCCGGATGATCGGCAACGCATCGGACGCGGAGGACCTGTTCCAGGACACGTTCATGAAGGTTTACAGCCATCTCGAGCGGTTTCGGCCCGAAGGAAGCTTTCGCGGCTGGCTCTACCGCATCGCCACCAACACCTGCCGCGATGCTCTGCGCCGCCGGAAACTGCGCCGGGCATTCTCGTTGGACACCGGCCTGGGTCCCGGCGACGCGCCACCTGGCGAACGGTATGCGTCCGGCGCTCCCAATCCAGCGGAGAAGGCCGCGGAGGCCGAACTGGCAGGACGGTTGGCAGCGGCGGTTCAGTCGCTATCCATCAAGCACCGGTCCGTGTTCCTCATGGCCCGCTACGAGGGCATGAGCTACGAGGAGATTTCGCAAAGCCTGGGAATCCCCGTGGGCACCGTGAAATCACGCATGAACACGGCGGTGAACGCGTTAATGGACGCGCTGGAGGAACTGTCATGAGCGATTCCATGCGCGAAAACAGGGGCATCCGTGGACAGCTTCGCGCCTATCTGCTCGATACCCTTCCGGAGACGGAGCGCGCCGAACTCGAGTCGCGTCTTGCCGGTTCCGAAGACCTCCGTACGCAGTTGGAGGCCGAACGGGCCGCTCTGGCGAAGCTGGACGCGCTGCAGGAGGTCCAGCCCGGCCACGACCTCGCAGCGCAGGTGATGGGCGAGATTCACGACCGGGAAGCGAAGAAGCGTCTCAAGGGTCCGATGTGGCGGCGCCGCCTCCTGCAGAGTGTAGCGGTGCTGGCGATAGTTCTGACCGTTTCCGTCGTATTCCTGCAAGTTCTTGAGCGGCCTCGGGAGGCCTCACGGCTCGCATCGTCGGCCAACAATCTGAAACAGATAGGCCTGATCATGAAGATGTATGCCAACGAGAGCAAAGGGGAGTTCTTTCCGCCGCTCGCCCCGCAGGAAGGCGTCTGGGGAATCGACGTGAGCGTTCTCTACCCGCAGTACCTCACCGACCCGCAGATCCTTATTGCCCCCCAACATCCCCGCGCCGCCCAGCTGCGCGAGGAAATGGATGCGGCCATGAACGCGGCGCCGATCGACTGGGCGGCTGTCAACCGTCTTGCCGCCGAGAGCTACACCTACATCGGGTGGGCCGCCACGAACACCGAGGAACTAGCGCGATTGAAAGAGGCCCGGCCACAGTCCTTCGCGGGGCGCATGCAACTGGCCCAGAGTTTCGAGGCAGATACCCGGATTTACCGGCTGCGCGAGGGCATCGAGCGGTTCTTCATCACCGACCTCAACAATCCGGCGGCGTCCGCAGGCGCCCAGTCCGAAATCCCGGTCATGTTCGAGACATATCCGAGCCGTCCCCGCGGCAGAAACGTCTTGTACATGGACGGACATGTTCAATTCGTGCGGTACGGAGAGGCCTTCCCCGTGACCGACGAAACCGATAGAATCCTCGGCATCGAACCCGCCCGCTGACCGTGCGCGACCGGCAATCGCGCTACGGATTGTCAATGGCACACACCACGCGGAAGCCCACGTCGTGGACAGCTTGAGAAGCCGCGTAGTGCAGGCGAAACGAGCCTCGCGCACGCCGCGGACGGTCCATCCACGAGCCGCCGCGGACCACTTTTCGCGCTTCGTCAGAGGATGGGGCCCGGGACACACTCGTCTCGTCCACACGCGGCACACTCGCCCGGGCCGATTCCTTCGCCATTTGATCGGCTGTGCTGTCCGGCGGGGCTGCTTCCGGCGTCCCATTGGGATAGGGCTGGTAGTCTGAGAAAGTCCATTCCGCGGCGTTGCCGTGCATGTCGAAGAGTCCCCAGGGATTGGGCGCGAAGGCGCCCACGCGTGCGGAGACGCGCCATCCGTCGTTGAACCGCGTGTCAGCGGGACGCCAGGGAGGCACGGCGCGGGGGGAGTGGGGATAATACACGGTGTAATGGGTGGCATCAGAGAGGTTGGCGGCGCGGCCGAAATCGTCGTCGAGGCCGCCGTACCACAAGGGCGTGTTGGTTCCGGCGCGGCAGGCGTATTCCCATTGCGCTTCGGTGGGCAAGCCGAACCGCCGGCCGGTTGTTGCCGAGAGCCACTCGCAGAAAGCCATGGCGCGTTCCCAGGAGACGCGGACGGCGGGCTGTTCGGGGCGGTTGAGGCGGAACCCGCGTTCGTCGTCGCCGAACTGGTAGGCCTCGCCGGTCTCGAGGCCGCTGTCGTGGGCGGGGTCGAAACAGGCGTATTGCCGGTTTGTTACCTCGAACCGCCCTATCAGAAACGCGTTTTCAATTGTTTCGGAGTGTGCGGGGCGTTCGTTGGGATAGCCCTCGTCCGACCCCATGGTAAACTGTCCTGGCTCGATACGGACAAGTTCAATCGCGACGCCGTCACCGATGTTGACCGTCACGACAGCGCGTTCGGCGTCCGCGGGCTGGACCTGGGCGCCGCCGGGCGTTGCGGGCCCGCCCGTGCCGGCAAACAGGGGTTGTTCGGGAAACGCGGGAGGCGTCTTGGGCCCTTGAAGAGTCGCCGCCGGACAGATTGCCTCAGGATCTTCGTCGATGCCCGCGTAGCGCCGGTGAAGTTCGCGTCTGCGCTCGGCGCCCTGTAAGGCAGCTGCCTGTTTGGCGGGGTCGTATGCGACAAGTTCCTTCCAGGTTCCGTGGAACGGTGCATTGAGGTCGATCCAGGTGAGCAGCCGGTCCCAGGCTTCGGGGCTCAAGCGCACACCGTAATGGTCGTCACGCAGGATCTGAACCAGCCTGCTGGTGTCGGCATGGAATTCGCGCGGCGGAAGCATGTGGGCGTCGCTCTCGAGGGTCGGTGTATGCACCCACCGGCGAAGCTGCATGTACGACGGCGAAAAGTGCATCTGGAAATCCGACGGGACCTTCTCAACGGGCCTTGCGGTGAGATCGAAGGCTGAACCGGCTTGGCCGTTGTGGCAACTCACGCAGAATGCATCGAGGACGGGTTGAACCTCACGCTCGAAGGAGAAGTTCCGCGGGGGCCCGTACCACGGCGCGATGGGCGAAGGCGCGCGGCGCGCGGCCAGCGGCATCGAGTCCGCGGGCACGGTCATGTTTTGCTTCTCATGGCACCCCACGCACGACAACACTTCGCCGGGCGCGGCGGTGAACCAGCTTCGCATGAGGGCCAGGGCCTTGCCTTCGGTATCCAGCGGCTGCACGCATATCGGGGTACAGGCGGGCGCCTCGAAGCAGGCCGAACCGTCCGCTTCAACCGGCACGACGCCCAGGATGCGCCGTATGTCCCACGGGCCGTCGAGGCCGACGCGGTCGGGTTCGCCGCCGAACCCGTGAAATGTGAAATCGTAGCTGGCTACCCGCAACGCCTTGACCGTGCCCCGCGGCACGCCTTCAAGCCCGGGACCCCTGTAGACATCCGCCAGCAGAACGGTGGCGGTTGTCTTGGCGGGATCGGCCACATCGGGTACGACGGGTGGCCGCCGCGTCTTGCGCCAGGGGACTGGTTCGAGCATGGCCCAGCCGGCTTCCTCGTGGAGCAGGACGAAGTTGTCGAAGATGTCGGCGAGATATATGCCCCAGAGGCCCGTCGTTGACGGTTTACAGGAGACAATGAAGTACTTTTCGCTGAGCGGATACGGGTGCAGAAAGCGGGGCCAGCTCGAGCCGATCAGGCCGTCGAGGATAACCGGCTCGACCTTTTTGCCGTAGCCGGGAATCCGCTGAACGGCGCCGTCCGCTTCGTGGCGTCCGAGGGCCGGATCCAGAATGACGAGCTCCCCTTGCCGCGGCGCGTCATGGTGGCCGCCGATAACGGCCACGACCTTCGTGGGATGGTCCGGGACTGCGCGCGCAAAGAACATGGCCGTGGGCCAGAACGAGTTGCTTCCGTAATACTCCGTCTGCTGGCTGCCGTCAGGGTTGGCATGAAACAGAATCCGCGTGAACGTGTGCGCGATGTCGGCGTACTCCCATCGCTGGTAGAGGATACGCCCGTTGTTGAGCACCGCCGGGCACCAGTTGTGGTCTTGATCGTTGGTGAGCCGCCGGATTTGCCCGTCGTGGCCGCGCAGGTACAGATTAGTCACCTTCGAGTGGCCGCCCACGCACGGCACGCCGGTAAACGGCGCGGTCGAACAGAAGACGATGCGCTCGTCAGGCAGGTAACACGCGTCGTAGTTGTGGACGTCCGGCTCGTCGATGAGGGGCAGCCGGGTGAGCGTCCGGGCCGTCAAATCCAATTCGGCGACGCCCCAGCGGCCCTCGTTGTTCGGTGTTGACATCAACATCCGCTCGGCGTCGTAGTGCAAATCGAGGTCGCCGATGAACGCGTCCCCCTCAGGCGTGAACACGGTCTCGATTGCGCCGCCCGGCGCGGGCGGCGTCAAGCTAATGAGGGTGTTTTCGTAGCCCGTGGGCGGCAGGTCTGAATTGCTGTTGAAGTTGAGCGGCAATCCGAGCTGGCCGGCCCGGCGGCGGAGTATGAGCAGCCGGTCGAAATCGAGCAGCGGATTCGCCAGCAGGGCCTCGCGCTGGAGCGCATCGAACCGTTCGGCCACGGAAGCAAACATCTCGGGGCCCGCATCGCCAGGGAGCTGGTCGTGCCCGGTCTTCAGCGCATTCAACCGTTCGAGAAACTCGGCGCCGCGCGGATAGCTGTCCGGGAACGCGCGGGCGAGATCTTCGATGGCCATGCGGAGGGCGCGCCAACGCGGTTCCGCGATGCCCGGGCGCTCGGAATAGGCCAGTGCGGGAAACTCCGACCTTATCGCCACGGGCCGCCACGCTTTCGTATCCGCGAGGTATGTGAGCAGATTTCCGGTCAGTTTCAGGAGATTCGCGCGATAGGGGTTTTCGCTGTCCGCGTAATCGGGCCAATGCCACCCGAAAACGATGACGCGCCCGGAACCCAGCGCGTATTCGACAAGGGGTTTATGGACGCCTCTCGGGCTGTTGGCGAGAACCATCCCCTCGGCGGGGCCGCCCCAATAGAAGTCGGCCACCGCGGGACACCCCCCCTGGCTCAGTCCCACCAGCCCGTCTTGTTCCTGCAGGCCGGCAAACACGGGGTGGGTGCGCTCGATAAGAACCATCGCCGCCGGATCGCGCCAGTTCTCCAGCTGGTGG
>Ga0209606_1004549_pt1 | contig 12732 bp, 9 predicted proteins | sample AD_UKC057_MetaG_FD_184412 | JGI IMG/M metagenome (GOLD analysis project Ga0209606, IMG submission 184412) | Active sludge microbial communities of municipal wastewater-treating anaerobic digesters from USA - AD_UKC057_MetaG (SPAdes) (version 2) | ecosystem: Engineered > Bioreactor > Anaerobic >...
CGCGTTTTCTTTTACGCCGCCACAATATCACTCGCCGCGCTGTTTCGCAAGCCCTGCGGGCCAATTTCGACGCTCCGGTCAAAGTACACCTGGGCAGGCGTCGCGTAGCCCAGCGCCTGGTGAGGGCTCGACAAAAAACCTCTCGTTCGAGGCTCCGACCTCTCTCCACCAGAGAGTTCATGGCTTCAAGATACAGGTTTTTCCGCTTTGCGTCAAGTAGCGGTTTATTGGCGGCAGCGGAAATGGCAGGCGTCTCAATCATCCTCCTCGAGAGATTCCCGTTCAATATCAATTTTCGCTTCTTCTGCGAGTACGGCAAAAAAAGGTTTTGCGTTATCCGGGGCCTCGGATTCCATTTTACGATACAGAGCCTCCCGCGCGAGTTCACGCTCCAGGCTTGGTGTGAATATTCCTGTTGTGCCTTCGGCGGCCATTAATTCCGACCACAATCGTTGCTGCCATGGCCGTCGCCCTTCATCCGTTCGATCCGGTTTTTGCGTCTGTTCGATAAGCGGAAACAGAAAAGTCCACAGTTTTTCGTCAAAATCGAAGTTCCGTAGAAGAAGGGGAATTCCCCATCTTTTGATACCGACTATCTCTTCACCGGTCGTAAGAACATATTTTCCCAAATCTCCGCTGAACCACTCACTTAACGCTCCCGCTGTTTCTTTTCCAAGTCCGGATAAAGGGTCTCTTTCCGATTGGAGGCCGTCAACCCAGAGAAACAGACTGCTTCCGCCGAGATATCCAACAAATTCCGGGCTGAGCAATACCCACTCCCGCATAGTCGCCGGTGCTTTTTTGACATCCTCTGGTTTGTATTTGTCGCTTTTAAGGATGGCCTCGATTAGACGTTCGCTGACCGGGAAAGGTTGATAATCCTTTAAATTTTTACCCAGAGAAATGGCATGGAGCAAACGTGTTTCAAAAAACGCCAGAAGACCGGAAAAATCTGTTCTGAAAAGAAAAGATAGCATTTCCAAAAGATCGTTGCTCATTTTGTCGTATTTCAATTTATCTATGATAGCGTCTTTCATAAGAACTACTAAATCGGCACATCTTCTCATGTCAAATTTGACCATTCGAAAAAAAATCTTTTTCGCCTCCTCGGGCAGGCTCTCAATAAGAGATTTCATCTTATCCGCAAGTAGGTCTCTGTCGAAGCCGAACTGGTCGAGGATGCAGAAAATAAGGGGGGCAAGTCGCGCCGTCTCTTGGTGCGGAGCGCAATCGAAAGCGGCACACAACGCTTCGTAGAAATTCTCTGGAAGCGTTTTGGCAATGTCCATTCGGGAAGCTGCTCTGAGCAAAGCTATGCTTCTTTGTCGTTTCTCATTTTCCCGTTTGCCTTCTAATATCGAAAGGGTATTCAACGGCTCGGAAGCATTTAACCACTGAAAGACAAGCATTCCGGCTATCAATTCGGGTAGAAGCATATTGTCGGGAGAAGCGGATTCGAACAGTGTGTCTATCAGGGTGGTTGCCTTTTCTCCGAGCTGCTCGGCTAAACTTTCGCCGACCATGAAAAGATTAACATTGAAATTTCGGAATTTATTTATGACTTCAAGTCTCAGAAGAATCTGTTTCGATATGGATGCCGGGTCGGCGCCTTGGGAGGAAAGTATTCCTTTTACAAAATGATCGATCTGGCTTTTCAGCGCCTCGCGGTTTTCCTCCCGTTGAATCTCTCTAAAATTCGTCAATTCCGCGTCGTCTCCGACCACAACCATGTCTTCCCCGTGCATTAGCGCGAACATTTTCATGTCATCCTTCTGCATGTGCCTAACAATCGCTTCTTTAACTTTTTGTTTTTTTTCATCAGGCCGTATATAGTTCCTCTCCAGTTTCGAACCCAAGTATTTTATTATCTGGCCTTTCTTGGCGTTCTGAACGGGATCGTCGGCGGCATTATCCATCATTTCGATAAAACGGTCGCACATGTCCTGAACAAGGTCTTCCCTTGCTGGAAGAGATGTCTCGCGGCTCCACAATCCGAGGATATTTCCGTGTGCGTGCCACAGTTCGTTGTTCATCAATAACTCTCTTTCATCCATTTCAACGAGGTCGCTCAAAATTAAATCTATCAGAGAATGAAACGCTTCCTCACGGATGGGTTTCAACCATTCGGGCTCCTGCGTGATAGATTTAGTTCCAAGTACAACTTGGCGTGATGTCACAGTATATGATGTATCCCATGACAGGGCTGTCATCACCGCGAATCCCGTCGCCGTGAATTTTCTCTTCATGCGATCAGGCGATTCAGCCCATTCCTTCAGAACAACAAGAGCCGCCCTCATTCTGGGAACGCATTCCCTATCATCACCTGCTCGTGATAGATTTTTTATCATTCGTAGTATTGGGTGATTATGTTCATTGGTTTCGTAGCGGTAGAATTCACCAAGTTTCTCAAGCGTGGGAAGCATCCTCAATACGTTATTTGTATATTTTGCTCGCATTCCTGCCGTTTCCAATGGCGGAAGCAATTTATCAACGAGAAAATGCAGAGGGGTTGTCTGGCTGGTCAGTGTCTCCTCAATAGACATTTCACCGAAAGGAGGATATTCCTCCTTATGCTCTTCCCAGTCACGCATAAGTCGCATTGCGAGATCAATGACCTTTTCTGGATATATCTGTGCAATGGGATGTATGAACTCTATTTCGACTTGTTGCTTTAACGCGGACATCTGCGTTATAGCGGTGAAACACATGTCGATAAAAACCTCAAGCAGCTTTTTTATCGATGCATCATCGCTCAATGCAACACAGGCGACCACAATGTTGCCAACAGCACTATTCGGCGCGGTCATCTTTGCCTGGACTATCAGTTTGAGGCGGTCATCGTCGTCAAACGAGAGGAATAAATCGTCTAATGCCGCAGGACCTAGCTGGTTGGGAAAAACCCTCCAACCTATCTGGTAGCGCACTGATTCTTTTCTGAGGAAACCGTGTTTCTGAAGCCATCTCCACGCTTTTGTCCAAGAAAACTTGTCGCCGACATAGTCCTGTAAAATATCCGGTGGCGCAGGCGGTCGGTCTTGCCTCTGTTCCATGACAGGTTGTGTCAGACATGCCCATGCAAGAGCTGCTATGGTTGCTCTTTTTTCCTGTTCGCTTGGACCAATCGCTTTCTTGATGCGGTTCAATGCGGCGGCAAAGTAATTGTGGCGGGATAAACTATATAGCGGACGTCCCGATTCCAACACGAGGTTCAAAAGTCCCGGAATACGATTAGTGACACGAGCCACCGTGTGCAGATATTCCTCCTTCACCCCTTTAGCCCGGGCCAATTCATTGAATTCAGGCTCACTCAGTTTATCTACCCTGATCTCAACAGGATCGCCCCAGGAACTGAAAGTCTGTTTTATGAAACCGAGTTCGCGTTCGCTTACGACCGCTATCAGTTTAATTTTCCTCCCGCGAGCATCGGCGTGAAGGCTTCTTTCAAGTTCAAACCATTCCTCTTCATTCAAACGGCAGTCGGCGATAATAAGTTGTCTTCCGGTCGGGTCGAGTTCATCCATGTGCCCGGCGAGACTTGCACCCCAGGTCCGTCCTATGGCGACAGGCCAAACAGGGGATACGTTTGCTCTGTCTTCTCGTGTAATGTTGTCATCAGAATGCTTTTCCGCCCATTTATAGAGGATATGCGTTTTTCCGGCACCTTCGGGGCCAAACACCACCGCCAACTTTTGTGGATTTGTGGCTTCAGAGAATTCTTTCAGTCTTTCTGTCTCCGCCGTTTTCCCTATCAGCGGTTCCTTGAAAAAATCATCCTTTCCCTCCATGAGGAAGGAATGGGGACGCCATCGAGACACGGGATCAAAGACGCGGTCCGGACCGAACATGATGTCCGGCGCGTAATTTTTTATCAGAAGATCGAGTTTGTCTTTGTCCCAGACAGCCGCCGGTTTCAAACCGGAGTCGCGTATCTGGTTCTCCCAGTTTTGCTGAATTTCCTGTGGAACCGGACAGGCAATAACGATCAGAAGACCGTTGGGATTTCTTACGGTCAACTCATGCATGGTTTTTGTTTTGGTTATCGCTTCTGTAAGATCGAAATCTTCATGCCTTTTATACCTTTTAACCTGTACGTTCCATCTGCCGTATCTATCGTCATCTGCGGTTTCCATCAGACCGACATGAAAACCGTCGCATCCTCTGTCACGACCCTCTCCAATGGCGGGCAGGAATGTATCGCATTTGTATTTCTCAGGGTCGCGGATGGAAAGGAGAAACAAAAGTTCATTTGCCAGCTTCTGAAAGTCCTGCCAATCCATCGCGCCATAGTCTAGTGTCGGCTTGGCGAGTCCGTCTGGATATCCATCTGACATACGGTATTCCTTTTACTGCCGTGGTAATTGTCATCTTTTCAAATACTTTAATCAGGACGTGTGAATAATTACCACCGGATGTTTGATGGGATTATAGCGATTATCTATCAATAATGCCAATTCTCACCCTTGTTTTTTCAGTCGCTTGATTTCGTTTCATGTTCTTGCCTCGCGGTTATGTCTCCCATAGAAGCTCGCCTGCTCGCGGACGGCGTCGAGGTGTACCCCCTGGGAATATGTGGAATTCGTGGGGCTTATATCCATCCCCTCAGCCCGCCCAACGACTTTTATACAAGTGAACAGAAAACCGGCAGGCTACGATTTCATTTTTTATCCAGACAGCATTTCTTGTACTTCTATCCGCTTCCGCAGGGACAGGGATCGTTCCGCCCGATCTTTTCCTTTCCTTTGCCGCTGGTCCCTTTATGTTCGGAATGGGGAGAAAACACGATCTTTCCCACGGGCTTTGCAGTGTATTTGTCGTCGGAATTTTCTCTCCGGAACTGTTCCTCCAGTTTCCCGGCCTCGGCGGTATTCCCGGTTCTCTTCAAAAACTCAATGAAGCGTTCGTAAACGTCGCTTCTGAACGTCTTGTCCTTTACGACATCCAGAGCCCGGTGGAAAATCTCCGACGATTTGTCGGGGGCGCCAGCTCTCTTATAAGCCTCCGCTGCGGTGATGTAAATCCATGCCTCGCCCGGAAACTCTTGCATGTTCTTTTCAGCTTGGGCTCCAGCTTCATCGTGGCGGCCCGCTTCTGAAAGGATTGTCGCGGCGTCGCCAAGAAAAGCTTTCGGCTCGAGATATTCCGATAATCGCCGTGCCATGTCTAGCGCATCATTCGCGAACCCAGCCGCTGAAATATTCAGCGGCTGGCAGACCAGCGCGTCCGCAAGACTCGTCCCTCTTTTCATTTCATCTTTCTCGATATAATACCTGCCGACGCTTTCAGGGTCCGCGCCGGTGGCATTACAAACTTGGGAAAACAGGTCGGCAAGTTTCATGATTATGCCATGCGCGGCGCGGCAGTCAGATTTGGTCATCTTCGAAACCGGCTTCTCCGAAATCCTGAAAAGCACGTCCAATTCCATGCTTCGAAACTCTTTTTCGAACGGATCGGCGACTTTCGTCTCCTCGAGCGTGAAACTCTCGTAATCGTACTCGCTTGCCCAATGAAAGAATTCGTTGCCTTTGGCCTCCCGGTAGCCCGTAGTCTTTCACGGTAGAATTCGCAGTCTTTACATTCCGAAACGATTTCTTCGGCCTTTTTTCTCGGCGTCAAGCCGAGAAGGTGCGAATAAGCGTAAAACGCGGCCACCGCCAAGAGGAGAAGAGATATTTCATCCATATTGGGGGCCATGCTTTTTCTCGGGTACCAGTTGCCCAAAAAGCGACGCGCAGTGTTCCTTTCCGGAAGGAAAAGGTTATCGCCTCTGTAGGGGATAAAGTAATTGTGAAGGAAAAACAGAGCACCCCGCTCAAGATCGTCCGCCCGGCTCTCCGACAGATTCTTCACATTGACCAGAAATCCGGAGAACGATTCCTAGACGGCATCGGCAACCTCGCAAAGCTCCTCGTCTATAAAAAGTTCTCTTTCGCCGTGAAGGATCATCAGCGGCCTGTCGCGGAATCTCGCTATGGGCGGTGGTTCCGCCGTCGCCTCGAGGTTGACAAGTTCATCGTCCCATTCGAGCGGAGTGTCGGGAGAGTCCTTTTCCCTCGTTTGAGAAAACATCCGGAAAAATAATGACGTAGCCAATCGCGGCTGTTTTTCCCGACTTTTATTCTCGGCGCTCATGTCGCCTTGTTCCGTTTCAAATTAATTTCCGTTGTCGCCCATCAGTATATCGAATAATCGTGCTCGACAACATTTCTTTTATAATTGCTTCTCCCGACTTGACGAAAAAATGATGTCGGAACAACCTGTGGTGGCCGACCCGGACGCGCCGTTTGTCCATACGGCTCGAAGGAAAATATCGCGTATTGGGAACGATATGCAAATCAGAGTGAAATTCGGAAGGAATCCATACGGCAACAGGTTCACTTGCTCGTTCTGCGGGAGCGCGTTTGAATCGGGCGGGTTCTTTATGAGATTGGAGTACGCCGGGATTATCGTGGACATACCGATCTGTTCGAAATGTTATGAGCGCGACTCGCTTTACGAAGGTATTATCGATCTGTCCGCGCATCATTCAAGTCATCCGATTAGGCTCGCCTGAATTGTGGAGAAATAACGGAATGACGAAAGATGTGAATGATATTCGCACCAGGGGTGGAAAGTGCCAACTGCTTCGAAGTGATGGGGCTGCTTCGGCGAATGAGACTGCTCACGAGCGCCGACCTGAAAAAAGCGATGCGGCTTATGCGCGGAGAATGGGTTGATTTCATGCTGGAGAAAATCGGCCTCGCGACGGAGACAAATAATGAAAGCGGGTGATTGCGTTTGAAGAAAAAGAAGAGGCGGAAAGCGAAGCTGTCTGACTACGAGAAAAAATTGAACCCGCTGATCGTAGTCCGGGAGGACGAGGGCGAGGCGCTTTACGCCGTTGCGGATATTTCGCTTCCCGGAGAAAATGAAATTCGCAGGATAATCAGCAAACGGCATGATTTCCGCAGTCACATATATCGGAAAAGTCGGCATGGACAGAACGTGCTGTTCGAAGCGATCAATTATAACGATGGAGAACGTGTCGCCGGAGAAATTCTGGAATTCGGTTAAGACGCTCGAATTATTATACCGTCTGCGCGGCGCGACTGTTACCGTCGGTCGTTATGACGGCAAAACCATGCGCGAGGCGGCTGATCTGATGAGAGCGCTCGACGCAGCCCGCGTCTGGACGGACCCGCTACAACAGGATTCTACACAATAATCCCCCGCGTAACCGACATGCTCATTCCAGTCTGACCGGCCATTCATGCCACGGAAATTCCCTGTTTTGAGAATTGCCGATGATTGACACGGGGCTGCCGTTGTGGGAGAATAGAAACGTCAAACTTCCACCGGCGTTTTCCGGCTCCGCCGCAAGGCTAAGCGGACTCGTCACCCGTTAAAGAGTCAAAATTCCGGAGGAGGCTATAAACACCTCAACGTTGCGCAGCCTGTTACCAGGAAGGCTGACTGCCGCCCTGCGCTGATAGGAGGGGGCGCGATGTTTTCCGTTGAGGTGGGCATTGTCGCCCTCTTTATTAGAGGGCACGGGCGGCGATATGAAACTATCCCTTATTGACATCCCCCAGAACTCAAAAAAACCCCCGCCGGCGGCGTGGAAGACAGATCTTCTTTCGGAGATTTATTCGGGCGACGGGGCTTACACCGCCGACCAGCCGAGTGGTATAATATTTTCGCGGAAATCATGTAGAACAGCGGTTTGACGAGAAGGTTCCTGACACGAGCGACGCCGGACACTTCGGGCAAAGTCAGCCCCGGGGGAGGACATGCCGGAAAATGCGGGTTCGGGGATAAAGCGCCGGAGATATTCAGTTCGCATGGAACGCGCTCTGTTATTCCTTTTACTAATAGCCGCCGCGGCGGTGCTCTTTTCAGGCCGTCCGGCGCTCGCCGGGGATGCGCCGGACAACGGCGCGGAGCTTCGCCGGCGGCTGTTTCAAATCGAGCGGCAGCTTGAGCGCCGCACCGCCGAAAAGCCGAAGTCCATCCGTGATATTCTTCTTGAGCAGACGGAACAGGATTGGACGAACGTAGGCGAAATATCGTTGGGAAGCGCTGGGGAAAAAGGCGGCGGGAAGGAAAACGGGGACGGGAAAAAGGAGCCGGGGAATGTGAGCGTTTCGCTCGGAGGCGGGAAACTCACCGGGTACAGCCGCACGACGACGGGACTCGATCTTTCGGACGCGGCCGGCGGCGGACTGAAGCTCATGATTAGAGACGAATCAATCGATCTTGAATCGCTCGAGAAGGACGGCAGCATGAGGGATTCCTTCTCTTCCTCGAACCGGGAGAAATTTTACGGGCTCGGCAATTACGAGCGGTTCAAAGACCTGTTCGAGAAGGAGGAAAAGACGAAGGATTACACGATCACGGGTGTCGGATTCGATATGGGCATCGGGGACGGCTTGTCGCTCGGGATGCTCAATTACAGCAAGCCGCCGAAAAGAAAGAAGATCGTGTTTTTCGGAAACAATTCGGGCGGGCCGTATAAATTCCAGGCGACAAACATCATTCCCGGAAGCGAGATCGTGAAGACGGGCGGGCCGGAGCGGACACGGGGAACGGACTACGAGATTAATTACACGAAGGGGGAAATAACATTCGGCGCGCCCGTGGCGGACAGCGAGCGCGTGCTTGTCGAATACGAGCTTGCGGAAGGAACCGGATCGGAGCCGGGGAGATTCACGGGATTCAGGATCGAAACAGCAAAAGAGGAAGACGAAAAAGGAATAACCGCGAAGACGCGGAGGACGCAGAGAAAAGATGAAAGGAATGATGAAGCCACAGAGGGCGCGGAGAACACGGAGAAAAAAGAAAAGAATGGTTTCGGGCGTTTCAGTCTGGGGCCGCTTTCGCTTGAGAAATGGGGCGTTTCGTATCTCACCGACGAGGTGATCACGTACCGGAGCGCTGGGGGCGGCATATCGAGGCGCGAGGCGGATCATCAACTTATGGGTTTCGACGGCTCGCTTTCGATTCTGAAAAACACAAAGCTGGACTTCGAGATAGCCCAGAGCGCGGGAAACAAGCAGAGCGAGATCGGAAGATACGCGAAGGCGGTGTTTGCAATCACGGATTCCCGCGCGTCGGACGGCAACCCGATGGGGCCGTACCAGCTCGATGAATCGAAACTACCGGTTATCGAGGGTAGCGACGAGGTGAGAATAAACGGCGAGCTTCTGAGGCGGGACGAGGACTACACGCTCGATCCGGTTTACGGGACGCTCAGGCTGAAAAAGAAAGAACTGAATCTTTCATCCCTCGACGCGGTGGAGATCGAATACCGGTACCAGACCGAGGAGGATCGCCTCGCCGGGGAGACGGATTCACAAAAAGACATGGCAGGTCTTTTTTCGATTGAAAACACGTTCGGGAATTTTAAACACCGGTACTCGCTCGACAGGCGGGGCGCGGACTTCATGCTCGTCGGAGGCCGGTCGGGGAATCAATTGAAGAACGAGGAGCAGGAGTTGTCGTGGGATTCGGGAAAAGGATTTACCGCCGGCTGGGATCGCACGCTCGGCGTCGCGCTTCAGGACGGCGGAACGGGACTCACGAGAACGGACGGCGGACGGCGGTTCTCTGTCGCCTATAAAAACGACACTCTTCAGCTTTCCTTCAAACGAAATGAGAAAGAGCAGAGCGACAATCTCGCTGTTCGGAAAACGGACAACGAAAAAGAGAATTCCTCTTTCGGCGCCTCTTACAGGCCGGGAAAGAAATGGGGCGTTTCATTCGACGGGACAAGGAGTTTGGGAAACGATCTCCGGGGCGGAAACAGATCATCAACCGTGTCGAACGAGAGAAATGTTCAGATTGACGGCAAACCGGCAAAGAATCTCGATCTGAATTTCAGATTCGGGCGCGGAACCGACAACAACGAGACGGCGGGGACAACACGGGAAAGCGAGAAAAACAGCAGAAATATTTCGGCGAAATATAAAGTGGGAAAGAAACTTCAGTTCAGTTTCGATTCATCGGAAAACGATTATTCAAACGCGGTGACGGCGGCGGAAATTTCCACTGGCGCGGCGGCGACGGGAACGCCCGAAACGGGAAACAGGGAAACGAAATGGAGCCTGAGATGTCAGCCGTCGGACGGAACAACATTGACTCTGCGCCTTACGGACGGAAGGCAGGATCAGGTCACTGGCGCGACGGATAGAAACCAGTCCGCTCTGGACGTGAGGCACAAGTTCAATGAAAAAACCGATTTTCAATACCAGAGAACGGCGATGGAGTCCGGAAGGCCCGGTCAGGAACAGAGCATGGAGAACGAGAGCGTTTCCGTCCGGACAAAGGTCTCGTGGTTCGAGGGGATGGAAATAACGCTGAGACACGACAGACAGGCATCGAGCGTCGAGCGGACAGCGGAAAACGCGACACGGACGGACGCCGACTCAATCACGGACGGCGTTTCCGTGAAGTGTTTTCCCTTCTGGAAGGATCAAAGCGTGAGCGTCGAGTTCAGGGACAAAAGGGGCGATCAGATCACATCGGGGCAGGAACCCGGCGGCGACCGGGAAAAGACCTGGAAGACGGGAATCGAGATACCGTTTTTCGGCGAATCTTTTATCGCTCTTAACCGTGAGATGAGCCGCAAGGCAGGCAGCCGGGCAACAGGTCGGGAGCGGATGGAAGTGACTTTGAACGGGAATCCGGCGGCGGGAGCGGCGATACAGTTTTCATACCGGAGCGAGGTTTTTACGGACGCCGTCAGTTCGCAGACGAACCGCCGGGACTCATCGCTCAACCTGGTGGTGAAAACGGAGCGGAAATGGTGACTGTAAATAATGGTACTTAAAAATGAGGCATAATGGTTTAACCGCACATGTTATTTGCACCTGTTGCTCTTGGACTTTCTCGGTCAATTGCTTAATAGAAGGCATTTTTGTGCCGACCTGTTTTTTGTTGCTATATTGACACCATATGAAGATAACATCTCGATTTATTTGTTTAATTCTTATTCTGTGCTTTTCACAAGCCCGCTCATTTGCATTTGAGCATGACGCAGAAATATTACTTAACGAGCGCAGTGTCAAGATATTTCCGGATGGTCGTATGGTGACATTGATTCACAAGATGATTCTGTTGAACAACAACTTCGGTGTTGAAAATTATAATAAATTGGTGTTTAACGTCGATAGCACACGCGATTCTTTTGAAGTAGTTGATATGACAAGATCTGAACATTTTAGCGAAGGCGAGAACCGTCCAGTTGCATTCAGTCCATTGGTATCCCAATCCGTGGATACAGAAGGGAATAGAGTGGTTATTACAGTGCCTATGCTGAAACCAGGAGATATGTTCGAATACAAGATACGAATATATAGCAATAGCCCTGTCATTACAGGGCATTTTTGGACCATGCAAAACATGGCGGATGTTTATCCAACAGAAAAATCTGTTTTTTCAATCGAGATGCCTGAAAACATAGAATTGTTTTATCAGTGCTTTGCCCATGAGACTGAGCCACGAATCTCAAGCAGTGGCGGAAATATTAATTACACATGGGAACTTGAGAATCTCGATCCGGTTCGTTCATTAAACAATGAGAAGAGCGATGAAAGTATGCCGCGAGTGATTGTCTCATCGGTAAACTCGTGGGATGTGTTGGCTGAATGGCTTTCGGCAAGATATTTTGAGAAGATAGCCGACAATGACAGAACAAGGAGGCTGGCGCTCTCACTGACTCAAATGACCGGGAATGAGATCAAGGAACACATGGCAATGACTCTCGCACGATTTGTATCTCTCAACATCGTAAATTATGACAACGGTGTTGAACTCGATACGATTGTCCCCAACGATGCCGAAGCTGTCCTGAAAAACAGGAGAGGTGACTGCAAGGATAAAGCTGTTTTGCTTTTATCTCTCCTTTACTCGGTTGGAATTGAGGCTTATCCGGCTCTACTCAATAATGATAGGGATTCTAATATAGCCGAGATGCTTCCAGTTCCCTACTACTTCAACCATGCTATTGTTTACGTTCCCCCTCAAGCCACGATAGAGCATAAACTGTGGCTCGACCCGACCGATGTGAATCTGATATCGACGCGATCTATGAATATTTCCCATCACAAACGGAAACAGGCGCTGATTCTCAGACCGAACGGAGAAAGCCGCTTCGAATGGATGGAAGGAACATCGACCGAATGATATACAGATCAACTATCGGCAACACCTGAATCCCACGGATCTGATATTGATTTTTGTACTTCTGTCGGCAGTCCTTGAAGAGCAGCCACTAATACCGGAGTCCGCAAACGATCCGCCTCTCAGGGATCCATTTTCTGTATTCTCTTCAAGTACCCACTCCCAAACATTGCCAATCAAGTCATATACATGATAGTCGCTAACGCATTCTTTATACTTTCCATTAACGGCAAGCCCATCGATGTTATCGGTATTGCATTTTTGTTTTACATGCTTATTGCCATAAGGGAAAGCAGTACGGGACACTCCGTGACAAGCCTCTGTCCATTCATTATCGTAACAAAGGCGCTTTCCAGAGGAAGCGCAGAATCGGATGGCAGAGGAAAGCGATACACCGATCTTGGGTTTGCCGCCTTTCACATTCGGATATTCAAACCTGTCTATACAAAATGCCGCCAGGCCATCGTGTTCCGGGATCAAAACCATTTCCAAAGGGCATCTTTTTGCTCCATCTCCATTGCCTCCATTGCTCCCAATGCCTTCGCCGCTTTCTGATTTTCCGTATGTTCCCCCATC
>Ga0209606_1004556_pt1 | contig 12716 bp, 10 predicted proteins | sample AD_UKC057_MetaG_FD_184412 | JGI IMG/M metagenome (GOLD analysis project Ga0209606, IMG submission 184412) | Active sludge microbial communities of municipal wastewater-treating anaerobic digesters from USA - AD_UKC057_MetaG (SPAdes) (version 2) | ecosystem: Engineered > Bioreactor > Anaerobic >...
CGGGTCATCTCCATATGTGACCTTCTGTGTGTAAGGCCTCTCGGTGAGCCTCAGCACCGTTCCGCCAAGATTGAACCTGTCGGAGAGACGGTAATTGAGGTGGGTCCCGACAAGCGTTTTGGTCTGCAGGCCGAAGAACTGATTGCTTTCAAGTGATACCTGGACCGGTGTCTGAGACTCGATGATTGCAGAGTTGATGATCTTGACCGAACCCATGTTGTAGTCAACCGTGTAGTCGACGTTTTCAGTAAGCGTGACCCCGCCTGCTGTAACCTTGACAGAGCCGGCCGGAATATTGGCTACGTTAAGCCTTATTTCTGAGCCCGATGCGGATGTGAACTGGCCGCTGAGGACGTACTTGTTCTTCTCGGCCATCTGTCTTGCTACCGTCTGGGTGGAGTCATACAGTTCGGTGAAGACATACTTCCTGATCTGTTCCGGATCAGTGATATACTTCAGCAGGTGCCTGCCGAACGGCTCAAGCACGGGAAAGATTATCCTCCCCTTTTCAGCCATCACCGTTATGCCGTCAACAAAGTCGAACAGGCCGTCAGGCTGCCGGTCAAGCTGGGAGTTGAGCTGGTCAAGCCCGAGAGCCTGAAGCAATACCTGGCCATCCAGCGGGGTTCCGGGCAGGTAGTTCAGGGCATTGCCCGTCTTGTCATCCTGGTAGAGGATGTTAACCTCGAAATTTTTTGGTTCGATCCTCCCTGAGCCGATGTTGTAGATGTTCTTCATCATCAGCCTCCAGGTGGGTATCTGCGGACTCAGGGCGGTGCCTTTTATGAGCTTGAGGATGAGGGCGTCAGGCGCAGTGATACCGTCTGTCGAGAACTCGCCTACCTTGAATACCTGACCGTTCAGGGTGTACTCGTAAGCTACCGCAAGAACTTCATCATTGTTAAGCGCCACGTTAAGTGAGATATAACCCAACTGCCGGTTTACCGTATATTCGCGTTCCGTCAGTTTGCGTGCGTTCTCTATCTTCTCGTAGTCACGGCCTATCTGGAATCCGGGGTATAACCCGGCAAAAGCGTCAGCAACCTGGTCAATGTTCCTCACATTACCGTATGTGGTGTTCAGCTGTTCATAGAGACCGTTGGTGTTGTTGGAGGGATTGACCGGTGCACCGGGAGTCCCCTGGAACGCAGGGACTGTATTGTAGATATTTGCCTGGTTCTCTGCAAGGTCAAGGAAGGCGATGATGTTCCTGTTGCTGACATCCTCAAAACGGCTGGTCTGGTTGGTTATCCAGACCTCGATCTTCTCAATGTTAAGGCCGGTGCTGACTATCGGAAGATTGGAAAGCGCCCCGTCAAAATTCTCCCTGAACTCCTGCGAGAGGAAAAAGTGACGGTTGGCTTCGTAATTGTCAGCAGTAATCTCGTAGTCGCTTATCTGTGAGCCCCCTTTCACCTCCACCACCGACGACTCACCCTTCTGCTGTGAAAAGACTGTGGTCATCGTCAGCTTTCCAAACTGCAGCTCGGTCTTGAGGCCGAAGAGGCTGTAGCTTCCGGTGATCAGGGTGCCGTTGAGCGGAAGGGTTACATCACCCGCTTCGATCTTCTTGATGATCTCATCCTCCTTGCCGGAGTATTCAAGCTTGGTCCGGTTTTCAAACTCGAACATTGCTTCCGTATTGTAATTGATCCCCAGTTGCATCTTGTCGCCAATGGTGCCGGTGACATTCATCTGGATCTTTTCCTGGAAGTCAAATGTCGGAATGGTTCTCAGCCTTTCGGAGAGGGTGGGATTCTCTGTATGTGAAATGTTGATGCCGAATATCAGTTCTGCCGATCCCTGCGGGACGATGTTGATGATGTTGCTGCCGAAGATGCGGTCAAAAGTCTCCCCGCCGACCTCTATCTGCGGGATGAGAGACGACCTGTAGCCGGTTGCGTCGCCCCGCAGGCTGGCATCCCAGTACTCACGCATAGCCTGGTTGAATTCAAACCTGCGGTACTCTTCTGCAGACATGTATACCGGCTTGCGGAAGTCGAGGGCGCCTGCCTTCTGGTAGATGATGTACTGGTTGTTTCGGCCGTCATATTCGACGCGGGTGGTGATGTTGGAGGGGTTGCGGAGGAAGAGCGGTGATGACTTTTTTGCCTCCCACGGGAATGCCGGATCACGGTTCAGCCTGAGGAGAGAATCGCCGGGATTGGTCTGTGCCTTTATGACAAACGAAGAAAGGGAGAGGAGAATCAATAGCCCCACCCTGATCAAAAGACCTCTAATATGTGTAGAAAACTGCAATCCGGCACCCTGTTTATAACAGTTTCAGCGCCTTCCTGACTATCTCTTCCACCTGGAGTTTTTTGTTTTCCCTGAGGATGTTATCAATAACCTTCAAGACGCTGCTCCTGGCAAATCCAAGCATCACTAAAGCAGATAACGCTTCTTCGCGTGCAGTATTGTCGGAAAATGCAAGAATTTCGCCCGAAACAGCATGTTTTCCGATTTTGTCTTTCAGGTCAACAATTATCCTCTGTGCGGTCTTCAGGCCTATTCCCTTGACACCCTTGAGAATGGCCACATTGCCACTGATTATTGCCTCCCTCAGGTCAGAAGGAGTCACCGACGAAAGCATCATTCTCGCTGTCCCCGCTCCTACTCCGCTGACGGTTATGAGCTGCCTGAACAGGTCACGCTCATCTGCCGTTGCAAAACCGTACAGGAGATGGGCATCTTCGCGGATCGCCTCATGGATCAGGATCCTGCAGGAGGTATCCTTTTCGAGGGCAGAAAAAGTATTCAGGGAAATATTAATGCCGTAGCCTATGCCGTTGCACTCAACCACTGCAAAGGCAGGATTGAGCTCGGTCACAGTGCCGGTAATATAATCGATCATAATGCCTGGTCGTAGTTTTCGGTCTCGGGAGGAAGCTCGTCGACGTGTTCGGGATGAATCTCAATCTTTTGCGGCTGCAGCGGATTGCGTTTTATCTCCTCGTACATCTCCCTGTTCCGGAATATGTCCACTGCAGAATAGATGGCCTGGCGCATCGAGTAGCCTGATGCCTCATTCTTCCCTGTTATGTCGAACGCCGTCCCGTGTACCGGTGAGGTGCGTATAACCTGCAATCCGGCCGTGAAATTTACTCCTGTATCAAAGGCAAGCGCCTTAAAGGCTCCCATTCCCTGGTCATGGTACATCGCCAGTACCGCATCAAACCGCTTGAAAGCGCCCGATCCGAAGAAACCATCAGAGGAATACGGGCCGAAGGCAAGTATCCCTTCTTCATTTGCCCTGGTGATGGCAGGCCCTATTATATCCTTTTCCTCATGGCCAAGCAAACCGTTGTCACCGGCATGCGGGTTAAGGCTCAGCACACCTATCCTCGGGCCCCGGATTGCAAAGTCCTGCAGCAACGACCTGTTCAGCAGTCTGAGCTTGGTCAGGATATTTCCGATGGTGATTGCGCCCGGGACATCCTTCAGGGGCATGTGCTCGGTGACAAAACCTATCTTCATGCTCTCGGAGATCATGAGCATCAGCACATCGTGGGAGCCGGTCTTTGATTTGAGGTAATCAGTATGGCCTGTGAACCTGAAACTGTCTGACTGGATGTTGCTCTTGTCAATGGGCGCTGTCACCAGCACATCGATCCGGCCGGCAGTAAGGTCGCTGACCGCTGCCTCCAGGGCAGCAAGTGATGACTGGCCGCCTTCGGGAGTCGATTTTCCAAGTTCCACATGCACATCATCGCCAAGGCAGTTTAAAAGGTTCACCTTCTTCGGATGCGCTTCAGCGACGGAACGGATGTTATTGAAGTTGAAATTGGTGATATTGAGCACCTTACGGTGATATGCTGCCACTTTTGGCGAACCGTACACTACCGGCACGCAAAGTTCGGCAATCTCAGGATCAGACAGGGCCTTCATTATGATCTCGTAGCCGATGCCATTCATGTCTCCCTGGGTGATCCCTGCAACTATAGGTTTTTTATCCATTGTAAATCAGGTCTGAGGAACAGCAAAGAGGCTGTTCAGGGTGGTAAAGTTAATTAAAATATTGAATGATATTGCTTTAATATATTACCTTTACAGACATCCGCTAAAATGCGGAGGAGGTCACAGGATGGGAATCAGAGAACAGATATACGACAGGCTGGCCGGGGGTGGCCGCCTTACCGTTGATGAGGCCCTGAGCCTCTGGAATGAGGCTCCGCCGGAGGAGCTGATGTACGTTGCCGACCTTACCAGGCAAAGGCTCCATCCGGGTAACAGGGTGGGTTGGATCATCGACCGGAATGTAAACATCACCAACATATGCTTCTCACAATGCCGGTTCTGCAACTTCTGCCGTACGGAAAAGCACGAGGATGCCTATGTGACCACGGATGAGGAGTATGACCGGAAGATAAGGGAGTTGCTGGCTCTGGGAGGTGACCAGCTTCTGCTGCAGGGAGGCATGAACCCGGCGCTGGGACTCGGCTTTTACACTGATCTTTTCAGGAGGCTCAAGAGCCGCTGGCCGGGCGTGAAGCTTCATGCCCTCGGTCCGCCGGAGGTGGCATGGCTCGCCCGGGCTGAGAAGATGGGCTATCATGATGTGCTGGTGGCGCTCCGTAATGCAGGGCTTGATTCCCTTCCCGGTGCCGGCGCCGAGATTCTCTCTGACAGGGTCAGGAAGCTCATTTCACCCGTCAAGGCCACCGTCGCCGAATGGCTGGGAGTGATGAGAGAGGCGCACAGGCTCAACCTGCCGACCTCCGCAACCATGATGTTCGGCCATGCCGAAACGGTACTGGAGCGGCTCGAACATCTTGACATGCTGCGTAAACTTCAGGATGCCAGGCCGGCCGGGCACGACGGATTCATAACCTTTATCCCCTGGCCGTTCATGGACCGCGGAACAAGGCTGGCCGAAAAGGATGGCATATACAGCACAGTGACAGCACCGGAATACCTGAAACTGATTGCAATCAGCCGTCTGATGCTCGACAATATCCCGAACATTCAGGCATCAATACTCACCGTGGGCAAGGAGACAGCCATGATATCACTTCACTGCGGCGCCAATGACCTGGGATCGGTGATGATCGAGGAAAATGTGGTGAGCGCAGCCGGTGACCCGTTCCGCGTCAGCCCCGGGGAAATGCAGCAGATAATACGTGAAGCAGGGTTCATCCCGGTCCGGCGGGATCAGCGGTATGTTCCAGTAGATTAGGCAACAGGCAATAGGCAGTTGGCAATAATGTGTCAATATAGCTCGTTGAGCTTAATGCATTGTAGATGTGCAATGTGCGATTTGTGATTTTGGCAGACCATTAAGCATTGTCTCCGTCCCGCAGGGAGCCTGTTACTTATTCCTGCCGCTTTTTTACCGCATACATCAGCGCCTCAACCTGGCGAAGCAACTCCCGCTTCTCCTCCTTCGGCGCGTATACAAACCCGGTGACAACAACCGCCCTGGTCGTAGCCGGATCAATAAAGGCATATGATATGAACGGGCCGCCCATGAAGCCGCCCTCAAGCGTCCATAATCCCCTCATTTCTATATAATCAGTGTCATACCTCCGGAATGAGCGGCAACTGACCGGTATCTTCTGTTCTATCACCATGAATGACCCGCCGTCAGGGCCCTTCACCTCGTCTGACATCCGCTTCTGCGTCAGATCGGCAAGCTCGAGGCATCCGATCCTCGCGGTTGTCCGGTCAGCTACAGACACCATCACCGTCTGTGTTGTTGAAGGGGTCTCAAGCGATATCATCATGATACCCTCACGATTGAAATCCGGCTTCCAGCCTGCTGGCATAGCCAGCTCCCATCTGGCTTCTCCTGCATTCAGGATGCTTTTTTCCTTCCCCGCAGAGTTGGTCAGCCAGGCTGTCAGCCTCTCTCTCTCCGCGTCATTGATGCTGCGGCGTATTGCATCGCCTTTCTCCCTCACCACTGCGGCAAGCGAAGCGGTATCAGCAGCTGCAATGCTTACAACAAGCTGTGTCTCTGCCCATTTGTTGCGGGTATATGTCACCACCGGCTTCTGAATTCCGGGGTCAATAGTAACCTGTATAATGTTCCGGTGCGAGACATAGATGTCGCGGAAGCCCGAAGGATTGACCGGCAGGATGGTAAATGCCGGTTCAGGCTGAGGCAGGCCGATAAGCAGCGGGCTGACCTGCTCCCTGATGGCTCTGCCCGGGCTGCCGTCCCACATGTATTTGTCCATAACCACTAAAACCTCCCCGGTTGTGCCGGTCACGTTCGGAAGGGTCCTTGTAAGCGACGAATCACCACACGAAGCTATGAATGCCACCATCAGAAACAGGAAAACTGAAGCTTTGCTCATGTCTGGTTATTATGAAATAAAAAGCCTGCACTCTCATGCAGGCTTAAATATAAGCTTTTATTACCCTAGTTTTCCTTTGCAGTGCCCTTATCGGCATCATCACCGGTGTCCTTGGCTTTCTTAAACTCCTTAAGTCCCTGCCCTATTCCCTTCATCAGCTCAGGGATCTTCCTTCCGCCAAACATCAGGACTACAACCAGAAGTATCAGGATTATTTCAAGAGGTCCGATCTTTCCCATTTCTCTGTTGATTTATTTATGCAAATGTACAAAATCTTTCGCTTCCGTTGTTCACCTGACCGTAATTATCATTTCCTGATCAGTTTCAGGATGTCATTACCGTTGGCAAATATAAGCAGGGCAAGCAGTATGACCATCCCGGTGATCTGGGCATATTCCATGAACTTGTCGCTTGGCTTTCTCCCGGTGACCACCTCGAAGATAAGGAACATCACATGGCCTCCGTCAAGGGCTGGGATTGGCAGTATGTTCATTACGGCCAGGATCAGTGAAAGGAAAGCGGTCAGGTTCCAGAACGACTGCCAGTTCCATTTTCCGGGAAAGATGCTTCCGATGGTGATGAATCCACCGAGCGACTCGTATCCTTTGGTATCCTTCGCAAAGATCAGCTTGAACTGCTTGAGGTAATCGCCCGTCGTTTTCCAGCCTTTGGAAATACCGGCCGGAACAGCCTCGAAGAAATTGTAGTGTTTTGTACTCAGCTCCAGGATGTTGGCTGTTTCGCGAAAAACCCCGAGGATCCCCGCCCCGGTTGGTGTAACTGAAATATCCTTTAGCTCCCCTCCCCTTTTTACTGATACTGTGACAGGTCTGGCCTTATGCTGCGCCAGGTAGGTCTGGAACTCATCATACCAGATAAAGGGATTCCCGTCAATGGCAACTATCTCATCACCCGGTGCCAGACCGGCTGCAGCGGCAGGCGACTCGCCGGCAACCCCGGAGACTACAAACGGGCCGAAGGGGATTCTCGCATCAATAATATCCGGATTCTTGAGAAGAATCGGGATGAACTCACGGCGGATCGGGATATCAACCATTTCGCCGCTGCGGTCCACAGTAAGTACCTGGCGCTCATTCAAAAGAATGTCAGGTATGATTGCATAAAAGTTGTCAACCTCTTTCCCGTCAACGGAAATAATCTTATCACCGTTGCGCAGTCCCATTGCATAGCCGGTAGAATCGGTAAGTATACCGTATCTGACGTTCTTTGCGGAGAGATAGGTCTCACCCCACAGGCTAAGTACACCCACATAGATCAGCAGTGCAAAGATGAAATTGAAGAATACCCCGCCAAGCATGATCATTAGTCTCTGCCATGCTTTCTTAGATCTGAACTCATATGGCTGGGGAGGCAGTTTCATCTGCTCGCGGTCCATGCTCTCATCTATCATCCCGGAGATCTTGACATACCCGCCAAGAGGTATCATACCGATGCCGTATTCGGTTTCGCCGAACTTTTTCTTGAAGATCGCCCATGGCCAGTCAAAGAACAGGTAGAACTTCTCCACCCTCGTTTTAAAAATGCGGGCGAAGAGGAAGTGGCCAAACTCATGGACAATTACCAGGATTGAGAGCGAGAGCAGAAGCTGCAGTATTTTGATCAGAACTGTCATTTTTTTAGTACTTTGTTTATGTAATCATCTGCGAGGCGCCGGCTCAGGTTGTCGGTCTCAGCATAGGTGCCGAGAGAAGCCTCGCTGTTGAATGATGTTTTCGCAAGCACAAATTCCACGGTGCCGGCTATATCATTGAATCCAATCTGTTCACGGAGGAATGCCGCCACTGCCACTTCGTTGGCGGCATTGAGGGCGCATGGCATGTTCCCGCCTTCTTTCAGAGCCGCCCGTGCGAGGGCAAGGCATCTGAACCTGGCAGTATCAGGCTCCCCGAAGGTAAGTGATCCTGTCTCAGCCAGGTCAGGACGGGGGAGCTCAGTAACCACTCTTTCCGGCCAGGTAAGTGCGTAGATGATCGGCAGCCGCATGTCAGGCACTCCAAGCTGTGCCTTGAGAGATCCGTCAGTGAACTGCACCATGGAGTGTATGATTGACTGCGGGTGAATCAGCACATCAATACGGTCCGGGGGAGTGCCGAAGAGCCAGTGTGCTTCTATTACCTCAAGCCCCTTGTTCATCAGGGTGGCCGAATCAATGGTGATCTTGCTGCCCATGGTCCAGTTGGGGTGACGCAGCGCCTCCAGCGGGGTGACTTTTGCCAGCCGCCCTGCAGGTGTGTCGCGGAACGGACCGCCTGATGCGGTTAAAATAATACGTTCAACTGATGACTCCGGCTCACCGTTAAGGCACTGCATGATGGCTGAGTGCTCTGAATCTACCGGGAGAAGCCTGGTTCCGGTAATGGCTGCTGTACGTGTGATCATCTCTCCGGCAACAACCAGAGTCTCCTTGTTTGCCAGCGCCACCTCCCTGCCTGCAGCCACGGCGGCGGCGGTGGGACGCAGCCCGGCAAAACCCACCATGGCTGCAACCACGGTATCGATGCCGTCAGACGATGCAACCTCTTCAACAGCCTTCTGGCCGGCCATCACCTCTATACCCAGGCCTGACAGACCGGTCTTCACAACTTCATAAAATGCCTCGTTGCCTATCACAACCTTCTCAGGCCGGCAGAGCCTGGCCTGTGCCATCAGAAGCTCGGCATTGCTTCCTGCAGTGAGGACTTTAACAGTGAACAAATCAGGGTAACGAGCAACTATTCCCAGGGTCTGGGTGCCTATAGATCCGGTAGAGCCTATGATTGCCAGTCGTTTATGCATCCGTCAGCCTCCTGTCAGAAATACACATACTGAGCCGGGTCAAGCGCCTCTCCGTTATGCCAGAGCTCAAAATGAAGATGGGGCCCCGAAGTGTAAAGCTCACCGGAATCACCAACTATCGATATCGGCTCCCCTGCCCTGACCCTGTCACCCATCTCCTTCAGCAGCCTGGCGTTATGCTTGTAAACCGACACCAGGTTGTTGGCATGCTGAACCATGATCACAAAACCGGTCTCCATGGTCCAACCCGTCATTATCACGGTTCCGTCAAGAGTTGATGAGACAACCGCCTTTGGCTGGGTTACTATGTCAGTGGCATAATGCCGTGTACGTGTGTCAAAATTACTTGAGATGATCCCCTTGGCCGGGGGGAAGAAATGAATGTTGGCAAGGCTGGTGACCTGGCCAGTTGAAGGGATACCCGGCGATATGGCCGAAGCAGACAGGCTGTATTTGTCCTCCTTCTCGACGCGTGCCCTGAACAGGGAATCTTCAGAGGATTTCCTGAACTCTATATTGCTGTAGTCACGGGTGCTGTCACGCAGAGTCACCGAACTGGCAGGCTGCCTGCCGGAGATGACGTCATTCAGGTCACGGAAATATTTGTCCCTGATCTCGAGTTCATGTTCCAGGGAGTCGAGCATGATGGCATTCATGAGGATGTTACGCCGCATCTCTACATCAGGGTAACCCGGGATAAATTCCCTGAGATTGGTGAATGCAATCAATGAAGTGTTCAGGGCGAGGGTTATAACCAGCAGCAGCGCTCCCGCGAGCAGTGCGTTGGCTTTTGACAGGCGTATCCGCCACAGCTCCTCGAAGGTTGTGTCATTGAATATTGCAAAGCGGAACCTGTCGGTCCACTTGCCCTTCCTTTTTTCGTTCTTTGCCATCTGATGATCTGACCGAAGGCACAAAGATAAGAATGATGTTGGAAAATGCTATTCGTAAAGTCAGCACTCAGCAGTCGGCAATAGTGGATTTGCGATTTGTGATTTGCGAATTGCGAATTGGAAGTCAGAACTCGAAATCCCTCAGACCCTCAGACCTTCAGACCATCAGACCTTCAGACCTTGTGACCTTCAGACCTTCAGACCTTCAGACCTTCAGACCTATATCTACCACCCTATCCCGTAGTCCTCGCCGTGATTGCTGGATCCGCCCCAGAAGGTTCCGTGCGCCCTGTCGAATCCGATGGCATTGACGGGACCGGAGGTTCTCTCCTGGAACGATAGCCTGTACCCCATGGCTGCCAGTTCTTTTCTTACCCACGAAGGCATGGCGCTGTTCAGCACCAATCCGCCGGGAACCTTCTCATGCTCGCCGAAGCTGGAATACATCTGCAGCGTCTTGAATGACGGCGCCTCGCATGCTTCCTGAACGGTCATGCCAAACTCCACCACATTCAGAAAGAACTGAAGCAGCAACTGGTCCTGCTCATCGCCGCCCTGCTTGGCAAACGATAGCAGCGGCTTCCCGTCCTTCATCGCCAGCGTGGGAGTCAGGGTCACACGCGGTCTCTTGCCGGGTTCAACCACGTTGAACGGGTTCTCCTTCGCGTCAAGGACGAAACTCTGCATCCTCTGGCTCATCCCGATGCCGGTATTTCCTGCAATGCATGCCGGCACCCACCCGCCGCTCGGAGTTACGGAGACAACCCATCCCTCCTCGTCAGCGGCCTCGATGGAGGTTGTACCCGACTGAAATTTACTCATGAAACTGCTGTACTGCTCCGGATCATAAGATGGATAAATATTACGGGCATCTGCCTGCCATGAATCCAGCAATGTGGAGAAAGGATTCACCTTCCCCTCGAAGAGATAGGGATCTCCCGGCCTGACAGCCGGATCATTGCGGTCAGGATTGATAAGCTTGCTCCGCTCCCTTGCATAATCTTTGGAGAGAAGTCCCTGCATCGGCTCTTCGGGCGGGAAGGACGGGTCACCGTAATAAAAGTCCCTGTCGGCAAAAGCCAGGTTCATTGCCTGGTAAAGTGTATGGATGTACCTTGTGGAGTTGTAGCCCAACTCCTTCAGGTTGAAGTTTTCAAGTATGTTCAGGGTCTGGAGCATCACCGGACCCTGGGTCCACTGCTGCAGCTTGTACACTTCAATGCCCTTGTACTCTGTCATAAGCGGTTCCTCAATCTTAACCTGCCAGCCGGCCAGGTCTTCCTTTGTTATCAGTCCGCCCTGTTCCTGGCATCCACGTGCAAACTCGGCTGCAATGTCTCCGTTATAGAAACGGTCATAGGCAGCATAGATGGCATCACGCCTCGATTTCTTCTTCTTCAGTGCCTGCTGTTCGGCCTCGACCAGCTTTGTCAGGGTAGCAAGAAGGTCCTTCTGGACGAAGACTTCCCCGGCTGAGGGTGCCTCCCGTTCTTCCCCGCCATGCGGGAGAAACACCCTCGCAGAATAGGGCCAATCCTTTATCCTGTTCTTTGCACGCTCGATGGAATTGGCTGTCTGGGCCTCCATCGGGTAGCCTGCTGCCATCTCCATGGCCGGGGCCAAAACCTCTCTCAGGCTCATGGTGCCGTACTCCGCCAGCATCACCATCAGTCCACCGGGTGTACCCGGAGTTACTGCGGCAAGCGGACCATATTCAGGCGGGTATTTGTAACCCTTCGATTTGTAGAATTCCGCTGTCGCACCTGTCGGGGCCACTCCAAGGGCATTGATTGCCAGCACCTTCCCGGTCTTCGGATTATAGATAAGCGCCTGGGTCTCGCCTCCCCAGCTAAGTACGTCCCACATTGTGCATGAGGCTGCCAGCATCGCGCATGCGGCATCCACTGCGTTACCTCCGCGATCAAATATCATAGCCCCCGCCGTCGCGGCAAGAGGTTTGCCGGTGATGGCCATCCAGTGCCGGCCATGCAGCGGCGGCTTCTGGGTGGTAACCGGAAAAGTGTTAAATGACTGTGCATATGACATGATGAAAATGCTTAAAAGACTGATTGATAAAAAAAATTTCCTCATAATGGCCAGCATTGTTTCGGGGAAGGAACAGGCTCCCTCCCGGAATGCAATTTCGCAAATAATCGCATTGATGATACGAAAAAGTGATGATTTGGCTCCGCAGGCAGGTCAGGATAACTGTTCCCTGCCCACAGTACGGGGATTGAGAAATACAAGGAAGAATATGACTGAGAAAGCAAGCTCGTTCAGCTCGCTCCCTTTTGCCATCCTGATGACTGCTATCAGTGCCGTTGATACTCCCATAATGATTATATGACGGAGCGAGGGCAGCGGCAATCCGAACTTCTCTACGAGCCTCCGGATCAGGCCCGGTTTCTTTGCAAGCACCGGAAGAATGATAAAATAAAAGAGTAATGCAATCAGGACCATTCTGGAAAAGATGATCATATTGATGCTTTTGCCGGCGACAACCAGGTTGTGAATATTGGTTTCCGCCTGCTTGTTGTACTTCAGAAAGAATTCACTGCTCTCGATGTTGAAGATACGCTGGCCCCAGCTGATCTCATCACCGGCAGCAAAAAAGAAAAGGAAGGAGAGGACTGACCATGTCAGTACGGGGAGATGCCGTTTCCCCCTGCAACAGGTGAAAGCCCTGAAGATGGCAACCAGGCTTCCCGCAAAAAGAAAAAACGCAGTG
>Ga0209606_1004557_pt1 | contig 12715 bp, 8 predicted proteins | sample AD_UKC057_MetaG_FD_184412 | JGI IMG/M metagenome (GOLD analysis project Ga0209606, IMG submission 184412) | Active sludge microbial communities of municipal wastewater-treating anaerobic digesters from USA - AD_UKC057_MetaG (SPAdes) (version 2) | ecosystem: Engineered > Bioreactor > Anaerobic >...
AGGTGCCCGCCTTCACGCGGTTGCGATCCACGATCACGACCACGCCAGGCAGATTGCGCGCGAGCATGTACGGCTCATCACCCGCCGTCTCGCTGGTTAAGAAGAGACTGCGCCCGTCGCTCACGACGCGCGGCGGCGGCTCTTCCGTGTGGCTGAGCCAGTACCACCACTTTTTCCACATCGGCGGAGCCTTGCTCTTATAACCACGGCTGAGGATCGCGACATGGCGCCCACGGTCGCGCAACGCACGCGCAAACTTTTCGACTACGGGGGTCTTGCCCGTGCCGCCTGCCGTCAGATTCCCCACGACCACGACCAGACAGCCCAGCGGCTGATCGTGCAGGAGACGCTTCTGGTATAGCCAGAGTTTCGCCTGCGCCACCCCGCTCCATATATAAGAGAGTGCCTGGAGAAATCCCGCGTAGATCGTCGCCCCCGTCCCCTCCGCCCGTCCATAGATCACGTCGACGGTGAAGTGTATGAACTCCTGCACCTTTTTGTTGAACGAAGCAGACAGCGACATCGGCGAGTGTGAATGGGAAGCGGCGTGTGACCGTGTGTGGTAAGCAGGTTTCCCGCACGCTGCCAAGCCCCGCCACGCCCGACAGCCCCTCGGAATCGCCCCCGCCATAGCCCCCTGTCGCGAAAAACTTGCAGCAACTCCCCACACGTAGCCCAACCTCCCGTTTCCCCACCGCAACGACGACCTCGCCCGCCCTGCCTTTCCTGTTCCAAAACCAGCCGCCCTCAAAACTCTTGCTTGAAATTGCCAAAACCGCCGCCTATCGGCTCGCGGCTCATGAAGTCTCTCGTCATCGCCGAAAAGCCCAGCGTCGCCGCCGACCTTGCCCGCGCGCTTGGGAAAGTCCCTAAAAAAGGCGATGTTTACGAAAACGACGAGTGGGTGATCACTTCCGCAGTCGGCCACTTGGTCGAGCTCTACATGCCGGAGGACATCGACAAGAAGAAGTACGGATTCTGGCGCTTGGAGACCCTTCCGATCATCCCGGACAAATTCGATCTCAAGCCCATCGAGGACTCCAAGGACCGCTTTGCCCTCCTGAAAAAACAGCTCGCCCGCAAAGATATCGACCAGGTCATCAATGCCTGCGACGCCGGGCGTGAGGGTGAGCTCATCTTCACCTACATCTACCAGCTCGCCAAAGCCAAGCTCCCGGCCAAACGCGCCTGGATGCAGACGATGACCCCCGAGGGCATCCGTCTGGCATTCGAAAAACTCCGCGACAGCAGCCAGATGCTCGGCCTCGCCGACGCCGCTCGTTGCCGCAGCGAGAGCGACTGGCTCATCGGCATCAACGGCACCCGCGCGCTCACCAAGCGCATGTTCGGCTCCCGCGCAGGCAACGTCGCCGCCGTCGGCCGCGTGCAGACGCCCACCCTCGCCATCGTTTACGCCCGCGAGCTGGAAATCCGTAACTTCAAACCCCGCGCCTACTGGCGCATCACGGCCAATTTCGAAGTCACCAAGGGCCGCTACGAAGGCGTTTTCCAACGCCCCAATTTCAAAAAAGCGGCCAACGACGAACACGACCGCGCCGACCGTCTCTGGGACGAAGCCTCCGCCCGAGCCGTGCTCTCCGCCTGCCAGGGGCAGCCAGTCGCCACCGTTTCCGAGGAGAAAAAAGGCACCACGCAGGCCGCGCCGCGTCTCTACGATCTGACGACGCTCCAGCGCGAAGCCAACAACCGCTTCGGCCTCTCGGCCCGCCGCACCCTCCAGATCGCGCAAGCACTCTACGAGAAGCACAAGATGATCACCTACCCGCGTACCGATGCGCGGGCACTTCCCGAAGACTACATCCCGACTTGCCGCGAAACTCTCGGCAACCTCCAGGGCGACCTCGCCGGCCACGCGAAAAAACTCCTCGATTCCGGCTGGCTGCGCCCGAACAAGCGCATCTTCAACAACGCCCAGATCTCCGATCACTTTGCGATCATCCCCACCACCGCCGAGCCCAAGAACCTCGACGATCTGGAGGCCAAAATCTTCGACATGATCGCGCGCCGCTTCGTCGCCGCGTTTTATCCTGCGGCGGAGTTCGACGTCACCACGCGCCTCAGCGTCGTCGCCACGCACACCTTTAAGACAGAAGGCAAAGTGCTCGCCGCCCCCGGCTGGCTCGCCGTTTACGGCAAAGCCGTCATCGACGACGACTCCGCCGCGGCCGGCGATGCCAAGGATGCGAAAGTGTTGCCCGCGCTCGATGCCGCCGACGGCAAACCGACCCGCGCCCGCACACTCGACGCCGAGCTCCACGCCGAAGCCACCAAGCCGCCGCCGCGCTACACGGAAGCCACGCTGCTCTCCGCCATGGAAGGCGCCGGCAAACTCGTCGAAGACGAGGAGCTCGCCGAAGCCATGAAAGAGCGCGGCCTCGGCACGCCGGCCACCCGCGCCGATACGATCGACGGCCTCATCAATCAAAAATACATGGAGCGCGCCCAGCGCGAACTCGTGCCCACGCCCAAGGCCGAGCAGCTCCTCCAGTTCATCAGCGCCGTCAAAGTCGAGCAACTCACCAGCCCGGCGATGACCGGCGAGTGGGAGTTCAAGCTCCGCCAGATGGAGCATGGCAAGTACACGCGCGACGCCTTCATGCACGAGGTTACCGAGCAGACCAAGATGCTCGTGGACCACGTGCGCAACTTCGAGGAAGACGAGAGCAATGCCCGCGTCACCGACATCGTCTCGCCCACCGACGGCCAGCCGATGATCGAGACGTTGCGCGCCTACAAATCCCGCGACGGCGCCCTCTCCATCTACAAGGTCATCAGCGGCCGGAAAATGGACGAAGCGGAGATCCACACGCTCGTCACCACGGGCGAAGTCGGCCCGCTCGATGGCTTCGTCTCCGCGCGCACCGGCAACCGCTACCCGTCGAAGCTCAAGATCGTGGACGACGAGAAGAACCCCGGGAAGAAAAAGGCCGAGCTCGATTTCGGAAACAAGGTGGACGTCGCCACCCTCGAACCGTTCTGGACGGACCCGAAGACCAAGGCCGAGCTCTGCGAAGCGCCCACCAACTACATCCTGCGCGAGCGCGACGGCGACGGCTGGAAAGAGTTGTTCAAGGTCGGCCGCCTGATGTGCCAGAAGGCCATCACCCGCGAGCAGGCGCAACAGCTCGCCACCGAGGGCAAAACCGAGCTCATCCAAGGCTTCATCTCGAAAAAGGGCCGCCCGTTCGACGCGTTTCTACTGCGCCAAGGCGCCAAGATCGCCTGGGAGTTCCCTCCGCGAAAACCCAAGGAAGGGGCCGGCAAGGGCAAGGGCCCGCGCAAGGCCAAAGCCCCCGTCGATCTGACCAAGGCCACCAAGCTCGGGCACAGCAAGCTGCACGACGGCGAGCTCTACCAGACCGAAGAGTCCTTCATCGTTTGCAAACCGCAGGCAGATGGCTCGCCGCGCGTCGTCTTCGAAGTGAAACGCACGCTCTGCCAGAAGGAGCTGCCCGCCGAGGAAATCGAGCGCTTGGTCGAGCTGGGAAAGACCGGCTTGATCGAAGGTTTCGTCTCGAAACGCGGAGCCAATTTCAGCGCCTACCTCGTCCTCGCCTCCGGCAAAAACAAGGCCGACTTCGAGTTCCCGCCGCGGTAAACGGAGTCTGACGGTTGGCAGCAGCTGGGTGATTCTTGCTGTTGCCAAGCGCACGGGGATTGAGACGCTGCTCGCCATCCATGGCCAATCTCATCTTCGGCGGCATCTTCGGACAGCTGGCAGCGCACATGAAGGCGCTGGATGAATTTCTGCGCGTACAGGTGCAGGAGTTTGAGCCCGAGATCCGGGACATGGCCGACTACTGCATCGACACTTCGGGCAAACGCATCCGCCCCGCCCTCGTGTTCCTCAGCGGGCGCAAGGCCGGTCCGAAACTCGCCGCCGACTTGGTACGCGCCGCCGCCGTCGTCGAGCTCGTCCACATGGGCTCGCTCGTGCACGACGACATCATGGACGGTGCCATCGTCCGCCGGAACCGCGCCACCGCCGTCAAAGCCTACGGCACCGCCGCCAGCGTGCTGCTCGGCGACGCACTCTTCGCCCACGCGCTCAACCTCGCGGCCCAGTTCCCGACCGTGGAAGTTTGCGCCGCCGTCTCCGTCTCCATGCGCCGCGTCTGCGCCGGCGAGATCATGCAGACGCTCAGCAGGGGCACCACGACCGTCGATCGCGCGCGCTACGACCGGATCATCGATCTGAAAACCGCCGAGCTCTTCCGCGTCTCCTGCGAACTCGGGGCAAAAATCGCCGGCTACACGCAGGCCGAGCAAGACGCCATCGCCAGCTACGGCCGCCACCTCGGCATCGCCTACCAGATTTACGACGACCTCGCTGACTACTTCGGCACCGAAGACCGCATCGGCAAAACCCTCGGCACCGACCTGCAAAGCGGCAAAGTCACCCTGCCGCTCTTCTTCCTCGAAGACAGCCTCCCGGCATCCGAGCGCGCCGAGCTTCAGGCCGAAATTCAAGGCCCGCGCCCGCCACAGCTCGCCCTGCGCCTCCAGCAGATGAGAAACACCGGCGTCTACTCCCGCGTGGCCGCCGAGATCGAGCGCGAGCTGGCCAGCGCACACAAAGCCCTCGCCGCCGTCGCCGATCCGGGCAAATCGCTCTCGCAACTCGGCGAACTCGGCGACGTTCTGCGCGATCAGGTAAAAAAGCTGCAAGCAAACTAGTCATCCCGAATAAGCATTTGCACGCGACGCCCATTCGACTTTTCTTCGCCCACACTCGATGAACATCACCAAGGCCATTCTGGGTAAGACCCTGGTCGCCTCGCCCGAGCGGCAGCACGAAGCCGACTCGGATTGGGTGGTGGTGCAACGCGTGCAAGCCGGCGACGTCGCCGCCTTCGACGACCTCATCCGCAAATACCGAGAAAGACTCTACGCCATCATTTATAACATGATCGGCAACCGAGAAGACGCCGCCGACCTCGCCCAAGACACCTTTATCAAGGCCTTCCAGTCGATCAAACGCTTCTCCGGCGAGTCCGCCTTCTTCACCTGGCTCTACCGCATTGGCGTCAACGCCGCCCTCGGCCACCTGCGCAAACACCGCCTCCGCCAGTTCTTCAGCCTCGATAAGGTCGATGAGGATAACCAGCCCGCCGCCGAAGTCATTGCCGCGCTCACAGTCGATCTGACCGCAGATCGTGATACTTATGTGAAAGAGCTTCAGGAAAAATTGAACGAAGCGTTGCAAAAACTGTCTATCAAGCATCGCACCGTGGTTACCCTTTTTGAAATAGACGGAATGAGTCACCAACAAATCGCCGAGGTCATGAACTGCTCCGTCGGCACCGTGCGCTCCCGCCTCCACTACGCGAAACAATTACTACAAGCCGAGTTGCAACCCTATATTCGCCGATGAGTCACGACCCTAAAAAGACGGTAACCATCGAAGATCTTCTCCGGATCAAGCGAGCCGAGCGCCCGCCCGCGGAGTTCTGGGCCCAATGGGAACGCGAGCTACGCGCGAAACAGCTCGCCGCAATCGTCGAGGAACGCCCGTGGTGGCAGATCCACGTCCCCGTTTACGTCCGCCGCATGGTCAAATGGCAGCTCCCGGTCGGCGCCGCAGCCGTCATGGCCCTCACCTTTGTCACGCTCCGTGACTATCAGGATCAATCCACCCACGATCCCGTGCTCGTCACGGAGGAGGCGATTTCAAACGTGACCGGGCAGCAGAGCCTCGCATCCGTCACGCCAAGCGCGCCCACCCTTTCCGCAGTAGCAAGCGTCTCCACCGCCGCAGTCCTCCCTCAGGAAACCCGCGCCGATACGCAGGAAACCACCGCGACACCGGGCCTCGAAAAAACGCTCGTGGCGATTGATGCGCCGATGCAGCCCGTCGAGATTCCCGCCGCATTCATCCAGCCGTCCACGCAGGATGTCACGCTGCGTACAGAGCCTCCGAAGGAGCCGTTGACGCGCATCGCCTCCGCCAAAGACGTTCGCCGCGCGCGCCTGCTTGATGGCGCCATGGGCGGCCGCTATGGCTCCACGGGCAACGCGGAAGTCGCACGCACCCGCGACCGTATCGCAAGTCGCCTGAACGAAGATCGTTTTTACGCCTCCGATGCCGGCCGCCTCGGCACGAGTGGCGATCGCCTCTCGCTGCGATTCTAAACACGACAATAAGCCCCTTTCACCAAGGCCGATCCCCGATGGATCGGCCTTTTTCGTTTTTGCGCACCGCCACGCCCCCTCTTCTGCGTTTGCCGAAAACGTATTCTTGGCACGGCCCTGAAGCCGTGCTTCCAAACAGGCGTGAGTTGCTCCTCAATGGCGGCTCATTTTCTCTTCTCCGAACATGCTTATCCTCCGCGGCGCTCCCGCCCTCTCCGACTTCCGCACGCAAAAGCTCGTCCAAGACCTCCAGGCCGCCGGCCTCCCCGTCAAGGACGTCACCACCGCGTTCATCCATGTCGCCGAGCTCACCGCCGAGCTCACCGCCGAAGAGCGCTCCATTCTGGAAAAGCTGCTGACCTACGGTCCCCACCGCGAAGCCCACGAGCCCCAGGGCCTCCTCCAAATCGTCGCGCCCCGTCCGGGCACCATCTCGCCATGGTCCTCGAAAGCCTCCGACATCGCGCGCATCTGCGGCCTCGAAAAAGTTAAACGCATCGAGCGCACCGTCGCCTACTGGATCGACCTCGGCGGCGCCACGCCGACCGCCGCCCAGAGCGCCGCGCTCTCCGCGCGCCTCCACGACCGCATGACGCAGGTCGTGTTCGCCGACTTCGCGGCCCTCGACGTCCTTTTCAGCCACGCGACGCCGCAGCCCTTCACCACCGTCCCCGTGCTCGCCAAGGGCCGCGCCGCCCTCGTCGAAGCCAACAAGACCCTCGGCCTCGCCCTCGCCGACGACGAGATCGACTACCTCGTCAAGAGCTTCACCACCCTCGGCCGCGACCCGCACGACGTCGAGTTGATGATGTTTGCGCAGGCCAACTCCGAGCACTGCCGCCACAAGATTTTCAACGCATCCTGGGAGATCGACGGCCAGGCGCAGGACAAGTCGCTGTTTGCGATGATTCGCAACACGCACCAGCTCCACAGCGAAGGCATCCTCTCCGCCTACAAGGACAACGCCGCCGTCATGGTCGGCCACCGCGGCGGCCGCTTCTACGCCGACCCGCGCACCGGCGAGTACGCCCCGCACGAGCAGGACATCCACATCCTCTGCAAGGTCGAGACGCACAACCACCCGACTGCCATCTCGCCCTTCCCCGGCGCCGCCACCGGCTCCGGCGGCGAGATCCGAGATGAAGGCGCCACCGGCTGCGGCTCCAAGCCCAAGGCTGGCCTGTGCGGCTTCACCGTCTCCAATCTCAAACTTCCCGGCGCCGTCCAGCCCTGGGAAAAAGACTTCGGCAAACCCGGCCGCATCGTCTCCGCCCTCGACATCATGATCGACGGCCCGCTCGGCGCCGCCGCCTTCAACAACGAGTTTGGCCGTCCCAATCTCCTCGGCTACTTCCGCACCTTCGAGCAGGAAGTCCCCGGCGCCAAGGGCCCGGAACTTCGCGGCTACCACAAGCCCATCATGCTCGCCGGCGGCCTCGGCAGCATCAAAGCCAACCACGTCGAAAAGGGCGTCATCAACCCCGGCGATAAACTCATCGTCCTCGGCGGGCCCGCCATGTTGATCGGCCTCGGCGGCGGCGCCGCCAGCTCCATGGCCAGCGGCTCCGGTCAGGAAGATCTCGATTTCGCCTCCGTCCAGCGCGACAACGCCGAGATGGAGCGCCGCTGCCAGGAGGTCATCGACCGCTGCTGGGCGCTCGATACCGACAACCCGATCTCGTTCATCCACGACGTCGGCGCCGGCGGCCTCTCCAACGCCCTGCCCGAGCTCGTCAACGACGGCGGCCGCGGCGGCCTCTTCAACCTCCGCGAAGTCCCCAACGCCGAGCCCGGCATGTCCCCGCTCGAAATCTGGTGCAACGAAGCCCAGGAGCGCTACGTCCTCGCCGTGCCCGCCGCGCGCCTCGACACGTTTGCCGAGCTCTGCCGCCGCGAGCGCTGCCCGTTTGCCGTCGTCGGCGAAGCCACCGAGGAGAAACGCCTCGTCCTCGAAGATCCGCATTTCCAAAACAAGCCGATCGACCTCCCGCTTGAAGTGCTGCTCGGCAAACCGCCGCGTATGCACCGCAAGGAGCACCGGCTCGCCCGCCCGCTCCACGCCCTCGAGCTCGGCGGCCTCACGCTCGCCGAGGCCACCAAGCGCGTACTCGCCCACCCGACCGTCGCCGACAAGACCTTCCTGATCTCCATCGGCGACCGCACGATCACCGGCCTCGTCTGCCGCGATCAAATGGTCGGCCCGTGGCAGGTGCCCGTCGCCGATTGCGCCGTCACCGCCACCGCGTTTGACGTGTACACCGGTGAAGCGATGTCCATCGGCGAGCGCACGCCCGTCGCCATCAACAACGCCGCGGCCTCCGCCCGTCTCGCCGTCGGCGAGGCGCTCACCAACATCGCCGCCGCCCAGATCGGCGACCTCGGCAAGGTCAACCTCTCCGCCAACTGGATGGCCGCTCCCGCAGTCCCCGGCGACGCCGCCGACCTCTACGCCGCGGTCCGCGCCGTCGGCATGGAGCTGTGCCCCGCCCTCGGCATCACGGTTCCCGTCGGCAAGGACTCCATGAGCATGTCCACCGTCTGGAAAGACGGCGACCAGCAGAAGCGCCTCACCGCGCCGATCTCGCTCATCGTTTCCGCCTTCGCACCCTGCGACGACATCCGTCTCTCGATCACGCCGCAACTCCAGCAGCTCGACGACACCATCCTGTTGCTCGTCGATCTCGGCCGCGGGCAAAACCGCCTCGGCGGCTCCATCCTCGCCCAGGTCGCCTCGCAAATGGGCGAAGCCACCCCCGACGTCGACGACCCGAAGGACCTGAAGAACTTCTTCGCCGCCATCCAACAGCTCGGCCGCGACAAGAAGATCCTCGCCTATCACGACCGCTCCGACGGCGGCCTGCTCACCACCGTCACCGAGATGGCCTTCGCGGGCCACACCGGCGTGGATCTCGAAATTCCCGCCGGGCACAACGCCTTCTCAGCCCTCTTCAGCGAAGAGCTCGGCGCCGTCATCCAGATCCTCGAAAGCGATCTCGACGATGTCTCCGGCGTCCTGCGCCAGCACGGCTTCAAAAACTGCACCACGCGCATCGGCCGGCTCAACCCGCACAAGGCGCTGCGCGTGCGACGCGCCGGTCAGGAGCTGCTCAACCAAAACCTCTCCGAGCTCCGCGCGCTCTGGTCCGACGCCACCCGCCGCATCGCCTCGCTGCGCGACAATCCCGCCTGCGCTGAGAGCGAGTACCAGCTCAAGCTCGACCCGACCGATCCCGGTCTGTCGCCCAAGGTCACGTTTGACCTCGGCGCGCCCGCCATCCTTTCGAGCCGCCCGCCGATGGCGATCCTGCGCGAGCAGGGCGTCAACGGCGAGGTCGAGATGGCCGCGGCCTTCCACCGCGCCGGCTTCCGCTCGGTCGATGTCCACATGACGGACATCCTCTCCGGTCGCGTTTCGCTGAAGGATTTCCGCGGCCTCGTCGCCTGCGGCGGCTTCAGCTACGGCGACGTACTCGGCGCCGGCGAAGGCTGGGCCAAGAGCGCGCTCTTCAACGAACGCGCCCGCGCCGAGTTTGCCGCGTTCTTCGCGCGAACCGACACCTTTGCCCTCGGCGTCTGCAACGGCTGCCAGATGATGAGCAATCTCCACTCGATCATCCCCGGCGCCGACCTCTGGCCGCGCTTCGTGCAAAACCGCTCCGAGCGCTTCGAGGCGCGTTTCGTCTCGGTGCAGATCGAGAAGAGCCCGAGCATCCTGTTCGCCGGCATGGAGGGCAGCGTGCTCCCGATCGCCGTCGCGCACGGCGAGGGTTATGCGGAGTTCAAGGATGCCGCCGCCGCGCAGGCGTGCAGCACGTCCGGTCTCGTCGCCGCGCGCTACGTGGACAACAAGCACCAGGTCACCGAGGTGTACCCGCTCAACCCGAACGGCTCGCCGATGGGCATGACCGCGCTCACCACCCGCGATGGACGCGTGACGATCATGATGCCGCACCCGGAGCGCGTCTTCCGCACCGTGCAAAACAGCTGGCATCCCGCCCAGTGGGGCGAGGACGCGCCGTGGATGAAACTCTTCCGCAACGCCCGCGCGTGGGTCGGCTGAAGATCCGCGTCAGGCTCATAAAAAAAGCGAACCGGGTTTTCCGGTTCGCTTTTTTGTTGGCCGAGAGAATCGCTCAGCAGCAGCCGGACTCGCGGATCGCCTCGCCGAGGCGGCGAATGCCTTCCTCGATGCGAGCCTCGTCGGAGTTCGAGAAGTTGAGCCGCATGTGGCTGTCGTCCTCGGAATCGGCAAAGAAGGCCGAGCCGGGCACGAAGGCGACCTTGCGCTCGATCGCCACCTTCAGGAGGCGCGAGACCGACACGCCCGCCGGCAGTTTCAGCCAGAGGAACATGCCGCCGTCCGGATCGCTCGCCTTCACTTCTGGCGGGAGATAGCGACGGATCGCCGCCACCATGCAATCGCGTTGGCGCCCGTACAGCTCGCGGATCTTTTCGATGTGCGCATCGAGGTCGTGATCCTTGAGGTGCTGGTAAACGACGCGCTGGGAGAAATAGTTGGAGTGAAGATCGACGCCCTGCTTGGCCGTCACGATCACATCCATCAAGCGGCGCGGCGCGCAGATCCAGCCAAGGCGAAGGCCCGGCGCGACAATCTTCGAGAACGAGCCGAGGAGCACGCTCGTCGGGCAGTATTGGCGCAGCGTCGGGAGCGTCGTGCCGCGGTAGCGCAGCTCACCGTACGGATCGTCCTCCACCAGCGTCACCGGACGCTCGGCACAAAGGGTGCCCACCGCCTCACGTTTCGCGGCGGAGTACGAGAGACCGGACGGATTTTGGAAGTTCGGAACCGAGTAGAAAATCTTCGGCGGTTGCGCATCGAGACACTCGCGCAACTCGGCGATGGCCGGGCCGTCGTCCTCGAGCGTGACCGAGGCGAACTTCGGCTCGTACGCGGAAAACGCCTGGATCGCGCCGAGGTAGGCGGGGCGCTCCAGCAGCACGGTATCGTCGGTATCAAGCAGCACCTTGCCAAGCAGATCGAGGCCCTGTTGCGAGCCGTTGGTGATCAGAATCTCGTCGGGATCGACGCGCAGCTGGCGTTTCTCCCAGTAGCGCGCGGCGATGAACTCGCGCAGCGGCAGGTAGCCCTCCGTCGTGCTGTACTGCAACGCGGCGGCGCCATCGTCGCGCAACACCTTCGCGGCGGCGTCGGCGACATCCGACGTCGGGAAAGTCCGGGGATTCGGCAGGCCACCGGCAAACGAGATGATCTCGGGGTTGCCTGTGACCTTGAGAATCTCGCGGATCGCGGAGCGCCGCATGCGCCCGCTGCGGCGTGCAAGAGGCGTGAGCTCGCCTGTGTCGGCAGTGTTCATCGAAGGCATAAACGGCATGTTCGTCCTGTGTGTCCAACGCCGTCGAGCGGGAATTGCCACATTCCGCGCTGTACCGATTTCCAAACAGAAAGCCTGTCAGGGGCGCTTGCGATCTGCGGTCATGGCGGGTTTGACGTCGCCCATCGTGCGCCCAACCTTGGGCGAACCCTCTCACCCAGACCTAAGCACCGCACGAGCTTCAAACCTGCCATGCACACCCAATCCTCACTCCGCCGCCAGCTCCGTTCGGTCGCCTCACTTGCAGGCTTGGCACTCGCGCTCTTGCTCAGCAGTTGCGCCACATCTCCGCAAGGGAAGCAGCCCGATACGCTCACGCAGGTCTCCGCGATCGATGCACTCTTGGCGGGCGGCTACGACGGGCAGGTCGCGCTCGCCGAGCTGCGGCGCTCCGGCGATTTCGGCATCGGGACATTTCACGCACTCGACGGAGAGATGATCCTCCTCGACGGAGTGTTCTACCAGGCCAAGGCCGACGGCCGCATCTACCAGCCGGCCATGACCGCCACGACGCCGTTTGCCAGTGTGGTCCACTTCAAAGCGCAAAAGACGGCCCCGATCACCGGCGAAACGGACTGGGCAAAACTCACAGCCACCGCCGATGCGCTGGCGGGCGACGCCAACGCGCTTTGCGCCATCCGCGTCCACGGGACGTTTCGTCAGGTCAAAGTGCGCAGCGTGCCTGCGCAGCAAAAGCCCTATCCGGCACTGGCCGAAGTCGCAAAAACGCAGCCCGTCTTCGAGCTGAGCAACGTGACCGGCACGCTGGTGGGCTTCCGCGCGCCCCCCTTCGTCAAAGGCCTCAATGTCCCTGGCTATCATCTCCACTTTCTATCCGACGACCACCAGTCCGGCGGGCATGTGCTCAGTCTGACGCTCACCGACGGCACGTTGGAGCTCGCCAGCTATACCCTGTTCCAAGTGCAACTCCCTGCGGCTCCCGGTACCCTGGCCGGACTCGATCTCCACAAAGACCGGGCGCAGGAGCTCAAAGCGGTCGAGCAGTGAACGGGATTGGCCGATCACTGAAGCGGCAGCAGCTCCAGCATCTTGATCGGCAGCTCGTCAAACTCAGTCCACAGATAGCGGGCAATCATCGTGCCGGAAGTCGCCAGCAGCCCAAAGCCCACGAGGGAGCGCAGTGAAAAGCTGATGATAAAGACGTTCATGCGAGGCACTGCGCGCCCCATCACCGAAAACGAAAGCGA
>Ga0209606_1004562_pt1 | contig 12708 bp, 9 predicted proteins | sample AD_UKC057_MetaG_FD_184412 | JGI IMG/M metagenome (GOLD analysis project Ga0209606, IMG submission 184412) | Active sludge microbial communities of municipal wastewater-treating anaerobic digesters from USA - AD_UKC057_MetaG (SPAdes) (version 2) | ecosystem: Engineered > Bioreactor > Anaerobic >...
CTATCTCCATGTGTAGTAACCCTAGAAACCCACATCTAAATCCGTATCCTAGAGCATTGGATGTTTCTAAAGTGAATTCTAATGCAGGGTCATTTAACTGTAATCTTTCTAAAGATTCTCTTAGATTGTCATATTCATCTGGAGAAACTGGATATACACCAGCATAAACCATTGGTTTTACTGGTTTGAAACCTTCTATAGCGTTTGCACAAGGCTTATCTATATGTGTGATAGTATCACCTACCCTTACTTCTTTAGCAGATTTAATGCCAGTAATTAAATAACCTACATCGCCAGCTTTTAGTTCATTGCAAGGCTCATAATTATAACCCAAATAACCAATTTCTTCTGCTATATAGTTGGCTTTATTAGAATAAAACATTATATGGTCATTTGTCCTTAATGTTCCATTAAAAATTCTAAAATAGGCTACCACTCCTCTATAACTATTAAAAATACTATCAAAAATTAAAGCTTCTAGGGGTAAATCTGGATTTCCTGAAGGAGCTGGTATACGTTCTATAATAGCATGCAAAACATCATCTATTCCTATCCCTTGTTTAGCACTTACTGATATTATCTCGTCTCTATCGCAGCCAAGTAGATCTATGATTTGATCTTTTGTACCTTCTATATCGGCATTTGCCATGTCGATTTTATTAATTATAGGTATAATTGTTAAGTCATGGTCAATAGCTTGATATAGATTACTAATAGTTTGAGCTTGTATTCCTTGAGTGGCATCTACTATTAATAATGCTCCTTCGCATGAGGCAATAGCTCTAGATACCTCATATGAAAAATCTACGTGCCCAGGAGTATCTATTAGGTTCAGACTATATAGCTTCCCATTATAATTATATTGCATTCTAATAGCATGGCTTTTAATTGTAATACCACGTTCTCTTTCTAGATCCATATTGTCTAGCACCTGGTTCATCATTTTTCTCTCATCTATAGTGTGTGTAGATTCTAATAGCCTGTCTGCTAATGTAGATTTACCATGATCTATATGAGCAATTATACAAAAGTTTCTTTTTAAATCATTCATTTTGCAAAATTACAAGGAATTTTTAAAATAATTTTACACATATATTCATCATATTATTATTTGCTTTTAAGTATTTAAAAAAATATACGTATATTTGTTGCTCATTATAAAAAAATTAATAAATCCATTGTAACCTTTAAAAATTATATAGAAATGAAAAAAGATTTAAAAAAAGGATTTTTAAATGCAATCAAAGATACTTTTTGTGCATATAATAATTATGGTGCAAGGAGTAATAAAAAATTAATTCCAATTCATACCTGGTTTGCAAATGAAATCATTTCAGAACTTGGAAATGACTATTCAAGTATGAGTTTAGGAAAAGATGGAGAATACGAAATAGAAGGGAAGTATTATTCTAAAAAGGAGGATATAACCGTTCTCAATAATCAAAAGCCAATTGTAACTTTAAGTTTTAAATTTGTGACTTCTAATTATGCTCAAAATTCAAATAACTATTTCGAAAATTTACTGGGAGAGACTGCAAATATCAGAAGAATTGGTGTCGGATTTGCTCATTTTCTTGTATTAAGAGGTGATACTCCATATTACGATAAAGCAGCAGGTAATGCACGAGGACAATTAAAAAAAATAGAAAAATTATCTGATCACCATATAGAAAAATATATTAAACTTTTTAAAGACGAAGATTTTCCACATAGACCTGATGTATTAGGTATTGCGATAATTGATTTTAACATAGATGGTGATCCTCGTTTTACTGATTTGAAAACATTAAAATTACAAGAAGAAACTATAAAAATATTAGAATTAGAATTTTCAGTTAAAACATTTATAAGAAGAGTAAGAGCATTATGCGAATTGAAAAAGTGAATAATTTACCCTCATATATGAATGTTACTTCTAAAAAGATAAATGGAGTAGTATATACTCCCAAATGGATAGTTGATTTAATTTTAGATAATATAGAATATAAAAATAATATTTATGATAAAAAAATAATAGATCCATCGTGCGGAGAAGGTAATTTTTTGGTAGTTGCAATAGAAAGATTTTTGAAAGATTGTATTGAAAACAATTTGAGTTTAGATGAAATTAAAAAAGCATTACACAATAATATATTTGGGTTTGACATTGATAAAAATGCTATTATAAAATGTAAAACATATTTAAACGATGTTATTCAAAAATATGGAATAGATAAAATTGAATGGAATATTATACAAATGGATAGCTTAGATAAAAATAATGTTAAACAATATTTTAATATTTTTGATTATGTTATCGGCAATCCGCCATATATTAGAATACAACATTTAGGAAAGGATCGACGAGAAAGGATTCAAAGAGATTGGTCGTTTTGCAGAAGTGGTTCAACTGATATGTATATATCTTTTTTTGAACTTGGGTTTAATTTGCTAAACGAAACAGGTAAATTAGGTTATATTACTCCTAATACTTATTTTAAGACAGAAACTGCTAAAGCATTAAGGTATTATCTTATGGAGAAGAAAATTATTAAAAAAATAATTGATTTTAATCATAACCAAGTCTTTGATGATGCAACAACATATTCGGCAATCACTATATTAGATAAAAGTTGGAGACAAAATAAATTTTACTATTATAAAGGATATGATAAGGGTATTAAATATGTAGATGAAATAGAATTATCAAATATTGATTACAATAAATGGACAATAGCATCAAATACAGATTTAAAAAGAATTAAACAAATCGAAACAAGGGGAATACCATTAGGTAAATTAGCAAAAATACATGTTGGTATAACAACATTAGCAGATGATTTTTATATTTTCAAAGATCCAATTATAGAAAATGATAAGGCAACTATAAAATTAAAAGATGGTAGAGTATTTACAATTGAAAAAGATATACTGAAACCAATAGTAAAAGTGTCTATATTAAAATCATCAAATGATGAACAAAATAGATGGATAATTTTCCCTTATAAAAAAATTAACGGTAAATATACAATTATACCTGAAGGTGAATTAAAAGATTTATATCCATATACCTATAAATACTTTTTAGCAATTAAAGATAGATTATTATTGAGAGATAAAGGTAAAAAAAATCCGGTAGCGTGGTATGCTTTTGGTCGTTCTCAAGGCCTCGATAATACTTGGGGGAAGAAAATACTTGTATCACCTCTTAGTTTATATCCTAATTTTATTGTATGGGAAAAAGAAGAATATACCTTTTATGCTGGTTATTGTATAAAATTTGATGGCGATTTGCAATGGTTGTCCAAACAGCTAAACTCAGAGGATATGGAATTTTATATTAAACATGTTGGCAGAGATTATCAAAATGGATATAAATCATACGCTAAATCGTTTATATATAATTTTGGAATAGTAGAATATAAAAATGAAGAATATGATAACCTTACTCTTTTTTAAATTGTTACATGTAAATTTTCATTACATTGTTGATGCTTTTCTCATTGTGAAATGAAATAAAACACTGTAAAAAAACATCTAAAAGAAAATTTGATTAATCTTGAAAAATTAAAAACAAATAATTAAGCAAAATCCTTGTGCTTTTAAATATAAAATTTTATCTTTGCATCAAAATAAAAATTTAAATTTTTATTAACAACCTTATGAAACTTGACAATTATGAATTTATTAATTATTAAATTAGTAATAGAAAATGTAAAAAAATCAATATTATTTATCAACTTTAGCTCGGCGAATTTCCCAAATAAAATAAGAAACTATTAATGCAAAAGCTATAAGAGAAAAAACTTCTGGCCATACATTGCCTTCTATCCAGAGCCATTTACCATTTACTAATTCTTTAAATACTGGGACAGTGAGGTCTAGACCAAAAAACAATAACAATGCACCTATTACACCAAATAGAGCTGCTCCAGCAATAAAACCACTTGCTAATAATGTACCTCTTTGTTCACGAGCTTTAGCTAACTCTTTGTTTTTAGTTTTATTAGCGACGAAATGATTTATTAAACCACCCACTAATAGTGGAGTATTTAGCCCTTGTGGGATAAACATACCTAGAGCAAAAGCAAGTGGAGAAATACCTAAAAAATTTATCAATAGTGCGATGATAGCACCTACTAGATATAAAATCCAAGGAATTTCAGCATTTTGTTGCATAAAAGGTTCTATGATCGAGGCCATAGCATTTGCTTGTGGAGCTACTAATGGATTGGGATGTTCAGGTGTTTTCACAAAGCCATATGCTTCATTTAAAACAAAGATTACTATGCCAACTGTGGCAGCACTTATTAATATTCCTAAAAATTTGAAAGTCTCCTGTTTGTATGGTGATGAGCCTATCCAATAACCAATTTTCAGATCAGTGATGAATCCTCCTGCTGTAGATAGTGCAGTACATACTATGCCTCCGACGAGCATAGCTACCACCATGCCTGTAGTACCTTTTAATCCAACTTGTACCAGTACTAATGACATTAAAATCAATGTCATCATTGTCATACCAGAAACTGGATTTGTACCTACTATAGCTATAGCATTAGCCGCTACCGTAGTGAATAAGAATGCTATTATTAGTAATGAAACTAAAACTATTATTGCTTGCCACCAATTAAGATTTACACTTAATATAAAAAATAAAAATATTCCGAATATCACCAATATTAATGCTAACAACCAAAATTTAGAAGAAATATCTTTGTCTGTACGTAATATCTCTTGTTTGGCAGTTTTCTTTTTACTGAATAAAAGTCCAAAAGATTTAGCTACTACTGGTATAGAATTTATAATGCCAATAATACCTGCCATTGCTATAGCTCCTATACCAATAGGTCTTACATATTCTAAAAATATCATTTCTGCACTTAGATCTTGCATACCACCAATGTAGCCAATTAATGGTACAAAAACCCACCAAGATAGTAATGACCCCATGACTATTATTAATGAATATTTCAAGCCTACTAAATAGCCAAAACTAAATACTAAAGCAGAAGAATTCATTTTAAAAACTAATTTTGTTTGATCAGCAATAGCTGCTCCCCAACCAAACATTCTAGAAGTGAACTCTTCTTGGAATAATTTCAGGGAATTAATCATAAAATCATAAATACCAGCAATGATACCACCTTTTAAAAGTATAGAAGATTGTTTAGATGCGTTTGCTCCAGTAACTAATATTTCTGTAGTAGCTTTAGCCTCTGGGAAAGGTAATTTGCCATGCATGTCTTTTACAAAATATTTTCTAAATGGTATTAAGAAAAGAATACCTAAAAAGCCTCCTAATAGAGATGAGAAAAATATCGGCCAAAAGTTAATAGCAATAGTAGGATATTTAGCTTGTAAAATATATAAAGCTGGGATAGTAAATACAGCGCCAGCGACTACAACGCCTGAACTGGCTCCAATAGATTGAATAATAACATTTTGACTCAAAGGGTCAGACTTTCTAGCTGCTAAAGTAGCACCTACAGCAATAATAGATATTGGAATAGCAGCTTCGAAGACTTGACCTATTTTTAAACCAGAATAAGCTGCTGCCGCAGAGAATATGACAGCCATTAAAAGACCCAATACTACAGACCATGTAGTTACTTCTTTATAATTTTTCTTTGGATGGAGAATGGGTTTATATTCTTCGCCTTCTTTGAGCTCTCTATAAGCATTCTCGGGTAAATTGAAATTTTCTTCTGACATATTTTTTAAAAATTTTGGGTTGCAATCTTAAATGAACAATCAAATTTTAACGTCTTGAGAAAGTAAATAAGCATTAATAAAATCATCAATATCACCATCTAAAACAGCATTTACATTAGAAGTTTCTAACCCAGTGCGATGATCTTTTACCATTTTATATGGATGTAAGATATAGCTTCTTATCTGACTTCCCCACTCAATTTTCTTTTTATTTTTTTCTAGTTTATCTATTTCTTCCTGTTTTTTTCTTAATTCTATTTCATAAAGGCGAGATTTGAGCATTTGTAAAGCTTTTTCTCTGTTTTGCTGTTGAGAGCGTGTTACTTGGCATTCTACTACTATCCCAGTAGGTATATGACGTACACGTACTGCAGTTTCTACCTTATTTACATTTTGTCCACCTGGTCCTGAACTTCTAAAAGTATCCCATTCTAAATCTGCTGGATTGATATCAATATCTATTGTTTCATCTATTAGTGGAAATGCAAAAACTGAAGCAAAAGACGTATGCCTTCTTTGATTGGAGTCAAATGGAGATATACGTACTAGTCTATGGACACCATTTTCACTTTTTAGATATCCATATGCATAGTCTCCATCAATTTCTAAAGTACAAGATTTGATACCTGCTACGTCACCTTCTTGCAAATCTAATTCTATAATTTTGAAATTATGCCTTTCTGCCCATCTGATGTACATTCTCATAAGCATTTGCGCCCAATCTTGGCTTTCAGTACCTCCAGCTCCACTATTTATAGTTATTATAGCACTATTTTTATCAGCTTCATCCTGCATCATCTTATAAAATTCTAATTCATCTATTGCTTTTTTTACTATCTCATATTGTTTTTGATATTCTTCTTCAGATATTTCTTGATTATTAAAAAATTCATCATATACAGAAAAATCTTCTAATTTTTTTTCTACATTATCATATTTTTCTACAAAATTTTTTTTGCTACTAATTTCTTTTAATAGCTTTTCTGCTTCTTTAGAGTTTTGCCAGAAATCTGAACTATGTGTCCCAGTTTCTAGTGAGATTATATCTTGTTTAATCTTATCAATGTCAAAGATACCTCCTCAGAGATACTAATCTCTCTTTTAGATTATCATACAATTCGCTCATCTTTTTTTATTGCAAAAATATAAAAACTTATCAATTTTATAATTCATTTTTTCTATGATCTATTTCAATTTATACTAATAGAATCTTACATAACTTCTACAATCAATTTGTGATTATTTATAATTCAAATAAATCAAATACTTATTGTGAAAAAAATTGAAATCCATTAAAAAAATTTTTTGCAATTTTGCTGAAAAATTTATGAATAAAACCAAAAAGATACTCATAGCTGTGATTTTTATTGCTTCTATAGGCTTTTTATTTTGGGGAATTAATTTTCTAAAAGGATTAAAAGTCTTTTCTGATAATACTTTAGTATATGTAGATTATAATGAAGCATATGGGCTCACCACTAATAGTCCTGTAATATTAAATGGTCTTACTATTGGTAAAGTCAATAATATTCAGTTTATATCTAATAGCTATAGAGTGAGGGTAGAATTATTAATAGATGAGAATTATAATGTACCCAAAGATTCTAAAGCATTCATTTATAGTGGTGCTTTTCTAGAGGGTAAAGTAATCAAAATAGTACCTGGGAATTCAAAAGAATATATAAAAGACAAAGATTTTTTGATTGGTGAAGTAGATCCAAGTATGACTGATGTTATCAGTGCAGAGCTTTTACCTTTAAAAGAAAAAATTATGTCTTTAGTTACTTCCATTGATAGCGTGGTTTCTATAATACAAAATGTAGCTAATCCTGAAATGCAAAGAAATTTAACTCTCACAATAGAAAATATTAAGAATACTACATTAAATTTGAATAAATCTATGGCACATATCGAGAGTATTAGCCAAAATATCCAAGAAAATAATAAAAAAATAAATAATATTATTAGTAATATTAATGATATTTCAGACACAATTAAAAATAGTGACCTCAATTTAGTCATTAATAATCTAAATAAAGATATTGTAGAATTACAAAAAATTATTGATTCAGTTAATACACAAGCTGGTACCTTAGGTAAATTAATTTATAATGATAGTTTATATAATTATCTAAATAGTAGCTCTCAAAATTTAAATTTACTTTTAGAAGATTTACGAAAAAATCCTAAAAGATATATTAATTTAAGTTTAATCTCCTTCGGTGCTAATTCTAAAGAGAATAAAAATAAATAAAATACTTTATTTAGATTTATACTAAATTCAATTTAAAACAGTATTTTTGTATAGAGGTAAATAACTATATTGCATTATCAGGCTAGTTATCTTTTTAGAAGGAGTAGAAATGATAATTAAATGCAATTTTCTCAATTTTTTACTAAATTTTTTACTTTTTTTTAAAGAGTAATTTTCATTCATAGGCATTTTTATTATATAAACGTAAACATTTATAAATTTATTATTTATGATTAAATATATTTTTATTAAAAAATTCTAATATTGGAAAATAAATGAAAATTACTGAACAAAGCGTTTCATTAATATCTAATTTATTACTGTATGAGTATAAGCAGTTTCTACATTTCTTATACATGAGTATAAAATTTCATTTAATAAACGATAGGGTAAAACCAGCCAATAACTCTTTGGATTTAACAAAACTAAAAAAAATTTTAAATCCTTATACTCTACCAAGCATTTTCCAATATTTGAAATAGAATAACTAAAAATGTAGGTTAAAGTTATTTTTTTTTAATATAAAGTTTGAAATCGAATTATAAAATTAATCGAATTTTTGAATTAGGCGTTTAGATAATAACCTCAAAATAGCTCTCTCTGTGCCCTTTGTATGCAAAACTTTGTGCCCTTTGTGTTAAAAAATAATAAGAAGTTATATATAGAATATTAACCACAGAGATCACAAAGAAATCACAGAGTTCACAAAGGAAAGTCAATTATTACTTAAACGCCTAATTCAATCGAATTTTTTATTTTATTATTTTGGTTCTATAATGTTTTGAGTGGGTAAATAAAAAAATAGTAAATTTGGATAAAAAAAGCTATGAACTCAAAGGAGATATTTAGTTTGGCATTAAATTTAGAAAAGCCATGGTATATCAAGGAAATAATATTTGAGAAACCAGAATTAAATAAGTTTGGCAGATTAACGATACAAATAGATTTCGAGAGAGGAGCGAAATTTACTATAGAAGGAGGGGAGGAATGTTCAGTGTATGATACGAAAATAATGAGGTGGCAGCATTTAAATTTTTTTGAGAATGAATGCTATATAGAAGCGAGAGTACCACGAGTAAAGGATAAGAACAATAAAGTTCACACAATACAAGTGCCATGGGCGAGGAGTGGTAGTGGATTTACATTATTGTTTGAGGCATACAGTATGCTATTAATAGAGCAAGAGATGCCAGTGAACAAAGTAGCACAGACAGTAAGAGTAAAAGCACCACGAATATGGCGAGTATTTAATTACTGGATAAAAATAGCAATTAAAAAGGATATAGTATCAAAAGTAGAACAAATAGGGATAGATGAGACCTCATCAAAGAAAGGGCATAATTATGTTACAGTAACAGTAGATATGGAAGCAAGGAGGGTAATACATGTAGGCGAAGGCAAAGAAGCTGATGCAGTAAATAATATGAAGGAAGCATTAGAAACAAGAGGGTTGCAGGCAGAAAACATTAAAAATGTATGTATAGATATGTCGCCAGCATATATAAGTGGAGTATATGATAATTTTCCAAATGCTAATATAGTTTTTGATAGATTTCACGTAAAAAAGATATTAAATGAAGCCTTTTATAAAGTATGGCAATTGGAGAGAAGGGAAAATGAAATGCTAAAAGGGCATAAATATACATTTTTAAAAGATTACAGAAAACTAACAGGTGATAAGAAAGCACAATTAAATATGCTAATATTAATGTATCCAAAATTAGGAGAAGCATATAGATTAAAAGTTATGTTTGATGAATTCTGGCAAATAAAAGATATGCAAAAAGCCCAAGGATATTTGGCGTTTTGGTGTGATATGGTAGAAGACTCCAAGATACGTCCCCTTATAGAATTTGCTAAAACAATAAAAGCCCATTGGACTGGCATTGTTAATTATATAAAAGCAAAAATTACTACTGGTGTCATAGAAGGAATAAATAATAAAATTCAACTCGCTAAAAGAAGAGCAAGAGGTTATAGAAATATTAACAACTTTATTAATATGATTTATTTCTTATGTGGTAAGCTAAAATTTGATTACCCACACTATCCGTTATAGAACCAAATTGTTTTTCCTGCAAACCACAACATTCTACTTTTGTGTATATTATTTTTAATATTATTTATTTTTATTGAATCTATTGAATTTTTATGTTTTATTTTTAGATAATCTAAATTTATATTAGGCTCGTCTTTTGTATTAAAATTAAATATTGTTAAATTAGCATCTACAATTTCAACTTTTAAATATAATGGTGTTGTTCTACTTAAATATTTTGTTTCCTCACCTTGAGAATAAAAATTAAAAGTATCTGTTAAATTAATCATATGATGAGATTCGAAAATCAAATATTCTTCACCTATATCTGTTTGTAAAATAATTCTAATTAAACTGGAATCACTTATAAGTTCTACATAACCGCTTATCCAAATCCCATATATTGACTCTTTTTCATTAAAATGATATAATATTGTGTCTTTATTTATTAATTTATTTATTTGATACTCTTTAGCATTTATTCTAAATGAAAAAATTAATATTAGAATAAAATAAAATGTAATTTCTTTTTTCATATTAAAAATTATTTAGTTATTATTAATTTATTTCTATGTATAATAAAATTTTTATTATCTTTAATAATATAAAAATATATCCCATTTGATATATTAGATAAATCAAAAGATGTTGAATTAATTATTTGCTTTTTACAAATAATTTCCCCATAATAATTATAAAGTTCAAAAGTAAAAGGCATATTTTGTTGGTTATTAAAGGAAATATTTATGGTTTGAGTAGCAGGATTAGGATAGATAATAAAAGGAGAATTAACAGAAATATTTTCAATTACACCATAAGTATTATAATAACATTCATTATAAGATGAATCAATATAGGAAAGAGTATCGTTTTCATAAAAACATAATAACATAAAATCACTACCTGTTATTAATGAATAACCACTATAAACTACTCCTTCGGTGCTACCAATTCCTTCTATCCATTTTTCTATAATATAAGATTGTGGTGAACATAAATTAATCACTTTTCTATATTGATCATTAATTTTAATTGAATCAAACCCACAAACAATTAAATAATCATTTTGAGTAAAATAAAATGTATCATTAATATTAGGTTGAAAATCATAAATTAGTTTTTCATTTGATTCTAAATAATATTTGTAATATACTTTTTGGGTTGAATCTTCTCTGATAAATCCATTAAGTTCCCAATTATTATGAAATTCATCTTCTGCTTTTAAAACTTTTTTATACATAGTATCATTAATAATAGTATCACCTTTAAATTTAATAAAATGTGTACTTTTATAATAAGGATTAGTTCCATTAATCAATAATACACTCCATATTTTATTTGTATCAATAAGTGTATGATATTCTTGCCCAAAACAAAACTGCATGCTTACAGCAAAAATTAATGTTAAAAGTATTTTTGTTTTCATATTTTTATATTTTTAAAATTAAAAAACAAATATACAACAAAAAATTTAAATAACAAAATTTTTTTTTAAATTTTTTTCATAATTTATTAGATTAAATTAATTTATTAAATTAGACGTTTAATTAACAACTAAATTATTACTGGTTTATTCTCGGTAATAGCTATATTTCTTATAAATATAATTGATTTTTAAATTAATTTATACTAAATTTACTTTTCTTTTTCAGCCACACAAAGAAAGAATCAAAGAAAATATCCTCTATAGATATAATGGATATTTTTTGAACAATTGCATTTGTTAAATTAAAGGGTGAAATTTATGAAAACTTTTAAAATATAGGCTATCTATTTGTTATTAAACACTTTATAATATTTTTATATTTTTGTTTAAAATAAGTAATGATATTTATTTAGTGATTTTATCATTTTTAAATTCTTTATTTATGAACATTTAATAAAAATATTTACTAAAATTTTAAATTTTCTTAATTTTTTGCATAATCTATAATATAAAAAGTATTAATAGTAATTTATTTAAATTCATATATCATTATTTAATTTAAACATTTTTTAAAATGAATAATTTAGCTATTATTTAATCGCCTATCTCAATAATAATATATAACAATAAAATAATAAATTTGGCTTCAAAAACATTAAAAAGTAGTTATATTACTTTTTAACAAATTACAAGAAAAATTAGTAAGTTTTTATGCTTTTGTATATTCTTTAGCAAAAGCTAATCCTTCTCTAAAAGCTTGAATATTAATATTTACAATATCATCACCTTTTTTACTAAACTGTTCTCTGATAGCATCTTCTATTTCTTGCTCCTCGAAACCCAGATAATGAGCTGCAGCACCTATAAGTACCATATTAGCCGATAAAGGAGCATTTAGTTTTTTAGCTATTTCATCAGCATTTATAAGAACATGATTTTTATATTTACGAATTTCATTATAAACTAGCTCTAAATCAGGATAATTAGGGATATTAGTATATGGTTCAGAATTGGAAATAATCCAGCCACTTTCATTGAGATAAGGAAGATATCTCAAGGTTTCTAATGGTTCTAATGATAAAATCATATCTGCTTGTCCTTTAGTGATCAAATCAGAAAATATTTGAGAATCAGAAATTCTGAGATGAGACACCACCTCACCGCCACGTTGAGACATACCGTGTACCTCTGCTTGTTTAATATTCAAATTCTTTTTTAGAGCAGCTAATCCTATAGTAGTGGCAATGCTTAATATACCTTGTCCACCCACTCCTGCTAAGATAATATCTTTTTTCA
>Ga0209606_1004572_pt1 | contig 12686 bp, 6 predicted proteins | sample AD_UKC057_MetaG_FD_184412 | JGI IMG/M metagenome (GOLD analysis project Ga0209606, IMG submission 184412) | Active sludge microbial communities of municipal wastewater-treating anaerobic digesters from USA - AD_UKC057_MetaG (SPAdes) (version 2) | ecosystem: Engineered > Bioreactor > Anaerobic >...
CACGAAGTCTTCGGCCGGCTGGCAGCCCAGACGTCGATACTGCGGCGGGACGATGACGTGGAACCCCCGGTAAGGGTCCGCAATCCGCCCCTGCTCCTTAAGCCGACGCAACCGTGCGCGTACAGCAGGAACCGACCCGCCAAGATCATGGACAGCCTTTTCGGTTGAAAACGCCATTATTCCGTCGGTTTGAAGTCCATCAATGTAATCAGAGGTCGAATCCATCGCCAGTTCCGAATTTGTTTTGTCGTCACAAATGGCTTCCTGTGCCAGATTACAGGAAACCAAATGTAAAACACACAGAAAGTAACATGAAACGTTACTTTTTGCGATTATTGCCTGCAGATTCCCCGCCGTTTAACGGCTATCATCAACGTACGGAAATGACATTCGGCACGGGAGGCATCAGGTGAGAAAGAGGACCAGGGACATCATGGGCCCGGTTTGCGACACCCCGGCAAAACAGGCTCACTGGCGACTGAAGGAACTGCGGAATCTGGGGGACCTGGTCACATACAGGCGCGAGCTGAAAAAGCTGATCACCGCCGCCAGCAGGTCCGAAGACACGGAATTCATCGGGGACGCGACCAATGTTGCCCTGTTCCATCTGGCGTCGATGACGGAAGCAGGCAGGATCGACGGGGTGGACCGACTTCTGGCGTTGCTTCTGCCAGTAATCCCCGAATGGGCCGATGACCGGCCTGTGTACAACGGCTTCCGGCTTGGACTGGCGTACACGATTTCGGGCGACATCCGGATGCATGCCCTGGCCCCGAAGGCCGCGCTGGCGGCGTACCAGACCGCGGTGACGGTCCTTTCGGCCAGGGACTCGACCCCGTATTACCTGCTCAACGCGTTGATCCGCCAGGGTGCGGCCCAAATCGCGCTCGGGACGGCGGCCGATGCCAGGAACACCCTGAAGCAGGCACGGGAACTGGCAGAAGCGCAGATTGTTGGGGGCAGGACATCGTTCGACACGCACGCTCAGCTTTCGACGGCCCTGACGCTGACCGGTTACACCTGGCTGATGGCCGGAACCGGCCACGACCTGGCCGACGAACTGTTCCAGGGGGCTGTCGACGCCGCCCGGGCCGCCGAAATGTACGAATTCGACGACTGGACCGCGCTGCTGGCGGAAGCCGCCGCGATTTCCGGGCAGAGCAGCCTGAACCACCTCCGGAAACGACGCGAACTGGCGCTGGGGCAGGCGGACCAGGTCGTGGCCATGATTAACCGAGTGGCCGAATTGGCGCCGGAAGACCCGGTCGTCGACATGATGCGCGCCAGGGCCGGCCTGAAGCGGGCGGCCATCGCGTGCACGAAAGATACATTCAGCGACTTGGTGATGGATGTGTTTGGCGCCCATCAACCGGTCCAGGACCGGATCAAGGCAGGCAGCGCCACGCCGGAAATGCACCATCTCGGCGCACTCCGCGGGATCATCTGCTGCGCGCTCGCCGCCGATTTCGACGCGCCCGTCGCCATGAACGTCAACTTCCGCGAAGCCGTCCGCACGTGGCGGAAACTGATGCCCAAAATCCAGGAACCCGAATTCATCCACGCCGAATGCCTGCGCCTCTGCGGCCTCGACCTGAACACCCCCAACAACTGGATCAACCTTTCCCACCTGAAGCGCGACGAGGCCATCCGCGGTCCCTCCGCCGTCATCTTCGCACCACCCCCGCTGTTCAGAATGGAAGACGCGGAGGGGGTTTAGGATGGATGGATGGATCGCAAAACAACGAACAGCCAGAACAGACATCCGGCACATGAGGATGAAGGAGAATTTGAAATGACGGTGGATGCAGTCAAACAGATAGAACAACTTCTTGAAAAACCCGAAGAAGCGCACTTCTACGACCTTCTCGGCGGGTTGGCTGACAACCTGCTGACGATCGGCCAGCACGCTGGCACGTTTGTCGAGTGTTCAGACTGCGGAAAGACGTTTTCGCTGAAGGAAGAGTCCTGGAAATGCCAAGGCTGTGGCAGCAACTTCGGTTTGAAATTCAACGGACCGATTGGAAAAACCGGGGATTGTCATGAAGTGAAGGTATCGGACTTCACCAAATGCCGAACCGTACCCTATCACTGGTACTACAACAATGAAAACTGGTCCGTCGCCGAATTCCTGACGCAAATCCTGCGACTCCAGCCGGAAATCTTCCTGAAGTCGTGGTTCAGCGATTTGGGAGTGTCGGTCGGCCACGATTCAGCTCTTGAAACGGTGTGGTGCTGGCCTCGACTCGCGTTCGACATCAAGACCACTCCACCGCTCAAGACCATACAACCGGACTTCTTCGTAGCCTTCGACCATGAGATTGTCGTCGTCGAGTTCAAACGTCCAAAAGGTGGATACACCCCGCCAGATGAAATTCTGAAACAGATGTGCTTTTTGATGGTGGCTTCGCGGAAACTGAAGCGCGAGTGGCGTCTGGTACTTGTTCCCGGGCCGGACAAAAAGGGGATGAGGTCGCGAAACCGCATCAAAGATGCGCTCGAGAAGGGCGACCGATCAAAACTCGAAGACATAATACCGGCCGAAATTCTTGATAAAGTCTATTCACCCGATGCAATCGACGAGCTGTCCGATCACTTCGTCGAGATTGGATGGGAGACACTGCTCAACCAGTCCAGAAAGACGATCCGGGAAAGCCTTGCCCCTTCGTGGGCCACGGAGCAGGCATTGAAGAAACTGGAATTCTTCCAGGACTGGCGGGCCGTTTACGGCCTGTTAGCGCCACGCTCTGACGGGGCACCTGAGACGGACACTGCACCCGCGTGAAAGGATAAAGCCATATCTTGCCCGCAGGTGATGCCTGTGCCAACATCATTCACCCTGTTATATGCCCCTCCCCGCACCCCGGGTAGGGCAGGAACGACTGGAGTCTTTCATGAGTGACGCACCATTCGGTTTGAGTCCTTCCGCGCTTGCACGGTACTTCTTCCACGACTGCGAACGGTTCTTGCGTTTCAGAGCCACTTCGAACCCGGAAAAGAACGGCGTTCCAAAAAGGGAATACGACACCGGACCTGTCATGAAGGCGGTTCTGGAGTGCGGCCATACCTGGGAACGGGAAGTTCTGACCAACTACCTGGCAGACAGTGCCAAGATCGCACCGGGAGACGGGGACATCACGGAACGGATCTGGTCGGTCGAGGATAGCATCAAGCTCTTGCGCGACTCGAAGGATGGCGACTATCTCTACCAGATCACACTGCGACCGCCGGCATCGTTCTACAACCAACTCGGACTCGACAAGAATTTCATCGAAATCCGGGACAACCGTCCCGACCTCATCAAGACGACGGTTGACGCAAGCGGCGCCAGGCGATTCCAGGTGATCGACGTGAAACGCGGCGCATCGATTCGGGTTCCGTACCGCGTGCAGATCATGTTCTACGCCCTCGAACTCGAAAGCATACTAAAGGAACACGCAATCGACGGAACCGTGGATCTGGACCATGGTGCGGCGTGGCTGGGTGGTGCCACCGCGCCCGAAGAATTTGAGCTTGAGATCATCAGGGCCCACCTGACCGACCTGATGCGAAAACTCCCGGAGATGTTCGCCCGCGGCATCGAAGACGTCCACTGGCACGTCTGTTACAAATGTGAATGGTGCGAATACCTGGAACACTGCCAAAAAGAAATGAAGTCCTGCAACAGCGTCTCGCGAATCGCCGGGCTTTCCGCTAACGGGAAGCGTTTCCTGAAGGATGAACTGGAAGTCGAATCGCTTGAAGATCTTGCGACACTTCTGGAATCGCCGGACGTCGATGAACGCATTTCCCACTGCGCATCCCTGGCCGGCGATAGGCCACGGTTGAAGGCACGCGTGGACGCCTTCGAAAAGCGTGAACCCGTCGTGTTCGGCACGATCCATCCGGTTCTGCCGCTCAGCGAAGCCATCCGGATCTTCATCACGGTTCAGGCCGAACCAGTCGAAGACCGGACATGGCTGATCGGGATGCTGGTGAACCCGTATAAGAAGAATCTGAAGGACATCTTCGGGACATCAGAACCCCCAAAACCCCTCGTCCACCTCGCCGAGACCCGGGAAGAGACCCGGGAAATCGTCAAAACTTTCATCAACGAGCTTTACGAGATCCTGGAAAGAATCGACAAATGGAACCGCAAAGAAACCGAGTGGAAGAATCAGGTCTCGGTACAGTTCTACTGCTACAGTGAGCAGGAAAAGGCCCGGCTCGTTCGAGTCCTTCTTGAATCCATTTCGGATCCCGACCAGGAACTGGCGACGAGGGCCGGTATCCTTCTTCTGCAGCTTCACGTATCTGAAAACCTCAACGGGAAGAAACACAGCGATACAGTCCAGCCGTGTCCGCTGATTTCGCTCGTTTCGGCGGCGGGACGCCTGCTTGCGCTTCCAGTCGATGTTTCCTACACGCTCCCTGAAACATCCACAGCACTCGGGTCGACGTTCATCGTCAAACGAACCGACGGCTTCTATCCGTTCGGGCACGCGATGAAATCCGACCAGATCTTCCGGGCCTGGAACGGGCAGCCAGTGAAGACCGAATGGATCAGGAATGCTGCGGCAGCAAGGCTCCGGGCCTATTCGAACATCCTCTCGAAGATCCGGGAACTGGCCAAACCGTTCCTGTTCGCTTATCCACCGAAGATGCAGTTGCTGGCTTCCGCCGGGATCAAGCATCCAGAACTCTCCCGGCTTGCCTTCCTGGCCCAATTCGAAAGCTTCGTGCAATTCCAGGCGCTACGGGACACGCGCTGCCAGCCCCGCGAGATACTGGAGGCTTCCGGCAAACTGATGACCTTCACTTATAAGGGTGGTGGAAGCTTCACGGCCACCTCCACGATCGCCGAACTTGACGACAACACTTTCAGTCGATGGCTGGTCGTCCGTGACGACAATAAAGCCATGGCTGAACAGGCGAAATTCAACGACTGGTCCCTTAGAGACAAAGTGTGGGGTGGTAAGCAGAACCCCAACTACGGCATCGCCAAGCTCAAAGAAGTGATCAAGAACGAAGAAGGGTTCGTTTCAGGAATTCTGGTCGACTGGTCAGTGAAGTTCGAGCCCGGCCTTGAGATCGGTGAAAAGATAGTGCTCCTGCCTACCTTCCAGGATTACAACACCGCCAAGAGCGTGGCCGCAATCAAGGAAGCTGATGAAAAACGCGGCTTGTTCGTCGAACTGCTAGACAACCCCGGCTTGGCCGCCAGCAAGATGGAAGTGGTGATGGACTTCCGTGACGCGATCGACAGCGAACGGAACAAGACGCCGCTCACCGACAGCCAAATCAGCGCCTGGGACAAGATTGTTGACCACAAGGTAACTGCGGTCTGGGGACCCCCTGGCACGGGAAAAACCCACTTCCTCGCCGCGCTGATCGTCGGTTTCTGCCGTGCATCTGCCAGGACAAACCGCCCGTGCCGCATCCTTGTCACGGCGATGACCCACGCCGCGATCGAAAACGTTCTGAAGAAAGTCGTCGCCTTCGACCGCGAATCTGAACTGGTGGTCGGAAAGGTCAGGGGAATGAAGTCCGAAGCCTTCCCGACAGTGCGTAACGTCGAAAAGAAGGCTGTCGATGAATGGCTCCGTTCGAATCGAGTATCGGTTCTCGGGAGTACCGTCTGGGGACTCACAGACTCGACCACCCCCTTCGACATCGTCATCATTGACGAGGCTTCCCAGTTAAAGGTCCCTGACGCCAGCATCCCGCTCTGCCGGGTCGCCCCCACTGGTCGCTTCGTCGCTGCCGGCGACCATTTCCAGCTCGGCCCGATCGTTGCAGGTGAGTACCCCGAACCGCCACCCGGCGAACCAGTTCTTCAGGCGTCGATCTTCGACCTCCTGATCGAGCGGCCCGGAAGACCAGGAGCCCCCCTATGTCAACTCCTCGAAAACTGGCGCATGTGCGACGTCCTCACCCACGCTTCCAAGATCCTTTACGGTCCCGACTACGCCTGCGCTTCAACCGAGGTCGCATCCCGCCGCCTTCACCTTGCCCGTCACCGCGACGGCCTGATCAGCGCCTGCCTCAACCCTGACCACCCGCTCGTCCTTGTCATCCTGGACGGTATCAAGGGTGGCAAGGTCAACGAAGCCGAAGCCAAACTCGTCGCCGACCTCGCGCTTGCCCTGCGGGAAGACGGCTCCGACACGGCCGACGATCAGGACTTCTGGCGGGAAAGGCTCTTCATCGTCAGCCCCCACCACGTCCAGATCAGCGCGATCCGCCTTGCTCTCGCCAGCGTCAGAAACTGGTCGGCCAAGCCCTTCGTCGACACCGTTGAAAAGATGCAGGGCCAGGAGGCAGATTCAGTCATCATCTCCTACGGCGTCTCCGACCCGGAATACGCCGCATCCGAAGCGGAATTCATCTACAGCAGGAATCGGCTCAACGTCTCGATCACCCGGGCCCGCTCCAAATCAGTCGTCTTCATCCCCCGCCCGCTCCTCGACGCCACCCCCGAAGTTCTCGATTGCCGCGAGGTGGCCGAGGGGCTCGGCTATATGCGCGACCTGGCCAACCTGACGAGGAAAGACGGGACGATCACGGAATTTTCACTGGAAGACGGTGTCAGTGCAGAGGTGATCGGGTTGGGAACGGTCGGCTAGAAAACCAGAACCAACACTTCAAACCTTGTTCTCCCACCAGTCAGCCGTTTGTCCGGTGACCATGCGGTACGAGATGCCGAGCAACTCAAAGTGCTTCTCGGCACATCCGATCTTTCTCCGCTCGTCGGGGAACTGCAACCGTGATGGGTCCTCGTTTCCCTTCGTTTCCCTGACAAGTTCGAGCTTAACTGTATGGGGGTCATCCCAGCGCACGATTCCCCAGTCGGGATTGTAGTTTCCGATCAGCTTCGGGATGTTGATCTTGAACTTCGGCGGGAACTTGAAATAGACGATCACATTACCGTCTTCATTCAACCGTTTCACAAAATCCCGCTCATTGTCCGAGTCAACCTGCACGTTCTCATAAAGCGAGACACGATTGCCACCTTCCAGTTCTTCCCCGGGAAAGCTCTTCGCGACCGGGAAAAGTTCTTCCAACTCTTCTTTCAGCACCTCATCAGTGATCGAATACTCGATTCGTTCGACGATGTGATCGACAAGGCATTCCCGCAATGCGCCAATGAAGATGCCGGCGAATCCTTCCGGATTTCGCACGAAAGCTTCTTTCTGATTTGTATCCAATCCCTTGAAGACCGAAAAGACGGTGGCGCGGGTAATCGACAATTCTTTGGCGGCACGATCGATCAAGTTGCACTTCGGAAGTCCTTTGATCCCTTCAGAAACATTCTTTTCTTCGGCTTCCCCTGAATCCTTCGGGTTCCACTCAAGCGCCTTCTCGCGCAAAAGCAACGTACCGTCCGAAAAACGAACATGCCCCTCGGCACCGGACACCTCGGCGACCTTTAGCCTTTTCAGAAGCGGATACTTCTTGAAATCAAATCCCCCCTCAACTTTGAGCCTGATACTCTCATCCGCGCCGTCGGATGAGTGGCTTTCGAAAAGAATCGTCGCACTATTCCCTTCAATCTTCTCCAGTTCGAGTCGGCAATTGGTGATCGAAAACCTTGCCCGGGTGATCACGATCGTCGGCGCCGGAATCGACGCCGCGTTCACACGCCGAATCGCTGCTTCGATGAAAGCCTTAGAATCGACAACGATCTCGTACCGGGTTTGCCGAGTCAACTTCTCCCAGAAATCCCTGAATTCCCTGGACTGATACGCTGATTGATTACGCCTGACCTCAATCCGTTTTTTCGCATCCTTAACAAAACCGTCCGGCAACACATCACCCGACTCGACAAACTCGGCATGAAGCCTATTCGCAAAACTCGCGTAACTCTCATTCGCCACTACCGTCAGGATGTTCCTGTCGGCGTCCCTGAATCTGGCAAGCTCCTGATCGACCGGAATTCGCAAACCGCGCCCGATCGTCTGCCGCCTGCTGTTCTCGCTTGCGATCTCCCGGAGAACACAGATCTGGAAGACGTTCGGATTGTCCCATCCCTCACGCAGCGCCGAGTGCGAAAAGATAAACGAGACCGGTTCGTCAAAACGCACGAGCCGCTCCTTGCTCTTCATGATCAACTCGAAGGCGGCTTTCTCGACCTCCCGGTCGGGCAGCATATCTACATACGCCTCCCCTTCCATTCTTGTCGCCTTCTTCTTCGCGAAGTACCCTTCCCGGACGCGCGACGCTTCGAGACCGCTGAACTCCGGTTCATTCATCTTCAAACGGTCAAATTCTTCATCGAAGAGTCGCTTGATGAATGCCTCCTCTCCGACGTAACTCGCAACCCGGTCGATGAAGAAAAGGGAAAGGACTTTGACGCCCTCACGTCGGAGGATCATTTGCTTTCTGAAGTGGGTACTAATTGTCTCGGCAATCTGTCGCCTGAAGATCAATTCCCTGGCGGCAGAAAAGGCGTTCTCATATCCCTCGTTGAACCGCCCTCCATTCGTGAACTCAACGAATTTGTCCCTGTAATTGATCTCGCCAACGATCCAGCCTTCGTATGCCGGGTTATTCGTTACGGTCGACACGTCTGACTTATCCGACAGCACAACCTCTTCCTGAACAAGCTTGCCATTTCTCAGACACATCGCCTCGAAGGTCGCCCGGATCTTCCCTTTCATTCGTTCGACTCGGACCAGTTTAAGATAGTCCTCCACCTGGCTTCCCGCTTGCTTCTCCTCCAGCCCGAGTACCTCGATCTTCTTCACCAGGTCCATCCGGAACGCATCGTACGGCGAAAGGTTGTAAATCAGGTTTGGCGGCTCGCCGTTCTTCGCCCTTTCAGGCGTGGCGCTGAAGTTCATCGCAAACAGCGGTCTAAGTGTTTGCAGGGCCTCGCGTGACAACGGGCTTTTATAGTTCTGCGATTCGTCCAGGATCAGGATCGGCCTTGTTTGCTGGATGTATTCGTACGGGAAAAGGTCCCCACCGAGCTTGTCCGTTCTCCTGAAGATCGCGTTCTTCTTCTTCTTGTTGAACGAATCAATCGTCATTATCAGAACAGTGGGTAGTTCGGCTTGTGCGAACGACTTAAGCATCTGTGGTTTGCCACCATCGTACTGAAGCAGTGGCAGTTCCCACTTCGGGCCGTACACATCCTTCAGGTGGTCCTTCAGCGACTCAAAACTCTGGATCACATTTTCGAAGACGGCGATCGACGGCACGACGATTATGAATTTCCTGAAACTATATTCCTTGAACAGTTCACAGATGGCACGAACGTAAACGTACGTCTTACCAGTCCCCGTCTCCATATCGATCGTGAAAACCGGAAACTCGATCGCCTCTCCACGAATCCCCTCCAGCATCTGACCATCCTGCGTGTCGAGCCGGAGCTTCTCTCCCAGGCTATTCCTCCCCCGGACATCGTTTACGTTTTTCAGCAGCCATCCTTTCTCGAGCGTCATTCCGGGCTGCAGGTTTCCATAGACCGTGCTATCCAGAACAAAATCCGATTCGGCGGGACGGATGTATCCCTTGAAGAGATCGACGATGCTCGCAATCGCGTCAACCTGATGCCTCTGGTCCTTCTCGTACTTGAAAGTCTTCGTTCCCACGGCAATCCCCCTCAGATCGTGTAGATCTTCCCCTTGTCGGCGAGTCGAGCTTTCGACTGATCGTCGATTGCCGAATCGAGACACACGAAGAGATCGTGTTCACCCAGATCGAGAGACTCAACGGTATCCTGGTCAAGGTGTTCATCGAGGCAGACAAACAGGTGCCGGTCGGGATGGAAGTCGGAGGAGACCGTCAAGACCGAATTATTTCGATACTCCCCTGAAGCCTCTACCGCACTGTCGAGCGGGAAACCAAGAATAAGGAGCACTTCGGTAAGCAAGCCGTTCATGTTCGAGCGCCAGTCAGACCGCAGCGGAGTCACCGCGGATTTGAATAGCTCTTCGATCTCGGCCACACTCTCACCTCGATACGTTTCCCATGGCTTAAAGCTGGATTCGTCGAGCTTGAAGACCTTGAAACCGAGATCCAGATCGCCCGACGTCCTTCCAAGATCATCTGAGAGCTTATTGATAACCCTGCGGATCCGCTCCTTGCCAATCTCCGCGATGGTATCGAAACCTGCCTTGAATGCCGGAGATTTCACATCACACTTATCATCTGATATCTGGACCAGAATGAACCTCCGGCTGCCGCCGGAGACTGCATTACGCTTGAGAACAGAGTGTGCCGTCGTTCCAGACCCGGAAAAGAAATCGAGGATGATCGAATCCGGCTTACTTCCGATATTTACAAGAAAGTCGATTAACTTGGTTGGCTTTGGGTTGTCAAAGACCCCTTCTGGAATCATCTCTCGAAGCTCAGTGCCGCCTGTACGAGTCCGTCCAAATCGATCCTCAACGAGTAGTGATCGCGGCTTGTGCTCGCTCTTTTCGTAGTTTTTTGTGTATACATGTTCACCCAAAAATACAAGTTGATCAAACCGCTCTTCAACTGTCTCCTTCGACCACCTCCAAATAGCATTTGGCTTATCAGGATTTTTGTGTTGCAGTCGGTATGTTTTTCCATCTGGCCCGCTGAGATCGTAGTCCATAGAACTGGAATACTGCAGATTCTGCTTGTCCAATCGCTCCAGAGAATATCGCCCATTCTCGTCCTGGTGGTTGTACGAAGTGGTTGCCACTGCATCAGGATCCAGACCAATCGGGTTTGATTCCGAATTCTTCGCAAAGCACACCACATATTCATGATCAACCGCCACTGCGCCACTGTCATTTGCGCCACCACTCTTGCTTTTCCAAATGAAAGTGGCGACGTGGTTTTCCCCGCCGAAAATCTCACAACAAATATCGATCAGATAGTTCAGCTCACAATCATCGATCGAAATGAATATCACACCATCATCGCTCAACAGTTCCTTGGCCAGTCGCAACCTCGGATACATCATGCTCAGCCACGTCGAATGGAAGCGGCCCTGCGCCTTGGTATTTGTGGTCAACGCCCCTTCGCCATCGACCTGGCTAGCCTTCAGATCCTTCAGGCGCACCTTGAAATCATCGTTGTACACGAAGTCATTTCCGGTATTGTACGGAGGATCGATATAGATCATCTTGATCTTGCCCTGATACGCCTTCTTCAGGACCTTCAGGACATCCAGATTATCACCCTCGATAAAGACGTTCCGGGTCCTCTCTTCATCGATCCCCTGACCTGGGAGGGGGATGAGCGCGGCCTTTTTCGGCGAAGTCGCAAATAATCTCATCGCCTGTCTCTTCCCCGGCCAGGAAAGGCCAAATGGCTCAGCGGCCTGATAATCCTCGTCGAGTTGATCTGCAAGAAGTACCCTGAGTGTGTCCCAATCGATCCTTCCTTCCGAGAAGGCCTCCGGGTAAAGCTTTCTTAAGTTCGCAAAACGGTCATCAACGAGTTTTTCGGGATGAAGTCTTTCGATCGCCATCATGTCACTCCTCTATTTCTGCCAAGTTGCCTTCGATATAATCTTCGGGCTCAAAATCGGTACCGTAGTCGTCAAAATACCGCCGAAATCCCACGTTTCGTGAATCGGAACTAGTCACGTATTCCCTGAATGCGGAACACGAAAACCGAACGTCACAGTTTCGGCAGGTCCGCACGGCGAAGGCCTGACCGCCCGAAGATTCCTTTTCAAACAACCGATCCACCGGTGGAGGGGCGAAGTGGTGATCCTCGATTCTGTCAACAATCTGGCCGAACCTGTCGATCATCGCTTCGACTTCTTCTTCGGAATAGCCGAGAGGGATCACGGGCTCCCAGTCAACCATGCTATGGACTACGGCTTCCTGGTCACCAGCCCTCATCGCGCTTTTCAGCTTGTCAGGAAGGGCTGTCGAGATGATCGCGGTATCGTCAAGAGCACGCCCCATCAGGTTTTTCCAGATGAATGCGTAAACGTTCAGTTGTTCACGATAGAACTCCTTGTTGGCTTCAATTGCCGACCTTTCATGGGTCTTCAGGTCGTACATCCAGACATCCTCACCCTCACGGATGATGTCGACGACGCCTTCGATGGCATAACTCCGACCGGCACCCGGCGTCTTCTGGCCGGCGAGGGTCAGTTTCACCTCGGCCTCCGTGATCCGCTCGATCAGGGCGCGGTTTTTTCGCAGATAACACAGAATCTGGTTGAAAGCCTCTTCCTTCAGGAAATCGGTGATCGAGTGCCCACCCTCGGCCCTGATCAGTTCGAAGTTCTCTTCAAAAATCTGCCGTATTTTCTCCTCAAGTTCCTGCAGCATTTCTTCATTCATGATTTCTTTCCTTTCGCGCGATGACACTGTTGTGAATGTCCTCGATCGTCTGGTGGACGAGCCGCCCGAAGAACATCGTCTGGCTACGCGAGGGAACGAAACCGTACTTGCGATAGATCATATAGTTGCGCGGGCACCTCTGATACCAAAGGTAATCACCCGTGTAACTATAAGTCTTGCCGAGGTCATCAGGTGTCGCGGCAGAGACCTGGAGTTCGCCCGGGTCCACATCGGAAATCGTTGGCAAATCGGTTTCTGTAAGAAGTTGCTTGAAAGTTTCAAGAGTACTGCAACCCTGTCCCCTGTATCGCGGAAGGATGAGGAGGTCCTTCGCCCGCGAGAGGGCGACGTAGAAGAGCCGCATCGTGTCAAATTCTGAAATGCGTTCGAGCGGTTCCCCACCCTTGCCGAGAAGTTGCCGAACAGCAC
>Ga0209606_1004577_pt1 | contig 12684 bp, 9 predicted proteins | sample AD_UKC057_MetaG_FD_184412 | JGI IMG/M metagenome (GOLD analysis project Ga0209606, IMG submission 184412) | Active sludge microbial communities of municipal wastewater-treating anaerobic digesters from USA - AD_UKC057_MetaG (SPAdes) (version 2) | ecosystem: Engineered > Bioreactor > Anaerobic >...
GCGTCCTGCTTGCCGCCGGAGGCGTATTCCAGACCCAGTTCAAAGCCCCGTACCTGCTGCTGACCGTACAACGCCATCACGCCGGAAAGTTGCGAAATCTGCCCGATCTTCAGCACCGGCCCCAACGGCTTCTCCTCGGCCTGCTCCGCCTGACGTTGGACAACGCCCGCACAGCGCGACTCGTATTCCCCGGTCAGAGTGCAGGGCACGCCCAGCTCATCGTACTCGGAGACATACACCGTCTCGAAGAATTGGTACTCCGGAATGCCGTCGTCGTTCAGGTCGGGATCGAGGTTCACCAGCTTGAGGATGTTCATCGGCTGCTCGCAGACGTGATCCTCAGGACGGATGTAGTAGGTGCCCTTAGGCCCTTCGAACTTAAGGCCTTCCAGCGCCGGAATGAGGGCGTCCGCATTGGCGTCGCCGCCGGTCTTCTCCAGGGCCGCCGCCAGCGCCAGCGCCGAAGCCATGCCGCCGGCAGTGAAGAGATCCGGAGGCTCGTTGTACTCCTCGAGGTGCCGCTTCACCAGCCAGTCGTTGATGGCGTTATTCGGCGCGGTGTAGTGGTAGACGTTGAGGCCGATCTGTCCCAGCGCCGAGCCGTACACCGCCGCGAACGAGGCGTTGTCACCGTACCCCGTCGCCACTGTCATCTGCTCCAACGCCCCCAGGTCTGCCAACTGCTGGAACAGCGTCACGTAGCCCGTGCCCGACCAGGTGAGGAACAGGCAATCCGCGCCGGAGTCCATCGCCCGCTGAATGTAGGGCGTGAAATCGGTCGTGTCGAACGGCGCGTAGATGTCATCCACGACGCGCCCGCCATACTTTTCCACAGCGTAGGCCAGAGCGATGCCGCTCCCCTGCCCGAAGGCATTGTCCACGCCAATGTGCGCGAACTTCTTGCCCACATTCTCCACCAGGTACTTGGCGATGATCAGCACGTCATCGTAGTTGGTGCGCGCGGTGCGGAACACGTAAGGATTGAAGTTCGGCCCCGTCGGGAAGGACGAAGCTGCCGGATCAATCATCAGGATGATCTTGTTCTCCTGCGCCACCGTCGTCAGCGCCACCGCCACTGCTGAACTCACCGGCCCCTGCAGAATCTCCACGCCGTCTTTCTCGATCAACTCGCGCGCCGCCGCTACCCCCTTCTCCGGGTTGCCCTCGTCGTCGCGGGTGATCACTTCCACTGGCCGATTGGCGATGACCCAGCGTCCTTCCGCGTCCTGCTTGCCGCCGGAGGCGTATTCCAGACCCAGTTCAAAGCCCCGTACCTGCTGCTGACCGTACAACGCCATCACGCCGGAAAGTTGCGAAATCTGCCCGATCTTCAGCACCGGCCCCAACGCCGCTTCGGTCGGCGCGGCGGTCGTGGGAGCTGCTGTCGTCGGCGCGGGGGTCGCGGTCGGCTCGACCTCCTGCACGCACGCGCTGAGCAGCCCCCCCAACATCACAACCAACATCAAAATACTGGAAAGCCGTTTCATACTGTTTCTCCTCCTGACTGAAATAGACACACCATGGGTAAGGGGTGATGGGTAAAGATGTCCCACTCTCCGCTCGCCCAACACTACGGCACAACCTCAAACCCCAAGAACGTCTTTTGCGCCTCGCCCTCGCCGCGTTCAATGAAGGCGACTTTGACCGGCGTCCCGATGGCGATCGTCTCCGGGTGCGCCACATCCACGCCGAGAATCTGCGCACTGATGCACGGACCTTCGGCCAGCTCCACCACACCCGAACAATAGGGATGCTCCCGTCCGTAGCCGGCCTCGATCATGGCCGTCGGGGCAATGACGATGACGCTGTAGCTCGCCAGTCGTCCCGCCCCGGAGAGCTCCACCCATTCCAGCTCCGCGTTGAAGCAGGCAGGGCAGAACGGACGCGGCGGCGCGTAGATGGCACCACATGTGGGGCACCGCGCGCCCATGAGCTTGTGCTCCTTCAGAAATGCATAGAATGCCGTGCCGGTAAAGGGTTTTTCGCTCATGGATTACCTCCGCTCGAAGATGTGAACCACGCAGGTCTGCCCTGTTCCGCCGACGTTGTGGGTGAGTCCCAAGCAGGGCTCGCCCGGCAGTTGCCGCGCCCCCGCCTCGCCGCGCAGCTGCTTCCAGATTTCCACCACCTGCCCGGCGCCGGACGCGCCCACCGGATGCCCTTTGGATTTCAGCCCGCCGGAGGTGTTGATGGGACGGTCGCCCGTGCGCGCCGTGCGTCCCTCGATGGCGGCCCGCCAGCCCTCGCCCGGCGCGAAGAAGCCCAGGTCTTCCGTCGCCATGATTTCTGCGATGGTGAAGCAGTCGTGGACTTCGGCCAGCTGGATGTCAGCGGAGGTGACGCCGGCCATCGCGTAAGCCAGTTGCGCCGCGCGCTGCGCCGCCGGAATGCCCGTGAGGGTCGGGCGATCGTGCGTCGCGCCGTCGCTGGCCTGTCCGCTCCCGATCACGTAGAGGGGCGCATCGGTGAAGCGCCGCGCCAGCTCCTCGCTCACCAGCAACAGCGCCGCAGCGCCGTCGGAGATCGGCGAGCAATCGTAGAGCCGCAGCGGCCAGGCAATGACGGGGTTAGCGCGCTCGTCGTTGAGAAAGGCTAGCTCGTCGGCCCAGGTGGGGATGGGCTTGCCCTTCTTCGCCGCGCTGGCTTTGCGCGCCTCGATGATGTCGGCGATGCGCTGACCGAACTGCGCCTTGGGATTGAGCGCGCCGTTCTCGTGATTCTTGAGGCCCACCTTGAGGAACGCCTCCGGCGTCGCGCCATAAGCGTGCAGGTAGGCCGTCGCCATCGAGGCGTACAGGCCGGGGAAGGTGAAGCCCGCCGGCGTCTCATAAGTCACATCGGCGGCGGTCGCCAGAGTGTCGGTGACGCGCGCGGTGGGGAGATCCGTCATCTTCTCGATGCCGCCGACGAGCACGATGTCGTACAGACCCGAGGCGATGGCGATCAGCCCCTCGCGGAATGCGACGCCGCTGCTGGCGCAGGCATCCTCCACGCGGGTCGCCGGGCGCGGGGTCAGCCCCACCCAATCGGCCATGATTGGCGCGGTGTGCGCCTGTCCCTCGAAGAGATCGCTGCTGAAGTTACCGATGTAGAGCGCCTCGATGTCCCGCGCGTCGAAGCCCTTGTCCACGGAGGCGAGCAGCTCGCGGAACGCCTCCACGAACAGATCGCGTGTTGCCAGACCGGGGAACGCGCCAAACTTGCTCATCCCCGCCCCGACGATGGCGACCCCACGGCCAGGTTTACGTTGCATTGTGATCCTCCTGTAACAGATAGATGGAGTAGGAAGTAGGAGTAGGAAGTATGGGTTAAAGACGGGCGGCGGTGCTTTCTATCAAGCCATTCAATAGACGACCTGCAGTTTCTGCCTGGGCCAACAAATCATGATTGGACTCAAGGTAGTGAAGATCTTGTGCCAGGATGAAGTAATATTTGAGCTCTTCAAGTGAACCTTCAACGATGTTGTAGAAAGGGATCTTCTCTCGAATCCCGCGTCGTTTGAAACCTTCCGCGATATTGGCCGGTACAGACACCGCCGCACGGCGCATTTGTGAGACGAGGCCAAACAATTCATCACGTGGGAAGCCCTTGGTATTGGCATAAACCGCCAGCACCAGCTTGTGCGCCTCCTGCCACGCCTCCAACTGTTGGAAATGCTTCGGCGCACCAGCCCTCACCGTATTCACGCTACTCCCTACTCCCCTACTCCCTTACTCCCTTACTCCCTTACTTCCGAATGAACTCATGAAACAACGCCGCAAACTCCGCTGGCTTCTCGATGTGCGGACTGTGCGCCGTGTTGGCGATGACGTGTTCCTCAAAGGGGCCGTATTGCTCCAGGACGGCGCGGGTCTGGCCGATCATCGGCTGCGGCGGGTAGACCTCGTCGCCGGGCCAGCCGGGGACGAAGCCGAGCTTCCCCAGCCCGCCAAAGTCGAACAGGGAGACATCGGCCACGATGCTATCGCTGTCGCCGCGCACCCACAGAAGCGGCACTTTCGGCTCAGCAGCGATGAAGGCGGGCACGTCCCTGAGCACGTACTTGGGCGACCAGGCGTTCACCGGCCCCAGCACACCCGGCGCGACGTTGGGCCAGTTAGGCGAGGGGACAAAGTCGCCGGGATAGCGGTCGTCGCCGACCTTCTCCATCAGCGCCGCGGTGAGGAAATCCTCCTCGCGAGCGGACTGGAACGGCGGCTTGTAGTAGAAGGCGTTGATCACGTTGCGCGGTGAGTTGGGGTCGGCGGCGCTGCGATCCCCTTCCTTGATGAGCTGGACGAAAGTGGGGTTCACCGTCCCGCCCCCCGACCCGGCGAAGTCATCGTAGCAGGGTGTCCCCTGCACGTCCCGGGTGCCGCCGAAGCCGTAGGGCGAGATCGGGCAGATGAGCGTCGCCGAGAGGAACCGCGCCGGCGCGTCAGCGAGCAGCTGATAGATAATCCCGCCGCCCATGGACCAGCCCACGACGTGCGTCCGCTCGAGGCCCAGGACCTCCAGCAGGGCCAGCACATCCTCACTCCAGTCACGCATCCCCCGCGTGGCATCAATCAGCCGATCCTCAGTCCAGCCGTAGCCGCGCAAATCGGGAGCAATGCCGCGAAAACCTTCCGGCAGCGCGAGCATCGTCTCCTCCCAGTACAGCGCCGCCGAGAAATTGCCATGCAGGAACAGCACGGGCACCCCGTCCGCCGGGCCGGAAAAATAGACGTGCTGCGTCAGGCGCGGTGTCTCCACTATTTGCGTCGTAATACCGGCTAAAGGTTGCGGTTTATTCATATTGCTGCCTCCTTGTTGAAAGGTAATGGGTGAGGGGTAATAAGGTTTTCCCCATGACCCGTTACCCGATACGTTGATAAATCCGCGTATTTTGGGGGGTGAACTCCACGGGACGCGCTTCGCCCGGATTGTTGAGCGCCAGCCTCAACGTATCCCCCTCGATGGCGTAGATGCCCTCGAACTTGCCCAACCACCCCAGCGTGTGCTCAGTCTGATCCATGTCAATCTTGCCCTCAGCGGCGACATACGTCCCGCCGGAGAGGATGCCCATGGAAGCCAGCTCCGCCTGGTAGGTCCCGTCCCCCTTGAACTCGAACCAGAGGCCCGGAAGGGGTTGCCCCTCCGGTTGTTCCCATTTGCCGAGCAGATCGGTCATTGTTTGCTCCTTCCAAGCAGGTAATGAGTAATGGGTGAGGGGTACTCATGCCTTCATTACCCATTACTCACCCATTACTTGTGACTCATCTCTAAATGCCTAGCCGCCGCACTTCTTCCCACAGCCAGGGACGGAAATCCGGGTGGGCGATAGCGATGAGGGCGGCGATGCGGTCCTTCAGACAGCGCCCCCGCAGCTCGGCGACGCCGAACTCGGTCACGATGGTGTCCGCATCCTGCGAGGGCACAGTCACTTCCGCGCCTGGGGTGAGCTGCGGCACGATGGTAGAAATGGTGCCGCCCTTCGCCGTTGACCGCAGCGCCACGATGCCCCGTCCGCCCGGCGACATCTGCGCGCCGCGATGCGTGTCCAGCTGCCCGCCCGTGCCGCTAAAATGCCGGCTGCCGATACTCTGCGAGCAGACCTGTCCCAGCACGTCCACCTCCACCGCCGTGTTGATGCTCACCATCTGGGTGTTGCGGGCAATCACGTAGGGGTCATTGGTCACCTTGCCCTGCTGGAACTCCACGGCGACGTTGTTATGGAGGAAGTCGTAGAGCTTCTGCGTGCCGAGCGCAAAGGCGCCCACCAGCTTGTTGGGCCACAGGGTCTTCTTCCGCCCGGTAATCACGCCCGCCTCAAACAAATCCACCATGCCGTCGGTGAACATCTCCGTGTGGACGCCCAGATCGTGTTTATCATAGAGGCTTTGGGCGATGGCGTTGGGAATCCCGCCGATGCCCAGCTGGATGGTGGAGCCATCCTCAATCAGATCGGCGATGTACTGTCCGATGGTCGTCTCCACCTCCGCCGGCTCGATGGAAGGCAGGGAGACCAACGGCGTCTCGTATTCCACGACGTAATCCACATCCCGCAGGCTGATCTGCGTGTCGCCGAGCGTCCACGGCAGGTTGGGATTGACCTCCAGGACGACGAGATCCGCCGCATCGAGCAATTGCCGTTCGAAGACCAGCGAGGTCGAGAGCGACATGATGCCCCGGCCGTTGGGCGGGGTCGCCGTGCCCCAGAAGACATTCAACCCTCCCGCGTGGATCCGGTCGCTGCCCGCGCGGTGCAGATTGTTGGGAACATACGAAACCATCCCCAGCGGGTGCGCCTTACGGTCGGGCACGCCGTAAAACCAGTTTTCAAGGAAGAAATGCCCCAGCATCTCCGGCTTCGTGTAGAAGCCGTACTGACGCATCGGCAGGCACATGAAAACGTGGACGTCCTCCAGCTGCCCGGCGTGATGCTCCAGTTCGCTGAGCAAGCCCACCGGCTCCGAGGCGCACATCGCGGCCACCACCCGCTGCCCGGAGCGCAACAGTCCCACAGCGTCAGGAATGGAGAGCCGTTTTTCGGCGTACATGGATTTGAAGTTCATAGAGCCTCTCTCGTTTGCTGTGTAATGGGCATTGCGTAAGCAGAGTCGTTACGCAGTACGAATCACGCCTTACGGCATCACAAACGCCGCGCCCGCCTGGTTGTAACCCACGCCGGAACCGATAAAGAGTACCAGATCGCCGGATTTGATCCGGCCCTGCTTGCGGGCATCGTCAAAGGCCATCGGCAGGCAGGCCGAGCCGGTGTAGCCCCACTTGTCCATGATCCAGTGCGCCTTGCTCAGCGGCAACCCCAGATCGGCCATCACCAGTTCGATGCTGTTGTAGCGCACCTGCGTGAAGATGATCATGTCCACATCTTCGAGCGCAAAACCGCCGTTGGCCACCAGTTCGCGCACGCGGGCCGGCCAGCCCTCATTGTTCACTTCAGCCGGGAACGCCTGCAACAGCCGCACCTTCGTGCGGCCGGCCTGCAGGCTTTCCACCGTCGCCGGCTCAAAGGTGCCGCCGGAATAAATGCCCCAGTGCTTGTGATAGGAGCCATCGGCAAAGAAGGTGGAAGTGACAAAACCGGGTTTGTCGGCGGCGGTCAACACCGCCGCGCCGGCGCCATCGCCGTAGAAGAACGCCATCACATCATGTTGCCAGTCGGCGAGCTTGTGCATCATATACGCGCCGATGACCAGCACATACTTCATGTGGGGATTGGTCGCCAGCAGGCCGGCGGCGATGTTCAAGCCGGTAGGGAACGAGGCGCAAGCGCAGCCCACATCAAACGTTCCCGCCTTCGTCGCGCCGAGTTTGTGCTGGACCACCACGGAGGTCGCCGGGGTGATGTAATCCGGGCTATCCGTCCCCAGGATGATCAGATCGAGGTCCTCAGGCCCGATGCCCGCGTCCGCGAGCGCGTCCTTCGCCGCTTCCACCGCCAGATCGGAGGTCGCCCAATCGTCGGGCGCATAAAAGCGCGTCTTGATGTTGCTGCTCGCCTCGAACTTGCCGACCACCTCGGCGAGTTTGGGGTTCACCTGCCCCATCAATTCCGCAAACTTCGCGTTAGACATCTCATTTTCCGGGACATGGCGCCCGGTGCCGATAATGGTTGCGTAACGGGTCATAGTCTGCTCCTTATGTCAATGAGAAAAAAAATAGGTGATAGGTGATGAGTAATGTAATGGGTAATGGAGGATGAAAGCGGAGCCATGGAAATAGAGCTTGCCCACCCCTCACCCATTTCTCATTACCCGACCTACGTTCCAATCACAATCCCGCCGTCCACGCTGATGGTCGCACCATGGACGAAAGAGGCTTCGTCGCTAGCGAGCCACAAGAAGGCATGGGCAATGTCCTCCGGCTGGCCCAGTCGTCCCAGGGGAGTTTTGGCCCTCATGTCTTCCAGGACCTTTTCCGGCATCTTCTGCACCATGTCGGTGAGAATAAAGCCCGGCGCGACGGCGTTGACGCGGACCCCATAACGGCCCAGCTCGCGCGCCCAGACCTTGGTCATGCCGATGACGCCCGCCTTGGTCGCCACATAGTTGGTCTGCCCCAGGTTGCCGTACAGGCCCACTACCGAAGCCATGTTGAGGATTACGCCGCTGCCCTGCTTGATCATGTACGGCGCCACGGCCTGCGCGCAGTTGAACACGCCCTTGAGATTGATGTCCACCACCAGATCAAAGGCGGCTTCCTCCATCTGCTTGACCAGCTCCCCATCCTTCACTTTGACGAAGAGCCCATCGCGGGTGACGCCGGCGTTATTGACGAGCACATCCACCCGCCCATAGCGCGCGACCACATCATCTACCCACGCCTGCACCGCTTGCCGATCCGCGACATTGACCTTGTAAAAGGTCGCATCGTTGCCGAGCTGTGCGACCAGCGCCTTGCCGGCTTCCTCATTCACGTCACAGATGACGACTTTCGCGCCCTCGCGGGCAAAGAGCTCGGCCGTGGCCTTGCCGATGCCAGCAGCGCCACCGGTAATGAGAGTGACTTTGTCCTTCAAACGCATGGGGTACCTCCTTGCAAGTAATGGATCAGTAAGAAACAGCGAATGGCGAGTCGCGAGTAATAAGTATGGGGTGATGCAGAATGAACAGGCCAGGTCTTCACGGCTCTCTTCGCACTACTTGCAGATCATACCAAAAAGGGGTTACCAGGGAGTTACACCGGGGTTACAGCCGCATTCGAGGCCCAGACAGCGTCGGAAATTAGCGTGCGCCGCCGTCACAGGGGGGAATTGACCCTGGGAAGCGCGGAGATGCGTAGAAAATTCCGCGCTCTCCGCCCCGCCGTGATGAAGCAAAAATAGAAAATGTCACCAAGAAGCGTCGGCGCCCTCCGAGACCACGCTGGCATACACCCGCCGCGTCTCCTCCGAAGGCTCCACATCCAGTTCCGCGAGCAACGCCTCCACACAGCGCTGATAGGTGCGCAGCGCCTGAGGACGGTTCCCCAAACGCGCCTGCGCCGTCATCAACAGGCGGTAGGCCTCTTCCCAGCAATTGTCACGCGCCAGCATCGCCTCGCAGACCTCAACGACTTCCGCCCACGCGCCGCGATCTGCCAGCGCCCGCGCCACGCGCTCCGCTGCGCGCAAGTACAATCCCCGCAGCCGCTCGCGCTCCTCGGAACACCACTCCGCATAAGGATATTCCTGGAGATACTCCCCTTGATACAGGCTCAGGGCCGTCTGATACTGTGTCACCGCGGCCCCGGCGTCACGCCCCCAGAGCGCATCTCCGGCCGTGACCGCTCGCTCGAAGTGCTCCACATCCAGCACCACGTCCGCCTCCGTGCGTAAGCCGTAAAGCGTCCCCTCGCGCAGGATGAAGGCCGAGGGAGCGTTGGCCTTCCGCTCCGGCTCCAGCACTTTGAACAGCGTGCTCAAAGCCACCTTGAAATCGCGAACGGCAATCTCTGGATCCTGACCGGGCCACAACAATTCGAGGATCTGATCGCGCTCCAACAGCTGCCGGCGATAGGTGAGCAGCAGTTGAAAAAGCCGGCGGGCGCTCTCCCGTCGCCATTCCTGCGCGGGCACTTCCTCGAGGCCGCGCCAGACGCGGAACGCGCCCAACGTCTGCACCCGCAATTGAAAACCCGGGTGCAGCGTGAGGCCGGCGACGCCCCATTGAGCCAGCAACTGTTCGGTGAAGGCGCGTTCGATGTTGGCCTCCCGCGCGTAGAGCAAGAGGGGAATCACCCGCCGCGGGTCGCGCGGCCCCAACAACGTCTGCCGGGTCAACAACATCTCGTAATGCTGCTCCTGGAGCAGCTCCAGAAACCCTTCCAGGCCGCGCTTCAGGCGCGCGGTCTCCGTCAACTCCAACCACAGCAAACACTGCCACAGGCGCGTGACCGCCTGTCCATACATGTCGGCGCATTCATGGAAGGTGCCCAACGCCTGCGCCAGCCACTCCGTCGCCAGGTCCTTCTTCCGCGCCAACACATACGTGGCCCCCAACGAGACGCGAATCAGCCCCGCAATCCAGGCATCGCCCGCCTGTTCGGCGAGAGAAATGCCCTGCGCGGCCGCCCGTTCGGCGCCATCGAGCAGCCCCTGAAAACCGTGCGCCCGCGTCAGACCCCAATACGCCTCCACCTGCAAGCGCGGCACGGCCAGCATCTCGCTCCAACGGATGGCTTCCCGATACCCCTGGCAGGCTTCGTCGTAACTGTGCGGATCATTGAGGAGCAGCCAGGCGTGCCCCTGCCGGATGTAGCCGACGGCGGTGACGAAGGGGGAGTGCAACGCGCGCCCCCGTTCCGTGCCCTCCACGGCATACCGGTAGGCCGCTTCCCCCTCGCCCTGGAGCGACAAGATCAGCGACAGCAGCAGCAGCGATTCCCGATGCGCCCGCGGACGCTGGACGGGCTGCTGACGTTCATTCTTGACTTGCTGCTCCAGGACCTGCCGCGCCTGCGCCAATCGCCCCGTGCGCAGCATCACCCGCACCGCCAGCTCCGCCTCATCGGGACCTTCCTCGCGCAAAGCCCGCGCCTGCGCCTGCAAGGCCTGAGCTTCCTCAGGCCGTCCCAGATTCAGGCGATTTTCGGCCAGCAGCTCCAGCAAATTGGCGCGCGCTTCACGGTCTCCCTGTCCATCGGAGAAGCGCAGCGCCTCTTGCAGGATGCTCTCCGCCTGGCTGGGATTCACCGTGTCGAGGTACACGCGCGCCTGCCCGCGCAATGCCTGCCCGACAGCGCCGGCGTCACCCAGCTGGCGCGCTCGCTGCTCCGCCTGCCGATACCAGCCCAGGGCCTCGTTGAACCGGCTGCGCAAGCGGGCCACGTCCCCCCAATACGCCAGCAGGCGCGGATGGAGTTCCAACAGGGCCGGCGGCAGCGCGTTGAGCCATTCCAGGAGCATGTCCAGCCGCCCGGCGCGCACCAACGTATATCCCAACGTGTCGAGCGCCGTCGCCGCCTCTTCATACGCCGCCGCCGCCAGCAGATGCTCGACCGCCTGCTCCAGGTCGCCGTTCTGGCGGAAGCACGCCGCCGCCTGGCGGTGATAGGCCTGCACCTCCGGCTTTTCCAGCCGCTGCAAGAGAAATTCGCGGAAGAGATGGTGATAGCGGTACTGCCCGTCCCCCAGGTCCACCACCAGCAAGTTATTCTCCAACAACACGCGCAACAACTGCGTGCTATCGTTCGCGCCGCGGAGACAGTCGCAGATCGGCGCACTCATCACCCGCAACACCGCCGTCATGCGCAGGAAGGCCCGCAATTCGGCGGGCTGCTGCTCCAAAATCTCCTGCGCCAGATAGGCAAAGAGCTGTTGATCCGGTCCCGAAAGTCGCGCCAGCGCCTGCGGCAGAGCGGTGACGGCGCCACTGCGCAATCCCTGCCACAGCAATTGCAAAGCGATCGCCCAGCCCTCGGTCTTGGCGAGGATGGCCTCCAGCACTTCTGGTGACAGCTGCTGGTCGTACTTTTCACGGAACAGCGCCGCGATCTCCTCCGCCGTGAACGCGAGCTCCGCCTGCCCGAGCTCCAACACCTCGCCCTTGACGCGCCACGCGAGCAAGGAAGGCAATTCCGGCGGATAGCGCGTGGAGAGGATCACGTGCAAACGCGCCGGCGCATAGGCGATGAGGCGATCCAGCACCGCCAGCAGGCCTCGCGCCTCGTGCAACCGATGCGCATCATCGAGCACCAGCACGACCGGCGTGCGTCCCTCTTCGACGAGGGCATTGAGCAGCACATCTACAAATGCCGCGCCGGCGTCCAAAGTGCGCCCCTCGAAGCCCTCCAACACGGCCAGGGGCGTGTCGGCGAGGTTGGGAAGCGCTTCACGGAAGCTGTAGAAGAGGCGCGGCAAGAACACCGAGGGATCGGCGTCCTCACGTTCGAGGTGATACCAGGCGAGGGTCATCCCCGTCTGCGCCAGCCCGGCCAGGGCCGTGCTCTTGCCATACCCCGTCCCCGCCTGCACAATGGTCAGGCGGTAATCGAGCGCTTCACGCAGCCGATTCAAAACGCGCGGACGCTCCAAAATGCGCCGATGCAGCAATGGCGGTATGAGTTTGGTGCGGACAATCAAATCACGTGACACGCGGCAGTCCTTCAATCGCTTTCCCCCTGATTGTAATCAATTTGTCCCCCTGGACAAATTGCGCCCGCCTGCCCACACTTGAAAAACCGACAAAACCTTTATAATGTATAGAGGGACTTGCCTGAGGCTGCAATCCGCCTGCGAGCCGGTACCCAACAAACAAGGCGTTGGAGTCATGGAGTCTTTTTTAAACTAAGGAGACATTATGCAGTAGTTTTGCAGATTTTACAATCGCATAGCTGGCTGTAGGGCCAGGCGGATATCGTCCCGGGTCGCCCCGCTCTCGATTTGGTCACAGATCCAGTCCAGAAGTTGGGCGGCGTGGCTCTCCCGGATCTGTTGCCGGGCCTGCCCCAACGTCAGCCGCTCGCCTGTTTGCCGCTGGTGGGTGGCCCGGATCTCGTCGAGAAACTGGTACAGGCATAAGCCCAGCGCCCAGAACCGGACGATGCCCTGCGCCGAGCGGACCTGGTAGTGGTCGCTGCCCAGCAACTCCTTAAAATCAGCAAACAGGGTCTCGATGGTCCAACGCTGCGCGACGTGGGCAATGACTTGCTCCAAGGTGTCATTCAGGCAACTGGTGACCCAGTAGCGGGTCTGCTCGGGACCCGCGTCGGGGCGGGGCT
>Ga0209606_1004580_pt1 | contig 12665 bp, 7 predicted proteins | sample AD_UKC057_MetaG_FD_184412 | JGI IMG/M metagenome (GOLD analysis project Ga0209606, IMG submission 184412) | Active sludge microbial communities of municipal wastewater-treating anaerobic digesters from USA - AD_UKC057_MetaG (SPAdes) (version 2) | ecosystem: Engineered > Bioreactor > Anaerobic >...
CGCCCCGCTGGCGATCAGCTCGAAGTTGATCCCGTCGTTGGAGCCGTACAGCTCGTAGCTGGCCGGATCGCGCTGCGACCAGTCGTTGGCGGAGGTCAGGCTCAGGCCGTTGACCAGGGTGGGGTCGAGGTACGAGGGGGTCACCACCAGTCCGGTGGGTCCGCCGGTGCCCGAGCCGCCGCCGTTGCCGGTCGTGCCGAAGTTCAGGTACTTGGTGCCCGTGTTGTTGTCGATGGCGTTGGCGGGGTTCTCGTTGGCGGGCCAGCTTGCGCCCGGTCCGGCGGCGTTGAACCCGGTCACCATGTCGCCCGGGCGGGTCACGTCGCTCAGCAGCGAGAGCTGGTCGGCCAGCAGCTCGATCTCTCCGATCTGCATGCTGTTGGCTGCGGCGGCATTGCGGATGTCGGGGAACGAGACGCGGTAGCCGACGAAGTATTGATCGTTGGGGAACGAGACGGCGCTGGTCGCGAAGCGGGTGGTCGATACGTTGGTGGCGCCGGTGGCGATCTGGGTCCAGGCCCCGCCGGGGACCTGCTGGCCCTCGAGGATGAACGTCATGGGGTCGCGATCGGCAGCGTCATTGGCCGTGGTGAAGCTCATGCCCGTCACCACGCCCAGCGGTCCCTTCGGCGTGACGGTCAACCCCGTCACTCCGCCCGTGCCCGAGCCGCCGCCGCTGCCGGTCGTGCCGAAGTTCAGGTACTTGGTGCCCGTGTTGTTGTCGATGGTGTTGGGCGGGCTCTCGTTGCCCGGCCAATCGGCCCCGGTCCCGGCCGCGTTGAACCCCACGACCGGATCGCCCGGCTTGGTGAGATCGACCAGACCGCCCTGGGCCGACACCGCCACCAGGAGCGTCGCCAGAAGGGATAGACCGATTGCCTTCGCGTTCATTTGCTTGCCTCTCTTCCGTATTCCGCCGTCACGCGGCGTCTTGACCTGAGTTCCCGCCCTGACTCCAATGGGGCAGGCCTGACTACAGTGTAAATCAGGCCTGAATTCCTGTCTATGGGGTTTTCCCTGAGGGCGCGTCCCTTCAGTTGCGGGGAGCCTTCTTCCCGCGGGGGTTCACCCCTTCGGTACCCTGGCCGGCTCGGTAGGGGCGGGCGAGGAGTTCGGCAGGTACGCCCCCATAGCCTGGAGGCGGCGCTGGAGCTCGCCGACCGCGACGCCGCGCGTGTCGCAGCCCTGGGCGGCGCAGATGGCCGCGGCCACGCCGATCGCCTGGCCCGTGATGAAGCAGCCGGGCATGACGCGGATGGAGCTCTGGATGTAGCGGTCGCTGCTGATGCATCGCCCGGCCACCAGCACGTTGGTCAGCTTCCGGGGCACCAGGCATCGGTAGGGGATGCCGTAGCTCTCGCCCTTGCGGTAACGGAGGTTGCGGAAGTCCTCGGCGTATCGCTTGTAGCTGTCCAGGCCGCTCTTGCCCGCGTGGATGTCGACGGAGTAGCTGTAGCGCCCGATCTCGTCGGGGAAGGTCGCGCGGGCCTTGAAGTCGTCGAGGTTCAGGCAGTAGTCGCCGCGGATGCGCCGGCTCTCGCGGCAGCCGAGTTGCGAGGCGGTGGCTACCAGCTCCATCTGCTCGAATCCCTTGAGGTACTGCTTGTAGTATCGCTCGTACTCGACCAGCGAGCGCCGGGCGTGCAGCAGGGCCTTGGTGATGGACCGCTCGTCGGTGGAGTCCAGGCCGAAGGTGTGGCCGATGTTTCCCCCGCCGACGCGCCGGCCCACGCGGAACATCCCGGGCAGGTGGCGGTCGTCGAGGCTGAGGACCTTGTCGCCGATCGCCTCGACCAGGCGGCTCTCGTCGCTCTTGCGTCCGCCCTTGTGGACGGCGTCCCAGTCGACGTCGGCCCAGAGGCTGCACAGCGTGCCGGCCATCATGAGCCCGTCCTTGTCGCCCTTGTCGAAGGGCGCCCCGGCCCAGGCGGCCAGGTCGCCGTCGCCGGTGCAGTCGAGGTACACCTTGGCCCGCGCGGCGAAAAGCCCCGTCTTGCCCGCCAGGATGACGGCGGACACCTTGCCCGCGTCGGCCTCCACGGCGACCAGGCCCGTGTGGAAGAGGAACTGGACCCTGGCCTCCAGGAGCATCTCGTCGTAGACGCGTTTGAGGACCTCGCTGCGGATGGTCACGTCGCTGCCGGGCCCGGTCCCGCCTGCCTGCTTGAGGCGCTTGTGGATGTCCGAGCCGACGCCGGCGGCCAGGAAGTTCACCCCGTCGCCGAAGGGCATGAACAGCGGGAGCATTCCGGCTGTGCCCATCCCGCCCAGGCAGGTGTTTCGCTCGGCCAGGAAGACGCTGGCGCCTTGTCGGGCGGCGGCGAGGGCGGCTGCGACGCCCGCGGGCCCGCCCCCTGCGACGAAGACGTCGGTCTCGTATCGCACGGGAATACCGCGTGAAAACGCCAGCTCTCCGACCTGCGCGGACGGTTTGACGGTGTCTTCGGCGGCTTTGGCGGATGCGGCGGCGCCCAGGCCGGCGGCGAGCGATCCGGCGAGGAAGTCTCGTCGTGTGGATGGCACAGTGCGGCTCCTTTCCGGCGCCCCTCCGAGGCCGATTGAATCCGGTTCCCTTGGGACGCAAGACAACGGGTGATTTCGCTCGGGCCGGCAGGGGCTCACGGTCCTGGTTCACTGAAGTGACGCAGGCCGTTTGGCACTGCGGCCCGCCGAACTACGGGCTCGCGGCTGCTAGTACTCCCGCCGCTTGCGCATGGGCGGGATGTTGGCCAGTTCGCGGTACTTGGCCACGGTCCGCCGGGCGATGTCGATGCCCTGCTTCTGGAGTTCCTGGGCCAGCTTCTCGTCGTTAAGGGGGTTGGACTTGTCCTCGTTGTCGATCAGTTCCTTGAGCTTGACCTTGACGGCGTCCCAGGACATGTCCTGTCCGGCGGCGGTGGTCGTCCCGCCGGAGAAGAACATCCTCAACGGGTAGATGCCGCGTGGGGTCTGGACGTACTTGCCCGCGACGGCCCGGCTGACGGTGGCCACGTGGACGCCGACCTTGTTGGCCACGTCGGCCATCGGCAGGGGTCGCAGGGCCTGCTCGCCCTCGTCGAGGAAGTCGCGCTGGACCTTGAAGACCTCCTCGGCGACCCGGCGGACGGTGTCGCGTCGCTGGAGGATGGCGTCGATGAGCCACTGGGCCGAGCGGATGTTGCGTTGGAGGAACTGGCGGGCGCCTCGTTCGGTGGCGCGGTTGCGGGACATCTTCCGGTAGGCCCGCGAGATGTGCAGGCGGGGCAGGTTGCCCTCGGGCATGTCCACGTGGACGCTGCCGTCGTCGCTGACGGTGATCGTGATGTCGGGCAGGACGATGGGGACCTCGCGGCCGCCGATGAGCCCGCCCGGGCGGGGGTTGAGGTGGGAGAGGTTCTCGATGGCCTTCTTGATCTCCTCGACGCTCCGCCCGGTCCGCCGGGCGATGTGGGGCAGGCGGTTGGCCTCCACGTCCTTCAGGTGTCGCAGGACGACCTCGGTCTCCAGCGTCACGTCCGCCCCGGCCCGGCCCTCGGCCTGGAGTTGGAGCAGCAGACACTCGCGAAGGTTGCGGGCGCCCACGCCGGTAGGTTCGAGCGTCTGCACGACGGCCAGCGCCTGCTGGAGGTCCTGGATCGGCGCGGGCGGGTCGACCTGGTTGCGCAGTTCGTCCAGAGGGGTGCGGAGATAGCCGTCGGCGTCGATGTTGTTGATGATCAGCACCCCCAGCGGGCGGAGGGGCTCGTCCATCTCGACGAACGTCCATTGCTCCTGGAGGTACTCGTTGAGCGACTGCGCGTGGGCGGGGGTGTTGGCCATCGCGTCCATCTTGCGGTCGCGCTCGCCGGAAGGCGGGGCGGCGCGGCGGGTCGGCTCGTCCACGAAATAGTCGCCCCCGTACTCGTCGCTGAACTCGGCCAGGCGTTCGAAGTCGCCCGATTCTTTCTCGGGGTCGACGACCATCGCCTGCTCGCCCCGCTCGCTCTCCGTCTCGCGGGGGGCGGGCTCGGCCTGCTCCAACTCGGGCGGCTCGTCCAGGGTCATTTCCAGGACGGGGTTGGACTGCATCTCCGTCTCGATCCGCTCCTGCAAGGCGAGCATGGGAAGCTGGAGGATCTCCATGGCCTGGATGATCCGCGGGGCCAGCTTCATCTGCTGCTCGAGCCGCAGGTGTTGTGATACGTCCATTCGCATGACGCACACATTATACAATCCGTTCGCGCGGAGGCCAGAACGGACCGGGAAAACCGCCCGCCTTCCGACTGGCAGGCACGGAACTTGCATAACCGACGGCAGAAACCAAGTCGTGACATCCTCGTCCCTCCTCCCTGTTCTCTCGCCCCTGTTCCCTATTCCCTGTTCCCTAGTCGCTGTCCGATTCGCTACAATCGTGGCCTATGAGTAGACATCGACTGCCTGCCTTGCTGCTGTCGGCCCTGGCGGTCCTGGGCGGTTGTCGGCGAGGCGAGGACCCGCCGATCAGCGCCTGGGTCGCCGGCGAGATGATAAATCTCACCGACCGCACGCCCGCCCGGAACGACGACCCGGTCTTTGACCGGGTGCGGAACACCGTGCGCCTGATCTCGGCCGCCAACGAGACGGTCAGCTTCCAACTCGTCGTCGACGCCGGCCAGACGCCCGTCGAGTCGCTGCGGGTGGAGTGCTCGGACCTCGCGGCCACCAACACCAAGATCCCCGCCGCCAACGTGCGGTTCTTCAAGGCCCTGGGCATCGAAGTCACCGACTATCCGCCCTGGTACCTGCGCCTGGTGGACGCCGTGCCCGGCCCGGCCCGGTTCTACGATCCGCTGGTTCCCTCCGACGCACCGGCCGGCGGTCAACCCTACAACCTGGCCGCCGCCGACCGGCTGGTGGTGTGGGTGGACCTGTACGTTCCCCGCGACGCAGCCGCCGACACGTACACCGGATCGCTGCGGCTGACGAGCGACACGCACCGGGAGTGGAGCGTCTCGCTGTCGCTGCGGGTGTACGACTTCGTCCTGCCGGACGCCCGCCCGCTGGCCGCGGTGGGGGGCTTCGACCACGGCGTGCTGATGTCCGCCATGATCCAGCGCGACGGCAAGGGCTTTCTGCCCTCGCGGATCGACCGCCAGAACCCCCTGGTCCGACAGGGGCTGGTCCTGATGCGCCACCTCATGCGCCAGGGCCACGACCACCGCCTGGACCTCTTCGACCGTCGCATCCGCCCCGACCTCAAGCGGGACACGTTCGGCAAGGTCCAGCTCGACTGGGAGGAATACGACGCGGTGGTCATGCCGTACCTCAACGGGACGGCCTTCGAGGATCGCATCGGCAGCCCCGCCTGGCCCATGCCCTTCTGCGAGGACTTTCCGCGGATCGAGGGCTACGGCGGTCTCCGCAGCGACCTGTACGCCTCGACCGCCTCCGAGGTCGTCACCCTTTGCCGCCAGCACTTCTCCAAGACGCTCCAGAATCGCGAGCAGACGTTCCTCTGGCCGTACCGCGGCCCGGCCGGGCCGGAGGGCTATGAGAAGTACGTTCAGTTGGCCCGCCTGGCCCGCGCGGTGGACGCCCAGACGCCGATCCTGAGTCAGCTCCCAGCCGATCCGCCCCCAGAGACGCTGTGGACGGCGCCGGAGGATTTCGCCCGCCTGACGGGCATCTATGCGGCGCCGGCGGAGTACTTTGACCCGCTCAGGGCCGACCGCCTGGCCCGTCCCGAGAACCCGCTGCTGGGCGCGTGGTTGGCCCCGGGCCAGCCCCCGTACCTGCCCAGCCTGGGCGTCATCGCCACCGCCGCCGACGTCCGGGCCATCCCCTGGTTCGCCATGAAGTACCGCTGCACGGGGCTGTTCCTCGACGAGGTGCTCCACTGGGAGGGGGACGTTTTCCGCACGGCCGCGGGGGCGGAGACCCGGCTGTTCTATCCGGGCACGCCCGCCGGCATCGAGGGCGTGCTGCCCTCGGTTCGCCTCAAGCGCCTGCGCCGCGGGCTCCAGGACATCACCTACCTCTGGCTGCTCCGTCAGCGCCAGCGCAATGCGGTGGCCGACAGCATCATCGACGCCATGACCCGCTACGCGGGCCTGGCGGCCGTCGGCGACAATTACCTCGACCCGCGGCTCAACGGCTGGGTCCAGGACGCTCGCGCGTGGGACCTGGCCAGGCGGCTGCTGGTGGAGGAGGTGCAGGACGCCATCCGTCCCTCGCTGGCCAGCAACAACCGCCTGCTGGCCGAGCGGCTGGCCTGGCGCTCGCTGGACGACGCCACGCGCTCCATCCACGTCGAGCAGGTGCGGGCCCGCGTGCGACCGGTCGCGGGCGAGAAGCTCGAGGCCACCATCCTGCTGGACCTGTACAACCAGTACTCCCGGGCGGTCGATCTGCTGGCCAAGGCGGATTCGCTGCCGCCCGGCTGGAAGGGCGGGCCCGGCGAGGCCCGCGTGGCGCCCTTCGGCCCGGCCAGCCGAAAGACGGTCACGCTCAAGGCGGTCGGCGATTACGTGCCCGCCGGCGGGACCGGCAAGATGTCCGTGCCCGTCAGCCTGGTGGTGGACAAGAGCCGGCGCATCGAGGTGGACGCCGTCGTGCCGTTCCTGGTGGCAGGGCAGGTCGCCAAGGCCCCCAGGATCGACGGGGAGTTGAAAGACTGGCCGATGAAGGTGGGCAACACCGCGGGCGACTTCAAGCTGATCGGGCGGCGCGGCGAGAGCGGCAAAGGGCTGGCCGAGCGACAGACCCTGGCGTTCGTCCTGTACGACGACAAGAACCTCTACGTCGCCTTCCGCTGCAGCGAGCCGCGATTGGAGGGCCTGGTCGCCAAGCCCAACAACCTCGTGCATTACGAGCAGTTGATGGCCTGCGGCGAGGACCTGGTGGAGATCATCCTGGACCCGGGCCTGCGGGCCAAGGGCCCCGAGGACCTCTACCACATTGCCGTCAAGCCCAACGGCGTGCTGCTGACCGAACGCGGCGTGCAGACGAGTCCGCCGCTGGGGCGGGCCGGGCCGTGGTCCGTGTCGGCCGCCGTCGCCGTCGCCCGCCAGGCGGACGTGTGGATCGTCGAGCTGGCCATCCCGCTGGAGGCGTTCGGCGCGGCGGGCAAGGAGCGCTTCTGGGGCGTCAACTTCACCCGGTTCGCCACCCAGGGCAGCGAGGCGTCGAGCTGGTCCCAGGCCCCGCGATACTTCTACGACCCGCGGAACCTGGCCACCATGTTCCTGGCCCCGGTCAAATGATTCCCTGGAATCCGCCCTTCAAATGTGCTTGAATCTGTGACCCGTGGAAACTGACGTCATCTGACTCTTTTCAGCCTGCGTTTGCGGAGAACAAGAATGGGCAACAAAACCGGATGGATCGCGGCGGGAATCCTCGTGGTCGCGGTTCTGATCATCGTGCTGTGGATCGTGCTGTTCCCCTCGGTCTCCAAGCCCACCCGCGAGATGAGCCTGAGCGTCAACCGCGAATACCAGGACGTGGGCGTCTCCCTGCGCGAGGTGCTCGGCGGCGAGCCGACCGGCGGGGGTAACGCCGCCGACGACTACCAGCAGGCGGCTGTCCTGGTCCCGCAGATCCTCCAGATCATGGAGAACCGCCCCGAGGGCAGCACGGCCATGCCCGCAGCCGCCCTGGAGGTCATGAAGAAGATCGACGCGAGCGTGGCCGCCGGCGCGGCCAAGAAGGACTGCAAGTACCTCTTCGTCCACACCGCCAAGCGGTTCGAGGTCTCACCCCGCCTGCCCGAGCTGGACCTGCTCTTCCAGGTCGCCGGCGCGATGGACATGCTGGCCCAGCACCTGGCTGAGCAGAAGCAGCTCGACGCCGCCTGGAGCGTCTACGAGCGACTGCTGGTGATGGGCCGCCACCTCAGCGACGAGCGCAGCCACCCGCAGGTGGTGCACGCCGGACTGGGCGCCCAGAGGGTCGCACTGCACGGCTTCACCGACCTGCGACGCCGACAGATTCAGAAGGACGCCAAGACCGTCGACGCGATCAACCGCTACGCGGCCGGGCTGTTCAGCCTGGAGAAGATCTACGGCGACAAGCTGCCCATCATCTGGAAGGTCCGCCCCGACCCGGGCAACGTCTTCTGGGTCATCGACAACGACCCCGACCGCGCCTGGCGGGTGCAGGCCCTGCTGACGCTCGGCATCGTCAAATTCACCGCGCGCTCGCGCGGCGACCGGAACTACGTCGAGAAGCTCCTGGTCCGCTGCTCGGGCGACGCCGACCCGTTCATCAAGGCCGCCGCCGAGGCCGCCCGGGCCTTCACCCGCGACGACCTGGCCAGCGTGGCCACGAAATAAGCCCCCTGGGGACGATGCCTATGCGATGGGACCGGGCCATCCTCACGGCGTCCGTCCGGGCCGATCCACTGCCGCTGACCGCCACGCCCGGCGACCTGCTGGAGGCCCTGGCCGCCGCGGAGGAAGGCGTCCTGCTGGAGTCGTCCGCCCTGCACGAAGATTACGGGCGATACAGCCTCCTGGCCTGCTGCCCGCTGGACGTGCTGACGCTCGGCGGCGACGGCGTGCTCCGCGGGCGCGACGGGCGGGGCCTCAACGACGGGCACTTCCGCTCCATCTGGAAGCCGCTGGAGGAGGCGTTCGCCGCCGTCCGCCTGACTGGCGACGTGGCATGGGCGTCTCGCCCATGCGTCGCAGGGCCGTCTCGGCCCTGCGCCCAGGAGCGGGACGCTCGTGGGACCCACGGGCAAGCCCGCGGGGCCCCTGACGGGGATGCCCGTGCCACGCCCTACCTGCCCGGGTGGATCGGCTACGTGGGCTACGAGGTGGGCCGCCACGCGGAGAAGCTGCCTGGCCGCGCCCCGCGCGACACGGTCTTGCCCGATCTTCGCCTGGCCTTCTACGACGCCGTCCTGCTCTACGACGCGCTCGAGCGAACCTGGACGCTGGTGGAACTGGCGTTCGAGGACCCGCCCCCCGGCGCGGGGCGAGGGGCGGCTGCCCTGCGCCGCATGACAGTGGCCGCTTGCGACCAACCCGCGCCGCCCCCCGGGCCGACCGACTCCGCCGACGCCGCCTGCCGCCAGGCCGCCCCAGCGGCTGCCAACTTCACCCCCGCCGACTACCGCCGGGCTGTCGCACGCTGCGTGGAGTACATCGCGGCCGGCGACATCTTCCAGGTCAATCTCTCCCAGCGTTTCGAGGTCGCCGACGCCCCGCCCCCGCTGGAGATCTACCGCAGCCTTCGGCGTCGCAACCCGGCCTGGCACGCCGCCTACCTGGCCTTTGCCGGCGGCGAGGGGCAGAGGCTGGCGGTGCTGTCCAGCTCGCCCGAGCTGTTCCTTCGCGTCCGCGGGCGCCACGTGCTGACCCGCCCGATCAAGGGCACGCGCCGGCGAACGGGCGATGAGCAGGCCGACCAGGCCGCCCGGCGCGACCTGCTGACCAGCGCCAAGGACAACGCCGAATTGGCGATGATCATCGACCTGCTGCGCAACGATCTGGGCAGAGTCTGCCGCTTCGGCAGCGTCCGCGTCAGCGAGCCGCGACGCCTCGAGACGCACCCCACCGTGTTCCATCTTGTGGGATCGGTCGAGGGCGAGCTGTGCGACGACGTCGGCCCGGCCCGCCTGCTGCGGGCGACCTTCCCGGGCGGTTCGATCACCGGCGCCCCGAAGATCCGGGCCATGGAGATCATCGACGAGCTCGAGCCGCAGGCGCGCGGCGTCTACACCGGCTGCATCGGCATCGTCTGCGTGGACGGCTCGTGCGAATGGAACATCGCCATCCGCACCGTCGTCTACCAGGACGCCCGGGCCCTGGTCCAGGCGGGCGGGGGGATCCTGGCCGACTCGGACCCCCAGGGCGAGTACAATGAAACCCTTGATAAGGCCCGGGCCGTGCTGGAGGCGATCCAGCAGGCCCGCCAGAGAGATTGAATTGCGGATTGCGGATTGACTATTGGCAGAGTTGCGGAACCGTGAGAGATATGTTCCCATGACTCTCATAGCTCCCACGACTCCCAGGCTCCGCCGCTGACAGCAGACAACTGATAGCAGAACGCCTATGAAGACCTATCCCGTGATGCTCAACGTCGAAGGCAGGCTGGCCGTCGTGGTCGGCGGCGGGCCGGTGGGCCTGCGCAAGGTCCATTCGCTGCTCCAGGCGGCGGCTCGCGTCCGGCTGGTGGCCCCGCGCCTGGACGGGGACGATCCCGAGGGGGCCGAGGTGATCCACGCGCCGTACGACGCGAGCCATCTTGACGGTGCGTTCATCGTCTTCGCCTGCACCGACGATCGCGAACTGAACTCGCGGATCGCCCGCGACGCCCGCTCGGCCGGGGCGTGGGTGAACGCCGCCGACCAGCCGGAAGACTGTGACTTCTTCGTGCCCGCGGTGGTCAGCCAGGGGCCCGTCCAGATCGCCATCGGCACGGGCGGGTCCTCGCCCGCGCTGGCCGCCTCGCTCAAGGACAGTATCGCGTCGGCCCTGCCCGAGGGCGTCGGCGCTTACGCCCAGGCCCTGGCCGACCTGCGCGAGCGCCTCCAGGCGACGGTAACCGACACCCGCCTGCGATGCAGCGTTTTGCGCCGCCTGGTCGAGCAGGACGGCTACGAGACGTTCCGCTCCGGCGGCGCGGCGGCCCTGTCCCGACTGGCCGACAAGCTGCTCAAGGAACAGGGGGCCTCCGGTAGCGGCCAGGGTTGATCCGGGACTGCCTTTGGGCCTGGGGTTTCGCCCGCGGCTGGTCCTGCAATTCCGTTGACCCCCTCCGGTCATCGATCTACGATATCTCCATTGTCCGTCTCACCAACAGGGACCGCCTGTCGGGGGGATCTCCGCCTCGCCAGGCGCTTTAGAGGGTAGAACCATGACTCGTACCGTTTGGCTGGCTGCCGCGGGAGTCGTTCTCTTCTCGTTCGCCTCCGCCACCCTCGCCGACGCCGAAAGCGACTACAAGCTCCTCTTCGGCCAGGACGAAGCCAAGGTCCTGGCCCGGCGCAATCCCAAGGAGATCGCCGCCTTCGCGGCCAAGCTGCTCAGCGCCGCCAAGACCGTGAGCGAGCAGAAGCCGCTTCAGAACCTGCTGCTGGACAAAGCCTACGACCTGGCCATGCGCGACGCCGGCGGCTATGACACCGCCATCGAGGCGGCCAAGCTCCAGATGGAGGCTGACCCCGCCAAGAAGGCCGACGCCCGCGAGCGGCTGGCCAAGGTGCTCCAGCTCCGCTTCGCCCGCAGCAGAGGCGACGAGCGCAAAGCGCACGGGGAGGAACTGGTGGGCCTGCTGATAAGCGGGGCGGACGAGCTGGCCGCCGCAGGTAAACCGACCGAAGCCGCCGACGCCTACCGCCAGGCGCTGTCCGTCGCCACGGCTGCCCGCTCGGACCGCACCAAGGAGATCATGGACAAGGTCCGGGCGATCAACGACGCCGTCCAGGCCGAGAAGAAGCTGGCTGCACTCAAAGCGAGTCTGGCCGCCGATCCGAAGAACGTGACCGCCCGCACCACGCTCATCCTCATCTATCTGGGCGAGCGGGACGACCCCGCCGAGGCGGCCAAGCTCGTCACCGCCGACCTCGATGAGCGGATGCGCACGTACCTCCCGCTGGCTGCCAAACCGGTAGCCGACCTCGACGAGATCGCCTGCCTGGAGTTGGCCAACTGGTACGCCGACCTGGCCGACAAGGCCTCCGCGGCCGGCAAGGGCATCCTCCTCGGGCGGGCCAAGGAAGCAGCCGAACGGTTCCTGGAACTCCACACCGCCCAGGACGTGACGCGCCTCAAGGGCAAGATGCTGCTGGACAAGGTGGCCAAGGGTGCGGCGGAGGTAGACCCGCGAACCGGTGCAGGTCTGCCGAAGGCGCTGAGGCTGACTTTGGGCAGGGGCGTTACGATGAAGCTGGTCCTGATCCCCGCGGGTAAGTTCATGATGGGAAGCCCGGACAACGAAGCAGGCCGAGCTGCCGATGAAGGCCCACAGCGAGAGGTGACCATTAGCAAGCCCTTCTACATGGGTGCCTTCGAGGTCACGCAGACGCAGTATGAAGCCATCATGGGCGTCAACCCCAGCAGCTTCAAGACGTTCGACCGGCCTGTCGAGAACATCGCCTGGACCGATGCGGCCGAGTTCTGTCGTAAGGCTACTGCCCGGACGCGACGCGCGGTTCGCCTTCCCACCGCGGCGGAATGGGAGTATGCCTGCCGGGCGGGGACGACCACCCGATTCTCGTTCGGTGATGACGAAAACGAGATGGGCGCATATGCGAAATACGGAGATCGCCCCGCAACGGACAAGCCGTCCGGGGCCAGAACCGCCCTGGTCGGTTCGTTCAAGCCCAACGGATTTGGGCTATACGACATGCATGGGAATGTCCTTGAATGGTGCAGTGACTACTATGAGAACTCACAAACCAATGTCCGGGCAGTCGACCCAACCGGACCTCAGTCGGGAGGTTCGCGTGTAATCAGAGGCGGCTCGTGGTATCATCAGTCGGACGTTTGCCGTTCCGCCCGGCGCCTGGGCCGGCCCCCCGAGCAGCGGAACTTCATGATGGGCTTCAGGGCGGCCGTCGACGCCAACTGATCCCGGTTCGGCTGCGTCGCTCACCGTGAATAATCGGGGGACGCCTTCAATCCTGTTCGGCCCATGGATTGCACCACAGCAGAAGGGACAGGGCAAGCGCATAATTGAGGGTTGGAAGGAACCGGATTCACGGGGTTGAGGGGCGGCTGCGG
>Ga0209606_1004582_pt1 | contig 12654 bp, 26 predicted proteins | sample AD_UKC057_MetaG_FD_184412 | JGI IMG/M metagenome (GOLD analysis project Ga0209606, IMG submission 184412) | Active sludge microbial communities of municipal wastewater-treating anaerobic digesters from USA - AD_UKC057_MetaG (SPAdes) (version 2) | ecosystem: Engineered > Bioreactor > Anaerobic >...
TTTTTGTTCTAAAACAACTAATTCACCGAATTGTTGTCCTATAACTGAAATCATTGGAGGCATTTGTTTATTCCTAATATCTAATAAATATTTTTCCAGGATTTTTTTGTTCATCTACTATAGATTGTGTTAACTTCTTTCCTAATATATTGTAAGAAAGTTGTAGGTTTTCTGTTATTTGCGATTTTTTCGTTATTCCGTGGTTATATAAAGATATAGCACGTTTACGACCTATTCCTGGTATCTTAACTAAATCTAATAAATTTTCACTAATACCATATTGTATTGTTAAAGATAGGTTTTTAATATAATCCTTACTTATACCACACATGCCCAATGCTGACGCCCATCGTTCAAAATCCATTACAAATGGTGGAACGATAACAGATGCCGTAGGACTGAGTTCCATGCCCGTTAACCATTCGTAAAGCGAAGATGCTATGATAGTTTGTTGTCCGTAAGGCATCTCGATTTTATGGCTAAAGTCGTCAGGGACGTAGGTTTCTACTTCGTAGGACGGTATATCAGCCAAGGCTTGTGCGACTAGTCCTGGTGTAAGTGGTTTCTCTCGTAGATTCTGTACCATGTAATGAAGGTCAATAGGATCTACATACATATAAGCTGAAGCTCGTCCTACGCTAGACGGAGAAAGTTGTCCATCATACTCACGCAAAATCTCATACTGAAGTAGCATGTCGATTGCTTCTTCTATATGTATAGGTTTCTGCAAAGCACAAAGAGTTTTTGCTAAGAAGCGTTCGATCTGAGGTCGTTGCATCGACTCACGAGCTACGAAAGACGTTATATGGAAGTAAAGTCGTGCAGCAAGCTGACTACGAACGTCAGGCATATCAGTTAATTCTTGATAAAGCTCGTCAGCATATACATCTTTAAACAGATAGTAAACATCACCTGTCGCAGACAATCCGTAACGTCCTATCCTTCCTGCCATCTGTTTAATGTCCCAAGGTTCTACCATAGAAGGCCCACGATGTCCTCCTACAATAATGCCTACGTCAGCAGGAAGATTAACACCATAAGCGAGAGTAGAAGTAGAAACAAGCATCATTAAACTCTTCTTACGGAAAGCTTCCTCTAAGTTCTGTCGATCTTCTTTTGATACTTTCGAGAAATGAAACGGACATCCGAAAGTACGAGCAAGTTGATGTCCTTTTGCTACAGTGTGAACAAAGATTAGGAACTGTGCATTAGGATGTTTACGTTTTATGTCTCGAATTTCGTCAATAACAAAATTTGTGAACTGGTATTCACGATCTGGCCCCTTTCGTAGATGATGTTGCTGGATAACGGGACGCCAATCAGTGTCTACTACGACTGTAGGCTTGCCGTTAAGTGATGTTAGCCAGTTTTTAATTTCTTCTACGTTAGGCAGAGTCGCGGAGAGGGTGATTATCCGTGCTCCTGGATTAAGTTCAGCGAAACGAGTAAGCCCGACCTCGAAAGCATCTCCGCGCTTAGGAGCACCGAGAAGATGGGCTTCATCACAGACAATAGCATCTACTTCCATAAGCCACGGTTTTGCTCCACGAGAGCGACTATCGAGAGCTTCAGTTGTCATGAGGATTAGTCTCTCAGTAATTGGTCTAGCACTCTTTTCGTGGTCAGATGTAATAGCAACTACATCGAGTCCAAGACCTTTCCATGCTTCATATTTCTCGTTGGTCAAAGCTTTAAGCGGCGAAAGGTAAAGAGCACGTCGCTTGCGTTCCAAGCAAGGAAACATGAACTGTTCAGCAACAATAGTTTTACCAGATGACGTTGGTGCCTGTACGACTACGTTGCAATCAGTTGAGACATGTTTTATTGTTTCTTGCTGCAATGGGTTATAAGTTATGTTTTCATGCATTTCTTGTCCTCCAAAACTAGTCTTAAGGTCTGCAATTCTTGTATAATAGCACGAAAGACACATGCTCTATGTCCGTCTATCCACCACTCGCAATGTTCAGCTTCGCACCTACGCCCTCCTTGATCTTTAGTTAACTTAAACGGACATAAAGTTTTTAGCTGCATTTTACATCCTCCATACTTATTATTACGCATAGATTGTTAAATTATTCCACACAGACATTAATTTTTTCTTCAGTTTTTTGATGATACGTTTTCTTCTATCATATACAGCCTGTCGAGTAAAATTGAATCGCTCTCCAACGGATGAATCTTTTATATCATCTCGCATGATGGTATTTTCCACAATGTACTGATCTATTTCTCCCAAAGAAGCTACAACAGAACGGACTTGTTCTTTTATCTGTTGGCGATGTAAAGCATCGTCATAGTTTGGATTCTCAAAGCATTGATGTTCAAAAAGTTCTTCGGTTCGTATGTATGCATCTTCTACTTTGCTAGCTTTAGCATAACGATAATGCGAAAAGTTTACAATAGGCAATGTTCTATGATAGTTTGTTATATGTAGCTTTATATAGTAAAAGGCAATAGGTTTTAAGCGATCAGCTTTTCCTGTATCAAACTTATGAATAGCTTCAATAAAACCTAATAAAACTTGTTGTTGCAAATCACGCCTCCATTCTCCGTGATACTTGCGGAGAAAACTGTTTAACCAGTTGGCATAATTATCAATAAGTTTTTGAGTAGATTCCTTGTTGCCAGTTTTCGCTGATTCTATTAAAGCCAATTCTTCTGAGATAGTCATGTTGTCTCCTACTAAAGTGCAAATTGAATTTTAGTCAAATGGTCATATTTAATCTCGTCACCTCGTCAATCAGGTCGTTGATGATGCGTCTGACAGTATCCATCTCATGAACTTTGATGGCTGTTTCCTTCCATACCCTAGCGATGTACCTCTCCGTGATAACCGAGCGGTCGGGCTCATCCTCCCATCCCTCCCTGATGGCCTTGCAGATAGCTCCATCACAATGCCCTTGGGCCTCAACATGATTTTCAAGCAGGAGAACACGGGCTCCAAGCATTTCGTCTTGGAGCGCCTTTAATTGCAGTTCCAGAGCCGCAATGCGCTCCTCACTGGTCTTTATGACGGTGGTGTGAAAAGCCTGTGTTTCAGCATTATCCATGTCCGGTATCTCCTTAATCGCCTTCTCGTATGCCTCCCGGTCCCTTCCGTCTGCCCACGCTGTGATAGCGTCCACAGCCTCCTTGTAGTCCTTGACCGTGCGCTCAAGGTCGGTAAGGCGGGAGTCGAGGGCAAGGATGGCATCCTTGGCAATCAGGCAATCAATATCACAGGCACAGGTCGTTCTTTTCAACTCTTCAATCGGATCGCTCATGTCGGCCCTCCTTGATAATTTCGCTGTCGGGTGTCGCAAACTCTTCTTCTAGGTCTGCTATGTACTTGTTCCCGGCGACCATCATCATGTCACCCTGATAGTATCCAGAGAAGAAAGCAGCGAAGAAGTCAGCATCCATGATACGCCTTGCGCTGGCTGGGGTGGTTCCCACCGTTGCTGCGACATGAGCGGCGATATATTCAACCCTTGTCTTGTCCACAAAGTCACTGAGCGTCATCATCACTCCTCCCCTGTCAGCGCGGCAAGCTCCTTGCTGAGATCTGATATTTGCGCCCTGAGTTTTTCAATGCGATCTTCTCTTTTTCTTTTGGCCTCTGCGACCTCTCGCTCCTTACGTTGATCTTCTGTCTCAGTCGGTATGGCAGAGAAAAACCGCTGCCCCTTGCCCTGAATAGGCTGGACAGTCATTGGGTCGAACCCCATTTTCTTACCCAATGAAGACCATGCGCGGTTTGCGTTCTCCTGTGGCGATGCAGGGGCATAGGCACCGATCATCATGCAAGGAACAGGCTTACAAGCATCAAGAATGGCCTTCAAATCTTCTTCCGTCATCTCATAATTAACTCTTGGATACATCGGTTTTCCCTTCATCATCTTCCTCCTTCCTTCTTTATTTTTGGTGGCAGCTGGTTAGCCCAACTGCCGAGGCATTTACTCTATTACTTCATTCCTCCTAAAAGGGTTTTAGTAAACATTGATCTTCTTCTAAATAACACGCCTCTAAGCCCTTTGCTTTGATAATATCTGTTGCTTGATGCCAAATCCCTAACCCATGTCGATACTCCCAACCTAATGCTCTACAAGCCAAACGCAATCTACAATCGTTTTCAAGCCAAGCAACGACTATAGTTCGTTCAGGATTGTCTGGAGGAAGAGGGATAATTATCTTATTATCTACACCAGCAAGCATAGCGACATCAACATCATATATCGTCAGTTTTCGCTCTGCATAGGTCGGACGAGACAGCGAAATGAGATGATTCTTCATGATCTTATAGATCAAAGGAGTTAAGCTCTCAGACGGAGAAGGTCCGAGGGCAAGCCAAGCCTTCATCACACATTCTTGGACTTTATCTGCACGTTCCAGCCCATGAACGTAGATACGAAAAGAAACACTATTCGCAATTTTGTAGTAGAGGCGCATGTGAACTCCTATTCAGGAAACTTCATGTTTTTCACGTGCTCTTCAAATGCTTCTTCTTCTCGTTTTTGTCTGTACTTGTCATCTAACCAGAAGAATTGCTCCAGAGAGTTGACTGCCTCAATTAACGCTGCGTCCTGTAAAGGATGTATTAAACGAGATTTAAGTGTTCTGTACGAAACAGCGGTAAAGTCAGTTATCTCTACACAAGCTTGTGTAATACCTGCTGCTGGTTCAGGTACCAAATAGTCATAAGTTGCTGCAAATTCTATATCTCCGTGCCAATACTTATAAATTCTCATTGAACTCTCCTCCTTCTAAACGTTCTGTAATTTCTGTAACAACAGCCTCGTGCATGTCATTGGCCTTGTCATCAGCATCTAGTTCTTCTATTCTCCAATTACTGTTGAACTGAACAGGACGACTTACATCAATGTCATGATACCTTTCATCTTTAGGATCGCTGTGAAAAGCTACAGTTTCAAAGTAACGTCCTATGCCTATCTCCTCGAAGGTATATTCATCATGACTATGAATATCACGCATAAGTCCTACAGTTGACACGACTATCTTCACATCGTCCTTTTCTAGTAACGTATTACGTCGAAACAAGCAACGATCAGCACAACAAAAGTGCCCTATCCAACCACGTTCTGTTCGCTTGACCATTACGGCCTCCTCCCTATTTGTGCTACTAATTCTGCACGTTCATTTTCTAGCCTACAAAGAGTCTTCTCATAAGCCCCGTGATAAAGCTCGTTTAGATATTTAAAATCTTTTATAAGTACATCTAAACGAGTTAACTGTTTTTTCAGTGATGGTTTTATCTTCCTGCCATCCATGACCAGTTCCCGTTTCTTATAGTCTCTGTTAACTCCATAATCCCATCCTCGAAAGTAGAGTCAACATGCCTAACCCTAGAACCCCAAATACGCTGGCTGCTCTGCGATACAATAGCAATCTTGAGGTTATAATCCTTAATGCTGTTATCAGAACAGACTTCGTTGACCGCTATTTCCAGGTCTCTTAACAGCATTCCTCTATGGCGTCTGATAGCTACAGCCGTTGAAAGAGGTTCTCCAAGGAAACTTTTTGCATCAAGCTTCTTACACGGAGGCTCGACAAGCGAAGGAGATGAAATATCGAACTCTTTGTAAGCGAAAGAGATGCTAATGAGATAACTCATATAGCCGCATGATGCAGCGAGAGTGCTCTCTATTGTGTCGGGAGATGTTTCAAGAAAGTGGTTATAGAGGTTATAGACTTTAGTTGCTTGATCACGGATGTTATCGCTCTTTTCAATGTTAAAAAACAGTGGACGATCCTTGAAACGTTCAGGCAAGATGATGCACGGAACAAAGTAAGGTTCACGACTTTTGAGCTTGTCTGCTGCTGCCAAACGATGCTGACCATCAATAACTTCATACATGCCATTGTTAGGAACTACAAGAATCGGCACGATGAAACCGATGTCAACAGATGTTAGAAGCTTGTTAACCAGCGGCGTTCCAAGATCACGCTGGTATGGTGATGGAACCAGTGATGTCCGAATAATCATGTCAAATGTACACTCTACTCCTCGAATTGGTTCAACGAAAGTCATACTTCCTCCTTATAAGGGATAAACTTTTTGTCTTCTAGTATGTACAACTGTGGCCTAATGATTGTTTGTGGACGAGCATCTTTAAGAGTCCAACGTAAGTTTTCGAGCTTACAGTTCATTTTATCATCATCCTCGAACCATATACGCCCGACAGCCGTTTTTGTAAAACTTTCAACTAACTCTTTGTGAACACTTACGTTTTTTCCGTCCATTGATGCCTGAAGAAAGCCTCTTTTTGCTGGAAAAACACGAACAAAAGACATTCTTTTTCGAGAGAAAACTCGTCCTTCCGACGAAATCATGTAAAGCGGGTGATTGATACTTTGCACGAAGAGTTCCACTGAGTCCTCCTTTCTACAAAGGTCGTCTACTAATGATTAAGCTATTTTCCTTGATATATGCTTCTACATCTGATTCTATACCTGTAACCCACCTACGTTCTTTATCAGACCAAATCATAGGTTCCCATTCTTTTTTAATGTGATTAAATATCAATTTTTTAAGTCGGATTTCTTTGTCTTTTATCTCTCCTATAACATCATTCAGATACATTTTACCGTCGTGAGGCTTTCTTTCAAAATAGTCTACGTCGTCATCAATAGCATGATAAAACCATTTATCAGGAGGTAAAAGAAAAAGCTTCTTACGTTTTCGTACTAACAAACTACCGTTCATGCTCTCTCCTTTCTAAATTTTCTTCTGGTGGCAGCCGATAAGCTCGACTGCCGGAGCTTTTAACCCTCCTTTTCTAACTTAAGAACCGCATAAGTCGAAAGAACGTCATTTACGTAGGAAGGATGATTCCCTCCAACGTAACGACGAAGAGCATCCCTCGTTTTACCTTTTGTATAATACTCTTTCAAGATTTGACAGCCAACACGGATGTTGTTTTCTATGTAGAAAAGCTCATCACGAGTGAAGCCTTTAATTTTTTCCTGGTGGGCTGAGGGATTTATCTGCATAAGCCCTACACAATTAGCACTAGATACAGACATCAAGCGAAAACCACTCTCTCGATAGATGATTGATACGACTAGAATAGGATCTAGCGTATAGTGTGTGCTGTATGTGTAGATGTTGTCTACGATTATGTCCCTAACTCCTGGATCTAATGACGGACATAAGCGTTTTACAGCATTCGACACTTCGTTGGTGATGATTATCCTCTCTTTCTGTTGGGGTGATAGTGATGCATCTGCGGTTGGAGCAGAAAAATACATGCCCATGCCTATTAGACCTGCTATCCCGATAGATGTGAGAAATATTTTCCAGCGAAATTTCATTAAGCCTCCTTGATCGTTATTTTTTCTTCGAAAAGCTTTTGAAACTGCTCTTCTCCAAAAATAGCGAAAAACTTTAAATCCTTGTAGTAAAAATGCAACTGATGAGGGTAAACCTTGCAATTTCTACTTTCATACTGGACTGGATGATCTTTGGAAAGTTCAATGAAACAGTCATTAGCTATATGTACACCGTCGCTATTACATCCCAGGAGCACATAGCCAACACCTTTTTCTGTTCTGAACGTTCCGTCTTGAAAAGCGTTCGTAGCTTTTTGTAATATTACCAAGGACGATAAAATCTCTTCATTCTTCATACTCTTTTTCCTCCTTCGTCTGCAACCTTTTAATCATACACAATTTTTGTTTTATTGTCAAGCCTTTTTTACTTAGACGGTAAAATAAAATCGTTGTCTAATATCGCTCGTTTAAGCGTTTCTTCTAAAACATCTGGCGAAAAATCCTCCAACATGCTGGTGATCTTGATGTTCAAAAGATTTTTCTTTTCCATTCGAACTGTTACGACGAAACCATCATAAAGCACTTCCAGGAAAAGAAATTTCTTTGTCTCTCGCCAGACACAATCCATGACTCCTTCTATCTTTTTAATATGTTGAGCGAAATACCATCCATAAGTCATCCAGTAATCATGTTTTTGCTGGAGAGCTTTAACCATGTCTTTTGATCCTCGCCAATGCTTCCAGACCTGATCTTTGTAGGACCAGACTGCAAGCGCATAGTAGCCGTGACTGTGGTTAACTATTTTTGGTTCCATTACTGGCCCTTCTTAGCGAGTGGTGTACTTTTTTCCCAGTTTTCGTAGATGTTTTCTAAGCTTTTAAAAGCATCATTCAACCAAGCTTTCTCTGTCCGAGTTAAAATTGGTCTACGACTGAGAAAACGCATCAATCCCATCATCGAAGCGATTTTTCCTTTACTTAGATTACGTTCAAGAGCGAATTTTTGTGCAGAGGTCATCTCAAAACCTCCTCTCCATCGCTCACACGAAAGACTTTATAAGGTGCTCCACCATCAAACCACTCATGACCTAAACAATACGTCCGAAACATCTTTCCTTCCTTCGACAGATCACCAGCATTAGGCGCAAAGCCTATACAGGGATCGGCCATTGTGTAGTAAGGTGATGAAGAAACGTAGATTATTGTGTGTTTAAACTCTTGGTCAAGAAAATACCCGTCTTCAGCGTAGAAAAAAGCCGTTGGATCGAGGTTTTGGAAGTCTTCTTCATGTACAAGCATCTTACACGTTGGACATTTATCTCCAAAATCAGACCCGAAGTGTTCACCACAGAAAGGACAATCAAACTCCCATTCAGGCTCGCTTTTTTCTTCCCAACGTTCCTTAACAAGCTTAACAGGGATAACACCGTAATGGATTCCAGTTGATTGATCAATGTTTACCATTATATATCCTCCTGAAGAAACTCACGCACGTTGGTTACTAATCGTCCATAATTAACTGACCAATCGTTAGGATCAACTATCTTTGCTGCAATAACACCTACAAATTCCCAATTACGCAGTGCATAAACATCCATATCCTTTTCTCGTATGGCGAAAGTAATCTCATCGAAAGCACCACGACCTATATGGTTCTGGTATTCGCTTACGATTACAGCATCACACGCTGCGATAGCATCGAGATAAGGTTTAATGCCACCCTTTTCACCTATATCCCGATTTGGACAGACAACAGTGGTAAAACACTTCTCTAAGATAGCTAAAATCACAGCTTCTTCTGGTGTATTGTAGATCTTTTTTGAGTGGGCCCAGTAAACTATCATAACTCCTCCTTTTCTATGCATTGCTCACAGAAATATTCGTGTGAACTGTAAAAATCCTGGTCATAACAGTCCGAACAGTCATGACCGCTACAACTACAAAGAACTATACTAATCATCCAGAACAACAAACTCATAGTCTTCATCATCTACCTCCCACAGTTCCTTCTCAGCTAGTGCAGCACCCTTTTCTACTGCTTTATCATAATCATCTTCGTTGCAATCCCCTGAAAGGCACTGGGCTAGCTTATCATCTACTTCGATAGTTGTTACCAATGTCTGCGTTTTATAAACTCTTACCTTATTCATTTTGTCCTCCTTGTTTTGTGTAATGCCTCCCCCACCCTCAGAGAAGATGGGGAGAGCACTACACAAACTAAGATGCAACTTGCACTTTAGTTATTCTTTTACAACGTCCTCGAAATACATCCCAAAACACTTCAGGAAATATTCCTTCTTCATTTCGAGGTCACGAACTTCATGTTTCTTCTTCTCGATCTCTCGATCCATAGATTCTACGACATTTGCCTTTTCCCAGGGAATATCGTAATCAGTAACAGGTGCAATTTCTACGTCCTCAGTCTTCTCGTTGATATTGATAAACTCGATGTTTGCACTGTTATAGCTGACATCTAGGTAAGCAACTACGATAGTAGGAAGAGTCTTAAACATCACGAAACCAGTGATGATTCCGCTATACACCTTAAATGTATCACTGTACTGCTTCTTCAGCACACGCACCTTATCACCGACCTTAAAACTATCAATCGTTGTTGCCGTCCGCAGATCGACTTCCATCTTTACGCCTTTAATCTCAACTATTCTCTTTTCCATCTTTAGCTCCTTTCTCACAAACCCAGCACTTTTCCAACGCCACGCCTACCGGACCTTCCATTATCCCGCTCTTTTCTCTAACCTGTACTGCTAGTTCCGACCCACCTTTAATAACTCCAGTTGCTCCGCAATCACACTTCCAGTAAATGCCTCCTTTTTCTACCTCCTTTTTAAAATTTTCTACTTCTTCTTCACATGTTTTGCAAAGCGACCCAGGGATACGCTCATGTTCTTCAATCTTCCTGCTTTCCCCTCCCGAAAGTGATTGTCCACAACTGCCGCAATGACTTGAGCGAAACGCTCCATAATTCGCAGTACCGCAAAAAGGACAAGTTATCACTGAGTCTCGATTACCCAGAAGAATGAGATCAGGTCCGTCTCCTCCGCAACGAGGACAGAAAGTTAATCTCGGGTTTACTCCTTTAGTCTTATGTAGAATCATTTTTTCCTCCTTAGTAGAGGATGCCGTCATCAAAGATCTTCTTTACTCTTGCACTTATTGAAGCAAAAGAACGCCCTGTTAGAAAAGCACGGTTAGAGATAAACTCACAGAAATCTGTACGAAGAGAAGCATCTTCTTCTTTTGACCACTTTTCTCCTCCACGTGGAGCACCAACACCTGTAATGCGTTTCGCTGCCAGACGATCTATGGCAACAGCTATTTCTTTTTCAATCAAAGGCTTGATTTCATCGACAAACTGATCCAGTTTGATTTCTACCTTCATCTTTTTCTCCCCTTCTTCGATTATTTTGTAGCGATCTGTCTTAGCGAAATAGATGTAAATAGCCATGTAACTGTGTTCGTATTTTTCAGAAAGCTGTCGACAAAAGAAGTTAAAAGCTTGTGCACGAGATTGTGCGTGAGTGTATAAAGTATTTGTTTCACCGTAATAGTTGAAAATACCTTTAAACAGGAATTTTTCAGCCATTTTCTTCTCCTTTACAACCATTATACTGTGCACTGGAATGTCAGACCTTCTAAAAAATCTTCTGGAAAGTGTACAATATGATCGGTTCCTACGTTAAGTTTATCACCCCAGTAACCACTCCCATCAACTGCTATAAGTCTTGCTACACCGGGTTCAATAATTGCTAACATGAACGTTTCGCCTTCATCGTCAGCAAAAACAGAACCAGTTTTGTATGCTGTTTCCGGTTTTATTCCAGTAATATCAGCCATTTTCAGAATTATCTCGACAGTTTCTTTTCTGGTAGGTTCATTACAGGGACAGCCCGGACCAGTAGTCGGGAAAAGAGCATGACAAAGCTTAAAGCAATCTTTCTTTACTGAGCCGTAGTTGTAAGGACATTCACTAATTGGGCCTTTGTACCACTTCCTGAGCAGACTCACCAAAACAGGATCACTGGCTATGTCAGCCATAACATGAATTTTGTCTTTGTCGGCTAATATTAAATCTTCATGCCTGTAGCCATTAGAGTAACCAGAATCTGCTGTGACACTATAGACAAAGAGGTCGCCTTCGTCTGAAACAGTGGGGTTAACTTCTGTGATTGTCCCAAGACCGTCAAACTGATCAAAATACTTGCTGTCTGGTGCCAGGCGCACCCTATCACCTACCTTATAAAAGGTTACCAATCGAACATCTCTGTCTGTGTACAGATATTCAGTTCCGTTTTCCCATCTAACAGTCAACGGGAAAATACTATCAGACGAATGAACTGCAGTTACTATGCCTGTTCCACAAGCCTGATGTTCGAACCTTGTCCCAGGAATTATTTCAACACGATCGCCTACCTTCATTGTGCTACCTCCTTTTTACCCTTTTTTTTTTATTATACGAAATTCTGGATTACCTGTTGACTGTGCAGGAAAGTAATACCAAGAACCGTGTCCAAAGCGTTTTACCTGTACATCCCCTTCACGTCCTCCACGAACCTCACATATTCCATTAACATACTGCCAATCACTGCCACGAATCTCTACAATATCACCCTCACTAGGTAAATTGGCGTAGGAACGCGCTTGTTCCCACACAAAATACAGGCTTTCTTCTGACCTCCGCACTATTTCACAGGCATGAAAATAGCGGACGTTAGAATCTTTTGCTGCTTCCCAAAGCCTGAAGTCGTGGCAATTACTAAACACGTTAAGGGGGCAATGTCCACATTCTGTATCATACGCCATACACATAGGACAATATCCCAAAAAAGAGGTGTTTAATTTGTCTTCAAACTGATGTTTAATTATCTGTAGCACCTCACTTTCTGTTTTAGACTCATACCCACGGGCAGCAATGTCCTCCCACAACCAGATACAAAGATGTGTCAAAATCTCTTTATCTTTGATATCTTCCCTTTTCAACGAATGAATAAAAACATCCATTGAAACATCCATTAGTTACCCCCTTTTCCTTCCAGTCATTTTCCACTCCCCTTTGCTGGTATAATGCCACTTGCCAGAAGCAACCATCTCTTTTGCTTTCTGATCGCTCACCCGAATTACCTCCGCGCCGTCACCAACTTTCTTTACGCACTTCATAGGTTCCTCCTTTAATGGATTTAGCTACCACCCACACAGCGTGTAAGTGGTAACTCTTCCCACTAATATATCTGTTCTAGGAGCTTCAGTGAGGCAGCCGATAGCGTTCCAGCAGGAGGACGCATAGGCTTAAATATGGCAGCCAGTTCGTCATATGTTGTGTTCGGCATGAACACACGAGTAATGTTCTCGATTGTGTCATAACCGTAGT
>Ga0209606_1004585_pt1 | contig 12646 bp, 10 predicted proteins | sample AD_UKC057_MetaG_FD_184412 | JGI IMG/M metagenome (GOLD analysis project Ga0209606, IMG submission 184412) | Active sludge microbial communities of municipal wastewater-treating anaerobic digesters from USA - AD_UKC057_MetaG (SPAdes) (version 2) | ecosystem: Engineered > Bioreactor > Anaerobic >...
ACCATACCTTTTCGAACCTTTTTACACAAAAGGGAAAAAAGACGGAGTAGGACTAGGGTTATCAAACGTAAAAAAAATACTTGATGCACATTGCGGCTATGTGTCTATTAAAAGTACAAAAAGGAGAGGTACTTCATTTGATATGTTAATTCCGACAGATTTGTCTACGGGCAACTTGCCCTGAGTAAGGATATTAATATGAAAAGACTAAAAATATGTACTATAGTTTATAACGCGTTATGATAGCGGGTCAGCAAATATGATAACATGTCAGTTAAAGTAAAATGGAGCAACAAACATGAAGATTCTTGTTATCGATGATCAAAGTGCAATAATAGAATCCTTATGCATGTTCTTTCTCGAAAAGGGTTATGAGTTTATAAGCGCTGAATATGGGAGAGAGGGTATAGAAAAATTTGAGTCAAGACGGCCTGATTTAGTAATATTGGATATTCGGCTGCCGGATATAAGTGGCATCGAGGTATTAAAAGGAATTAAGCGAATTAATGAAAAAACCTTCGTTATAATGATTACTGCATTTCACGACATGCAAACGACCATCGAGGCAATGAAATACGGCGCTTTTGATTATATCCACAAACCGATAAACATAAAAGAGCTAGATGTAAGTATCCAAAAAGTTGCTGAAGCGCTTGAAGCGAAGAGCAAGATTCCGCATTACAATAAAACCTTTGAAGAGAAAGCCACTCGTGATACAGATATAATAATCGGTGAGAGCCATCCTATGCAAGAGGTATTCAAGCTCATCGGCTTATCATGTAATAATAGTGCAACGGTACTCATACATGGCGAAAGTGGTACCGGTAAAGAACTTGTTGCGAAGGCTATTCACTATAATGGCCTGCAAAAAAATGGCCCTTTTATTGTTATAAACTGTGGGTCCATTGTAGAGACGTTAGTTGAAAGCGAATTATTCGGACACGAGAAAGGAGCATTTACCCATGCTGTTTCTTCAAAGAAGGGTAAGATGGAATTGGCAGAATCGGGCACTCTTTTTCTCGACGAAATAGGAGAGCTTACCTTAAATACCCAAGCCAAATTGTTAAGGTTTTTGCAGGAAAGAAAATTTGAAAGAGTAGGGGGCATACAGACTTTAAAATCAAGCGCACGAATTATTGCAGCAACCAACAAAAATTTGGCAAAAATGGTAACTGATAAAAAATTCAGAGAGGATCTTTTTTTCAGATTGAACGTGGTAAAAATAAATGTGCCACCTCTGAGAGACCGGAAAACGGATATTCCTCTATTGGTTAGCCACTTTATTGAGAAGATATGTAATGAAACCCAACAGGTCAATAAGAAGTATGTTTCGAAAGAGGCGTTGAAAAGATTGATGGCATATCATTGGCCTGGGAACGTGAGGGAACTTGAAAATGTTATAGCTAAAGCCGTGATACTCAGTCGTGATGATATTATTCTTGAGAAACATATTTCTCTGTTGTCGGATGAGGAAGGATATGCGGTTGCAAAAGAAAAGCCATTTGAATCATTACGGGAGATGGAAAGACTACACCTGTTAAGGGCGCTAACTTTGACAAGCGGGCATCTGGGAAAGACATGCGAACTGTTAAAGATTACAAGGCCCTCACTTAGAAAAAAGATGAAGGCTTACAACATCCAGGTTGCAAGAAAGAACTGACCATCAATAAATTGCAACGATGTTTCAATAGAAATTGAAATTGTGTTGCAATCTTTATAAAAAAGCAATACAAGACTGTTTCTTAATGTCGCAATATATTCAGTAAGATATCATTCTACCTCCCGATGGCATTATTCTTGAACATGCTTAGTGTGTTTGGATTATCTATACTGCAAGGAGGCGTACATGGCAATAGAAACACTAATTACGCAGAAAATGATCGATAAATACACAAAAGCCGGTTTTTGGGGTGATGAGAACATCCTGGATTATTTAGAGAAAAACTGTCGAATGTATAAAGAAGAAGAATATTTTGTTGAAGGTAATCGGAGAATAACCTTTGGCGAACTTAAACAAAATATTGATCGTCTTGCATTGAATTTCCTTGAAATTGGGGTGAAAAAAGAGACGATAGTGGGTGTCCAGCTTCATAACTGTATCGAATTTATATATGTCTATTATGCCTTGTCAAAAATAGGAGCGATCACACTCCCAATACACACTCCTTTAAGGAAAAAGGACATAGAAGATATCATCACTCGATTTCATTGTGAATATATTATTGCCCCGAGCGAATACAGGGGTTTTGATTTTCTGGAAATGTATGATTGGATTTTATCGACTAACGTTCGGTTAAAAAGTGTTATCATCGTTGGCGATAAACTACATAAAGGTATGATCGGTTTCAATGCTTTAATCAGTGATGAAGTGGATAACAAATACCCAAAAAATTATCTTGAACAACTTAAACCGACATCAAATGACGTAAATGCAATATTTCTTACCTCCGGAACAACGGGAGGTAAGATAAAAGGAGTAATGTGGACCTTAAATATGTTTACCCATCAAGGGAGGGCGTTTAACGAAAGCTATCTCAACTCTCATAACGACATAGCCTTATATATGGGTCCTTTTACCCACATAGCATTTATACTTGCGTTGAATGCCTATACGCTGTTGGGAACCAAAGTGACAACCGTTAGCGACATGGATCTTAGAAAAGGGATTGCAATGATACAGAGCGAGAAGGCGACAATCCTGATGGCGGTACCAGCACAATCTGCGAGGATCATGGACGATCCTTTATTTAAGAAAACTGATGTGAGCTCTTTAAGGACGCTTATTTCATTTGGCTCAGCATGCCCCCCCGAAGTGGTAAAGAGAGTAAGGGAGGAAATGAAGTGCCATTTCAATCTTTGGTATGCAACCAGTGAAGCTGGCTACACAACTACAAAGTGGGGGCTTCCTCTCAAGACCCAACAGGAGACGGTAGGTAGTCCTCAAAGGGGAACGGAATGGAAAATAATAGATGGGAGAGGAGAGACCCTTCCGGTCGGGCAACAAGGAGAAGTTTGCATTAATGGCCCTGTTAGATCGGGCGGATACTACAACGATCCGGAATTGAACAAATTATCCTTTGATAAAGACGGATGGTTCCATACAGGTGATTTGGGGATGTTTGACGAGGACGGCAACCTGCACATAACAGGAAGGATAAAAGATTTAATAATCCGTGGAGGAGAAAATATTCTACCCGCGGAAATTGAAAATGAAATTTATGAACATCCTAGTGTAGAGTCCGTTGCGGTAATTAGCATGCCGGATCCCAACCTTGGTGAAAGGGTGTGTGCTTATGTTAAATTGAAAAGCGGGTCAACACTGACCCTTGAGGAAATAAGGAATTTCTTATCTGAAAAAGGTTTGGCCTATTACAAGCTGCCGGAGCGGCTCGAATTTATCGACGTTATGCCCTTCAATGATCTCGGAAAGGTAAAGAAATTTGAACTCAAAAAGGACCTTGAGGAGAGAATGAAGCTTGGTTAGCAGGATTTTGCAGTTATGGTTGTGATTAATTATTTAAAATCCAAACTTATTCAGGGAGGTATATGATGAAGAAACATAAATTATTAAAACTTTTTTTGGTGCTCATGTTTTTCGGTGGTTTGTTGTTTGTGGGTAACGCCCCAGGATTGGCGGCAGAAACCTATAAGATCGGTGTAATTCAGGCATTCAGTGGCGTGTTTTCAGTTTATGGTGAAGAGACTTATCCCGCCTGCGAGATAGCAGTTGATAAAGTAAATGCCGGAGGAGGAGTGTTAGGAAGGAAAATGGAGCTGTTTAAGCGTGATACAAAAGCGCAGCCGGATACCGCAGTACGAGCTACGCAGGACTTGATAAACAGGGACAAGATCGACGCATTGCTAGGAGGTACAGGTAGCGGTGAATTGCTTGGAGCCCTGGAAGTAACGAGGGAACACAAAGTAATTCATCTATCCAGTTCTTCAAATGCTGAAAAGGCAAATATCGAAAGGATTCATCCATACTTTTTTCAAATGACCCCTAATACCTATATGGAAGCAAGCTCAGCGGCTAGAGCCTTGGCTAACCATAAGTTCAATACTTATGTAACTATTGCGCTTGACTATGAATGGGGCCATGCTAATGTGGAAACATTTAATCAAATAATAAAGGAAGTCAACCCCAATGCTAAAAATATAGGCGAATACTGGCCTCCGCTAAAGGAAGTTGACTTTTCTTCCTATATTACGGCCATTCTCAACAAGAAACCGGATCTTGTGTACGGAGTTTTTGTTGGTGGTACCTTCCAGACTTTTATACGCCAGGCCAGAGGATATCGCTTTTTCGAAAAAGTCAAGTATCATTGTCAGGGAATGGAGCCGGATTTAATGGCTTTAAAAGAAGAATTCCCCGAAGGCCAACGTATATACAGCCGCGGAGCTTGGTATGCTATAAAGAACCCTGAAATGGACGCTTTTCGTAAGGAGTATGTCAAACGTACAGGCAGGGAGCCGGGGGCCTTTGCTATTCTGGCCTATGACAACATCTTGGCATTGGCTGAATCCATCAAAAGGGCTGGCAGTTTCGATCGTGATGCCATTGCAAAAGCTCTTGCAACTGGTAAACATAAAACACTCAGAGGCGAATTATACTTCAGACCTCTTGATCATCAAATGAATAGCCCAATGTATTTTTCAACTTCGTATTTTGACAAGAAGAGGGGATATTGTATAGGCAAGGACATTCTGATAGTTCCTGGAGAAAAAACCTGGCGTAGTGAGGAAGAAACAAAGAAATTGAGGGCAGAGAAAGGGATAAAATTTACGCCTTGGTCAGAGAAAAAATAAACAGTATGAATAGCGGAATACAAAATCAGTCCCTGAAGCGGTTAACCCGCTTCAGGGACGATAGAGTTTGGCTGAACGGTAACATTTTGAGTACGACGGGTCGTGAATCCTGTGACATCACGATCCTGAAATTGATAAGACGATCATTATGGTTGCGTAAGATAGAACGTGACTGATTTGCGGAGGGAACGTTGAGTATAGACCTTTTTATAAACCAGTTGTTTAGCGGTTTAGTAAGGAGCGCACTGTTTTTTCTTGTGACGTCCGGACTGACTCTTTTGTTTGGTGTCGTAGGCGTGTTGAATATGTCACACTTCAGTTTATATATGGTAGCTTCATACATAACTTGGACATTTAGCAAGATTCTTTTAGGTTATAATTTTTCCTATATTATCGCTTTAGCTATGGCGGCAGTATGTATGTGCACTTTTGCTTGGCTGATAGAACGGTTATTTTTTCGTTATCTGTATAATCGTCTGATGCCCGAGCAACTCCTCATAACCTTTTCTATAATCTATATCATTGATGACCTCAGCAAGGTTTTGTGGGGAGCGACACCGCTCTATATTGCAAAACCTGATTTTCTTACAAAGGCAATTAACATAGGCACCATCAGTTTTCCTTTGGCAGGTATTTTTGTTTTAGTGTTAGGTATCGTAACGGGATTAGGCACTTGGTTTCTACTTGCACGGACGAGATTGGGGCGAATTCTAAGGGCAGCTTATTCTCATAAAGAAATGATCAGCTGCCTCGGTATTCCAATCAAAAAGATTTATCTTGCGATGTTTATTTTTAGTGTGCTGTTGGTAAGTATTGCTGGGTCAGCATGGCCACTGGTAGGTATGGTTGACTTAGGACAAGGTCATGCAATTCTGATTGAATGTTTTTGCGTGATGGTAATTGGCGGAATGGGAAGTTTTGTCGGCACCGCAGTTGCTTCATTGCTTGTGGGTTTAACTTACTCATTCGGTATTCTGGTTGTACCTAAAATGGCTACTTTGCTGATCTTTTGTTTGGCCGGAGTAATTCTTATATTCAGACCATGGGGCCTAATGGGAACGGTTGGGAGGATGCATTAATGTTCGGTGGTGATAGAGCAAAGATAAAAAAGATATTGCCTATTGTAGGTCTATTCGTTTTTGTTGTGATGGCAGGTCTGGGATACACGTTAGATACTTTTAGCGTTCAAGTATTGACGGAAGCCTTGATCATGAGCCTTTTTGCTATGAGCTTTGCCCTCTTATATGGTCATACAGGATTGTTGAGTTTTGGGCAAGGAGCCTATTTTGCCTGTGGGGCTTATGGTTTTGCTTTGGCTTTGACGAGACTCCAAATGCCATTCATTTTATGTATTTTTATTGGTATCTTTATGGCTTGCGTGTGGTCATGGGTTATGGGGTACCTCTGTGTCCGTTTGTCAGGCATATACTTTGCAATCATGACCGTTGTGGTTGCCCAGTGTACTTTTTATATACTCTTCCAGTGGTATAGTGTGACGGGAGGAGATAATGGAATACAGGGGCTGCTTCCTCCCGGATTCCTACAAAACGCTCGCCACTATTATTTGTTTGTTCTTTTTGTCGTTGCCTTCATATTTATAGCATTTCACACCATAGTGAATTCTCCTTTTGGATTATCCTTAAAATGTATTCGGGAAAACACAGTACGGAGTACTTTTATCGGTATTAAAGCAAGAAACCACATGCATAAAGCCTTCATTATCTCAGGACTCCTTGCAGGACTTGCAGGGATTCTTTTCTGTATCCACACCCGTCACGTTGTTCCGCAAATGGCCAATTGGCAAAATTCAGGAAATGCAGTTTTCATGGGAATATTAGGCGGCGCATCGAGTGTCCTAGGTCCTTTCCTGGGAGCTCTTATATGGGTTCTACTTGATGCCTTTATCTCAGGCTATACGGAAAGATGGCCTCTGGTAATCGGCTTTATACTTTTTTTCATCACTTTTTTTGCACCCGGAGGGTTAATGGGGATGATTAAATATTACTTCATGAGAAAAACAAAACGAATGGTTACAGAAACATAAAATGATAAGACCGTTTTGTTTATTCGATGACAACCGTTAGTCTTCATAGGAGAATTAAATGGATATTGTGCTGAAAACAGAGGATTTGGTAAGAAGGTTCGGCGGTGTGATTGCTGTAAATAAAGTGAACATAGAAATACTCAAAGGCGAAATCTATGCAGTGATAGGTCCAAACGGTGCGGGGAAGTCAACTTTCTTCAATTTGATTACGAATTTTATTTCACCGTCAGAAGGAAAAGTTTTTTTCAAGGGCGAAGATATAACGAACATAGATGCATCTACAATTTGCAAGAAAGGTATAGCTAGGTCGTTTCAGCTTACTAATATTTATCCAAAATTGACGGTTTTTGATAGCGTGCAGATGTCTCTGCTTTCGCATAGAGGCTGGGCAAATAATATATTCCGATCCACACGCTCACTCCTGAAAGAAGAAACGGAAGCAATCATTGAAATGGTAGGTCTTAAAGAATCAAGAGATATAACCGGCGAATTGCTCCCTCATGGTGATAAGAAAAGACTTGAACTCGCTATCACTTTGGGCAACGAACCTGAGCTTTTGCTTATGGATGAACCAACAGCGGGTATGTCCCCCGACGAAACATGGCAGACTGTAGAGCTGATAGACCGCTTGGCAACGGAGAAGGGCCTGACGATATTATTTACAGAGCATGACATGGATGTAGTGTTCGATATTGCAGATAGAATAGCCGTTCTTTATTATGGAGAGTTAATTTTTAAAGGCACGCCAGAGGAAGTGCAGAGAAGCCAGAGGGTGAAAGAGTGTTACCTTGGCGAGTCGTGTTAGCTTTCCAGAGAAACATTCCTGCAACTTTAGGAGAATTAACAAATGAAGAAGCTATTGAGTGTTCAAGGTATTCACACTTATTACGGAACTAGCCACATACTTTTCGGAGTTAGTATTGATATTAAAGAGGGGGAAGCTGTGGCACTGCTGGGTCGTAACGGTGCAGGTAAGAGTACGACGTTAAGAAGCATTATCGGATTAACACGTCCGGAAGAAGGTAAAGTAGTCTTTGATAACAAAGATATTACAGGATGGGATACCCATCGTATTGCTAGGGCGGGGATTGCCTATGTGCCTGAAGACCGCCAGATTTTTTCCGCTCTTACTGTTTATGAAAATCTTGATCTTGGGATCAATCGAAAACACCAAGGACGGTTCGATATAAGAACGGCATCTGAGATATTTCCTGTCTTAGGCACCATGCTTGACAGGCCGGCAACAATGATTAGCGGCGGTGAGCAACAGATGCTTAGTATAGCCCGCAGCCTCATGATGGATCCTAAATTATTGCTTCTGGATGAACCATTAGAAGGGTTGAGCCCTATTGTTGTAAATGAACTCGGTAATAAAATTAAAGAATTAAAGAAACAAGGTATTACTATCTTGCTTACCGAACAAAATATACGGTTTGCAATAGACCTGTGTGATAAGGTCTATGTCATTGATAAGGGGACGCTGAAATACGAGGGTTCAATTAAGGAATTTGAACAAAACAAAGATGTTCAAGAAAGATATTTGCACGTTAGTGGCTCAAGCGTTAGAGGGAGACATGCTGGCAAGAAACACGCATAATTTTCTTTGTAAAATGTATTTCACTTTTTGCAAAACTAGGGTATGTGTGAATTTTTATGGTAATCGAGAAAATTACGATTGCTTTTTCATGGAAGGATTTGCGCTCTATACATGCACAACACTACAGAGTGACACAGGGTTTACTGGGAGACAACCGTGAAGTATTATCGAGACTTCCAGGTGGGCGATAGATTAATGACCCGTGGTAGAACTATTACAGAAGCAGACATAGTGATGTACGCTGCTTTGAGTGGAGATTGGTACCCTCTGCATGTTGATGCAGAGTATGCCAAAAGTACTCCATTTGGAGAGAGGGTTGCGCATGGTCTGTTGATAGTATCCGTGGCTTTTGGGCTAATGCCTTTGTCTGATATGGCTATTTTAGCTGTTTCTGAGATCGAAAAGATTAAATTTCATTCCCCTACAAAGATTGGCGATACAATTCGGGCAGAAATGGAGATTCTGGAGAAATCTGTACAGGACCAAAAGAAAGGTTTAATTACTACAAAAATTATAATAACTAATCAAAGAGCTGAAAAGGTAGCCACTGCAATCCTGAAAATGTTACTTACAGATGTTGTTCCCGGCAAACAATAATAATATCTCGTCGATCAGGCGCATGAGTTCCCTGTCCTTATCGGAGACAGGAACGTAGTAGACGCCTGACCGGGAGAACTGAAGTATCCTGCACTGTGTCGTTACGGACAAAGGGTCCTCTCTGTCAATCATTTCTTTGCGCTCGGATCGCCGATGCGCCCGAGCGCTCTTGATAAAAAATCGTTCTCCATGGCAAGCTGGCCAATCTTGGCGTGGAGTTCCTTGGTATCGGGGCCCTGGTCATTGGAGGCTCTGTCCTTTGAAAAAACGTCAGCAGCATGTTCCAGAAGCTGCTTCTTCCACTCCGTTATGAGGTTAGGGTGGACAGATTGCATACCAAAGGAGAGTCTAAGTTTAAAACAGAAATGCCCCCTAATGTTATCGATAGAGGTTTATCGAGCTATATAGGGTCATTTAAGGATGTGGTGTTTATTGAGCAGCAACTAAGAACGATAGAGGAAAAAATAAAAAAATTGAAGAAAACCCCAGCATCATCGAAAAGAGAACATATCGAAAAACTGGTTGATCGGTTTAAGAGTGATACAACCTGTCCAAAATGCGGCTCCGAGCTAATAAAAAGAACAGCCCGGCAGGGGCAAAACACCGGTCAAACTTTTCTGGGGTGCTCAAATTTTCCCAAATGTCGATATACCAAAAAAGATTGAGTGCTTTACTTTTGCTGCGATGCGAGTAGAGCTAAGTGCATCCTGAAAAGCTGATTTGGCCTTTCACAAACATCGTTCATGATTGCTACTGGCAATCAGGGTGAATGCGACCTGTCCTTCGGTAAACTTCGATGTTTTCATGGCAAAATCCCCCTTCTCTGTTTTGCCATGAAAACTGACCTTTATGGTGTACAGTTTTGTGGGGACAGGACATCAAGGGCAGGGGTGTTGTTGGTAAAAAGTGCTTGACTTATGCACGAGGTTGATAATACAACTATAAAAATATAATTAACAAAATCTTGTTCAGAAAACCGTACAATTATAGAACGGTTAGGATATAAGAAAAGAATGGCTTCCAAGAAAGAAAATCTATGAGGGGGGAACCATAAAAGCCCAACCATTCCCCATAAGAAAGAAAATGGGGCTACAGTATTGTCTGCCTAATTTTTTTTCAACTTTTGACGATGCAATGAACATGCTTACGCATTCAGTTGATGGATTAATATTGACTGATTCTGAGGGTATGGTTTTGTTGATAAATCCTGCAGTCAAAAGAGTTACTCATATACCCCCAAAAATGCTCCTTGGCAATAGATTGGGTGATCTTGTTCACCAAGGCGTTGGATCTGATTCTGCAATTGTGAGAGCTTTAGAGACAGAGAAATCGTGCACAATCAGACTCACAACCCTGGGTACCAGAGAAGTGCTGAGCAGCGCGTGTCCTATAAAGAACCAGAACGGAAAAATTACAGGCGTTGTCTGTAACTTAAGAAGTATTTCCGAATTGAACCAATGGGGTTTTGGGAATCTTCAGAAACCAGAAAAACCATCAGAATCAGGTTTAGTTGTGAGCAGCCATGCTATGACAAATGTTGTCGAACTTGCGAGGCGTGTTGCAGAAACGGAAAGTAGTATATTGATACAGGGTGAGACGGGAGTTGGCAAGGATGTGCTCGCTCGGTTTATCTATGATACGAGCAAACGGCCCGGTCCTTTCATAAAGGTCAACTGTGCAGCTGTTCCGGGCAGCCTTTTTGAGTCAGAATTTTTCGGTTACGAGGGCGGTGCTTTCACAGGAGCGATACAAACAGGCAAGAGTGGATTTGTAGAAAGGGCTGATAAAGGTGTACTTTTTTTGGATGAAATAGGAGAACTGCCTTTAGAATTTCAAAGCAAACTCCTTGATGTGTTGGATAGTCATGAAGTTGTTCGTGTCGGTGGGAAGTCGCCGAGAAAGATAGATGTGAGAGTAATAGCCGCCACTAATAAAAATTTGGCCCACTGTGTTCAGTCAGGTCATTTTAGAGAAGATTTATATTACAGGATTGCAGTAATACCTATCCATATTCCTCCATTGAGGGAGCGGGAAGAAGATATACTTGGACTATTAGCGCGTTTTGTTAATGATCTAAATATCAAGTATGGGGTGAGGAAGTATTTTGACCCTCATCTTGTTCAGTTTTTGTGCGGTTATACGTGGCCGGGAAATGTGAGAGAACTAAGAAACGTGATAGATCGGCTGTTCCTCATGGTAGACAGTAATGTGGTTACAATTAAATCCTTGGACAAAATTGGTAATGATCTGAAAAAGTCCGAGGTACCTTCATCTTCTATGAAAAACAAGAATAAGACATTGCGCGAGATAATAGAACAATATGAGCTTGAAATTATTAGGCAAGCCATTGAAAATGCTGGTACATATAGAGAGGCTGCGCTTAGTCTCGGTATTAGTCTATCGACACTTAATAGGAAAGTCCGCCAGATACAGTACTTGAAGAGATTAATCCAAGATACCGCATCTGAATAATAAATAGTCACGGAATATTAACGAAAAGCGTCTTCCGTTGTGACACCAGCCTTACCCCAATCGAAGAAATATTTTAAATCGGCGGAGTAGCCCCGGAGTAGACCCCGTTTAGACCGGACACTCATACAACCAAAATAAGTGACTATGTTGTAAAAGCGCCTTGTCCGACAGACAATTAAAGGCTAACATCTTTCTTGAAGTGATGGACGAACACCACAATAAAAAGAAAGGAAGGTAGTAAAATGATTACACGCAGAATACAGGACTTTGTGATCAAAGGTAAAAGATCTTTGTGGGATTTGAGGTTTCCAAGAAGAAATGGAAGATAGCGGTACGCTGTAACAGGATGGTCATACGCCAGGTATCTATTGCGGCGCGCTATTCCGTCCTAACCAGCTATCTTCACAACAACTTTCCCGAGTATGCCAGCCAGCATCATTGTCAATGCCAAATCTGATAGTCGACATATTATTTCTGACATCTTTCTGAAGGCAATAGAAGGTATAGACCATTTCAAATCCTAGTTATTTCGTGTTATTACATAAAATCAATTTATGGCACGGTATTTGCTTAAACATCAAAATAGATTCCATATAGCAACCAATATTATCACTAAAAAATGTTTTATGGACGATAACGTAATTAATTAGAAAAAGGAGGGAATAATTATGAAAAAAGGTCTTTGGTTTGGGTTGTATCTTATCTTTTTAATAGCATTTGGTATCCCGTCTTTTGCCCAGAATTTTGTACTTAAGGGTATCACGTTTGCACAGAGGAACGAAGCACACCTTACTGAAATTCCAATGCTTATAGATATGATTAAGAAAGAGTCTAATGGGCAACTAAAGATTAACTGGGTGGGAGGGCCTGAAGTAATCCCTCCTTTTGACCAATCGATAGCTCTCAAAAATGGGACTATAGATATGCTTCTCTATTATCCTTTTAGCTACTTCACGTCGATGTTACCTGTTGCAGATGCTAAAGGTATTTCACAGCTATCGGCTTGGGAGGAAAGAAAGAATGGGTGTTATGATCTCTGGGTCAAGGTGTTCAGGGAAAAGGTTAATGCTGAATACTTAGGGTGTCTGCATAGCGTTGTTCCCTTGCGTATCTATACCCGAAAAAATATT
>Ga0209606_1004587_pt1 | contig 12635 bp, 10 predicted proteins | sample AD_UKC057_MetaG_FD_184412 | JGI IMG/M metagenome (GOLD analysis project Ga0209606, IMG submission 184412) | Active sludge microbial communities of municipal wastewater-treating anaerobic digesters from USA - AD_UKC057_MetaG (SPAdes) (version 2) | ecosystem: Engineered > Bioreactor > Anaerobic >...
CCTGAGTTTTGCAGTTAAAAACGGAAAATTTTAAAATACATCCCATATTTAAGCATTAAATATTGATTATGTGAATTTAAAAATGTGTTGTGGTTTTCCTCTTCTTCTGCATCGCAAGGAAATTTTTTATCTGGCCTCTGGCAATTATCTTCTGGTTGAGGGTAAGACCTAATGCTCTGCCGATATCCTCAAGCACCTCGTCATAATATATTGTCTTGTAGAAGTTGGAATCCAGATGGCTGACCTCGTACTTCCTGAGCGATTCGAGGATGGAGGACACGCTGTGGCTGCCGCCTATCTGCTTCTCGAGCAGCCTTATGAAGAGAAGGGATATGAAGCAGGTGAGGAAATGCCCCTCTATGTGGTCTTCCCTGGACACATACACCGGCCGCGTCTCGAGGCTTGTCTTTGTGACCTTGAACGTCTCCTCTATCTTCCAAAGCCCCCTGTATATGCCTATTATATCATCAGCGCTCTTGTCAAGCTCGCTCGTCACTATCGAATAATAGCCGTCGTACATTTCCTCTTCTGCGAGCTTCCCTTTGTTGAAGCTCAGGACCCGGCCTGTAGAGACCTCCCCGGTCTCCTTGTCGAATGACAGGTTGGCTATGAACCTGTCAGCGCCGAAGGATGTGCTCTTATTGTATTTTGAGGGATTCGCTATCAGCTCATAAGCCTTCCTTACGGCCTCAGACCTTTCGGCCCTTGCTCTTTTCGCGTATTCCGGATCATAGAACACGACCTGCTTCTCATCTATTCGCACTTTCTTCTGCTTTCCGCGAATATCTGCAAGCGTCACCTCTTTAGGGTAAACCCTTGACTTTATCTTGAATCCCGACTCGAACACTTTGTACCCGTGCTCGTCGAAGACATAATCCTTAAGCTCTTTATGCGCTTTCCTTACGCTCTGCGAGAACACGTATCCGTTATGGTTCAGTATGCAGGATATTATGTTATTGTATGTATTGATGCCCCTGTCGGCTACGATGACGGCTCTTTCTGCGCCGAGGCTTTCCCTGAAGCCGTTGACCATCGGCCTTAAAGTCTCGCAGTCATTGGTGTTCCCAGGGAAGAGCCGGTATGCTATGGGTATGGAGTCCTGGTCCATCATCAGGCCCATCTGGACTATCGGCTCGGGCCTGTGTTCCTTGCTCACCCCTCTCTTCCTCAGATCGTCCTCGCTGTCGAGCTCGAAGTAGTAGTTAGTTACGTCGTAATACAGTATGTGCGGGTTTGCGCCGTGCTTTTCCCTTGCTTTCTCATAAAGATGCGCCTGCAGCCTGTCCTTGATATCGCTGAAAACTGAGAGCGACCTGTATATATCATCAAGAGAGAAATCGAATTTCTCGAAGAACACGTCCTTCTTCTCAAAAGCTTTGATCTTAGAATCAGGGAACAGCAGCCTGCAGTATACCAGCAGCTGTAATATCTTTGAGAGGCTGTACTCTATTCTCTTTCCGCTCTGGCAGTTCTTAAGGAACGTGTCTATCTCCATCTCGTGGAACAGCCTGGAGAACGGGAAGTACCCTAAGCACATAGGCTTCTCCTTTATGTCTAGCCTGTCAAGAGAGGAAAGGGTTATCGTTATCTCCTTATCATCTTTGTACTGCATATTCATCCTGCTCACCTCTTCTGTGAAGTGCGCTATCGGGTCATCATACTGCTTCTCCAGGACATCAAGATAGCCGAATGTCTTTATCACTTTAGTGCGGACTTTCTTTGTTTTGGGGTCACGGAAGCCGTGGACGGCTGAAATCTGTGTTCTTCCTGTTTTGCTGTTTGTTGATTTTTTCAAGTACATAAGAGTACACCTCCGTCCCTATTATACCATATACCCTAACATAACGCAACATAAATATGTTAAAAACTTGACAAAAAAAACAGCCTTTAAAGGCCTTGTTTATGGGATAAATTTTAAATACCTTCATCTAGCCAACTGCAAAACTATGGATTTGCACTATCAAAAGTAAGGTATTGTTGTTGACAATGAGTAATTTAAAGAATAATATAAACATATAATATTAGGTGGAGGAAATATAGCATGAAAAAGACGAATAAACTTGTCTTATGCATTCTAATTATTGCATTAATAACAATATCATCAATTACTGCATATACTGCGATGTGTTCACACGGACAGGAATACTGGGATATAGTAGAGACAAAGACATATCAGTATATTGATCCTGGTATTTGTTATGAAACAACACATTGGGATATTGAATGCAAGTTATGCGGGGAAATATGGGCTTTTGAATCATATAGAATGACTTCACATAACTGGATATGCGAGGATTTTGGGCATATACCAGGTGAGACTTTACACAGATATAAAAATACATGCACTCAGTGTGGTTATTCAATAATAACTGATGAATTCTGCTCGTTATTACATTAGTTAATACTCTGATTAGTGATTAATAAAATTAATTTACAAAAGAAAAGGAGGAAAATATTATGGAAAAAGACAAAAAAGTAAAGAAGAATTTATGGATTTTAATAATATGCATCATTGTAGTTGTATTAGTAGCAACAGCATTAATTGTATTCCGTGATGAGCTGTTCAAACAGAAAAAAAGCAATAATAACCTCATAGTAATAGAAAGGATTGATGGACAGGATTCATTAAGGATGCCCCAACAGTACTTGGACAAAATCCTCATGGATAAATCGTTTTATATAGATGAGAATGCAAGTATCAGCATGTCATCTGTTGAATTTGAGATAGGAGAAGAAGGTATTAAATGGGGGATGGATCAAGGTGGTCTGGTAAATACAGCAGACAAAGATGCTATAGAAATCTTGGGTGGTATAAAATACTGTAAAGGTATATCAGATATGAATGTTATAGTTACTGAGAAGAAGAACAGTAGTGTAGAGTTTTATGAAGGATATTCAGCTGAGATGTTTATGAATAATAGAGAAGACTATGTTATCATACCTTCATCCATGAGTAAATTCATAAATGAAAACCTTGCACCTGAAGAAAAGAGAATGATCTTACGTCATTCTGCTGCTTCCGGCTACTTGGGTTTCTGTACGATAATAGGAGAGTATACAACAAAGGATGAATATGACACAATATATGTATCTTATTCGAGCATGGCAAGTCTTATAAAAGCAACAAACAATGATATGTCTGAATATGTAGATACTTTAGAAATTAAATTAAATGAAGGTAAAGATTATACTAAACTGATAGAGTATCTCAGCACATATTTCGCAGATGCAAATTCTCTTGAGAAATATGAAGGAAAGACTAATAGGTTTGATGACCCATATATGTATCAGTTTGTGCATTAATGAAATAGTATTTCTTTATAACGCTATTACTTATAAGGATTATATGGGTTATCTGACTGATTGAGTTTCATAGTAAATTGATTCTATGCTGTTGAACTCCCGAATCGATTAATCTTATGCTTAGTGATATTGAACTAATATATATAATAGTGGAGGTTAAACACATGAAAAAGCAACAAAGAATTTGTCTATGCACAATAATCATTGCGATTGTTTTGGGGTTGGCAAGTATTGCATATGCTGCATGTTCACATGACTCGTATTATTGGGATATAAATTTAACAGAAACATATGCTTATAATTGTTACGAATTTTGCTCTAAAACAACTTACCAAGAGTATGAATGCAAGATATGCGGGGAAATGTGGACAACTGAGGGAACTTCTATGGTTCCGCATGCTTGGTACCGTATAGATTTAGGGCATATACCAAGCTTACCCCTGCATAAATTTAGAACTGTATGCTTACAATGTGGATATTCGATAGATACTGAAGAGTTTTGCCCGTTAACACATTAATATTAATTTTCGGTATGTCAGTTTTTCTTAATCCTAAAGAAAAGGAGTTTATTAAATGGAGGACAATAAAGAAGTAAGTAAAAAAAACATATGGATTATAGCTGCAGCCGGTATTGCTGTAATCGCAATTATTGCAGCTGTATTGATATTCAATGACAGCCTGTTCAAACAGAAAGAAACCGTTAAAAACGATATAGTAATAAAAAGAATTGACGGTGGCGATTCCTTAAAAATGCCATACAGGTACGCAAACATATTTTTTACAAAAAGTTCGTTTTTAGCAAAAGAAGAGATATTGAACTTAATAATATCTACTGCAAGTTTTGATATCGTTGAAGCGGGCATATCGTGGGGAGGAGCTGAGAATGTTCTTGTAAATATGGGAGACAAAAACGTCATGGACGACCTGGGAGGTATAAAGTACTGCAAAGGTATAACCGATGTAAGCACTATAATGACGGATAAAAGAAGAAGCAGCGTAGTTTTTTACGAGGGGTATTCTGAAGAGCAGTTTAATGACAGCAAAGGGTATGTAATAATACCTTCATCAATGAGCAAGTATATTAACAAAGAGCTTCCTGCTGATGAAAAATTACTTTCATTGAGAAGCCCCAGCTATTTCAATATGTACACGATAATAGGAGAGTATACCACTAAAGACGAATATGACACGATATATGTTTCGTATACAGGGTTTGAAAGACTGTTTGCTGCAGACAGCATTTATATTTCTGAATATGTTGAAACTTGTGAGATGGATATAAATGAGGAAAAAGATCTTACGAATTTAATGGAGTTTCTTGAAAAGTATTTTGCCGATGCAAATAAGGTTGATGAATATGAAGGCAGGCTGAATGGATTTGATGAACCATATAGGTATGAATTTATACATTCCATAAGCGTAAACCTGAAACCGTCAGAAATGCCGTCTGAGACAATGGCGGAGCCGTCTCCGGACCAGAGCGGGCAGCCGGCAATAATGAATGAAAACAATATCCTGACAATTTCAAGGATTGACGGCGGTACCGATCTTAATATGTCTTATGTATATGCTGATATGCTGATAAATCATTATAAGGAATATTCACAGTACATAGACGATATAGTCATCAGTACAGGCCTAAAGGGAGTTGATATGGATTCAGTACCCATATTTACAAATGTTGAACCATATGGAATGGATATCGTGTGGTCTGTCACAAGAGAAGAAATTAAAGATTGGCAACTGTTTGCAGATATCATGTTCCATCAGTCCGTTACCGGCACAAGCGAGATAATAAGTAATAAAAGCGATTGTGAGATTAAATTCTATGGGGACTATACCGAAATGGATCTTACCATGCCAAGGGAGGAAGACTGTAAGAACATGATAAAAGGGTATGCCATAGTACCGACAACATGCAATGATGCGTTTGTAGGATACAATGAAGGAGAATCAGGGCTGACGGTTACTTATTCCTCAAGGGAAAGAGATGAAAAAAGTAATGTTCCTTTAATAATGCCTATATTTAAAGTTATTGGTGAATATGTGACTACAGACAGGTATGACACGGTTTATTTAACATATAAAGGGTATAATGAAAAGTATATAATCGAAGAGTTTAAGAGTGAGTATATTGAATCAATCGTTATAGAGACGAAAAAAGATATTGATATTAGGCCGTTCTTGGAATATATTGAATCGCTTTTCGCACCTGCTGATAATGCTGGGGAATATGCAGATAAGAATAATATACTAGATATACCGTATGAATTCTGCTATACTATGACAAAAGAAATGGAATGAACCCGTTAGATATTATTCATGCATCCGGCCAGAAGCATAAATTGGCTTAATAGGCATTATTATAAGGAGATTTATGGAGTACTCATTAAAATCGTTTTACAGAACGCCTGCAAGAAGCATTATATATATAATATTACTAGCACTGACTGCTACATCTTTGTGTACGAGTATAGCTATGTGGCGATATTCAGTTGAAAGCATCAAGCAAGTGAAAGACACCTTTACCACTATAGGGGTACTGTCCGAGTTGGAATTCATGGAACAGAGTTATGTAAAATCAGATCCGCCTTTATATGACTATTCCATGCTTGCTGAAGTTAAAAATAAAGCTATGGAATCAGAATATGCTGTAGCTGCTGATATTCGTGAATATGTAATGGGGTATAACGAGAATATTTATGCAGATGTTAAGCAAGGTAGTGAAGTTGAGACATATCCTTATTGTTGGTCTATTGTTACAGGGATATGCGAAAGTATAGAATTTCAAAATTCTCTCAATTACAAAGCGGTTTTAAGAATAGACTACAGCGACCTCAACATATTACCTGGTTATATTAACCGATTTGAAGATCCTCAGCTAATAGATATACTTGGCACATATATAACAGAGGATAATAAAAGTCCGTTCAAGGTCGGTGAAAAGTATATGGTATATGTAATGTGCAACTCATATTACATACATGACGGATATATTAATGCCCGTATCGACAGATTGGTGGACGATTATTATAAATACGAAGAGATTGTAAAATATGATTCTACTACAATGAAAGAAGAATTCGGAGAGTTTGGTGAGAATAAAGTCTTTTATAAACTTAATAATCCATCTTTGTATATGGTGCAGAAGATTGATACAACAGCTTATGATTTTATTGAAAATGAAAAAGGCTTATGGGCAGATAGGGTTGAAAGATGCAAGATAACACAGCATTCAGCCGAACTAATTCTGACAAACCGGATAAACAGTATTTACATGTTCAATACAAATGAGGCATACATTGTTGAAGGAAGGAATATTACAGACGAGGAGTATACAAATGGAGCAAATGTATGTGTTGTCAGCAGTTCCTTTGCAACGAATAATAAACTGAGAATAGGGGATAAACTGACACTCAAAGTATATGAAAATGATTACAAAATCATGTCTAGTACACTAAAAAGAACAGACGCTGAAGCGGGTGTATGGAGGTCGCTTGAAGGAAAAGATAAATTGGATGTCTGGTTGTCAAAAGGATTTGATCCTGATAAAGGATTTTTTACAGAAGTTGAATATGAGATTGTAGGAGCATATGCCATAGAGAATAGAGCGGACAGAAATGAATTTACTTTTACCAATAATGCGGTTTTTGTTCCTCAGAAATCAATTGATGGAGATTTTAATACACAACCTACTGTACATACAATATCAAGATATACAGATGAGCTTATAAGGACTGAACTATTAAGGACCAGCATACCAGGTTCATTTTCTGTCATTATTAAAAACGGATATACAGATGCTTTTGAGAAAGAAATGGAAGAAGCAGGATATGGAGGGATTTTCTACTATTTTGACCAGGGATATACAAAAGTAAGCAAGATTCTTGATGAATATAACGATATTTCGATGCTTATCGCACTTATATCAATACTAGTATGGGTAACAGTAGTTGTTGTATTCATAACAACATATGTATCAAGAAGCAGACGGGATGTCGCCATAATGCGTTCTTTAGGGACATCAAAATCGAAAACATATATATCTCAGTTATTTACAATAATATTGATTGCATTGATTGCTGCCATAATATGCTCAATATCAGGAACTGTGGTATATAATAAAATTACTGATGTAGCATTTTCGGATATAGCTAAGGACAGCAATGCTGTTGATGGTTTGGTGAGTATAATAGACAAAGCTAGAAATACAGTCATAACAGCAGCAATAATCCAATTCTTCTTAACAGTCATATCCTTTGCAGTAATATTACTTTTACAGGTTAAACAGAATGTCATATTACTGATGAAGAAGGCAAAAAAACAATGATTAATATGCTTAGGAAAATCACACACAGCATATCATACACATTCACAATCCTTTTTAGAAAACCAATAAAAAGCCTTGCTGTCATATTATCAATTACAGCTTTTACTGTGCTCATCTGCCTTATGGAGTTTACGATACAGAAACAGGAGGATCTGCTTTCTGACATGTATGAGCAGTTTAAAATTAATCTAGTTATAATGGATAAATCCGCTTCATACAGCGAGGATCTTAGTATGAATAAGAAATATGCTTCTCTATTCATGGATAAGGAAAATGTCCTATTTGAAAATTTGAGTAACTTAAAAATCCGTAGTAAAGGAGAAGAAGAAATAACAGTTACAGATGAATATGGTGACTATATAACCTCTTTGAATGTAATCGGCCTTACATATCTTCCCGACACATCAGAGTTTGATGTGACAACCGAAATGGGAATTGATTATGACAATTCAATGTTAATGAGCGGCAGGAATGTATGCATAGTGCCAAACAGGATAAGCAGCATAGGCAGCTATGTATATATAAAATCAGAGAAAGTTGAAGAGCTTGTCGAATATCTTGTAATAGGAACATACGAACAGGAAGATATCATCTTCTTTTGTCCCTATCTAAATTACAGTGAATTACTAGCTTCTTCCAGTAATAACATATACAGTATAGAAAGTGATATTTCTAATACAAAAGCAATAAATGATATAGAAATATTTTTGCTCAAGTATTTCATTGAGCCTTCAATAGCCGGAGTCACACCTGTTGGGACTAATGAGCTTGGATTGCAATATGCTTTCTCTTTCGTAATACCAAAAGGTAATCTTGAGGAAGCGATAGATCCGATAAAGGCAGATATAAAAAAGCTACAGATATTAGAGCCATTTGTTTTTGTTTTTTCGATTGCAATCGGATTTATTATAAGCATGTTGTCAATAAAGAACAGGAAAGCAGAGTTTGCGGTAATGAGAAGCATTGGAGCTTCTGGCAAATATGTTTTCTATATTAGCTTTATTGAACAGGCTGTATTATGTATTATAGGCGCTTCAATAGGTGCTTTAATCAGCTGGCTTTCATATAGCCAGTTAAGTGATCAGCAACTAAATAAGATAATGATATTTGTCGCCTGTTATCTTTTAGGTACAATAATAGAGGCAATTAGCATAGCAAGTTTAAAAGTCATGAGAATAATGAAAGCAAGCGAATAAGGAGATCAAAATGGCAGATATGGCTATACTTCAATTGGACAAGGTTAGTTATGAATACAGAAATAAACATCAGACTGTTAAAGCAGTCAATGAATTTTCATATGAATTCAATCAGGGACTATTTTATGCTATAACAGGAAAATCCGGTTCAGGGAAGACCACTTTATTATCCTTGATGGTTGGACTGGATGTTCCTACAGAAGGTGTTATTAAATATGAGGGAAAAAACCTAAAAGATATGAATATGGATAAATACAGAAGAGAATATGTTTCATTGATATATCAGGATTTCAATCTGTTCCCCTTGCTTACTGCTCTTGAGAATGTAATGTATCCGCTAAAACTGAAAGGCCAGAAAACAAGCGAAGGCAAGCTTCTAGCTATGGATAAACTTAAGATGGTCGGACTTGATGAGTCCTATTATAAAAGATACCCTTCCATGTTATCAGGAGGCGAGCAGCAAAGGGTGGCAATAGCTCGTGCTTTAGTAACGGGCTCTTCAATACTGTTAGCAGATGAACCGACAGGTAATCTTGACACAGAAAATGGTAATAATATAGTCTCTATCTTAAAAGATCTTGCACATAACGATAAATTCTGCGTAATAGTCGTAACACATGACCTTGAGATAGCTTCTGTTGCTGATAAAACACTAAGTTTAAGGGATGGTAAGCTTATACTATAATACCTTATTGCCCTCTTCTTAGCACAGTCTTTGTTTCAGTATCAAACAGTATAGTCTCTCCTGCATTGAAATGCAGGGTGACTTCAGTATCTTTGAACCTGATGGTTCTGTCTCCTTCATTTTCTGCATGTACTAAAAGAAGACCGGAACCTTCAAGAACTGCATCATTGCAATCATCATAGATATGTACATCGCTTCTTTCAAATACATATCTGAATGCTTCCGGTGTTGTAAAAGGTATTGTTGAGAAATATACAACACAACCGTTTATTGTTTTATAGGATAATGCCGGGATGTTATTTATGTATCCTAATACTTCACCATCTTTAGGTACAAACAGCTTATTCAATCTGCTCTCTTCATCACTGTTATCAACTGAATAGGAAAAACCTTCACACTGTACATTTATCTGCGGCATCGGTGCAATAACATCCAAATCAAAACCTGATACTTCCTCACAGAAAGATATATCATTTCTTTTGGTATCAGTATATCCTGGAGCAAAGAACCATACTACTGAGCGACCTTTTTTGTGTGCTTTTTTTGATATTTGTTCTTTTTGTGTTTGTGTTAGAGCAAATGTATTCATGAATACTATACATTTGTATTTATCAAGGTTAGCTTTTTCAAAGTCACTAAGATATATTGTGTCGATCGATGCTCCAGAGCGCAAAGCCATCGGGTAGGATATGTTTATGCAGGATTTGTCTGTAATAGGGTCCTGTTTCTCTGTAAGGGCTGTATGTTTTTGGACTTTGGTATCAAACACTAAAAGCACATCAGCATTCTTTATATATGCCTTTTCATAGTACTTGTTGAATATCTTCTGCAATTCTTTTATCTCATTAAGGTAATACGGGTCATTCCACCATCCTGACGTGTTATATGGTCCGAAGTCATAGTACCAGAATCCCATTCCGGATATAAAGGAGGTAAGGGCGTTTCTTCTTAATATCTGTAAGGACTCGTATTCAGGATATACCTTCATTCCTCCAAGAAGTGTTCCCAAATGGGTTGGGTGGTCCACCTCATCAAGTAAAAGTTTGTTATTCAACCTTGCTGACTCCAAAAGCCCTCTGCTGACTCCGGCTCCGCCTATATTCCTTAGATTTCTGTTATATGCCTGAGGAGCGGATATATAGTCTATATATGGACAGTTGAGTATCATCTCTTCAGATAGATGCCCGCCTGTTCCTGCTCTTCCAAATAAGGATACATAATACCCATAGAATACACCGGTTATAATCTCTCTTTTCCATGTATCTTTTACAAGCTTGCAGAAGTGAATCATTGATTCAACAACCGCTTCATGCTGGCAGGTAAGATAATCAATAATGTTCGAATCCTTTGCAGGGTCAAAGAATATGCCGTCTTTCGGATTATATCTTTCATCCATTCCAGGAATTGTAGCATCTGGGTCATTTTTAAACTTCCTGTATCTTCTTAACATAGGTTCTGATATGTCAGGGTCGTTACCTACAAAAGCCCAGTAATGGTTTTCCCCATACAGACCGCTAGCTATATGTATACCTCCAAGATGAACAGATAAAGGTGATTCATACAGTTCATTTAAGAATCTTTTTATCATTATGGACATGTCATTTATCCATTTTTCAGAAGCGAAGCTGGGTCTTGGAACAGGTTTCTGATCATAATGCAGATAGCTTTGTATCTTATTCATATCTGGTTCGGGATAAACTTCAGTATTTGCATATCTTACCCATTCGCTTTCATTATCAGCATACCACCACTTTGGAGGATTGGTATGCAGTCTAAAGAATACGACAGCATCAGGCTTTATATCTATTATTCCCTGAATCTGCTTCAAAGCTATAGATATATCTAAGGAACCGTCCTTCAACCACATGTCTTCAAAAGAGATATCCAACTGATAAAGCGAAACACCTGCAGATGCAAATCTTTTTATGGAAAATACAGTACTTTCCTCATAGCTTAATCTGCCCCCTGGCCAGTCAGTAAGCGCATAAATTATTGGAGGGACTGGTTTGTTGTCTATAAATATGGTTGGTCTGTTATTGTAGTTCTGTATTCTAGCGTTCATATATAAACTCCTTACTGCATATATGTATACTATACCATATTAGTCCCAATAATCATTTGTAACTTTCTTTTATCAATATTATTAGAATGATTAAATTTTATCAGGAATTTCCGGGTATCGAAAAAGTGGCGACACTGTCGCAACAATTAACACAGTCACATTTTGTAGTGTTATTGCGAAGAGGCTTTGAAGCGTGACTTTTATGCAGCTATTTGTAAAACTGAAAACTGGAGTGTGCGCATTCTTCGTGAATGAAAGAATTCAATGCTTTATGAGCGTACTGCTATATCAAAAAAACCGGAAGTTACTATAAAAAATGATGTTATGCAATTAATAGAGCAGGATAAAATGTCTTTGGATTTGTTCTATAGAGACCCGTATGTTTTGAATTTTATAGGATTGAAAGACACTTATAGTGAAAAGGATTTGGAAAATGCTATCCTCTCAGAATTGGAGAAATTCATTCTGGAAATGGGTTCAGAATTTGCGTTTATGGCACGTCAGAAGCATTTTATTCTAGATGGAAAAGATTATTTCATGGATCTGCTCTTTTATCATAGAACGCTTCGCAGACTTGTTCTAGTAGAACTAAAACTTGGTGAATTTAAACCAGAACACAAAGGGCAAGTAGAGTTATATCTATGTTGGTTAAAGATGTATGAGAAAAATGTGGATGAAGATGATCCAGTTGCACATATTTTATGTACAGAGAAGTCACAAATGACTGTGGGGCTCATGGAGTTAGAACAGGGTAGCATTAAGATATTTGCTCGCGGGAAGACTTCTTCTTAAATCCTACAGTAAATTGACTCTATCCGGAATTTGGTATAAGGTTGACAACTTTTATTTAATATGATATAAATTAAGTGAATAAATTAAATTTGGAGTCCAACTATGAAAAAATCTGTTTTCAGCAAACGTCTAATTATTTTAGTAGTCTGTATTATTTGCTTAATTTTACCATCTTCTATTTATGCTTCTGAGGAGTATAACTCTGATTTTGAAGAAGGCGTATGGTTAGGACATAATTATGTTGCACATTTATATGGCAACCATAAA
>Ga0209606_1004590_pt1 | contig 12632 bp, 6 predicted proteins | sample AD_UKC057_MetaG_FD_184412 | JGI IMG/M metagenome (GOLD analysis project Ga0209606, IMG submission 184412) | Active sludge microbial communities of municipal wastewater-treating anaerobic digesters from USA - AD_UKC057_MetaG (SPAdes) (version 2) | ecosystem: Engineered > Bioreactor > Anaerobic >...
AAACAACCTGGGAGCGGGAGTTGTACTGGGAACACTTCGGCAACCGTGCCGCGCGCCAGGGGGACTGGAAACTGGTGGCGGATGGTGAAAAAGGCCCCTGGGAATTGTATAACCTGGCCGAAGACCGCACCGAACTCAGAAACCGGGTCAAGGACCTGCCCGATAAGGCTTTGGAACTAGAAACGAAGTGGTACGCCTGGGCGCGAAAGGTGGGGGTCAGGAACGCGTGAAGGCCGTTCTCGCGGCACGCAATATGCGACGTAATGCCGGAAAAAGTAGCGGTACACAAGAGGAATAAGCGGCACAGCCTTTCGAATCCGGTGGCGTTTTCTCCGGCCTGAAAAGAACGGTCATGGCCGGTATCGTCCCATGAATAAACTATGCCACCGTCGGCACTCCCTTCAGACAGGGTGTTCTGGATATGGCGTCATTTGTTAGAATAAGAAGGGCGGTTTCGCCGCTGATTCACATGCCGATCCGTTCACATGTAATGATGCAATAAATATACCGACCAAGAAAGTACCCATTGATGAGCGAGCAGCATCCCGTAAAATTTTCCCGTCGTGAATTTGTAAGACGCTCCGGGGCGGGTCTATTGGGACTGGGATTGACGGGGGCGGCGCTTCCTGCGGCCTGTGATACGGAGAGCGGGGGGGAGGCTTTTGGGATTACCCATGGTCCGGTGGTGCAGTCGCCGGGGCCGGGTGAGGTGACGGTCACCTGGCACACCAACCGCAACGGGGTGTCAAACGTGCTGTATGGCACGGACGGACAGTTGGACCATGTTGCCGTGACGAGCCGGGACGGGCTGATTCCCAACGACAGCACCTGCCACGCGGTGCGCCTGACGGGACTTGTGCCGGGAAAGGCGTTTCAATACCAACTGATATCGCGGGAATTCAAGAAGTATGTTAGCCCGTATGTAGTGAAGTTCGGGGAAATCGTGGAAAGCGAAACCTTCACCTGCACTCCGCTTGATCCGGTTAAGGAGAGTTTTTCCTTCCTCATGTGGAATGATATCCATGACGATTCAAGACGGCTTGAGGCCATGTTTGAAGATGTTGCCTGGGAAGGTGTGGATTTCGTAGTGCTGAACGGTGACATTCTCAATGATTTTATAAGCCAGGAACAATTTTTTTCGGCGTTTTACGATGCCTGTTCGCGCCGTTTCGGTTCCAGCCTGCCGATGGTGTATGTACGGGGCAACCATGAGACACGCGGTCCGTGGGCGCGGCGGCTTTCGGACTTTGTGCCCGGCCGCGATGGACGTCCTTATTATGCCTTCAATCATGGCAACGTTCATGTTGTGGCGCTGGATTCCGGTGAGGACAAGCCGGACGATAACAAGGAATATGCCGGGCTGGTGGAATTTGCGTCTTTCCGGGACGAGCAAACGCGCTGGTTACAGGCGGACCTTGAAAGCGAAGCCGCACAGCGGGCGCGGTTTAGAATCATCCTTTCCCATCAGCCCATGGCGCCGGTAGGGACGGAATGCTTCGGCGCCCAGGAGGTGCGGCGGTTATGGCGGGGGCCGGTCAATGCCGCCGGGGCGCACCTGTGGTTGAGCGGGCATACCCATGATTTTGCCTGGTGCAAGCCCGGAGAGGACGGTGACAACCGGTTTCATGCCATGACCAACCCACCCGACGCCACCGTCCGCGTGGATGTCGCGCCCGAGGCGCTTCAGGTTGCCGTCATCCAAAAGGGCGGCGCCGTATTGTATCAGGGAACCATCCCCGCCTGAGCGGGACAACCAGGAAGACAGGGAGTATGATTAAAACACCGGACCCGGAGACCGCAGCAGGCCTTGCACGTACCATCAAGGCTTCCATGAACGCTATTATCGAAAAACACGGGGATCGTGCCCCGGGGAGCCCGGGCGAACGCGCCTGCCAGGAACAGTTGAAACAGGAACTGGAGGCAGCCGGGTTGAAGGCGGCGCTGGAACCTTTCCCCGTTGCCCGGAGAGCCTTTATGTCCATGCCGCTGGTATGTTCCCTCTTGACCCTGTGCGCGCTGCCCCTGTACTGGGTTGCGCCGCGCCTGGCGCCGGTTCCCGTGCTTCTGGCCGTGGTGGTCTTTGTTTGCGAGCTGGTTTTTTACAGGCACATTCTTGCGCCGTTCTTTCCGAAGTACACCTCGCTGAACCTGTCCGCAGTGCTGCCCCCTTCCGGCGCGCGCAAACAGCGCATTATACTGGCGGGCCATGCCGATGCGGCTTATGAATGGCGGTTTCACCGCTGGTTCCCGCGCATCTTTCCCCTGTTTCCCATCTTGCTGTTTTTGTCTGTGCTCTATGTGCTGGGTACCACGCTGGCGGCGGCCGTCACTGATGGTATGCATGGGGGTGTCGGCTTCTGGCAGTGGCTGGGCCTGTCCCAGGCGTTCGCTCTGCCGGGGTTGCTCATCGGCCTGTGCTTCACCAATTTCAAGCAGGTTTCCCCTGGCGCCGGGGACAACCTGAGCGGCGCGCTGTGTGTGACCGAACTGGTCAAGTGGATGAAAGCCGAAAATACTACGTTTGAGAATACCGAAGTCGTGGCGCTGGTCACGGGTTCCGAAGAGGCGGGGCTGGAGGGCGCGCGGGCGTATATCGAGGCCCACCGCGGGGAATTCGATGCCGTGTCCACCGTGGTTATCGCGGTGGATACCGCGGCGGAATTGGAGCATCTCGCCTTGTATAACCGGGACTTGAACGGGCGCGTAGCGCACGACCCGCGCGTATGTGAACTGGTACGGAGCGCCGGGCGTGCCTGCGGACTGGAACTCAGGAACGCCACGGTTACCGTGGGTTCCAGCGACGGCACGGCCTTCACGCAGGCGGGCATTCCCACAGCGGCGCTGTGCGCCATGAATCCCGCCCCGGCGCACTACTATCACAACCGGCGGGACACCTGCGCCGTGGTTGAAGAAGCATGTCTCGCAAAAGTGCTGCAGGTGCTTGCGGAGGTCTGTGTCCAATATGACGCTGCCGCTCCAACGGCTTGAATCCTATCCTGTGCGGCGGGCAAAATGTCCGGATGTTTGTTGAATGACAGTTTACCTGAAAAAGAAGGAATTGTTGTATGGCGTTTGACATGGAACTAATTCGGCGCGTTTATCATGACCTTCCGGACAAGATTACGGCTGTCCGGCGTCTTTATGGCCGGCCGCTCACGCTTTCGGAAAAAATCCTTGCCGCCCACGCCTGGAATTCCCTGCCGGAATCGCCCTATCGGCGCGGAGAGGACTATGTGGATTTCGGTCCGGACCGGGTGGCCATGCAGGATGCAACGGCCCAAATGGCACTACTCCAGTTCATGCAGGCGGGGAAAAGAAACACCGCCGTTCCCGCCACCGTACACTGTGACCACCTTATCCAGGCGGAACACGGAGCCGCGGCGGACCTGGAAAAAGCATTGACTTCCAATAGGGAAGTTTACGAATTTCTGTCCTCCGTATCCGGCAAATATGGCATCGGCTTCTGGAAGCCGGGCGCGGGCATTATCCACCAGGTGGTGCTGGAGAACTACGCTTTTCCCGGCGGCATGATGATTGGCACCGATTCCCATACGCCCAACGCGGGCGGCTTGGGTATGCTTGCCGTGGGCGTTGGTGGCGCCGATGCCGTGGATGTCATGGCGGGCATGCCGTGGGAATTGAAATTTCCGAAACTCATCGGGGTCCGTCTGAAAGGGCGGTTGCGGGGCTGGGCTTCTTCCAAGGACATCATTCTGAAAGTGGCGGGCATTCTTACGGTGAAAGGCGGCACCGGCGCCATCATTGAATATTTCGGGGAAGGCGCGGAGAGTATTTCCTGCACGGGCAAGGGGACGGTCTGCAACATGGGCGCGGAGGTGGGCGCCACCACCTCGCTCTTCGCCTTTGACGAAAGTATGGCCCGGTACCTTGAAGCTACTGGACGAGAGGAAATAGCCCGTGCCGCGCGGGACGTTGCCGGGTGCCTGCGCCCGGATCCCGAGGTCTATGCCGACCCTGCGGCGTTTTATGACCGGGTGATTGAAATGGACCTGGATGCCCTTGAGCCCTTGTTAAACGGTCCCTTTACGCCGGACCTGGCGACGCCCGTATCCAAAATGAAGGTGACTGCGGCGGCCGGTAACTGGCCCCTGAAGGTGGAAGTCGGGCTTATCGGTTCCTGCACGAACGCTTCCTACGAGGACATGACCCGGGCCGCCGACCTTGTGCGGCAGGCCAAGGCGAAGGGGATTCGTGCCAAAGCGGAGTTCACCGTAACCCCAGGTTCGGAACAAGTGCGGTACACCCTGGAGCGGGACGGTATCCTGGACGCGTTTACCGATATTGGCGCGGTGGTGCTTGCAAATGCCTGCGGCCCCTGTATCGGCCAATGGGCGCGCCATCGCAATGGTCCTGACGACGAGCCCAATACCATCGTGACTTCCTTCAACCGTAATTTTGCCAAGCGCAACGACGGCAACCCGAAGACCCACGCGTTTGTCGCTTCCCCCGAGATGGTGACCGCGCTGGCGCTATCCGGAGATCTTACCTTCAACCCCGCTACGGATACCCTGACAAATGAACGGGGGGAGCAGGTGCGCCTGGACCCGCCCACAGGCGAAGAACTGCCCCCGCGGGGTTTCGCCTGTGAGGATGCCGGTTATGTCGCTCCCGCGCCGGACGGCGCCGCCATTGAGGTGGCGGTGCGGCCCGATTCGAAACGGCTGCAACTGCTAGAGCCCTTTACCGCAAACGGCGAGAAGGCACTTCAGGGATTGCGCCTGCTTATCAAGGCGCAGGGCAAGTGCACCACGGACCACATCAGTATGGCGGGTCCCTGGCTGCGGTTTCGCGGGCACCTCGACAACATTTCGAACAACTGCTTCATCGGTGCCGTAAATGCCTTTAACGGTGAAACGAACAAAGTCCGGAACGGCTTGACCGGCGCTTATGGCGAGGTGCCCGCCACGGCGCGCGCCTACAAGGCCGCCGGTATCGGCACTTTTGTCGTGGGTGATGAAAACTACGGAGAAGGCTCGTCACGGGAACATGCCGCCATGGAACCGCGCCACCTCGGGGTGCGTGTGGTGCTGGTGCGTAGTTTCGCGCGCATTCACGAAACCAACCTTAAAAAGCAGGGTATGCTTGCCGTGACTTTTGCCGATCCCGCCGATTATGACAGGATTCGCGAAGGGGATAGCGCGGACATACCCGATTTGGACGGGTTCGCGCCCGGCAAGTCTCTTTCCATGGTGTTGCACCATGACGACGGATCAGAAGAAAGCATTGTGGTGAATCACAGTTACAATGCCGCCCAAATCGCCTGGTACCGCGCGGGCAGCGCGCTCAATTTGATACGCCAGCAGCAGGTCCTTACCTAAGGCTAAAGAGAAATGACACCCGACCCAAGTCTGGTTCCCAAATTCCTATTCTCGTTATTACCCACATCTTTCCGTTCAGGATGGGGTATTGAGATGCCGACATATGTATTCAGAATCCCGACGGGATTCCATATCATAGCCCAGCGGTTGCGGTACTCCGCTACCCTGGGTAAGCGATGTCACTTTTTCTCTCTTTTCTACTCCAACGGAGTTACGTCGGTTTCCCCATACGGCATTTGCACCACTGTGACGCAACCCCGTTGGGGTAAACGGGAACTGGGGGCACTTTCCAACCCGGGGTAGCGGAGTACCGCAACCCCGGGCTTTGTTCCTAAATCCCGTTGGGATATTGAATTCAAACAATCGTTTTTAGCCGCTACTATTCATTGTCAATATATTTAGGTGATGACAAGAATTCCTATTCGGGAAACAGTTTAAATCATACTGGAGAAAAAGAATCGGCGTAAGAGTGCTGTCTTATCGCTACGCAGGAGACGGACGTGCCCAAAAACCGGAAATACCGCATACTGTCGGCTTGTGCCGGCTTTGTGTTGTTTCTCGGGTTGTTGCTGTTTTCGGTGGTACTGTTCGCGCCGGAAGACTATTATGAATTGCAGGTAGACAGGGAGGGTGAGGGGTTTGTTTTTCCCGATACAGGTAGCCTTCTTTTTGTTCCAGGCACAACAGTGAACTTATCGGCCGAGCCTCTTGCCGATACCAACCAGGGTTTTGTCTGTTGGTCGGGCGATGTCGGCGGCACTGATGATGCCGTCACAGTCACCATGGACCGGCATAAAAAAGTGACTGCCGTATTCGGGGAGGAGCCTGCTGCCGGTCAGGAATTCAAAACCTTGACCATCGCCGTTTCCGGTGCCGGCCGGGGTACTACACAACCCGGTCCGGGCATGTACCGGCACCTTTCCGGCAAAGAGGTACTGGTTCAGGCGCTTCCCGGTGAGGGCGGTTATTTTGAGGGATGGCAGGTTATTTTTCCGGAACGGGAACTCTCTGTCGTTCCGGATTCTTTCCATCGGTATGGGCTTTCCATGGATGAGGACGTCGTGCTTGTCGCCCGGTTTCATTCGCGGGGGTATGATGTTGCTCTTGAAACCGAAGGGAGCGGGATAATTGTTCCCGGCCCGGGCCGATATGCGGTGGCCGAAGGCATCGCCATGGAGGTTAAAGCGTTTCCGGACCCGGGTCACCGGTTGCTTCATTGGGACAACGGAGCGGGCGTGGTACTTCAGGAGCCGGAGGACGAACTCAATGTCCATGTGTTGAAGATAGAGGGTGCCTCGGGAACCTACCGGGCCGTCTTTGAAAAAGCTGAACGACGGATTCGTGTACATAGGGTAACGCACGGCGATGCCAAGGGGCGGGTTATACCGGAGTCAATTTCGGAAAAGGCGGAACATAGCGTTGCCTATGGTCAGGTCGTGGAACTTCACGCATTGCCTGAAAACGACCGTACGGCGTTTGCGGGGTGGACCGGGGACTTGCCGGAATCGTTTTCCAATACCCAATGCCTTTCTCCCAGCCTGCAACTGGTGATGATGGAAGACCGGGATATTTCGGCGGCCTTCATCGAGGCGGAAACGGCGCTTAACCTGGAATTATCGGTGGACGGGCGGCAGGACGAACGGGCGGCATCTTTGTTAACCCCCGCGCCGGGACGGTATGGTTTTGTACGGAATGAAGCCGCCGGCATGGAAGTACGGGCGGCCCTGGCCCAAGGACAACCCCTGGCCTTCACGCGGTGGGAAGGGGACCTGCCGGAAGGGGCGGACCCGGAAGAGTACACCCTTTTCCTGCCGATGGACAGGGACCGGCATGTGGCGGCCCGCTTTACGGAGCGTGAAGCCCTCTCCATGCAGGTGCTTCATACGGGAGATGGGCGGGGTATCACCTCTCCCCAACCCGGCCGGTATACCGTGTCGCCGGGCCGTGTCCTTGTGCTGGAAGCCATCCCGCACCCGGAAAACGCCTTCGGCGGATGGCGCATGCGCCACCCGGGCGAACCCGACCGGCTGATCCTCGACAATCCCCTGCAGTGGCCGCTGCATCAGGCCGTGGAAATAGAGGCCTTTTTCGGGAGCACCCCGTGCGCCGTTTCCATCAGCGCCACGGATACGAAGGCGGAAATTCGGCCGCCCTGCGGCGAGTACCGGCTCGCCAAGGGGGCCGATATTGTTTTGGAGGCGGTTCCGGCGGCGGGAACCGGTTTTCACCATTGGGAGTCTTCGCGGAGCGAGATCGTGTCTGAAACGCCCCTGACACGGGTCAAAATAACGGGTGATGAAGGGTACCGGGCGGTGTTTGGCCCGCCCTTTTGCGCGCTGCGGCTGGTTACCGCGGGCGAAGGAACCGGGACGGTGGAGGCCGATGTCGGGCGCCTGGACCGGATTGTGGAAGGCGCATCGGTCCGGCTGGTCGCCCATGCCGCGCCCGATGCCGTTTTCTCGCATTGGGAGGGGAACTTCCCCGAAGAGACAAATGTAACCCTGCCCGAAATCATTGTGGTAATGGATGCGAGTAAAGGGGTTACGGCGCATTTTGACAGGGCGGACTACCAGTTAACTGTAACCGCAGCGGGACTTGGAAACACGGAAGTGGCTACCCTGCAGCCGGGCGTCGGCGTCTCCGGGTATCGCGGGGGGAGCCGGGTGAGGCTGGCGGCGTTTCCGCCGGAAGGCAGCGCTGTCGCTTTCCTGGGCTGGACAGGCGATATCACAAGTCCCAATCCGGAACACTCGCTTGTCATGGATAAAAGCCGGCAGGTGACTGCCGTTTTTGGCCCTGCGGCGCGACCGGGGACGGCGGTTCTGAACCTGATGCCGCCGGTCGGGACGGGAAGGGGTCGCACACACCCGCTGGCGCCCGGAAAATATTCCTTCGTGGAAGGCGCTGAGATTCTCCTTTCCTTCCATTTGGCGGAAGAGGACTATTTTGGCGGCTGGAGCCAAAACTATGAGGGAGACATCCGCTATTTCAGTTTACCGGTGCGGATGGACGGTGACAAGACCCTCGGGCCGCATACGGCCGCCGCCGGGAGTACCCTGGTGTTAATGTTGGATACGGCGGAGGCGGGCGTGACCCAACCGCCCCCGGGCGTGTACCGGTTGGCTGATGGAATGAAAGTAACGTTAAACGCCATCCGCACCGATGACGACTATGTTTTCCTGGGGTGGCATGCCCCGGGTGGGAATCTGCTTTCATCCCGGGCGCGATATACCGTTACCGTATCTTCCGCCAGCCCGCGCACGGAACTTATCGCCGTGTTCAGGCCCTACGCGGCGCCGCCGGAATTAGTCCTGTGCAATTACTTTGGCGGCATCCGGTAATGGGCGTAGAGGCAATCGCACGGTCATTCACGTGCGGAGCGCTTGTTGCTCGCGCAGCCGCGCGCCTGTCCCTCCAAAGGAGTTTTGGGTTCACTTTGTTTAAAATGGGGCCGTAGGCGCACCTGTTCCGCCATGGGAAAATCCTCCGGAACCGGTTGGGTCACTGTTCCGGTGGCCGCCCACTCGGTTCCGCGCTGCAGCGTGACAATGAATCCAACGCACTGCATCGCCGGAGGCGGGTCGTCTCCCGCATGTCCCAGGACGGTATGGAAAACGCGCCCTTCTCCGTAAGCAATGGTAAACAGGACCGGTTCATGTTCTCCCGATCCGCCGGTTTCCGGTGCGGACCATGCTGTTGCCAGCAAGGTCATGTTTTCGGCGGGGCCGCGCAGGTGGTGATACAATTCATCCTTTTCGTGCAGCCAGGTCTCGGGGAGGCCCCGGGTGACCGGATGATCGATGACACGATGCTTGACGACAAATTGATGTTGTTTTCCATGGGCGCCGCCCGGTCCGGGCCGTGTGTCACGCACAAGTTCCCCGTCGCGCCAAAACACATAGGGGCCGTGCTTTTCAGTGCGGTTGCCCCAGCCGCCCAGGCCGATGAGTTCATTGAACTCCGGCCAATCCGGGAAGGCATTGTCGGCGGCGTGGTAAACCACAACGCCGCCGCCGCCGCGCACATAGTCCAGAAAGGCCTGCCGCGTGGTGTCGGGCCAGCGATCGCCGGTATAGTCCAGGATGACTACGCTGTAATCGGCGAAGACAGGCGTAAACGTGGACATATCACCGCCCTCGGGCGGGGTGAGCGCGATGTCCACCAGAAACATACCCGTATCCTCGATAATGGTCTTGAGGATGGGATGGCTTAATTGCCAGTTGTGATTATTCTGGCCTGTTACCAGCATTGCTTTTAGCGGCAGAGCGTCTGCGCGGACCACATGTGTGGTCATAAAGAGGATGAGAAAAACCGTTATCAGTATCAGGGTTGCCCTCAACATGTTATATTTCATTGTGACTCCTCTCATACATCTTTTGATCCGCCCGGCAGGCGTGCGTTTCCTGCGCCATCATTCACGAGTCTTCGCGGAAGTGTTCTTGCCTTTTTTTGTCTTGCGATATTCATGTCAGCCTTGGAAAACAATACCATAAGCGGGAAATCAGGACAAGATCACGTCTCCAATAAAAAATCGGCGCAGGAAATCAATGACTTCCTGCGCCGCATGTTTCTATTGGTAAAGGGAACTACTCGACGGTAACGCTCTTGGCGAGATTGCGGGGCTGGTCCACATCACAACCACGGTTTACTGCCACGTAATAGGCAAAGAGCTGCAGCGGAACGGCAACGATAATCGGGCTGAAGGGTTCATAACATTCCGGCACGTAAATTACATCTTCACTGTGAGCGAGAATATTGGTATCGCCTTCTGTGGCCACGCTGATGACGAGGCCGGCGCGCGCTTTGATTTCCTGGATATTAGACACCACCTTGTCGTAGGTGTCGCCCTCGACGGCCACGCAAATGACCGGCAGTTCATTGGTTACCAGCGCAATAGGGCCGTGCTTCATTTCACCGGCCGCGTAGCCTTCGGCATGAATGTAGCTGATTTCTTTGAGTTTCAGGGCGCCTTCCAGCGCGCTCGGGAAATTGAAACTTCTGCCCAGATAAAGGGCGCTTTGGGCGTCGCGATACTTGGGGGTATTGGCCAGGCGCTTGATAACCTCCTGGTTGTCCAGAATGGCCTGGATCTTGTCGGGAATGGCACGCAGGTGGGCAATCATTTCCTTGGCCTGTTTCTTGTCCATGACGCCCCGTGTTTCTGCCATCCAGATGGTGAACAGGGCGAACGCGGTGACCTGCGATGTGTAGGCCTTGGTTGACGCGACGCCGATTTCGGGTCCCGCCTGCTGATAGACGACGCCTTGGGATTCCCGGGCGACGCTGGAGCCGACGGCGTTCACAATGGAGGCCACCTGGGCGCCCAGGCTCTTGGCGATGCGAATGGCTTCCAGGGTATCGGCCGTCTCGCCGCTTTGGGACACGGGGATCATGATGGTATGGGGCGGCACGATGGGATCGCGGTACCGGTATTCGGACGCCAGGTCAAGTTCCACGGGCACCTTTGCGAACTTTTCAATGAGATACTTGCCGACCATGCCGGCGTGCCAGGCGGTGCCGCAGGCGACAATTACAACTTTCTGGCAGGCCTTGAGTTCTTCGGCGCTGATGTTCATATCGGGAAGTTTTACTTCTTCGGAGCCTTCGTCCACGCGCCCGCGCAGCGTGTTGCGGATAACGTCGGGCTGCTGGTGGATTTCCTTCAGCATGAAGTGGGGATAGCCTTCCTTTTCGGCGGCGGCGTCATCCCAGTCCACATGCTTCAATTCGAGCGTGACGGGGTTGCCGGCCAGATCCTCCACCTTCACCTTGCCCCGGCGGATTTCGCACACCTGCCCGTTGTCGATATACATGACATCGCGGGTATATTTCATGATGGCGGGTACGTCGGAACCGATAAAGGCTTCATCCTCGCCCACACCGACGATCAGCGGGCTGCCATGGCGCGCGGCCACCATCAGGTCGGGATGGTCTTTGCATATAACGCCGATGGCATATGCGCCTTCGACATCCTGAAGCGCGCGCTGGACGGCCTTGAACAAGTCGCCTTTATAATACTTGCGCACCAGGTGCGCAATCGTTTCCGTATCCGTCTGACTGCGGAAGGTGACGCCTTCCTTTTCCAGCCGGGCGCGCAGTTCCTGGTAGTTCTCGATGATGCCGTTGTGCACCACCGCGATTTCCTTGGCCATGTCAAAGTGGGGATGGGAGTTTACTTCGCTCGGCACCCCGTGGGTTGCCCAGCGGGTATGGCCGATGCCCAGGCTGCCCGCAAGCGGATGTTCCGCCAATTTCTCATCCATGATTTTAAGCTTGCCCAGGCTCTTGATGCACTCGAGGCCCTTCTCATTGACAACGGCCACGCCGGCCGAGTCGTAACCGCGGTATTCCAGGCGATGCAGCCCGGTCATAATGACTTCCACGGGACTCCTGTCCCCGATGTATCCTACGATTCCGCACATGATGATGTTCCTTTACTTTTGCTTTGCGTTTGCTCAGATTAAAATGTTACTGGGGCTTGCCCGGGCGTGTTGAATAAACCGCGTCCGCGATCTTTCGGGCCCGGCCTGAAGGGTGAAAAAACGGCGGCTTGCGATTCAGGGAAGGCAAGCCGCCGTGCTCTATAATATCACGGCATCGCCCTGCGGCCACGCCATGCCTTAAGCGTGTAATTAGCGATACAGCGCTTTTGCGTCTTCCAGCGTTATCGGCTTGTAGTCGCCGGCATGTCCCGCCTGACCGAAGGCGTTCATGCGTTTTACATAGACGTCGTAGGCGGCGTCGCGGGCGGGCTTCAGATAATCACGCGGGTCAAATTTTTCCGGTTTTTCAGCAAACAGTTTGCGGATGGCGCCCGTGATGGCCAGGCGGCTGTCGGTGTCCACATTGACTTTGCGCACCCCGTGCTTGATACCGTCCTGGATTTGTTCAATGGGGATGCCGAAAGTGTCGGGCATGTTGCCGCCGTACTGATTGATGATATCGACCAGTTCTTTGGGCACCGAACTGGACCCGTGCATGACCATATGGCATTTCGGCATGCGTTTGTGGATTTCATAGATACGGTCCATAGCCAGTACGGGGGGGAGCATTTGACCGGTTACGGGATCTTTTCGGCCTGCTTTATAGGCGCCGTGGCTGGTGCCGATGGCAACGGCCAGCGCATCGAGGCCGGTCTTCGCCACGAAGTCTTCCGCCTGCGCCGGGTCGGTCAGATGGTCTTGGACCTGCGCGTCGCTCAGGCCCGCGCCATGGCCGTCTTCGATGCCGCCCAGGCAGCCCAGTTCGCCTTCCACGGTCACGCCAAGGGGATGCGCGTATTCCACCACCGCC
>Ga0209606_1004603_pt1 | contig 12599 bp, 9 predicted proteins | sample AD_UKC057_MetaG_FD_184412 | JGI IMG/M metagenome (GOLD analysis project Ga0209606, IMG submission 184412) | Active sludge microbial communities of municipal wastewater-treating anaerobic digesters from USA - AD_UKC057_MetaG (SPAdes) (version 2) | ecosystem: Engineered > Bioreactor > Anaerobic >...
TATTAAAGTCTTCATTTGTCCTTTGAGAAAAGGAAGTACAAATGGAAATCATGATTAAGACAATTGTGGTAATAATAGTTTTCATAAAATGTTATGTAACAAGAATCTCAGCATTGTGCCCAACTCATTTATACACGCCACTCTGTTGCGCCTTATTTCCATATTTGGATGGATAGACGCCATAAAGTTGCGTTCTATTTCTATTCAAAAGTAGAAAAATTATTTATTTGATAAACCAAACTTTTGAACTTCCTTACTACAAACCATCAAAAGGCGGTTTAATTTTTTGTAGTTTTTTTCAGTAACGTGCATGTAAATTTCTGTGGTTTTAGAATGTTTGTGCCCGAAAAGTTTCTGAATAAAGTTTAAATCTATTCCCTCGCTTGGTATAGGTCACCTTCGGCGAGCTCTCCCCTAGCTGGCGGATCGGTCAGCGTAGCGTAACCCTCGATTGGTGTTACTTTGGGCGCCTGTATTTGAGCATGGGGTTGCTACATCGTTGCAAAAGAGCAGCCCTTTAACAGCCTTGCAGTAAGGGATAATTTGCTGTTTGATTGCAGGCAGGAGGCCATACTTAGCTACGGCTATGTAGCAAACTTTGCCGGTAAAAGGTTAAAATGGCCATAACCAACTTTTAAGGCAGTAGATGTGTTAGGTGAACATTACACCGAATTCGCCTGTTTAACCTTTGCAGCTGGTATTCTTTTTGCTGTTGTAATAATGGGTTCTTGTAAATTAAAAATATAGCTATTCGACGAAAACCAAACATACCATTAAAATTGTTCGTAAAAATTAACCGGTCTAAGAACATTTTAGTAAAATTTCAAATAAGTTTGTACCATATAAACTGGTAAAGGGAAATGGCAAGGGTTTACTTCACAATTGGCGGGAATCTAGGTGCCAGGGAGAAAAATTTGGAAGAAGCACGCAACCTTATTTCTGCACGAATCGGGACAGTTAGCAAGCAATCGGCAATTTTTGAGTCTGAACCTTGGGGTTTCTCAAGCAACGATAATTTTCTAGGGCAAGTGCTCATGGTCGAAACCAGCTTAACCCCGGCTGCGCTCATGCTCGAGATATCCTACATAGAGTCGAAGCTGGGACGTGAGCATCAGGGAATCATGTATGCCTCCAGAACAATAGATATTGATGTTCTTTTCTACGACCAGCTTGTGCTTTTCACACCTGAACTTATTGTTCCCCACAAGCACCTGCACAAGCGTCGCTTTGTGCTTGAACCGCTCAACGAGATTGCTCCGAATTTCATTCATCCGCTTTTCTCCATGACCGTTCACGAGCTTCTTTCATCCTGCCCCGACGAATGCAAGGTCTGGCGCTACCAACCTGTAGGTGCCTAGCTACAAGCATAATAAGTTAAAGTTAGGGTTTAAGCTGGTTGTAGCAGTAATTACCAAGGTAAAAAAATACCTTTACGTTAATCGCCATTGTTGGCGCATTCCTCCGTTTTGAATAACCTTTGGTGTTGGCCCAAGAGGTAAAACCATATTTTAAACTTTCCACCCCGAACTATTCATTTTGTCAGCTTTGAGGCAGCTGCCCAACCTGGTTTCTGTTTACGGTTGGAGATACCCTGACCTGCCCTTTTCAACCTTATGACATTATTAAAAGTTTCTCTATAGCCTGAACTTTACCCCAAAGGGAAAAAATGTAAAGGCAAAAAAGTTGTTGAAATGCTCCTCGTCCATTGTCGAAAAGTAAACCCTATTGGTAGGCATTACAACAACCAGAGGGGACGCTTCGATATATACTCTCTTTGTAATCCTAACATTCAGCGTAAGACTTACATTGGCAACCGGTCCAAAAATATTATGATGCTCCATTTCGCTAAATGTATAGCTTAGTGGCTTTTCCCAGTATGCATGAACCATTCCAAGTCCAAGCCCTGCTGTCCAGAAAAGCCTGTTTTTGACAACGTTCAGCTTATAGTAGCCGTTCAGGCTGAAAAGGTTGAGGTTTGTTTCCAACTCGTAAGGTTGATCGGTTGCGGCAAAACCAAGGTGCCTGGAGTTCTCGTATGAAATTCCCCATTGCCATTTTTTTTTAATATCACGTTGGTACTCAAAAAAAATCCTTACCCCCAGCGAATTGTAGCGGTCAATTATCATTCCAGACTGAAAGGATAAATAGTCAACCTTACAGGTGTCGCTGCTCCCAAGAGATAAAGCGTTAGCGTTGCCAGCTATCACAAATGATGAGAGCAGCACCATCAGCCTTAAACTATTATGCGTCAACTTCATATGGCATCATCGTGTAAGTTAAAAAAATCAATCAACCGGATAAGTTTTGCTCTTGCTGCTACAAATTAGTATAATCCGCAACAGGTATAAATGTAAGAAAAATGTTCATGCAGCTAATTCCATGTAATAAGAAATCCAGCTGGGACGAGGGGTTAACAGGATTGAGTAAATCAGCCGCAGCAAAATGAGCTGCATTTTCTAAGAAACCAAGTATCTTTTTAAGATTAATCCTGACTAATTTAGCACCTTTATGTTACCATTAGTAGCTACATTAAAAAAAGCAGCTGACAGATGAAAAAGGTTGGCATTTTAATTACAGTTGCGGCGTTAGTGGTTGGAACAATTGCCGTTGTAGTTTATAATTGGCTGTCGAACGAGCGTAAAAAAGATATAGAGGCCACCGCTGCTTTACCTGCGGATGCCCCTCTAGTTGTAAAGATTGACAGCTACACGCAGATTAGCCAATCGCTTAAGGCAAGCAATGAATGGAAGTCGCTACTGACAAGAGAGGATGTTGCCCTTGTTGATAGGATGGTGGCCATTACCGACAGCATGGTTAGTGTTAACCCGGTTGCAGCAGGTCTGCTAAAACCAAGCGCGATTTATGCAGCCATCCTGCCTCAAGGCGACAAGTCAAATCAGCTTCTTGTTTCATTAAAAGTACCCGAAAACATCTCTATAAGCGACATACGCCAACTTATAGAGCCATTGGCGTTTGGCAGCTATACCAGCCATGTTAAAACCTACAATAGGACCGAAATGCTGGTATTAACATCAACCTCGAATCCACAGAAGCAAGCGGCTTTAGCAATCAAGCACGGCATCCTAATGGTTGGCAGCCGGGAAATCATGGTTGAAGAAACGATTAACCGGCTTGAAAGCGAATATACGCTACAAAGCAACCAAAAATTTGCTACTATAAACCAAATGGCCGGACAAGGGGTAGATGCCTCCCTTTTTATCAACTTTTCAAAATTACCTGTTCTACTTACATCCTGGCTGAACGACAATTTTCAGGCAAATGCAAATTTTGTTGCCGATGTTGGGGATTGGGGTGAGGTTGACCTCCAGCTTACAAAAAGTAGGCTAACAACCAGTGGTATAATCACAACATCCGACTCTGCAACCTCATTTCTGGGACTAATAGCCGCTCAAAAACCCGTTCAGCCCGAAATTCCGGGTATTCTGCCCGCACAAACCAGCTTCTACTTCTGGCTGGGCATTTCAGACCTTGGTAGGTATCTTGAGGATTACCGCACCTACCTTGACCGATCAGGAAGGCTGTTTGCATATACGCAGGCACTTGCCAAAATTGGTGGTAAAGTTGCGATGGAACCCGAAGAGCTATACAAGCGTATTCTGCTCAATGAACTTTGTTTGGTTTGCCTCCCCTCTACTCCATCCGGCAATGTTGATGAATGGTATGTTGTAGCACAAAACCAAAGCTCCAGCACAACAGGGCACCTGCTTGGCAGTCTTTCGGGGAAAGGCGGCTCACTGCCTGCTGCGAGCATTAATGTTGACGACAAGCATTCGTATGGAGTTTTCCGGTCTCCCGTGCCTGGAATACACCGGGCTCTATTTGGAGACCTTTTTAGTGTTGTATCGGATGAATACTACTGCTTAATAGACCAGCAAATTGTTTTTGGCTCTTCTATAAAATCGTTGGAATTTTTCATTAAGGAAGCGTCGCGGGGAACAACCCTTCAAAACAGCTTGTTACACCAGGATGTGGAAAAGGAGCTGCCGGAAAAGGCGAACTACCGTATTTATACAGTTCCTTCTAAAGCGAAAAGGCTATTAGGCAACTATTTAAGCAACAGGATGGCTACCATGCTAACCTCATCCCCAACAGGTAAAACCGGGGCATTGGCATGCCAGCTGGCCGGTGGTAACCGAAATATTGTGGCTACCCTTACAGTTAATCCCTCTGTAAAAGAACAAGTTGCAGCATTACCAGTGGAGTGGGTTTGCCAGCTCAGCAACACACCAACCCTTATGCCACAGGTTGTGGTTAACCATAACACCGGCGAAAAGGAAGTGCTCGTTCAGGACAAGGCCAACACGCTTTACCTTATTGACCGCTTTGGGAAAACAATCTGGAAACGTACTGTTGACGGGCAAGTTATTGGTAATGTTACCCAGGTTGATATTTTCAACAACCGCAAGCTACAGCTGGCATTTAGCACCAGCAGCAAGCTTTACGTTATTGACCGCAACGGGAAGGATGTTCAAGGATTTCCGGTCATTTTCCAATCCAGAGCCACCAATCCCCTCATGGTGGTTGACTATGAGGGAAACCATAGCTACCGGTTCTTTCAGGCTTGCAGCGACCGAAAAATTTATGTATTCGATTCCTATGGAAAAATCGTTCCCGGATGGATGTTTGGTAGTACGGAAACTATAGTCAGTGAACGAATTGGTTACGCAAGAGTTGCCGGACTAGACTATATCATAGTTTTTGACCAAAACCGCCCATATATACTTAACCGAAAGGGCGAGGAGCGGGTTAAACCCGAAAGGTTTTTTGCAAAAAACCCCAATAGCCATTACGCCCTGGGAAAAGATGAGAAAGGAAGCTACTTCGTAGTTACATCGGATACAAAAGGCTTAATCAGGTTCATGTACCTCAACGGTAAGGTTAAAGATATGGCATTGCGTCATTTCACCTCATCGCATTCCTTTGGATATTTTGATGTTACCAGCGATGGCCAAGACGACTTCGTTGTTGCCGATGGTGAGTACCTCCTTGCCACCGACCATCTGGGAAAGAAAATATTCTCCACCCGCTTCAAAACTAAATTGCAACCCGAACTTTACTACTTTAAACTTGAACAAATTATGGGTATTGGTGTTAGAGCGGCAAGTAATGATGAAAACTACCTGGTTGACAGATCGGGAGAGATAGTAACAGGCTTTCCCATTGAGGGGTGTACAATGTTTTCAGTTGCCAAGCTGAGCAACTTGTCCAAAATGTACAACCTGATAGTTGGCGTAAAACAGGGAGCTGTTGTATGCTACACCCTAAATAAATAGCTACCTTCGCACAAAAATTACAAAAGGTAATATCATGTTTGCATTTTTAACCTTCCTGTTCTACTTTTTTCTCACCCTGATGATCATCGGATTTTTGGGCCGATTAATTTTTCGGTACTGGATGAAAAGAGTATATCGTAAGATGAATGGCAATGCGAACGAAACAAAAAAGCGTAAAACAACCACCAGGCAAACCCGGGAAAAACCCTCAAAAAAAATAATTAATAAGGACCAGGGGGAGTATGTCGATTTTGAAGAAATAGACTAATTTCACCCGTTTAATTTAATCGTAATTCTTAAGTTGTATTAATAAACGCTTACTGCTTATTAGTAATTCGACGTTATGAGCGTATTGCGTGAAATTGGTGAAACTAAAGGAATGGTTTATGCGGGTTGGCGGGTAAGTCTTTCTACATTTAAAAAAATTGATTTTATTAGTGATTATGGAAAATGTAGTAGCAGGAATTGATATTGGCGGTACAAATACCGTGGTAGGACTGGTTACCAAGTCTGGTGAAATACTCAAGGAAACAACCCTTTCTACGCGGTTGGATACAACCTTTGATGGATTCATCAAAATTCTGGTTTCGGAAATCGAAAAGCTGCTCATGACGTTCGAGCACGACTACAAGTTGGTAGGTATAGGAATTGGAGCACCTAACAGCTCATACGATCTGGGTGCTATTGTTGACGCACCAAACCTTCAGTGGAAAGGGATTCTCCCTGTTTGTAAGGAGATAACAAAGCATACTGGCGTTAACAGCGTTGTAACAAACGATGCAAATGCAGCAGCAGTTGGAGAAATGCTTTTTGGCGATGCACAGGGTATGAAAAATTTTGTAATTCTTACCCTTGGTACGGGTTTGGGAAGCGGCATTGTAGTTGATGGCAGACTGGTTTTAGGTTCTGAAGGTTTTGCAGGAGAGTTTGGGCATATTGTAGCTAAACCCAACGGAAGGCAGTGCGGTTGCGGAAAACGTGGCTGCCTCGAAACCTACGCTTCTGCAACCGGAATTCGCCGAACCGCATTTAAAATGCTGGCCGACAGCAACCATCCAAGCCTCCTGAGAAACATTACCTACGACAAGCTGACCTCAAAATTTATCACCGAAGCTGCAAAAACCGGTGATCCGTTGGCTCGCTCGGCATTTGAATACACCGGGCTTATTCTTGGAACCCGCTTGGCCGACCTGGTGGCCATTCTTAACCCTGAGGCTATCTTTTTCTTTGGAGGTCTTGCCAATGCCGGGGAGCTGCTACTCGACCCAACACGTCGCTACATGGAAGAGTACTTGTTTCCGGTATTTAGGGGAAAGGTAAAACTTTTGATTTCGGGGCTACAGAATAAAAATGCCGCTGTCCTGGGAGCCGCCGCATTGATGTGGAAGGAGCTATAAATAACGCTTAAATTTTTGATTTTTTTCAGCCGCTTCTTTTCGACACCTGCGGGAGCATAATTTTTGCAATTGAACTGGTAAAAAAGAGGTTGTTCAAGAGAATCTATGATTCCCCTTCATTAAAAGCAAATTCAAACATCCTGAAAACCACAAAATAGTGGCATGCCTATAAAGCCCCATTCGGGATGCTTCAAATTCACATAATTTTCTAATGATGAAAGGACATGTTCATCTTATGCACTTTACCCTCACACAAAAAGAACCAACAGCCCTAGGGGTTGTTGGTTCCTACATTAAAAATTGTTCCAACTGTTAGTCGGTAACCCTCTCGAGTAAAATTTCAAGTATTTTCACCGCAGCAACAGAAACAGGTGTGCCTGGGCCGAATATACCAACGACTCCATGGTCGTAAAGGAATTGGTAGTCCTGTGGTGGAATAACTCCTCCAACAATAACCATGATGTCATCACGTCCTAACTTTTTTAACTCCTCAATTACCTGCGGAACAAGCGTTTTGTGGCCTGCGGCCAGGCTGGACACTCCGAGCACGTGCACATCGTTTTCAACTGCTTGCTTGGCCGCTTCGGCTGGTGTTTGGAACAGGGGGCCAATATCCACATCAAATCCAATATCGGCATAGCCCGTAGCAACCACCTTAGCACCACGGTCGTGCCCATCTTGCCCCATTTTGGCAATCATGATTCGCGGCTGACGACCCTCGAGTTTGGCAAACTTTTCGCAAAGTTCACGAGCTTTAGCGTAGTTTTGATCTTCCATAGATTCAGCAGAGTAAACTCCTGATATTGAACGAATAACAGCCTTGTAGCGTCCTACCACTTTTTCGCAAGCCATGGAGATTTCACCAAGTGTTGCGCGTCTTTTTGCCGCCTCAACCGATAGCTCAAGTAGGTTTCCCTTTCCGGTTTCAACACAACGGGTAATAGCTTCAAGAGCAAGCCTAACCTCCTCGTTGTTACGTTCGGCTTTTAGCTTGTTTAACCGGCGTATTTGCGCCTCCCTAACTGCAGTATTATCAACGTTAAGAATTTCAATGGGGTCCTCCTTGTCGAGGCGGTACTTGTTTAAGCCAACAATAATCTCTTTCCCCGAATCAATACGAGCCTGGCGACGGGCAGCAGCCTCTTCAATTTTCATTTTTGGAATGCCGGTTTCAATGGCCTTCGACATACCACCCAACTCTTCTACCTCTTGTATTAGAGCCCAAGCCCTGTGGGCTAGTTCATTTGTAAGATACTCCACATAGTAGGAACCGGCCCAAGGGTCAACTACTTTGCAAATGTTGGTTTCCTCCTGAAGGTAAATCTGGGTGTTGCGAGCAATGCGAGCAGAAAAATCGGTTGGAAGGGCTATTGCCTCATCCAGGGCGTTGGTGTGTAAACTTTGGGTATGACCTAGCGCAGCAGCCATTGCTTCCACGCACGTTCTGGCCACGTTGTTGTAAGGGTCCTGCTCGGTTAGGCTCCATCCCGAGGTTTGGCTATGGGTTCGTAATGCCATAGACTTTGGATTTTTCGGGTTAAATTGCTTAACAATTTTTGCCCAAAGCAAACGTGCTGCCCTCATCTTGGCAATTTCCATGAAATGGTTCATGCCAACGCCCCAGAAAAATGACAGCCTGGGAGCAAAAGCATCAATATCGATACCTGCCCGCAGCCCTGTTCTGATGTACTCCAGCCCATCGGCAAGGGTGTAGGCCAGCTCTATGTCGGCGGTAGCTCCTGCCTCCTGAATGTGGTACCCGGAAATGGAAATGCTGTTGAACTTGGGCATAAGCTTCGAGGTATAGGCAAAAATATCGGCTATAATCCTCATGGAGAACTCCGGCGGATAGATGTAGGTGTTGCGCACCATGAACTCTTTAAGTATATCATTCTGTATTGTTCCGCTCAGCTGCTCAAGAGTTGCTCCCTGTTCTAATGCTGCAACAATGTAAAAGGCCATAATTGGGAGCACTGCACCATTCATGGTCATGGAAACCGACATTTTGTTAAGGGGTATGCCATCGAAGAGAATTTTCATATCCTCCACCGAATCAATGGCCACACCCGCCTTGCCAACATCGCCAACCACCCTTTCATGGTCGGAATCGTAACCACGGTGGGTGGGCAGGTCGAATGCTACCGATAAACCCATCTGTCCGGCAGCAAGGTTTCTCCGATAAAAAGCGTTCGACTCTTCAGCTGTTGAAAATCCGGCATACTGCCTGATGGTCCAGGGTCTCATCACGTACATGGTGCTGTACGGGCCTCTCAGAAATGGTGGAATACCTGCCGCATAGTCCAGATGCTCCATACTTTCCAAATCGGCTTCTGAAAAAGCCGGCATAACCGGTATTTTTTCCGATGTTACCCACTCCGGATTGTAGCTTAATGGGGATTTTGGGGCATTTACCTCATTAATCCTAACTTTTTTAAAATCTGGGTTCATCCCTGTAGTGAATTTACTTTTTACCAATTTCGTTTTAAAAACTTTTCAATTAGTGATTATCCAACCTGAAGGCTCAACCAGAAATTCCTAATGTATTATGATATAAAAATAACGCACTTTAAACCTACAACGGATGGCTAATCGCCGGAAAAGCAGGGTTTAGATTGACAGCATCTTCTGGTAGCCTTTCAGGGTTTCAAGCACATTACTTTTTATGCTGATGAAATTGCTAATCCCTTTAGACTCGAGTTCGGATTTGCACTGCGGTTCTCCCGCCACTACGAAAATTGTCTTTCCGGCAAGTTTCTCAAAGGCAATAGGGGCAAGTTCAGAGTACTCATCATCGGAGCTGCATAGCACCACTATTTCTGATTGTGAATCAAGTGCTGTCTTAACACCCTCGTCAACAGAATTAAAGCCAATGTTGTCCAGAATCTCAAATCCGGCAACTGCAAAAAAGTTAGAGCTGAATTGGGCTCTTGCCCGCCGCATGGTGAGGTTGCCAAGGGTCAACATAAAGACTTTGGGCCGCCTTCCGCTTTTGTCGGTTCTGTAGCGTAGCTCCTCGAAAGCCTGCGCTCCCCGGTACGGAGTAAGGGGTTGGGCTATTGCATCTGCAGGTTTAAGCTTGTTTTGACGGGTAACAACCTCCGCTGTTACTACGTTCAAATCGGCTACCTCGTTGAAGTTGGGGTACTGGTTGGTGCCTAAAATTGTTTCACGTCGGGTGGCTATATTGGCGTCACGCTTAGCCGCAACTTCGCTAATACGCTCCTGAACATACCCCTTGATAAAGGCATCACGGTAGCCACCCATCTCGTTAACTTTAAGGAAAAGGTTCCATGCATGCTCGGCAATGGAAAGGGTTAACCTCTCAATGTAGTAACTCCCCGCCGCAGGGTCAGCAACTTTCCCAAAATAGGCCTCTTCGCGTAGTAAAATTTGCTGATTCCTTGCAATTCTTTCGGAAAATGAGGTTGGCTCGGAATAGGGGGCGTTGAATGGTAAAACGTTCAGCGAATCAACACCTGCAAGAACGGCCGACATGCTTTCTGTTGTTGTGCGGAGCATATTTATGTATGGGTCGTAAACCGTCATGCTCCACCGACTTGTTTCGGCATGAATACTCATGCGAGCAGATGTCTCAATAGTTGGCTTGTAAACCTCAACCATTTTTGCCCAAAGCAGCCTGGCCGCTCTAAATTTGGCAATCTCCATGAAGTAGTTGGTGCCAACAGCAAAGTTGAAGCGAATACGTGGCGAAATATCATCTATACCATAACCTTTTTGGAGTAGAAACTGAATATAGTCGTTGGCCATTGCCAGCGAAAAACCCAACTCCTGAACGGAAGACGAGCCTGAATTGTGGAAAATATTTCCATTGATGCCTATCACCTTAACATTGGGGAAACTTTTGACGTTTTCAACAAGCTCCTGCAAGTTGGCATAGCTGGAGTCCTTTTCGCAGCAAAACTTACCGTTGAGTGTTAAGTTGGAAAGGGGACTGTAATCGAATGAGAGTCGTACCTGACGAATATCAAACTTCCCTTTTTCGAGGTACTGCAAAATGTACGGCAGCGCTTTTGCTCCAGGAACTCCCCCTGTAAAGTTAACCTCTACGCGGTTCAGGTCAATTCCCTTTAGCAACCTGCTAATAGAGTCAAAGGTTGGTTCGCAGTCGCTGCAAAGCTTAAAGCCTACCGAGTCCACCCCTCGTTGTAGCCATTCCAAGGCTTTGCCGTTTGCTTCGGTTGGCTTATCGAGGCAAACATCCATATCCTGACGTATTAGCCAGGGATTTTTCTTAGCATTATTTCCCCTAACGAAGGGAAATTCTCCGGGTTTGGTATGAACGGTTTGAATATCCGCTAAATCCTCTGAACGGTAGTAGGGCTTAACATTAAACCCCTCGTTTGTTTTCCAAATAAGCTTCTTTTCGTAGTCTGCTCCTTTCAGATCCTTGGCTATTGCCGCCTCCCATTCAGTGGTTGAAACAGGTGGAAATTCTGCAAAAAGCCTTTCGTTGTTGCTCTTTTTTACCATAATCGGACTAGTTGGATTATTGATTTGCAAATTTAGCAATTACTGAATTGGTAAAACGCTGCATAGTAACATATTTGCCTTTACCATGCTTTTAAGCATAATTTGAAAGTTCTTTTTATCCATTGCTATTGAGGTTTTAATGGAAAATTATTTACTTGCATCCTGGTGAAAATGTTTAAGGTTTAACTATTTTCTCTCATGAAATTCCCCACAATTTTACCTTTAAGGTTGAAGTATGAAGAAGCTATCGATATTTGCTATCGTGCTAGCTAGCATGGTGGCTTGTACCAGCAGCAAAAGTCCTAAATCGGTTCGCTTTTTTGCCGATACGGTTGGTTTTGCCTCAAAGGCAACTCAGATGGACTCGGTATATGCTAGGATTTTCAGGTTTCAGGGTGATAGTCTGAATAGAAAGCAAGCATTGCCCGGAGCCAGGCTTGTAATTTGCCCTCACGACGATTACGCCTACGTAGGCTGGCAGTACCCAGCAACGTTAAGAAATATTACCGCAAAAACAGTAATAATCCTTGGCGTTGCCCACAAAGCTAAAACTTTCAACATTGAGAATAAGCTGGTTTTCGACAGTTTCGACTGCTGGCATGGCCCCTACGGAGATGTTAAAGTTTCGCCAATCAGAGATGAACTTCTCAGGCTAATGCCTGCCGATATGGTGGTGGTTCACGATAGCCTTCAACTCGCTGAGCATTCGGTAGAGCCCATGATTCCATTTCTGCAGCGCAGTAACCCGAACATCGAAATTGTTTCCATTCTTGTTCCGTATATGCCCTTCGCAAGAATTTCCGAGCTGGCAAATAGCTTAGCCCAAAACATTTATAGCATTTCATCTAAAAAGCACTTGGAATGGGGGAAAGACTTTGCTTTCATCATCTCGACCGATGCCGTTCATTATGGCGACGAGGGTTGGGGTGGAAATAATTATGCCCCATTCGGGGCAGATTCAGCCGGCTATGCCAAAGCGGTAGAGCATGAATATCAAATAGTTGACAGCTGCTTGGCCGGAAAAGCAACGCCCGAACGTATTGAAAGATTTTATCGCTACACCGTAAGCGATGCCGATTACAGGGAGTATCGCTGGACCTGGTGCGGCAGGTACTGCGTTCCACTTGGACTGGCAACTGCCATTAGGCTTTCCAACTTAAGCAAAGGTTCAAGCCTGGAGGGGAAATTGGTTTCATACTCAACTAGCATAGACCACCAGCCGCTATTGGTAGAAGATTTGGGAATGGGCAGAACGGCTCCTGCAAGCATAAGACACTGGGTAGGTTATGCCTCGTTGGTTTACAAGTAGCCATTGGAGGTTTGCATAGCCCTTCTTTTGAATAAGCTAATAAACTTAGGTTTAGGCAAAATACTTGCTTGATTAAGTGTGTTATTACACCGATGGAAGAATGGCATA
>Ga0209606_1004607_pt1 | contig 12597 bp, 12 predicted proteins | sample AD_UKC057_MetaG_FD_184412 | JGI IMG/M metagenome (GOLD analysis project Ga0209606, IMG submission 184412) | Active sludge microbial communities of municipal wastewater-treating anaerobic digesters from USA - AD_UKC057_MetaG (SPAdes) (version 2) | ecosystem: Engineered > Bioreactor > Anaerobic >...
CAATACTTCGGCAGACTCAGCATAAATTACCGTTTCGCGGCGCTCCACAACTCAGCATGACAGGGGCATTTGTCACCCTGAGTAGCGAAACGAAGTGAAGCGCTAATCGAAGGGTGAATCCGAAGCCGTATTTTCTCCGTAACCCCTGTCTATGCTTCGATTACCGTTTCGCTGTGCTCCACTACTCAGCATGACAGGGGCATTTGTCACCCTGAGTAGCGAAGCGTTAATCGAGTTTGTCACCCTGAGTAGCGAAACGAAGTGAAGCGCTAATCGAAGGGTGCATCCGAAGCCGTGTTTTCTCGTAACCCCTGTCTATGCTTCAATACTTCGGCAGACTCAGCATAAATTACCGTTTCGCGGCGCTCCACAACTCAGCATGACAGGGGCATTTGTCACCCTGAGTAGCGAAACGAAGTGAAGCGCTAATCGAAGGGTGCATCCGAAGCCGTATTTTCTCTGTAACCCCTGTCTATGCTTCAATACTTCGGCAGACTCAGCATAAATTACCGCTTCGCTGCGCTCCACAACTCAGCATGACAGGGGTTCCCGCTACCTAAAAAAACAAGCCGGACAGTTCTTCTGTTGTAACTTTGTAAATCATACCTTCGGAGTAGGCCGTGTTAAGACATTTTTTTATGTCGTCGGGGTGATGCCTGCAACCATTGAACCGCGATTCTATCGCTGCCATATCAGTAAAGGCAAAGAAGTCACCGTTAATGCTGCATCGGTTGATAATGCCATTTTTAACCATAAGTTGCACCTCAACTTTACCACCTTCGAAACGATGCGATTTCTTAAAGTTGAATTCCGGAGAATGCCCGAAATTCCATTCCCAGCTATGAAACTTCTCTGCACGAATTTTTTCGATGGCTTCCAGATCGGAGACATCAGGAATGTAGGTTTCCATATCAGCGGCCAGTAAGCCAAGCATGGCCAGGCTGAATTCCTCGCTTTCCATATCGTTGTTCATAAACGGACGAATATTGGTTACCCGTTCTCGTACCGATTTGATACCTTTAGAAATGAATTTTTCATCATCAACATGCAGTGCCATCACCAGATTGTCGAGGTTGGTGTCGTAAAGAATCGAGCCATGGTGCAAAAAACGGTCACGGGTACTGAATTGGGCATTGCCCGAGAACTTCTTACCACCGGCAAGAATGTCGTTGCGATTGTTGAATTCAGCTGGAACACCCAGCTTTTTCAAGGCCTCGATTACCGGTTTGGTGAACACCTGAAAGTTTTTTGCTTCTCCCTTGTTTTTCCAGGTAATAAAACTGAACTGCCAAGCTGACGGATCGGTGTATATGGTACCCCCACCACTGTTGCGCCTGATGATTTGAATGTTGTTTTCCTTTACAAAATCAGGATTTATTTCCTGAAGAGTATTCTGGAACCTGCCTATCATAAGGGTGGGAATGGTGCGCCATAGCATGAAATACTCTTCGGTAAATTTGGGTGAATGCATCACGTATTCTTCGGTGGCAAACCAAAAGGCAGCATCGAGGCTGTTGTGAACAATGGTTTTCATCTGATTGGGATTTTTATTGGTTACAGGGCTTAGGTGTCTTAAATATATTACTGAAGGACGATATTTTTATCATGCGCCTTATACTATTTTTGAGATTGTTGAATGGTTAACATATCCTCGGCGGCATTATAACTGCTTCTTACATAAGGAGAAGAAGCTACATATCTAAAGCCACGCTTTAGTGCTTCGTTTTTGTAATATTCAAAGTTTTCCGGGCTGATGTATTCCCTGAGCAGGGCATGCTGACTACTCGGTGGCAGATATTGCCCGATGGTCATAACATCGCATTTCACGCCCCGGAGGTCATCCATCACCTGAAGTACTTCGTCAGGGCTTTCACCTAAGCCTACCATAATTCCCGATTTGGTGATGATGTGCGGAGCCGTGTTTTTAACATACTTAAGCAATGCAAGCGATTGCGCATAATTTCCCATGGGTCGCACCACTTCAAATACCGATGGCACTGTCTCCATATTGTGGTTGATGATATGCGGATTTGCCTGAATGACTATTTCAAGGCTCTGATTGTTGCCCTTCAGGTCGGGAATCAGCACTTCGATAGTAGCCTGCGGCAATTGCTTGCGTATTTCGGCAATAGTGAGTGCAAACTGTGTGGCTCCCCCATCGGCCAGATCGTCGCGGGTAACCGAGGTGACCACAACATGCTTTAATTGCAGTTGTTTTGCTGCTTCAGCCACATGCACGGGTTCTTCGGGGTCAACCGGGCCGGGCTTATGCTGAGGGATGGCGCAGAAACTGCAATTACGGGTACACACATCGCCCAAAATCATAAAGGTAGCCGTGCTGCGTGCAAAGCACTCACTGATGTTCGGGCAGCGGGCACCTTCGCAAACGGTATGCAGTTTCAGGCTCCGGAGCATGCGCGTAAGCTCGGCAATTCCATCGAAATCCATCTTTTTGTTCAGCCATTCCGGCTTATGTTTTGTTTCCATACCTAAGCAAATAAACGAGAATGCAAAAATAACATTTCAGCGCAAACGATGGTGTGACCCATGTATAATTCAGGCAAATTAAGCGAATTGGAATGCACCACAATGAATCCTTTATTGTAATTTTGCTGCAAAGCTACTTTCGGATGAAACTAAAAATTACCTTGGGTTTGCTGAGCCTTTTGTTTGCCGGATGGACACATGCCCAGCAACTAATCTATTTCCCTGATATCAGCGGCTATTATACCCTGGCCTGCGATTTTCATACACATACGGTGTTCAGCGACGGAAACGTGTGGCCGGGCTTCCGTGTTGAAGAAGCCATGCACGATGGATTGCAAGCCATTGCCATCACCGACCACATCGAGTATCGTACCCATATGGCTGATCTGAAAGCTGACCATAACCGGGCCTACGAGATAGCCCGCGACGAAGCCCGAAAAACCGACCTGATAGTAATTCATGGCACCGAAATAACCCGTGGAATGCCCCCCGGACACTTCAACGCCCTGTTTATTGAGGATGCCAACCGTCTCGACCGCAGCGATTATATGGAGGCTATGGCTGAAGCCGAAAAACAGGCTGCTTTCATAATCTGGAACCATCCAGGATGGAAGTTCCAACAGCCCGATACAGTGAAATGGTTTCCAGTTCACGACGAATTACTGGCTGCAGGAATGCTCGACGGAATTGAGGTGTGCAACTATACTGATTATTATCCCGAGGCCTTGCAGTGGGCCCTCGACAAGAAACTATGCATGTTTGCCAACAGCGATGTGCACAATGCAACTTCATTGGCCGGATTCAACAAGCACCGTCCGGTAACACTGGTATTTGCATCCGAAAAATCGGAAAAAGGAATCAGGGAAGCCCTGGAACACGCCCGTACTGCCTGTTATTTCGGCGATACAATAATTGCAACGGAACCCATTGCCCGGCAATTGCTGGATGCATCGCTCGAAATCAGTTATAACTACCGACCCGATACCTACGAGTTGTGCCTGCACTTCCGTAATAAATCGGGTTGCCCAGTGCTGCTGACACCTCATTTTGAGGTATATGGGGTTCCTGATGTTATTCATCTGAAAGCTTACGACGCGGCAAGTTTTACATTCAAATGGAAGAATCCTCAGGAAGATTTACAGTTCGCTGTGAAGAATTATATAACAGCACCCAATCGGTTTCTCGACTTACATATAAACATTAAATAAAATTTATTAACAATAAAATATTCAATAACTTATGACTGATGTATTAAGTCGTATCAGGCAGCAGTTAAACCTTATGTCCGACGAAAAACTAAAAGCCGGAAGTCTGAGGTTTTTCAAAGAAGAGATTCGCGTATATGGAACCAAAACCGATGCGGTGATAAAACTGGCGAAGGAATACTTCCGCGAAGTGAAACCACTTGGTAAAGAAGCGGTATTGCTGCTGTGCGAAGACCTGTGGCAGTCGGGCTACATGGAGGAGTCGTTTATTGCCAGCCATTGGGCTGAAGCTCTGGGTAAAGAGTACCTTCCTTCCGATTTTGATACACTGAGTCGCTGGGTTCATCATTATGTGAGCAACTGGGCTTCGTGCGATACCTTGTGCACCCATACGGTGGGCGATTTTGTAATGAAATATCCGGAAACCATTGAGCAACTTAAGTTATGGACTCAATCAGAAAACCGATGGGTACGAAGGGCTTCGGCAGTATCGTTGATTATTCCGGCCCGAAAAGGCCTGTTTCTTAATGATATTTTTGATATCGCCTCACTCCTGCTCCTCGATACCGACGACCTCGTGCAGAAAGGGTACGGATGGATGTTGAAAGCGGCGAGTCAGGCTCATCTGAACGAAGTGTATGGGTTTGTAGCGAAGAATAAAGCCGTAATGCCACGCACGGCATTGCGTTATGCCATAGAAAAGATGCCCGCCGAGATGAAGGCAGAAGCCATGAAGAAAGCCTGAAAGTATTGCAAGGGAATCTTTTATACAATTTTCAGCTTGTTGATTTTGAAAATTACCGATCACTTTTTTGAACCTAAATTTAATTTACTTGTTATAAAATGCAGTTAAAGGGTTTACAAAGACTTTGACATCGAATCAGGTTTGGTACAATGAACAGTAATTAACATAAAAACAAAATATTATGCCGGTAATTACAGTAGTAAACAAAGAAAAATCAATTGAAGTCAGTGAAGGTTCAAATCTTCGTAAAGTGTTGCTCGAAAACGAACTGAATCCTTACAAAGGACTCTCGAAAGTGTTGAATTGCGGAGGGCATGGCAAATGTGGCCGGTGTGCCGTTGAATTGCTCGACAGCAATCATCATAAGGTTGAGATAGAACGTTCGTGTCAGATAACGGTAGCCGGCGATATGACGATTAACCTGCATCCGGTAAAGTAAGTCCTGATAAGCACCGCAACCTGATGTTTTCTTCGACGGGCATTTACATGAATGGCTTAATTCGTGTATGAGTTTTTTAATAACCATATAAATTTCATCGAAATTTTACATCTGATTCAGTTTGCATTCTAAAATTTCTTAAAATTGTTGGTGTTTAACTACAAAAAGTTTTTTTATGGATGTTCCTAAATCAAAGTTGAAGTACACCATTCCCATTAAGATTATCAGTCTGTTCTTTGGGTATAGTTTTGCTATCGGAGGTGCTGTTGCATTGATTGTTTTTGCATTTGAATATTTGATGTTCTATATGCTTGGAATGCATAGTGGCGAACTGGATGTATTTCGCATAGTGATGGGTATATATCTGATAATCATGCCGTTTATGATTGTATTGGGCGTTGCCTATATAATTTTCGGGCATCGGTTTCTTCGACAGGATTTTCCGCTTCGAAGGGCAAATATGCTACTTTTTATTCTCAGCTTACTCCTGCCGGTTCTTCTAACGATAATTACATTCGTGTATTTTTTTGGGATGTCAGCGGTTATTTATACCGAAACGGCCGCCTTTAGCATTTTTATGTTTGCTTTTATATTTTTGATTATTTCGCAATACTTTGTAATGTTTATCATTCCTCAGTTGTTTATTGATAGTCTTGTAAAGAAATATCTGGCGCCGGAATCCGGTGCCGAAGCAGTCTGAGTGCTGTTACAGGCTGTTTATAAATAATTTCCATTTTTTTGTGATAGGTGACAAAAATGTAATTTACATTTGCATCCAATTGTTCTCACATGAAAACAGAAAAATTTGCAGTTATTGGTATCGGACAATTTGGAATGGCTATTGCCCGTGCTTTATCACACCGGGGAGCTGAAGTGCTTGCCATTGATGCCAACCCTGAAGTTATCGAAGCGGTATCTGAAGGTGTTGCATTGGCTGTTGCCTGCGAAGCCACCGACCGCAAAGCCCTTACTGCCCAGAATATAACTGATTTTGATGCTGTAGTTGTGTCTATCGGACATAATTTTGAAGAATTGCTGCTTTGTTGTGTAACGTTGCTTGATTTGGGCGTAAAACGCATTATTGCACGTTCCGAAGGCTTTAATCAGGAAAGTATTCTGCGAAAAATTGGTATCACCGAAATTTTGTCACCTGAGGCTGAAGTAGGCATTGTCGTGGCCGAAAAACTGTTGAATCCCAGTGTGATCTCCTATTTGCAGCTCCCCGACGATTACCGCATTGCCGAAGTGTTGGCTCCTAATAAATTCATTGGTCGCAAGCTATCCGATATATCGTTGCGCGAAAAATACCGTTTGAATATTATCACTATAAAACGTGAATTTACCCGAGAAAACGATGGTCTGCCCGAAACAGTTACTCATATAACGGGTGTCCCCGATGGCACTACCCTTGTTGAGAAATGCGACACCCTGATTATTTTCGGGAAAACAGGTGATATCAACCGGATGATTGAAATCAACAGTTGATAAATCAGCGTAATGCCGCGTATTTATATAAATAAAATCAGGGAATTCCTGAACATTCAGATTTATTACAGCAAGCCGGCAGTTTTGCTTATTCTTAAGATACTTACAGCCCTGGTTGCATTTATTGTATTATCGGGAATAATTTATTTTTATGGCTTTCCGCAGACTGAACTATCCTCGCAAATCTGTCTGCTTTCAATAAAAATCAGTTTCATATTCTATATTTTTCGCTACCTCATTCGACTTGCTTATGATTTCAACCCATTGCAATATATCCGTCGAACCCGGATTGAAGCATTGGTAACACTGATAATGGTGGTATGTGGCTTGATAATGATTATCTTTGAGGTTCCCTTTTTTGATCATACTGCATTTAACGACCTCTTTCCCTATTCGGGTTCGTTTGTTATTTTGCTGTTTCAGTCGTATTTTATTATTCTGTTCCTGATTGATATCGCCAAAGCAGCTCAGCGTATCAGTGTTTTCCGTATTGGCCCGGCCGGCATGCTTTCGCTATCCTTTATAATTTTAATTTTATTGGGTGCCGGATTATTGATGCTCCCTGAGATGACGCATCTGGGCTCGATTTATTGGCTGAATGCCTTGTTTACATCGTGCAGTGCATCGTGTGTAACCGGACTCACCGTTGTTGATACTGCAAGTGTATTTACCACAAAAGGCAAGGTTATCATCATGCTGCTCATTCAATTAGGTGGGTTAAACATGATTACTTTTGCTGCCTACTTTGCAACCTTCTACCGTACAGCCGGTATTAAATATCAAAGCATGATGCAATCGATGTTCAGTGCTGAAAACATCAGCGAAAGCAAGCATGTTTTACGAAGTATTGTTTTGTTCAGCCTGATTATGGAGCTTATTGGAACAATCTTTATTTTTGTGCAATGGCCCGACAGCGTGTATTTTGAAAATGTTTTTCATAAAATATTTTATTCGGCCTTTCATACGATTTCGGCATTCAATAACGCAGGATTCTCCCTGTTTACCAATGGCTTATACGAAAGTGTGATACAACAGGCCTTTGGGGTTCACATAACCATTGCCATTTTGATATTTTTCGGTGGAATTGGCTTCACGGTGATGAGTGATGTGTTTTCGCCACGCATGATACGCGAGCGTATGCGTAAGCCATGGAAAAAACTCAGGGTTCACACACGCTTGGCCTTGCTTACGTCGCTACTGTTAATAGTTTTTGGTGCTGTAATGTTTTACGTTCTCGAACGCAACAATGCGTTGAGTGGTTCCGGTGCCACCGGAGCTGTTGTGGCCAGCTTTTTCCAATCGGTAACCTGCCGTACTGCAGGTTTTAATACGGTTGATTTCACCATTCTGGGTCAGCCCGTGCTACTGATAATGATGTTGCTCATGTTCATTGGAGCTTCGCCTGTGTCAACAGGTGGCGGTATTAAAACCACAACTTTTGCCATGCTGGTTAAATCGTCACTGGCAACGATACGTGGTAAAAAGCATATCGAAATTTTCAAACGCAATATACCGTTCGATGTGGTCGATCGTGCATATTCTGTCTTATTCTTTTCGCTAACGATTGTCGGTATTTCGGTGTTTGCACTGACAATCACCGAACCGAAAATTCGTTTCATTCAATTACTTTTCGAAGAGATTTCAGCTTTTGCAACAGTTGGTCTTACCACGGGTATAACTCCCTATTTGTCGGATGGCAGTAAAATTATCCTCATTGTTTCGATGTTTATCGGCCGTGTTGGCCCACTTACACTGATACTATCGCTGGTAACGCGCACCCGTGTTGCAAACTATAAATATCCCGATGCAGGCGTCATCATCGGTTAAGAGATCCGACGTTCGAATATTCCCACGGTTTCACCCCTTTGCCGGAAGACATCAACATCCATAAAGAAAAAAAGAAAAGCCCACTGCTTGCCCGTAGGGCATCAACATCCATAAAGAAAATAGCTAAAATCAAAAAATCTAATAAATTTGTAAAAAACTCTAAAACCTAAAAAATGGCAAATACCTATGTGCAATTATATGTTCACTATGTTTTTGTAGTAAAAAACAGATCGAGCCTTATCAGCCCACTTTGGAGTGAGAATTTATACAAGTATATAAATGGAATTGTGGCGGAACAGGGACATAAACTTTATGTTATCAATGGGATGCCAGACCATCTGCATGCACTGGTTAGCATGTCTCCCAAGCAATCTCCCTCCGACTTAATGTACCATGTAAAACGAAGTGCATCAATTTGGATTAACGATAACATGTTGGTACCAGGAAAATTTTCATGGCAAGAAGGATTTGGCGCTTTTACTGTTGGAAAAGCACAACTAGAGGCTAAAATTCGGTATATCGAAAACCAACAGACACACCACGCCAAAGCCAGCTTCAAAGAAGAGTACCTCAAACTTCTAGCGGAGCATGAGGTTGTTTTTGACGAGCGCTTTATCTTCGAAATTATTGATTGTGACTTGCCTACTTAGTATATATTGTTGATTCCCTACGGGAAATTTTCGTTATGGTATTTCTTTTATGGATGTTTATGTCCTACGGACAAAAACCTCTCAATTACAGCCAGAAGGGCATCAACATCCATGTAGAAAAATAAAGCTCCACCCCTTGCCCATAGGGCATTAACATCCATGCAGAGAAATAAAGTTCCACCCCTTGCCCATAGGGCATAAACATCCATAAGAAAAAGAAAAAGACCACCTCTTGCCCGTAGGGCATCAGCATCCATAAAGGAGAAACAAAACTTCCACCTCTTGCCCATAGGGCATTAACATCCATATAATTTCTTATTTTTGGACGAATATTATTATTGACAACATTCAAATAACAGAAGATATGAAACCTTGTATTTTAATTACCGGAGCTACTGCAGGCATTGGCCTTGCCACGGCTGAGCTTTTGCACACTAAGGGTTGCAAAGTGTTTGCCTCGGGGCGTAACCGCGATAAACTTACCGAATTAAACTCAACGGGTTTGTCAGCAGTGTACCTCGATGTCACCCATGTCGATAGCTGCCGCGACGCACTGGCAGAGATTCAATCTCAGGGTTTCTGGGTACAGACCCTGATAAACAACGCCGGCTATGGTCAGTTTGGCGCCTTCGAAGATATTGATGATGCGACTGCCAGAGCTCAGTTCGATACCAACGTGTTCGGCCTTTCGAATATTACCCGGCTTGTAATTCCTGCCATGCGCGAGAACCACTCCGGCCGCATTGTGAACCTCTCGTCGATTGCCGGAAAGGTATCGATGCCTGTGGGTGGCTGGTATGCTGCCTCCAAGTTTGCCATCGAAGCCCTGAGTGATGCCATGCGTTGGGAACTCAAAGATTTTGGAATTAAAGTAGTGATTATTGAACCCGGTCCCATCAAATCGGAATTCGGAAAAACCGCAAACCGAATGATCGAAAAGCTGAATTCAAAAGGGTATTACGACAAGTTTTATGGCTTTGTACGCAATTTCGACAGCCAGTTCAACATCGGCGGAACCAGTGGGCACGGGGCTAAAATTATTGTCCGAGCTGCTACGGCACGCCGTCCGTGCATACGCTACAGGGTAACGGCTGCTGCAAAACTCATCTATGCCATGCGCCTGATGCTTTGCGACAGACTGTTCGATGCAGGAATGATGAAGTATTTCAAGCATTCGTAGCAAATGCAACATTTCTAAGTTACTGTGCTGGCTTTGTAATAAGGCTCTGTAAAGCTTGGTTTTGTAAATGGGAAATCATATAACACATAGCTTTTTGATGATACATGTAGCAATTGAGTGCGGATGTCTAAAATAAAACCGTAATTTTACAGTAAACATTATTGAATGAAAAAAGAGTCAGGCATTCTAAAACCATTACAATCGTTTTTGCACAATGAGTCATCAGGCGGTATTGTGCTGATTATCTTTACCATACTGGCAATTATCATTAGCAATACTTCGCTGTCGGGATATTATTTTGATTTCCTCAATTCCCACTTGAGTTTGCAGATTTCGAAGTTCATCAGCCTGGACAAACCGATAATTTTATGGGTGAACGACGCTGCAATGGCCCTGTTCTTTCTGTTGGTTGGTCTCGAAATAAAGCGTGAACTCATTGCCGGTGAGTTGAATTCACGCGATAAGTTTACCCTGCCCCTGTTTGCCGCTTTGGGCGGAATGCTGGTTCCTGCCTTGCTGTATCTTGCCATTAATTCCGGTACTCCCGCTGCTTCGGGTTGGGGAATACCCATGGCCACTGATATTGCATTTGCTGTGGGTTTACTCGTATTGCTGGGCAAGCGCGTTCCGCTGTCGCTCAAGGTTTTTCTCGTGGCACTGGCCATTGTCGACGATATTGGTGCCATTCTGGTGATAGCCATATTTTATTCGGGTCAGCTTAACCTTATCTGGTTGCTAGTGGCCGCCGGTATTAGCTTGCTGCTGGTATCGTTCAACCTGCTCAAGATTATCAAACCCTGGGTGTATCTGGCAATTGGCTTCTTCCTTTGGTATGCTTTTCTAAAAAGCGGTATTCATGCAACCATTGCCGGGGTTGTACTGGCTTTTACCATTCCCGCACGACCTGTTATCAGACCCGGCCGTTTTGTGAATGCAGTAAGTTTAAATCTTGAGCGCTTCAGGCAATCATGCCGCAGCGAGACTGAATTTCTGGCAAATCAGGAGCAGCAGGAAACTGTGCAGGAGATCGAAATCAGTTGCCACAATATGCTGAGTCCGCTATTGCGGATAGAGCATGCCATTCACCCCATTGCCAGCTTTCTGGTGCTGCCATTGTTTGCATTCTGCAATGCCGGACTAATGATTACTACCGGCTGGACCGATAATCTTCTATCGGCCACTTCGCTGGGAATAGCAGCTGGACTGCTGATTGGTAAACCCCTGGGGATTTTGAGCTTTACCTGGATATCGGTGCGACTCGGCTGGGCAAGTCTTCCCGCAGACCTTAATTTCAAGCATATTGCCGGTGTAGGTATGTTGGCTGGAATAGGTTTTACGATGGCGCTGTTTATCAACAACCTGGCGTTCCCGGGTACTGCCATTTCCGATGTCAATAAAATGACTATTTTCTTTGTTTCTGCGTTGGCTGCCCTTGCCGGATTTATTGTACTTTATCGTGTTACCAAAAAACAATAAGTGTTCATAATTCGCTCTTGCACGGTGTTGCGAAATGTGTAATTTTATGCTCGAATAATTAAGATAATTCTATGGAAAACCAGACTTCAGAAACCAACCAGAAAGAGATCGTTTGCAAACAGTGTTCTGCCAAACTGAAATTCAAACCCGGAACCACCAATCTTGTGTGCGAATACTGCGGGTTCGAAAACGAAATCGAAATTAAAGACGAAGTAATCGAAGAACTGAACTTCGAAGAATGGCTCAGCAAAGCCGAAGCCGGCGAGGGCACTGTCGAAGTGCATGCAGTGTTGTGCAATTCCTGCGGTGCCGAAATTACACTGGCCGAAAACACAGTCTCTGACCATTGCCCGTTCTGTGGGAATCTTTTGGTGATAACCGCCGAAGCCCACAAAAAACTGATTAAGCCCAAATCGTTGCTGCCGTTTAAAATAGACCAGAAATCGGCATTTAACTCCTACGAAACCTGGTTGCGTAAATTGTGGTGGGCACCTCCGGGACTGAAAAAAATGGCCCGTCTGAACGAGAAAATTGCCGGCGTTTACATTCCCTATTGGACTTACGACAGCAATACCACAACCCATTTTGTGGGTCAGCGGGGCGATGATTATACGGTTACCGAAAACTATACCGACAGCAATGGCAAAGCCCAGACACGCAGCGTTACCCGCACACGCTGGACCACTGTTTCGGGAACGGTAGCTATTTTCTTCGACGACATACTCGTGGCCGCCAGCAAATCGCTGCCCTCTAAAATTGTCGATAAGCTCGAACCCTGGGACGTAAAGGAATTGATTCCCTTCGACGAAAAATTTCTGTCGGGTTTCCGCACCGAAACCTATCAGATAAACATGAAGGATGGCTTTGACCGAGCAAAAGCCAAAATGGATCCGGTTATCCGTCAGCAAATCAATAAAAAAATTGGTGGCGATAAGCAAAGCATCACCAGCATGAACACAAAGTATGACGATGTTACATTTAAACATGTGCTCCTCCCCTTGTGGATCAGTGCTTACAAGTACAACGAGAAATCCTATCGCTTCCTGATAAATGCCCGTACCGGCGAAGTCAGCGGCGAAAGACCATACTGCTGGTGGAAGATT
>Ga0209606_1004620_pt1 | contig 12564 bp, 8 predicted proteins | sample AD_UKC057_MetaG_FD_184412 | JGI IMG/M metagenome (GOLD analysis project Ga0209606, IMG submission 184412) | Active sludge microbial communities of municipal wastewater-treating anaerobic digesters from USA - AD_UKC057_MetaG (SPAdes) (version 2) | ecosystem: Engineered > Bioreactor > Anaerobic >...
CCCGTCGCCGCCGCTGGCCCAGAGCTGGTAGTGGGCCGGGTCGCCCAGCAGGGCCCCATTCATGCCGCCCACGTCCACGAAGATCAACGACACCGACTGCGAACTGATGCCCATCCCCACCGGCGCCTGCGACGGCTGCCAGACGGGGCCGTTGACGGCCGTCGCGTGGCGGGCGTTGGGACTCAAGTCGCTGACTACCGTTCCGACGCCATCCGTGCACGGGTAGCAGGCGACCAGCCCGGCCTCGCCGCCGGTGAGCGCCTGCATCCTCCGCGACTGGATCTCCTGGTCGGACAGCGCCGAGTCCCAGATGCGCACCTCGTCGATCTGGCCGCGGAAGTACGCCCCGCTGCCGAGATTGGTCCCTTCGGTGGCTCCGAAGGCGTAGTGGATCGGGCTGGGCCAAGTCCGCGTGCCGGTGGAACTGCCCGCCGAGGCCACTCCGTCCAGCAGCCCGTCCAGCTTGCCGGTGGCCGCGTCGTATCGCAGGGCCACGTGGTGCCATTCGTCGAAGCTTGCGGCGCCCAGGCTCACGTAGCTCAGGTTCCACACCCGTACCCGGACCTCGCCCCCGGCCACGATCTCGATGTGGCTGTCATGATGCCCGCTGTTCAGGATCGTGCTGCCCAACTCGGTCACGATCACGCCGGGAGCGGCTGCGTTGAACCACAACTCCAGAGTCACCGATGCCGTCGGCAGCAGGTCGCGAAGATTGGGCGTAATGAAGTAGTCGTTCGTGCCGTCCAGCACAATGGCCAGGCCGCTCTGGCTGTCGGAGATGAGCGGATCGGTGAAGTCGATGTCGAAGGTGGTGAGGAAGTCCCCGCCCACGCCGTCCTGGTCCTGATCGAGCGGATGGCCGGCCGGGTCGCGAATGCCAGTGTCCAGGCCCGTATACAGGGTGAGCTGGTAGAGGCCCTCGCCCAGCGTGGCGGGCAGGTCCAGGCGGACCTGGGTCGAGCCGGCCGTGTAGACGGGAGTAACGGCGATCTCGGTGTCATCGCCCCCGCCGACGCGCCGGTCGGCGCCGAGGTCCAACAGGGCGTAGCTGGCGGGGTCCCGCGCTCCGGCGGCATCGAGCGGCGAGGAGAAGTTCACGGCCAGGCTGTCGACATTGCCGTCATTGGTGTGGTCGGGCGGCAGGGTGGACGTCACCCGGGGCCCGACCGGAAAGTCAACCGAGATCGTGCCGTCCTGTCCAGCGTTGCGCCCCGTTCCCCCGGCGGCACGAATGTTCGAGCCGGGCAGGAAGTTGGCCTGGGTCGTCTCGATTCGCACCCGCCCGCCGCCCCCGCCTCCGGCGTAGGTCGTGTTCGCCCCGCCGCCATTGGCCGCCCAGCGAGTTCACCGTCAACCAGATCGAGCCGCCCGAGCCGCCGCCGCCTTCGGCGCTGAAGCCGTTCTGTCCGTCGGCGGAGATCTCCCCGTCGAGTTGGAGATGCCCGCCCACCGTCATTCGGATCGCGCCGCCCCCGTCGCCGCCGAGGTCGTCGCTGTCGTCGCTGCTGCCGCCCGAGCCGAGATCCAGCGGCGCGTCGGCTGAGCCGTACGTCGGCCCGCCAAGCTGACCCTTGACGCTGTCGCCGCCGACTCCGCCGTACCCCGCACCGGGCGCCCCGGCATAGCTGCCCCCACCCGGCTGGCCGGCGCCCGGGCCCAGCCCGCTCACCCGGGTCGTCTTGGCGCCGAGGTAGCCCTGGGCGTCGGCTGTGATCTGCGAGCCCGCCTCGATGGTCGCGCTGCCGGCGGAAATGGTCACCCCCTCGCCGACCCATAACCCGCCCACCTGCGCGTCGCGGTGGATCGACTGGCAGACGACGCGCGAGTTCCCCGCGACCCGCAACTCGCCCTCCACCGTCAGCGTCGTTCCGCCGGCCAGGTTCAGCAGCGACGTGCCCGACAGGAGGGCGGAGGCCACCGTCGTCGACGAATCCAGGCCCAACGTCGCCGCCCCCTGAAGCAGCAGATCGGCGAAGCTGTGCTCCCCGGCCACGCTGCTGACGGCGCCGTAGAACAGAAGATTGAGGTCGTCGTACGCGGCGTCGCCGTCGGCAATGGCCGTGTCGATCGCGATCAGCCGCCCGTCCCAACTGTCGCTCGCCTCGCCGGGGGTGGCGTCGCCGTCCTGGTTCATCGCCTGCCCCGACAGGTCGAGAATGCCCGGCCCGATCCTCAGCGAGTACTGGCCCAACCCCGTCAGGCCGGTGCAGTCGATCTCGTAACTGTCACCCGCCAGCCGGGTCAGACCCGCCGGGGTGATCGCGCCGCCGGGCCCGGTGAGGGCGATGTCGGCGAGGGTGAAGCTGGCTTCCTGGACGTCCTGGTTGAACTGGACCTGGAGCTTGTCGAATGGCTGACCCGCCGCGCCGCTAGCGGCGACCTGGTCGACGCGCAGATCGCCCGCCAACAGCAAACGAGGCTCCAGGGCCTCCACCTGAGGAGAATGGGCGCCGCTCCAGGCGGGCAGGCGGCGGGTACGAACTGAACTGTTCCAGCCTGCAGGCATCCGTGGGCCTTCGGGACACGACGATACCGGGCGTACCGTCCAAGAGACGGATACGCCAGAGTCTGCCTGTGCATCAACCAGATGTGGCCGGCATCCTTGCGGCCGGGCTGCTGCCAACTCCTTTGTGCCTCATGGTAAACCCCGAGAAAGTCTACGGGCAAGGGAAATTCTGGGAAAAATGGGGGGTGCGCAAAATACGGGGGTCGGCGGGATGACGGTAGGCGCAGCCGTTGCTTGCCCCTACAATGCTTCCCGCGAGTCCCTACACGAGCACCATTCAGGAGAACACGAGATGAAGGCCAGGTTCCTGCTCATGATCGCACTGGGCTTCCTGTGGTTGAACCTGGGTTGCTCCGGAAGCAACTCCTCGGCCACCAAGCCCGCGTCGGCTCAGAAGGGCCGGCTGTTCGCCGTCTCCTTCCAGACGATGAACAACCCGTTCTTCGTCGAGTTGAACGAGGGCATCAAGAAGGTGGTGGAGTCTCACGGCGACCGCCTGGTCACGCTGGACGCCCAGTGGGACAGCCTCAAACAGAAGAACGACCTCTCCGACGTGATTCACCAGAATGCGACGGCCATCTTCATCAATCCCGTCAACTGGGAGGGCATCAAGGGAACTCTGCTCCAGGCCAAGGAGAAGAAGATCCCGTGCATCGTGGTGGACGCCCCGGCCAAGGACGTCGACCTGGTCTTGTGCACGGTGGCCAGCGACAACGTCGAGGCGGGCCGGCTGGCCTGCCGGGCCCTGGCCAAGGTCAAGCCCAACGCCAAGATCGTCATCCTCCACTACTCGGTCAACAAGGCGTGCATCGACCGGGTGGCCGGCTTCAAGGAAGAGATGGCCAAGCACCCGGGCATGGCCATCCTGGACACCACCGATTCTCCGGGGACCATCGAGGACGCCCGCCCGAAGATGAAGGACCTGCTGGGGCGCTTCAAGGACCTCGACGCCGCCTTCCCCATCAACGACCCCGCCGCCCTGGGCTGCATCTCCGCCCTCGAGTCGGCCAACAAGGTCGGAGAAGTCACCATCGTCACGGTGGACGGGTCCGCCGCCGGCGTCGCCGCCATCAAGGCCGGGAAGCTCCACTCCACTTCCGCCCAGTTCCCCAAGGAGATCGGGCGCGTCGCCGCCGAGAAGGTCTACGACCACCTGGCCGGCAAGGGGGTCGAGAAGGACGTCAAGATCAAGGTCGAGCTGATCACCAAAGAGAACGCAGACGAGTTCCTGAAAGACAAATGACCCCGGAGAACGGACGAAGAGAAGCGTAGAGGTCAGCAGCGAGAGTGAACATGGTCGGAGAGGCCGAGGCGCGAGAAGACAAGGAAGAGAGAACGAGGGAGAATTCTCCTTCTCCGCGTCCGCCCTTCTGCGAGTCTCCTCTCCTCAGTCTGGAGCGCGTGACCAAGCGGTTCGGCGGGGTCACCGCGCTGAATGACGTGAGCTTCGAGTTGCTCCCCGGAGAGATCCACGCCCTGCTGGGCGAGAACGGGGCGGGCAAATCCACCCTCATCAAGGTCCTGGGCGGCATCCACGCCCCCGACGCCGGGACCATCCGGATCGACGACAGGCCGGTCCACATCCGCCGCGTCGCCGACGCCGACCGACTCGGCATCCGCATCATCCACCAGGAACTGTCCCTGGCGCCTAACCTGACGGTGGCCGAGAACATCTACATGGGCCGCGAGCCCGCCTGCCTGGGCTGCCTGCGCCGCGCCGCCATGCGGGCCGACGCCCGCGCCCTGGTCCGTTCGCTGCACCTGGACGAACTGGACGACGTCGACAAGCCGGTCAGCGGACTGACCGTCGCCCACCGGCAGCTTGTCGAGATCGCCCGGGCCCTCTCCTGTCAGGCGCGGGTGCTGGTGCTGGACGAGCCCACCAGCTCGCTCTCGGAGGCCGAGACGGAGGCCCTCTTCACCACTCTGCGGCGCCTCCGCGGCCAGGGCGTGGGCATCATCTACATCTCCCACCGCCTGGAAGAGATTCTCCGCCTGGCCGACCGCATCACGGTGCTCCGCGACGGGCAGTCGATCGGCACGCAGCCGGCGGCCGGCATCAACCGGCAGGAACTCGTCCGCTGGATGGTCGGGCGGGACATTCACGACCACTTCCACCGCCCGCCCCACAAGCCGGGGCGTGTCGCCCTGTCGGTGCGGAACCTCCGCAGTCCGACCGTCGACAACGTCAGCTTCGACCTGCACTACGGCGAGGTGCTGGGCCTGGCCGGCCTGGTCGGCTCGGGACGAACCGAACTGGCCAGGGCCCTGTTCGGCATCGACCGCGTCGACGGCGGGCAGGTGCTGATCGACGCCAAGCCGGTCGCGCTCCGCAGCCCGCGCGACGCCCTGGCTGCCGGCATGGTCATGATCAGCGAAGACCGCAAGAAGGAAGGCCTCTTCCTGGAGCAGAGCGTGGGCTTCAATCTCGCCTTGCCCTGGGTCGCCCAGTGGATCCGCTGGGGCTGGCCCAGCGCGGGGCGACGAGAGGCCATCGTGCGTCGGGCGATCGCGGGATTCGGCATCAAGACCCCCTCCCCCGAATGCGGCGTGGCTACCCTCTCGGGCGGGAACCAGCAGAAGGTCGTCGTCGGGCGATGGATGGAACGCAGACCCAAGGTGCTGATCCTCGACGAACCCACCCGCGGCGTGGACGTGGGCGCCCGCGAGGAGATGTTCGCCATCATCAGCCGGCTGGTCGAAGAAGGCACGGGCGTCCTGCTGATCTCTTCCGACCTCTCGGAGGTGCTCAACATGTCGCACCGGGTGGCCCTGTACCGCGACGATCGAATCCTCCAGGTCGTCCCCGCCGAGGGGACCACGCCCGAACAGGTGATGGCCGTCTTGACCGGAGCCCGCACGTGAGAGAATTCCTGCATTGGATGTCACAGACTCGACCGGCCCAGCGGGCCAAGCGGATCCGCCTCCGGATTGCCCAACGCAACCCCGTGGGCTGGCTGGCCCGCCACAAGATCCTGGAACTGATCCCGCTGCTGGTGGCCGTACTGGCCCTGCAGTTGATCTTCCGCTTCGGCCTGCCGTACCTCTGGTGGGACGGGCACTCGTTCTTCCACTGGTGGCCGGGCATCTCGAGCTTCTGGGAGCAGGACAACCAGATCGACATCATGCAGCAGATCTCGATCAACGCCATCATGGCCTTCGGGATGACGCTGACGATCCTGATCGGCGGCATCGACCTGTCGGTCGGGGCGGTGCAGGCGCTGGTGGGCACCATCACCGTGACGATCCTGGTCGGCAGCCAGCAGCCAGACGGTTCGGGCCTGGCCCTGGGGCTGGCGGTCGGGTTGGGCACGGCCGTGGTCATCGGCCTGTTCAACGGCCTGTGCGCCGCCAAGACCAAGATGCCCCCCTTCATCATCACCCTGGGCTCGATGCTGATCGCCCAGGGAGCGGCCAGGCGGTTCAACGAGGGCCAGCCCATCCGCGTCCCCGACCCGGCGACGATCTTCTGGCACGTGGGGAACGGGCGACTGTTGGGAATCCCCATTCCCGTGCTGATCATGCTGGGCATCTTCCTGCTGGCGGCGTTGCTGCTGCACCGCACGCGGTTCGGACAGCACATCTACGCCATGGGCGGCAACCGCGAGGCCGCCCGCTTCACCGGCATTCCCCTGGTGCGGGTGGAGGTCCTCGTGTACGTGATCTGTGCCCTCCTCGCGGGCGTGGCGGGGGTGATCCAGACTTCGCAGTTGTACACGGCGGTGCCGGCCAGCGGCCAAGGCTTCGAGTTGACCGCCATCGCGGCCGCGGTGGTCGGCGGGACGAGCTTCACGGGCGGAAAGGGCACGATCGTCGGCACGCTGATCGGCGCGGTGATCATCGGCATCCTGAACAAGGGGCTCAACCAGGCCGGCGTGCACTTCTCCTACCAGTACATCGTGAAGGGCGCGGTGATCCTGTCGGCCGTCTACCTCGACGTGCGACGCCGCAGGTAGCTCACTTGGCGCGCAGCACCTTCTTCAGGTAGGCGATGCTGCGTTCGGCCTGCTCCTCGGTGCCGCACTCGACCGCCAGCACGCCGGCGAAGCCGGCCTTGCGGAGGATCGAGACGACCCTCGGCCAGTCGATCTCGCCGTCGCCGCACGCGCAGCCGCTGGGCACGCCCGTGACCTTGCCGACCTCCCGCGTCATCTTCACGTCCTTGGCGTGGACGTGGACGATCCGCTTGCCGATGCGGCGCAGCACGTCGTACGGATTGCCGCCGGACATGAAGATGTTGCCCGTGTCCGGATTGCAGCTCATGTAGGGCGACTTCACCAGGTCCAGGATCTTCAGGTACAGCGGGAGCTTCACGGTGAACTTCTGGTGCTGCTCCAGCGCGACGTGGACCTTGTGGCGCTCGGCCACCGGCAGGATCCGCCGCAACGTGTAGCGGATGATCCCGAACGCCTCGGCGTCGCTCATCCACGAGGGGACCACGCCCTCGTCGGTGTTGATGCACCGGGCCCCCAGCGCGCCGGCGAAGCGGATCGCCTGCGTGTGGAACGGGATGCTCACCTCCGGCTGGGCCATCGGGGCGTGGCAGCTCAGGCCGCTCACCTTCAGCCCGCGCTTGTCGAGCATCTCCTTGATCTCCAGCGGATCGCGCTCCATCGAGACCGAGGCCGAGTACTTCGCCTCCGAGAACAGGTCCCGCCCCGTCTGCACGTTCAGCTCGACGAACTTGTAGCCCATCCGCGCGGTCGCGTCGAGGCAGTACTCCAGCGACTTGTCCGCGTGACGAAAGGCCTCGGTGTTGAGCCCGATCTTGATGTCCGACATGGCAGTCTCCTTCTTGCCTTGCGAAGGCAGGTCGCCGGGCGGGCGCCCGGCCGGTCGGCCTGCCGGCAGGCACGTCGAATGGTGGAGGCACTGTAGCACCAGGCCGGCAACGCGTCAATGCCGGACCGCGCGACCGCGCGGGCGGGCCTGCCTACCGGCAGTCAGGCCTGCCTAACGGCAGGCAGGCCAGAACGACCGCCAGTAGGCCTGGTCGGTGCGGTACGGGTCGATGCTCGCCGCCTTCGTCCCCGCCGCCACGATGCCGAAGGCGGTCATCTCGCGGAGGTAATGCTCCGTCGGCGAGAAGCCGGGCATGTCGAACCGCTTCTCGCGCTCCAGGCGCCCGGCGGCGGCGGATATGCCCGCCAGGATCGCGCGATAGTCGGCGTCGGCGGTGTCGGCGAAGACGGCGCCCTTGCAGCGACCCAGCCCCCCGCCCGCCTTGGCCAGCGGGGCCCGCAGCAACAGCGACTTCGCGGGGCGGCTCAGGTTGCACAGGGACTGGTGCGGCCCGGCCTGGCCGAACTGGTAGTACGCCAGGCGGCGGACAAGGGTGATGTGGCTCATGTCGATGCGGTCCAGCAGCGGCTGGGGCGGGCCCGCCTTGCCGAACTGGAAGAACATCCCCTTGCCCTTCTCGCAGGAGTCGCGCTGCTTGGGGTTCGAGCCGTGGCAGGACCCGCAGCGACGCTCCATCGCCTCGACCGGGAAGCTCACCGGCGCCATCCCGCAGCCCAGGGCGGCGTACGTGCCGGGGTACGTCGCGCCGCTTTCGATCCACAGCCGCACGATCGTCTTCTCGCGGGCCGACGCCCGCGCGTCGTAGTGCCCGCCCTCCATCAGTTTGAGCAGCCGGCTGGCCGACGAGCCCACCGCCCGCGGCGGCAGACCGCCCCCGCGGATGTTCCGCCCGTCGGAGATCAGCCCGCGCTTCATCATCGTCCAGTAGCTCACGCTGTAGGCGGGCGTGTGGTCGCCGCACAGGTCCACCTCGCCGTCGCAGCGGTCGGGATTGTGGCAGCGGACGCAGTGGCGGTCGAGGATCGGCTGGACGTCGCGCGGGTAGTCCAGCACGTCCGGCAGGCCGCGGATGGGCTCGATGCGGGCCGGCGGCTTGCTCATCGCAACCGGCACGCCCGTGCTGGCCGGCGCAACCGTCCGCGGCTCGTGGCAGCCCACGCAACTGGTCGTCTCGCCCGGCTGAACGGTCACGAAGCTCTGCATCCGCTTGACCGACAGGTCGTGCTCGTCCAGGGCCACGAAGAACAGCGACCGCACGGCCGGCGCCTCGAAGTACGCCGACCCGTCGGCCTCCACCGGCACGGTCCCCAGGATGCGCTCCAGGCAGAACGTCCCGCCGATAGTCAGCGGCTCCTGCCCGCCGGAGAAGTTGCCCGGCTTGGGGAGTTGCTCCAGCACCAGCAGTTTCTTGATCGTCCCGCGCTTCACTCCGGTCATGTTGCGGCCGGCGTACACGTCGGCCAGCAGGAGCGACCCGCTCGCCCCGCCCGCCTGCGCCCGCGCCGGGGGCTGCGCCTCGCGAGGCCGCGCGCAAAGCGGGCGAGGCTCGTGGCAGCTCAGGGCCTTGTCCTTGGCGTCCAGCCGATAGACCACCTGCGTCTCGCCCCGGGCGTCCATCAGCAGGATGCCCTCGGCGCCGGCCAGCAGGAAGCAGTCCTCCGACAGCGCGTACGGGTCGCGGTACGACCGGCCGCTCTTGCTGATCCGCCGGGCGGCGTCCGGATCGTCCGGGCCCGTCGACGGGTCGATCACCGTGACGGCCCCCATGTGCTCGGCCAGGCCGTGGCCGGGCGAGAACGACGCGACCACCTTGTCCGTGCCGGGGATCGGCTTGGCGTCGATCATCACCCCGCCCAGGAACTGGTTGCCGTAGTAGGTCATCACGCCCGTGCCGTCGGGGTTGATGGTCCAGAGGTGATGGAAGAGGAGCTGGTTGCGGTCCACGTACTCCCAGCGCATATAGAGGATGCGCCCGTCGGGCAGGACCCACGGGGTGTTCTCCTGCTCGGCGTTGCTGCTGAGCAGGCGGACGTTGCGCCCGTTGCCGTCGCATCGCGCCAGCACCGCCACGCGGGTGTACCAGCAGGGCACGAACCGCCGGCACCGCCCGGAGATGAACACGATCCCGCCGTCCGGCACGTAGACCGGCTCGATGTCGTCGTCGTCGCCGTCGGTGAGCTGCCGCAGGTTCGTGCCGTCCGCGCCGATCTCGTACAGGTGGTACACGCTCGTGCCGCCCTTGCGGTACGAGAAGAGGATCTTCCGCCCGTCGTAGTGCACGCACGGGTCGCGGACGCCGCCCTTGGCATCTTCCAGCAGGACTGTGAGCTTGCCCGTGCGAAGGTTCAGCCGGCACAGCCGCCCGCCCTCGCCGAACGCCGCGCGCTGCGGACGATCGCTGTAGAAACCGAAGTTGCCGTACCAGTGGTCCCGCCCGCCCACGCGGACGGCGAAGACGATCTCCTCCGACTTCGGTTTCTAACCGGCCAGCGCCCGCTCCAGCAGCGAGGGCCCGCCGGCGGCGGGCGGATCGGCCTGTCCAGGCCGGCTGGCCCCGGCCACGATCAACAGGCTCGCGACGACCGATAGAGTTGTTGCTGCGGGCTGGACCTTCATCGAACCTCTTTCCATTCTCCATGCGGCGGCATTCGCTTGCTGCGTCACACAGTTCATAAACGCAACGGGCGAAGAACCCTTTCCGCAATTGAAGAGTCGCGATGAAGGGCACCGTCGCCTCGAGCGCTCCCGCGGCGTTCCCGGCGGCGGGCGGTCCGTCCGCCCGAAAGAACGCCCCCGGGCGGGCCGGACGGTGAACGTCCCATTTTTTCGGAAATTTCCGAATGACACAAACGGCACTTGTATTGACCTAACTACTGGCAGATAAGACGCTTACAGTATTACCCGCAATTCGGTAAAACTATGAATAAACCGAAAACCCTGCGCAGGAATGGGACGCTCCAGGGCGAAATGGGACATTCCGCCTGTCCTCGCCTGTCCTGGCGCCCTGACGGGCGCACCCGCAGGGCAAGCTACGAACGCGGCGGGCGCTACTGCGCGAGCTTCACGCTCAGGGCGTTGAAGAACTCGGCGCACTTCGCGACGTCCGGCAGCGACTCCGTCCAGTTGTAGGAATACTCCAGGCCGATCATGGTCGGCTTGAGCCCCAGGCGGTGAATCTCGCGAAGCAGCGCCTCGGACTTGCCCGCGCCGCTGCCCCAGGGCACGTCGTGGCCTTGCGGGCTCCGCTCGTGCAGGTCGTGCATCTGGACGGTGATCAGCCGGCCCTTCAGCTTCCGCACCGCCTCGATCGGGTCCACGCCCGCGCGAATCCAGTAACCCACGTCCGCGGCCGCGCCGAGGCGCGCGGTGCGCCCCTCGCAGGCCTTCAGGATGCCCTCGGGGTTCCAGTAGCGAGGCGACGCCTTGGCGTCGTGGTTGTGCAGGGCGACGTTGATGCCGTACTCGTCGCAGCATCTCGCGATCACGTCCAGCGCCTCGGCCTTCGGCTCGGACATGAACGTCTCGATGCCCATCTTCCGCCCGAACTCGAAGATCCGCCGGCACGCCGCCTCGTCGGCCGGGATGTCGTGGATGTAGTACGTCAGCAGGCGCAGGCCCGCGTCGTCCAGCTTGAGACGAATCCGCGACAGCTCGTCATCGCCGAGGTTCGGATCGAAGTTCCTGGGGACCTCCGCGCTGACCTTCTGAAAGCTCAGGCCGCCGACGTAGTTCAGGCCCAGGCCGGCGGTCTTGTCGATCGTCTCGAAGAACGTGAACTTGTGGAACGTGTACGCCTCCACGCCGATCCGCCAGCCGAGCTTCTCCTGCGCGATCGCGGCGGGCGTCAGGGCGGCGCTGGGCGTGGTGGGCGCCTCCAGGTCGCCCAGGGCGAACTGGATCGCGCTCAGATAGAACCGGAGCATCTTCGCGTCCCAGAACACGGCCGGGTTGTGCGCGATCGTGCAGTAGAACGTCCGCCCGCGCCCGTAGCTGCGGACCCACGCCAGCGCGTAGTCCTTGTCGGCGCGAAACTTCCGCCCGCCGGGCAGGCCGCTGTCCGGGTCGAACTTGTCGCTGTCCATGCTCAGCAGCACGCGAACGCGCTTGCGCGAATACGGATCGTGCACGCGGAAGAACTCGTCGCGATACTCGAAGCCCTGGCCGCCGAACATCCGGGTCAGCGGGTGGGCCGGGTCGTCCAGCTTGACCAGCACGCGCTCGTCGGCCTGGCGATGGGCGGCGCCGCGCGCGCCGATCATCCGGGCGAACTCCGGCCAGTCCTCCTTCGCGCCGGGCCACTGCGTGAAGCCCACCGACGTCCCGTGCACGCCCATCAGCCCCCCGCCCCCGCAGACGAACTCCTGAAGGTTTCGCCGAAGTTCCGCGTCGGCAAACAGGTTGCCCACCGTGTTGTTCAGGAAGACCGCGTCGAACCGGCTCAGGCTGTCGCGGCGGAAGACGGCCGGGTCGCGGCTGATGACCGTCTCGAAGGCGCCGGTCTTCTCGCCCATGCGTTTGAACGCGTAGTTGGCGGTCGGGATGGACCGGTGCCCGCCGTAGCCGACGTTGCGATCGAAGATGAGCAGCCTGCGCGGCCTGAGGGGCTTGGCGGGCGCCTCCGCGGGCAGGGCCGCCTCCACCCGCTGGCGCTCGGCCGGGTCTTTTAGAATGGCGTCGTCTTCGGCGGTCGCTGCGGCTGCGGCGACGGCAGGGGGTTTGCGAATGGCGTCGTCTTCGGCAGCGGCCGCCGCGGCCGCCAGACACAGCGCCGCCAACACTCTCGGCAGGATGCGGACTGCGTTCACAAGATCACCTCACTGTGAGCTGCTGCAATACGTGGCATGGGCGTCTCGCCCATGCGTCCCATGGGCGTCTCGCCCATGCGTCCCGCGGGCGTCTCGCCCGCAGGGCAGGGCCGGGACGGCCCTGCGACACACGGCCAGGATGGCCGTGCCACGATCCTCAAACCGCTTCCCATCACATCTGCAATACGTGGCATGGGCGTCTCGCCCGCAAGGGCAGGGCCGGGACGGCCCTGCGACACACGGCCAGGATGGCCGTGCCACGATCCTCAAACCGCTTCCCATCACATCTGCAATACGTGGCATGGGCGTCTCGCCCATGCGTCCCATGGGCGTCTCGCCCATGTGTCCCGCGGGCGTCTCGCCCGCAAGGGCAGGGCCGGGACGGCCCTGCGACACACGGCCAGGATGGCCGTGCCACGATCCTCAAACCGCTTCCCATCACATCTGCAA
>Ga0209606_1004628_pt1 | contig 12552 bp, 10 predicted proteins | sample AD_UKC057_MetaG_FD_184412 | JGI IMG/M metagenome (GOLD analysis project Ga0209606, IMG submission 184412) | Active sludge microbial communities of municipal wastewater-treating anaerobic digesters from USA - AD_UKC057_MetaG (SPAdes) (version 2) | ecosystem: Engineered > Bioreactor > Anaerobic >...
TGTGGCTCGAGATCACGCAACAGGCTACTCCGTGGACAGACGAGACGGCACGGTGAAGATTTGCCAAGACTGCCTCACGCAGTCTGCCCGGTGGACAAAACGCATCAATGGCCCATTGCTTGCGGTCTTCCTTGTGAGCCTTGCTGCGCTGGCCTGGATAGCCTTTACGTGGGTCCTCATCACCATCCGGGCGCAGGACAACTGGAACCTGGCTGACTGGATTCAAAGCCTCTGGCCGATGCCGAAGCATTGGGCTTTGGCCGGAGCGTTGGCGGCGGGGACAGTCGCGGTGGGCGCTGTACTCGCAGGGGCTTGTGCTGCGGCGTACAGACTGCCTTATCTGCGCATCTTGGACGCATGTTCCGAGACGCAAGACCTCAAGGCGTCGCATCATCCGTGGAATAAATCGACCATGGGTTTTGGGTGGCGATTCTTGGGCCCGGACGGGCGCATCCTGGAAATCAAGGAGCCGAGCTTCAGACACAGTGACCCGAAAAGACCAAAGGAGATAAAGCTGATCGCCGGAGATCTCGACCGTCTTATCCCCCCCCTTAGCATCCCAGGAGAGCGAAACGTTAACTGTCGTAAGTGCGGCGAACGAACCCCCGCATCTCTTCCTCTCTGCACGAAGTGCGGGGAGAAACGGCGCAGTGTCCTTGGCTGCTTGAGCGGTGCGCTCTTCGGCGCGGGTATCTGCGCATCAGTGGCGTTATCGGGAGTGTCGGCCGTGACGATGGGTGTCTTGGTGGCGATAGCCACTACGCTGATGCTCGGCCCTTTGGTAGCGGCATTCGCCCAGCGCGAGAAGGCGCCAGAGAAGGAGGGAAACAAATGACCCCATTACCCCCCGCGTTCTTGCCGCTCAGTGGGGCCCAATCAAGTCTCCTATCACAACTCGTTGGGCTCCGAGATCGCAGCCCCTTGCCAACCCATCCGCGTTATGATACCTCTCGGACATGGCAGAGCCCTGGACGGTTTTGCGGCTGTTGAACTGGACCAGGGAGCACTTCGTCAAGGCCGGCGTGGATGAGCCGCGCCTGGCGGCCGAAGTGCTCCTGGCGTGCGCCCTGCGCTGCCCGCGGATCATGCTGTACGCCCGCTTCGAGTACGAGCCCAACGCGGAGGAGTTGGCCGCCTTCCGCGAGCGGGTCAAGCGGGCGGCTGCCCACGAGCCCGTGGCCTACCTGGTGGGCGAAAAGGAATTCTACTCGCTGGCCTTCGCGGTCACGCCGGCGGTGCTGATCCCCCGGGGCGAGACCGAACTGCTGGTCGACGAAGCCGTCAAACATCTGCGCAGCCTGGGCCGGCCCGGGCGCGTGTGGGACGCCTTCACCGGCAGCGGATGCGTGGCCGTCGCGGTGGCTGTGCAGGCCAAGGACGCGACGGTCCTGGCCACGGACGTCTCGCCGGAGGCGGTGGCGGTGGCGGCCGGCAACGCCAGGCGCCACAAGGTGGACTCGCGCGTCCGCTGCGAGGTCGTCGACCGGCTCGACTGGGCCGAGGCGGGCGAGTTCGACGTCCTGACCGCCAACCCGCCCTACGTCGCCGTCGGCGCGCCGGTGGGGCAGTGCGTCCAGCACGAGCCGTCCTCCGCCCTCTACGCCGGGGCCGACGGCATGGACTTCATCGCTCCCCTGGTCCGCGACGCGCCGCCGCGCCTGGCGCCCGGCGGGGCGCTGGTACTGGAGTTCGGCTACGACCAGGCCGACCGCGTCCGCGACCTGATCGTCGCGGGCGGGGCCTTCGCCGAGCCGCGAATCCTCCGAGACCACCAGGGCATCGAGAGGGCGGCGGCGGCGGTGCGCAAGTGACGACGGAATCACCAAGACCACCAAGACCACGAAGATCGCAAAGACGAGAATAGAGATCACAAAGTGTCTTCTTCGTGATCTCTTTGTTTTTCTTGGTGGTCTCTGTGGTCTCCGTGGCCTTGGTGATTTATACTTTGCTTCCTGACCGAGGACTACCCATGCGATTCACCAAGATGCACGGCATCGGAAACGATTACGTCTACGTCAACGCCCTTGAGGAGCGGGTGGACGACCCAGCCGGCCTGGCCCGGCTGGTCAGCGACCGCCACTTCGGGATCGGCTCGGACGGCCTGATCCTGATCCTGGGCGATGCCCAGGCCGACGTGCGGATGCGGATGTTCAACGCCGACGGCTCGGAAGGGCAGATGTGCGGCAACGGCATCCGCTGCGTGGCCAAGTACGCCTGGGACCGCGGCCTGGCCCGCAACAACCCCATGCGCGTCGCCACCGCCGCCGGCGTGAAGACCATCCAACTGGAGATCGGCCCGGACGACAAGGTCGCCCTGGCCAGCGTGGACATGGGCGAGCCCATCCTGGGCGGGCGGGCCATCCCCGTCGCCCTCGACGCCGACCGCGTGATCGATCAGCCCATCGAGGCACTGGGCCGGTCGCTTCGCATGACCTGTGTGTCCATGGGCAACCCCCACGCGGTGTTCTACGTGGACGACGCAGCCGCGGTGGACCTGGAGCGGATCGGCCCGGCCATCGAGAACCACCCGCTGTTTCCCCAGCGGGTGAACGCCCACTTCGTGCAGGTCCACTCGCCCACCGAGGCGACCATGCGGACGTGGGAGCGAGGCAGCGGCATCACCCTGGCCTGCGGGACGGGCGCGTCGGCTGTCTGCGTGGCCGGCGTCCTTACCGGCCGCACGGATCGCTCGCTGCTGGCCCACCTGCCCGGCGGCGACCTCCGCCTGGAGTGGCGCCAGAGCGACAACCACGTGATCATGACCGGCCCGGCCGCCGAGGTGTACCAGGGCGTCTGGCCGGACTAGGTCTCATTCAGCGGAGACGGCCATGCACACCGAGCGATTCGACGTCCGCAGCGGCACGCACAGCCAGATGATCGAGATCACCGATCGCGTGGCCGACGTGGTCCGCAAGGCCAAGCTGGCCAACGGCCTGGTCACCGTCTACGTGCCTCACACCACCGCGGGCGTGACGATCAACGAGAACGCCGACCCCAGCGTCGCCCACGACGTGCTGGCCGCCCTGGACCGCTCCGTGCCCTGGCGCCAGGACTTCTACCAGCACGACGAGGGCAACTCCGCCGCCCACGTCAAGGCGTCCATGATGGGATTCTCCGTCTCCATCCCCGTCGTGGACGGGCGGATGACCCTGGGCACCTGGCAGGCGGTGTACTTCTGTGAGTTCGACGGCCCCAGGACCAGGTCGGTCATCGTGGTGTGTTCGTAGGCCGGTGCACAGGTCGTGCGGCTCCTCCGGGTCGCGGGAGACGCCCCGCATGAAACAGGCCGTGGCAATTCTGAGCGTCGTGCTGGCCGTGCAGGCGGCCCGGGCCGAGCCGTTCACCGCTCCGCCCGCGGGGTACACGCTGGTGGCCGAGGACGACTGCGGCGAGGCCGACGCCCAGCCTCACGTCGTCCGGGGCAAGAGCTGGTTCTACCCCGCCGGCATGATCGACGGCGACGCGTCGGCCCGCAGCCTGATCTTCGACGACTCGCATCTCATCCTCCGCTATTCCAGGCTCGACCCCAAGGCCCGCTACAAGGTCGATCTGGTCTACGTGACCGAGGGGCAGGGCAACCGCTGCCAGACCCTCCACGCCAACGGCGCGGCGGTCCACGGCGAGATGACCCTGCCGTACAGGAAGCCCGGGCGGTTCCTCTTCGACATTCCGCCGGCCGCCTGCGCCAAGGGCGGGCCGCTGGAACTGAAGTTCACCCGCACCGGACTGAGCAACTGTACGGTCTGCGTGGTCCGCATCTGGTCCACCGATCCCAGGGGTCTGGGCGACGCGGGCGTCTGGCTGCCGAGCGACCCCGTCGAGGCCGACTGGCGCCGCCAGGCGAAGCTGGCGGGGCGGCCCGCCTTTGCGGAGTGGGACGACGGGCGGGCCGAAGTGGAGAAGAACGTCCTGCCCTGCGTGAACGATCAGTTCGAGCGCGGCCGGAGCATCCTGCGCGACCTGCGCCGGCTGGACGCAGCCGGGCTGGACGCCCCGGCCGGCGAGCTCGCCCGGGCGGCAGCGCGTCGCGACGAACTCCGCAAGGCGGGCAACTTCGACCCGCGCGAGTGGCTGGCGGTCTACCTGTCCGCCCGCCGGGCGGTCCGCCGCCTGGTCTTCTGCCACCCCGCCCTGGCCGGGCGCGAGCTGCTCTTCGTCCGTCGCCACCATCCCCACGCCTACCACCAGTGCTCGCGGCGGCTGGGCATCTTCACCCTGCCCGGCGGGGCGATCTGCACGCTGGGCCCGCTGGCGGCCGACGCGCTGCCCACGCCCAGGCCGCTGACCGAGGGCAAGTTCCCCGCCGGCACGTTCACGCGGCCGGACCTCTCCTTCGACGGCAGGCGGATCGTATTCGGCTTCGCGCCCGAGCGCAGCGGAAAGGACAAGGACAAGCAGTACGCCCACATCAGCCAGAACACCGCCGACCTGTTCGCCACCCACCAGGTCGGGCCGTGTCACGAGTTCCAGATCTACGAGATGGACCTGGACGGCCCGTCGCGGCCGCGCCAGCTCACCCGCGGGCCCTGCGAGAACGCCGACCCCATCTACCTCCCCGGCGGGCGGATCGCGTACATGTCCCACGCGCCGGGCGGGCGGGTGCAGTGCGGCGACTGGGCCCTGGCCTACTGCGTGTTCACCATGGAGGCCGACGGCAGCAGCGTCCGCCAGATCACCATGAGCAAGGACGGCGAGTGGGACCCCTTCCTGCTGGACGACGGGACGATCGGCTTCACCCGGTGGGAATACGTGATGAAGTTCTGGTCGCCCATCCAGATGATCTGGTCGGTCCGCCCCGACGGCACGAACCCGCGCATGATCTACGGCAGCGACCTGTCGCGGAAGTACGCCTACCCGCTCAATTACGCCTTCGCCCGCCAGGTCCCCGGCACGAGCAAGCTGGTGTGCATCGGCTCGGCCCACCACAACACCGGGGCCGGTCCCGTCTGCATGATCGACCTGGCGATGGGGCCCAACGTGGCCGAGGGCCTCACCCGCCTGACGCCCGTGCGTTACGTCGAGACCGGCGACAAGCAGCCGGATGCCGGCTGGTACGACAACCCGTACCCGCTGGACGAGCGGTACTTCCTGGTCTCGTACTCCTTCTCCGCGCGCGAGGACGACACGCGATCGTACGGGCTCTACCTGCTGGACGCCTACGGGGGCAAGGAGCTGATCTACCGGGACGCGGAGCTGTCGGCCCTGTTCCCGATGGTGATGGGTCCGCGCCGCCGTCCGGGCACGATCGCGACGCTGGCGGAGCGGAGCGAGCCCGCGCCGCCCAGGCCGAAAGCCCCGGCGGGCAGCGCCGGGTGGAGCGAACTGCTCATCCAGGACGTGCACCAGGGACTGCCGCCCGAGTTGGCGGGCAAGGCGAAGTTCGTGCAGGTGGTCGAGGTGCACGAACGACACATTCACACCCGTCCATACGACGTGCAGGTGGGGCCTGACTCGGGCTTCGAGGTCAAGACCGTCCTGGGCACCGTTCCGGTCGAGGCGGACGGGTCGGCCTACTTCCGCCTGCCCGCTGACGCCAGCGTCTTCTTCAGCGTCCTGGACGAGGACTGCCGGGCCCTGCACACCATGCGGAGCGCGACCAACCTCCAGGCGGCCGAGCGGACGGCCTGCGTCGGCTGCCACGAACCCTTCCGCCGCGCGCCCTCCAACGCGGCGCCGCTGGCGGGGCGGCGTCCGCCCAGCGAGATCGCCCCGCCCCCCTGGGGCGTGCGACGAATGGACTACGCCGCGCTCATCCAGCCCATGCTGGACAAGCGCTGCGCCGCCTGCCACGACGGGAACAAGGAAAAGGACAAAGGCAAGGGCCTCGACCTGACCGCCCGCGCCCACAAGCCGTTCCACGGGATGAACATCCCGCTGTCGTACTACAACCTGCGGCGGCACGTGAAGCACGCGCCGATCTTCGCCTACTCGCTGCCGCCGGGTTCGTTCGGCTCGCGGGTCAGTCCGCTGATCGACCGCCTGCGCGATCCGGCCAGACCGTGCGGCCTGAAAGTGCCGGTCGAGGACGTCAAGCTTCTCCAGGCGTGGATCGACTGCAACGCCCCGTTCATGGGACGCTACGAGCAGGTCGCGGCGGGGAAGTGAATCACGATTTGCGATTGTCGATTGCCGATTGGTCTGAAAGTCTACGGCAATCGACAATCATCAACTGGCTACTGACTACGGGCTACCGGCTACTACTTCAGTTCCCGGATCTTGATATTTCGGAACCACGCCTCGTTCCCGTGGTCCTGGATCATGATCTTTCCGCAGGCCTGCCGGGCGAAGCCCTTTTGTCTGGCGAACTTGCTTTTGGCCAGGGCCTGCTGGAAGGACTCGCTGGAGGTGTCCACGTCCACGACCTTCTCGTCGTTGAGCCAGTGCTCGATCTTGGTGCCCTTGGCCACGATGCGGGCGGTGTTCCACTCGCCGACCGGCTTGAGCTTCTTGCCGGCGTTGGGCGGGATGATGTCGTACATGGAAGCGGCGCTGTTCTTGCCGCCGGGCTTCTTGCCGTCGGCGTGCCCGCCGTCGTCCAGCACCTGGTACTCCATCCCCAGCAGGCCGTTGCCGAATTTCGTGACGCGGTACTTCACGCCGCTGTTGCCCTTGGTCGAGATCTTCCACTCGAACTGAAGCTCGAAGTCGCCGTACTCCTTGGCCGTGTAGATGTCGCCGCCCTTGGCCGCGCGATGCAGCACGCCGTCCTCGGCCTGCCACCCGGCCGTTACGCCCTTGCCCGCCGCGGTCGTCCAGCCGTCCAGGCTCTTGCCGTCGAACAGGCTCACCCATGGCTCCTCGGCCGCCAGGCCGAAGGACGCGACAAGGCCCAGCAGAACGCACGACACGGTCACTCGGTTCATCGGCTTCTCCTTGATTGCGGCGCGAAAACGCGCCTACTGCCCGTCGGTGGGCGTGAGAACGGGTTCGGGCGATCCGCCCTTGTTGCTGGACGGGACGTCGCTCCTGGCGGTGGGGGACTTGGCGGTCTTGGCCTGGGCCACGCCGTTGGCGCCCCGCAGGTACTTGTCGATCACCTTCATGGCGAGCTTGCCGCAGGGGATGTAGGACGTGTCCTCGGGCCCGCCCTGCCCGGGGGCGTTGCGCCACTCCCAGATCAGGAAGCCCGCGACCGCCTTCTCGCCCGCCCAGGTGCGGAAGAACGCCTCGAAGCAGTTGGCCTGCGCCAGCGGGTCGGGCGAGTCGGTCGAGCGGTAGTAGTCCCACGGATACTGGGCGCACGTCTTCTGGTTGGGCCAGCCCACCTCGGTGAACAGGATGGGCTTGCCGATCGTCCGCTGCCAGGTCAGCACGTCCTTCTTGATCGGCCCCCAGGACTTCATCAGCCGCTCGACCGTGGGTTCGTCCCCGCCGGTCAGATCGTAGTAGGTGGTCATGCCGATCAGGTCCAGGCGGTCCCAGAACTTGATGGGCGTGTAGTGGTCCCAGTTGGCCGAGTAGCTCAGCTTGCCCCGGAAGGCCTTTCGGACGCGGGCGATCAGGTCCTGCCAGCGCCGCGTCTGCGTCTCGGTCGAGATCAGCTCGCTGCCGACCATGAGGATCTCCACGTCGCAGTCAGCCGCCAGGCGGGCGTAGTGCAGAACGTAATTGGTGTAGTCTTCCCACCAGTCGTCCCAGCTCGACGGGGAGATCCGCCCCCGCCACTCCCCGTCCCGCGGGTTCTCCAGCAGCACGATGGGCATGAGCACCACGCGCAGGTTCCGCTTGCGGCAGTGGGCGATCAGGGCCCGGAGCCGCTCCGTCGAGGGCACCTTGCGGGCCTCGATGAAGATGGATGTCGACGTCCCGTTCTCCTGGAAGCCCGCCACCACCAGCTTGATGGTGTTCGCCCCGGTCTGGGCGATCTCGTCCACGTACTTCTCCCACGGGTGCGACGGGTCGGCGGTGTGGAGCTGGAGCGACAGCCCGCGGTACTCGCCCGGCGCGATGGCCAACTCGCCTGCGGGGGCGGCTGCCTCCGTCTGCACCTGCCCCGGGCGCAACAGCTCCAGCAGCACCGTGCCGCCGACCACCACCAGGAAGATCGCCAGGATCGTGAGTTTGTCTCTGCGCATAGTCGCTTTCGTCGCCTCGCCTTCCGGTCCGGTCGATGCCTTCACCCGCACGCAAGGTCAGGATTTTTCGAAGGGCGTTGACCCGCCGGAACGCTCCCTTATAATAACGCCAGTTCCAAGCACGTTTTCAACGAGAATTCCGTTTTGATGCAGGAGTACGCCCATGTCCGAGAACAAGCCCCTGGACGACGAACCCATCTCGCTGGACGACAGTGAGCCCGTTTCCCTGCCACCCGAGGACGAGCCGATCAGCCTCGAAGACGGTCCGTCCGAAGGAATGGGCGCCCTGAAGGCGTTCGGGGCTGCCGCCGCCAGCATGAAGCGGAAGAGCAACTTCAACCGCGACCCCAACGTCACCAAGACCGGCGCCATCCGCTGCCGGGTCTGGACCTCCAAGATCTCCCTCGCCGCCCTCCAGCTCATGGAAACCCAGATCAACGAGTGGCTGGACAAGGAAGAGATCGAGGTCAAGGAGGTCGGGCACCTGGTCGGAACGCTCCAGGCCAAGCAGCCCGAACTCAACGTCATCGTCTTCGTCTGGTATTGATCACGACCTTATGCCCCTTCGCGGGTTCATCCTGGCCGCCCTGGCTGCCTGTCTCGGCGCCCCGGCGGGTCGGCCGCTTCGCGCGGACCAGCAGTACGGCCACCAGCGGACCATCTGGACAGTCGCCGGGCGCCGGGCGTTTGTGATCCAGCCCGTCTCGCAGCGCTTCGCGGAGGGCAAACGCCCGTGGGCGTGGTACGCCCCGACGTTCATCGGCGGACACCCCAACCGCTCCAACCAGTGGCTCTTGAAGCAACTGATCGAGGCCGGCTGGACCGTCGCGGGCGTCGAGGTCGGCGAGTCGTACGGCAGCCCGGCCGGGCGGAAGACCTTCAGCGAGTTCCATGCCGACGCGGTCAAGCGCCTCGGCCTGGCTCCCAAGGCCTGCCTGGTCGCCCAGAGTCGCGGCGGGCTCATGCACTACAACTGGGCCGTCGAGAACGTCGACAAGGTCGCCTGCATCGTCGGCATCTATCCCGTGTGCGACCTGCGGAGCTACCCCGGCCTGGCGCGGGCGGCGCCGGCGTACGGCCTGTCGGCGGCGGAACTCGAAGACAGGCTCGCCGAGCACAACCCCATCGAGCGGCTGGCCCCGCTGGCCAAGGCCAAGACGCCCATCCTCCACATCCACGGCGACAGCGACAAGGTCGTCCCGCTGGAGGCGAACAGCCGCGTCCTCATCGACCGCTACAAGGCCCTGGGCGGGCCGGGCGAGTTGATCGTCGTCAAGGGCAAGGGCCACGCCGAGATTCCCGAGTTCTTCGAGGCGCCCGCGCTGCTCAAGTTCCTCATCGAGCACGGGCGGCAAGAGAGCGAGAAGAAATAGAATCAACCGCGAAGCGTTGCTCCGCGGAGAACCCGACTACAGGAGTCCATCATGAACAAGACCATCGTGCTCACCGCCGCGCTGTGCCTGGCCGTCGTCCCCGCGTGGGCGGCCGACCACCCCGACTCGTCCAAGTGGGACGACCTGTTCAGCAAAGACTTTTCCGACGCGATCGTGCCCGCCGACAAGGGCAAGCCCATCTGGACGTGGGAGAACGGCGAACTGACCGCAAGCGTGGACCAGGCCATCTGGACCAAGGAGCAGATCGGCGACTGCGTGATCGACCTGGAGTTCAAGTGCGGCCCGGCCGCCAACTCCGGCGTGATCGTCTACACCAGCGACCTGAAGAACTGGATTCCCAACTCGGTCGAGGTGCAGATCCTGGACGACAACGACCCCAAGTGGGCCAAGGTGGACAAGACGTGGCTGTGCGGGGGCATCTTCGGGCACCTGGCCCCGGCCCAGCAGGTGGTCAAGAAGGCGGGCGAGTGGAACCGCATGACCGTCACCTGCAAGGGCCCGGTCATCACCGTGTTGCTCAACGGCGTCGAGACGGCCAGGATGGACATGACCAAGTGGACGTCGGCCAAGAAGAACCCCGACGGCAGCGCGATTCCGCCGTGGCTGAGCAAGCCCAAGGCGGAGATCAAGACCCAGGGCCACATCGGGCTCCAGGGCAAACACGGCGGGGCGCCGATCTTCTTCCGGAACATGAAGATCAAGAAGGGGTGAGGGCCTGAAAAGGACTGAAGGGGCCTGAGGGCCCCAAAGGACGAAAGGGACCAGAGGTCTATGCCTCTGTGTCCCTTTCGTCCTTTTCGTCCTTATATGTCCCTTGGTCGCTTACCGCACCTGCACGAAGTACTCCATGAGGTCGCATCCGCGGGGGATGTGCAGGTCGCTGGCGGCGGCGGTGTCCTCGTTGTACGGGCCGCTCACCACGGAGGCGATGCGGGCGCCGGCCACCGCGAAGGGCGTGGCGTCGTGCGTGTGCGTGCGGACGGTGCAGGGCGTGGGGTGGTCGGGCAGCACCAGGATCCGCCAGTTGCCCTCGCCCTCCTTCTGGAGGCGCTTGAGCACCGGCGAGACGATCTGCTTGTCGATCTGCTCCAGGCACTGGACCTTGCCCGTGATGTTGGCGTTGTGCCCGGCCTCGTCCGGCGCCTCCACGTGCACCAGCACCAGGTCGTACTTGTCCAGGGCCTCGACGGCGGCCTGACCCTTGCCCGCGTAGTTGGTGTCCACGTAGCCGGTGGCGCCTTCGACCTCGATGCAGTCCCACCCGATCAGCTTGGCCAGCCCGCGGACCAGGTCCACCGCGGTGATCGCCGCTCCGTGCAGGTGGAAGCGGTTCACGAAGGGCTCGAGCGTGGGCATCTTGCCCTGCCCCCACAGCCAGATCTGCGTGGCCGGGTTCTCGCCCAGGTCGTTGCGAACGGCGTTGATCTCGTTGCGCCCCAGGACGTCGCGGCTGCGGTCGGTCAGCGTGCGGAGCATGTCAGCCCCCGTTCCGGTGGGGAGGTGCTCGGCTACCTTCTGGCCCAGGATGTCGTGCGGGGCGATGGTCTTGACGTCGCAGTCGCCCTTGAAGGTCATCAGGTGACGGTAGCTCACGCCGGGGTAGAACCGGACGCGCGGCCCGGCGAGCTGGCGGTTGAGATCGTCGATCAGGGCCCGCGCCTCCTTGCTGGAGATGTGCCCGGCCGAGTAGTCCTCCATCACCTCGTCGATGACAGTGACCAGGTTGCAGCGGAAGATCCACTCGTCGCTCGCCACCTGGAGCCCCTGGGCGGCCGCTTCCAGCGGGGCGCGTCCCGTGTAGCACTGGCGCGGATCGTAGCCCAGCACCGACAGGATGGCCACGTCGCTGCCGCAGGGCAGCTCCTTGGGGATGTTCCGCACCGTGCCGATCCGCCCGTGGGTCGCGATCCAGTCGAAGGTGGGGATGTCGGCCGCCTGAAACGGCGTGCGGCCCTTCAGTTCGTCCAGGGGCACGTCGGCGGCCCCGTCGGGAATGATGATGGCGTACTTCATGGTTAGTCGTTGTTCGTTGTCTGGTGTTGGTTGTTCATCCCATGGGTCCTATAGGTCCCATAGGTCCTGTAAGTCCCATTCTACTCATAGTTGCTCCGGATGCTCGTCGACGATCCCGATGCAGACGCTGGAGCCCATGACCGAATCCAGGGCGTCGATGTGCGTCAGGGCCTGGCGGACGTCTCCCTCGCGGGCGCGGTGGGTGGTGATCACCACCGGCACGCCCGCCTGCGGGCAGGCCTCCTCGGGCGGTTCGTGCTGGAGCAGGGAACTGATGGAAATCTCGTGCTGGCCCAGGATGGCCGCCACCCGGGCGAACACGCCCGGGCGGTCCTCCGCCTGAAGGCGGAGGTAGTAGCGGCTGGAGACTTCCTCGACGCTCAACTGGTCGGCCCGCTCGCAGCGGTCCGGCCAGATGCCCAGTTGCTCGAACGCCCGCAGGGCCGTGCCGGAGGCCAGCGAGGCGATGTCGGCGACCACGGCCGAGGCGGTGGGGTAGGCCCCCGCCCCGCGCCCGTAGTACATCGTGTGCCCGGTCGCGTGGCCGTAGACGCTGACGGCGTTGAACGGCCCGCTCACCCACGCCAGCGGATGCTGCTTGGAAATGAACGCCGGACCCACCCGCAGGCTCAGGCCGGTCCGCCGCCGCTGGGCGATGGCCAGCAGCTTCACCGTGTACCCCAGCTCGTTGCCGTACTGGATGTCGCAGAGCTGGAGCTTGTCGACCCCCTGCACGGGGATCGCGTCCAGGTCGATCTGACGCCCGAAGGCCAGGGCCGCCAGGATCGCCAGCTTGTGGGCCGAGTCGTGCCCGCCCACGTCCAGCGTCGGGTCCGCCTCGGCCAGCCCGTCCGCCTGCGCCTGAGCCAGGGCCTCGCCATAGCTCTGCCCTTGCCGCGTCATGGCCGTCAGGATGTAGTTGCACGTGCCGTTGACGATCCCGTACAGGGCGTCGATGCGGTTGGCGATCAGCCCGTCGCTCAGGGCCCGGATGATGGGGATGCCGCCCGCGCAGCTCGCCTCGAACGCGATGCACCGCCCCGCCCGCCGCGCCGCGGCCCACAACTCCG
>Ga0209606_1004630_pt1 | contig 12539 bp, 11 predicted proteins | sample AD_UKC057_MetaG_FD_184412 | JGI IMG/M metagenome (GOLD analysis project Ga0209606, IMG submission 184412) | Active sludge microbial communities of municipal wastewater-treating anaerobic digesters from USA - AD_UKC057_MetaG (SPAdes) (version 2) | ecosystem: Engineered > Bioreactor > Anaerobic >...
AAAATGTTGCCCTAAATCATCTGATTAATAGGTACAAATATAGACAAACTAATTTCTTACTTTGGATTGATAATAATAGAAGTTGTGTCTTAATCCCTTCCCTTCTATCAGGTCTAAATCTCAAAACGAGTGGTTCGTTGTGCGCGTGATGCCAGACGATGTATCGGGCGTGTCTTAATCCCTTCTATCAGGTCTAAATCTCAAAACTGAAAGGTTGCGGCGTGCTTATGAGCGCAGCGATAATGGCCGAGTCTTAATCCCTTCTATCAGGTCTAAATCTCAAATCATGGTAAACCCATAGTTATTGAGCAAACTTTAGGAGGGTCTTAATCCCTTCTATCAGGTCTAAATCTCAAATCGTAAAGAAAAGCTTGACTGCAACATTATCAAAAAACGTCTTAATCCCTTCTATCAGGTCTAAATCTCAAATCGGTGATTATGCGCAAGCTGGACTTGCCGCTTGCATGGATATGTCTTAATCCCTTCTATCAGGTCTAAATCTCAAATCAGACGGTTGGGAAGTCAATAATCAATGTCATAATGTTTAGTCTTAATCCCTTCTATCAGGTCTAAATCTCAAATCGCATCCAGTAAAAGGAATCCTAGGAACCTGCCGTGTCCGTCTTAATCCCTTCTATCAGGTCTAAATCTTAAATCTCAGGCGCTGAATGACGAGAAAGCAATGGAGAGCTGAGTCTTAATCCCTTCTATCAGGTCTAAATCTCAAATCGAGGTAACTAATATGCCATTCACAAGTTATGTAACTTGTCTTAATCCCTTCTATCAGGTCTAAATCTCAAATCCAGTCGCTATTTACGTTTGACCCTGTAAGCGGATTTGTCTTAATCCCTTCTATAAGGTCTAAATCTCAAATCTTGGATTACACGCACTATCAACTCCAAGGGTTCAGTCTTAATCCCTTCTATCAGGTCTAAATCTCAAATCATGGGTTGGTGAATAACGCTTACATCCTGGGTAAGCGTTACGGTCTTAATCCCTTCTATCAGGTCTAAATCTCAAATCAAAAAGGGCGGGCGGCCGAGAAAGAATAAGGGGGCAATGTCTTAATCCCTTCTATCAGGTCTAAATCTCAAATCGAATGGCTAGTTTGGCCGTTGCCATATGAAATTATAGAGTCTTAATCCCTTCTATCAGGTCTAAATCTCAAATCCCTAGTGATAGTACTACCAGATGGAGATATACTAGATTAGTCTTAATCCCTTCTATCAGGTCTAAATCTCAAATCAAACCCGAACTAATTGATAAAAAGACGGCCATAAAGGTCTTAATCCCTTCTATCAGGTCTAAATCTCAAATCCCTTTAGATACCGCCCATATAAGAGCTTGTGATGGTCTTAATCCCTTCTATCAGGTCTAAATCTCAAATCCATCTTGGGGAAGCGTTACGATTATCTTACAGCAGAAGGATGGTCTTAATCCCTTCTATCAGGTCTAAATCTCAAATCATTTACAAAAAGTCAAATACATATGGCATGAGAAAAGTGTCTTAATCCCTTCTATCAGGTCTAAATCTCAAATCCGGTACTGCTGATAGCAGGATGATTGACTTGCATCGACAAGTCTTAATCCCTTCTATCAGGTCTAAATCTCAAATCTGTACATCAATACGACAATGCTATGGTTATTGGACATGTCTTAATCCCTTCTATCAGGTCTAAATCTCAAATCGCTCTCTATGAGGAGGTTTAAAATGGTGGCGGAAGTAAGAGTCTTAATCCCTTCTATCAGGTCTAAATCTCAAATCCCGGAAGTGCCTTGTCTTGGGAGCGGTTCCGCTCCTAGTCTTAATCCCTTCTATCAGGTCTAAATCTCAAATCTGCTGTCTGACGGAGACACACTTGATTATGGTAGTGCAGGGTCTTAATCCCTTCTATCAGGTCTAAATCTCAAATCGAGTATCGCTCACTGGAGTTTGAGAAAGCTTGGAAGGGTCTTAATCCCTTCTATCAGGTCTAAATCTCAAATCTCAGCGGCCGTGATAGGTACAAAAAAGCACTAGAATGGGTCTTAATCCCTTCTATCAGGTCTAAATCTCAAATCCTTTATCCTTGTGCCAAATCTTACAGAATCTGAATACAGTCTTAATCCCTTCTATCAGGTCTAAATCTCAAATCTGGTGATAGGGGCCGAGTTATTGACTATTATGACTTGTCTTAATCCCTTCTATCAGGTCTAAATCTCAAATCAATAAAGATAAGAGATATTATAAATGAAGCACAGACAAGTCTTAATCCCTTCTATCAGGTCTAAATCTCAAATCCTGGCGTCATGGCTATGGTAGACGAGCTGCTTGACAAGTCTTAATCCCTTCTATCAGGTCTAAATCTCAAATCTGGCACTTTTGGCAGTGATTATAGCGGAGATATAGCCAGTCTTAATCCCTTCTATCAGGTCTAAATCTCAAATCCAGTAGTCAAAAAATTATTAAATAATCGCAAAGGGGTATACGTCTTAATCCCTTCTATCAGGTCTAAATCTCAAATCCGTATTTGTGGATAGTTTGCCATATGCTTTGTATGAGTCTTAATCCCTTCTATCAGGTCTAAATCTCAAATCCCCGACAATGCACAAGTATTCACTAGCAAAAAAGGTCTTAATCCCTTCTATCAGGTCTAAATCTCAAATCGATCCGCTCATAAGAAAACAATTTTCTGAAAACAAAAAAGGGTCTTAATCCCTTCTATCAGGTCTAAATCTCAAATCCGGATGCGTTAGGTACGGCAATGCAGCGTATCGGTGTGTCTTAATCCCTTCTATCAGGTCTAAATCTCAAATCTCATTGTCAGTCAAAAATTATTCTGATGATGAGTGTGTCTTAATCCCTTCTATCAGGTCTAAATCTCAAATCCTTTTAATCGGAGTTATAGACGAGAATAGGAGGAGGGTCTTAATCCCTTCTATCAGGTCTAAATCTCAAATCGAAAGCGCCTGAAATGCTTGACGAAATACGCGCAGGCGAGTCTTAATCCCTTCTATCAGGTCTAAATCTCAAATCTGATGCGAAAACAGAGGTTCGAGATTTTGTAGGAGCGTCTTAATCCCTTCTATCAGGTCTAAATCTCAAATCAGGGGAAAGATGGAGCAACCATCATATTATGCGATCGTCTTAATCCCTTCTATCAGGTCTAAATCTCAAATCAAGTCATCAGCATTATAATTCCTTACTGCTTCATGTCTTAATCCCTTCTATCAGGTCTAAATCTCAAATCATGCCGAAGAGTCCAGAGGATTTTATACTTGTTCCAGATATGTCTTAATCCCTTCTATCAGGTCTAAATCTCAAATCATGTTGACAAGACTGGACAAGAGATTGACGGTATTGAGTCTTAATCCCTTCTATCAGGTCTAAATCTCAAATCATACAAGGAGGAACCCAAATGAAACGTACCCTAGACTTCGTCTTAATCCCTTCTATCAGGTCTAAATCTCAAATCCGCAGCGTTGCCATATCATTATAATAATGCAAATTAGAAATAGCGCTGCGCAGGCCTATGATATAGATGGACTGTGAGGCAGGTAGGAGGCTACGCAGCATGTCATGGATCATAAATAGTTGATTATAGATCAGTACATTAGTGATTTGCGCCAACCTATGCAAAATTCCGCTTGTTTGGAAAGATTGTAGGGTTTGCGCATCAATTAGGCTTCGCTGAGCATACTTAGATTCATAGGAAAAGATTTTCTTGATCGATATCATCATCTGCATCGAAGAGCCTCTTACCTAATCTCATTATGCCCGAATAATCGAATTGACACAAGGGAATAAATGCAATTGAATCAGGGTCTTCTATGATTAGCCTCATGCGCTTGCGCAAATTTTCTACAGTCTCACGAGTACAAGAAAGCTCAAAGACGGACCGCTGTACGCGCTTGCCATACGCATTCGCAATCTTGGCAACCTTCCTCAATCGCTTTGGATCGCTAATATCATAGATAAATAACCAATGGCTCATAAAATAATGACCTTCTCTGGATCAATGAGATCGTTTGGGCCCTCAAGAATAGCCAGTCTTCTACAATCATCGCAGAGTGGGTAGACAACAATCGAATCGTATTTTCGATTCATAAGCTCGCGCAATCCTTTGAGTAATTCTTCTAATGTTTCTTTTCCGGTTTCGATTTGGAATGCAGATTTTTGAAGGCGAATACCAAATTTTTCGCAATAATTTGCAATTTTGCTGAGGCGCTTTGGACTTGCAATATCATAGGTAACAAGCCAAATCATTACCTTGCTTCCTTATCGTATAATGAACGGCTTATACTCTGCTTCTTCGTTTTGGAGCACACGGCGAAATTGATGCACTTGGTGTGCAATAACTTTTTGATACGAGAGCCGTTCATTCTCCGGAGGATAGAAAATCTCGCTTTCCATTTTTTCTTCAAACTTCTCTGCAACTTTCTTAGCTCCTTGCTTACTAAGAAGCACCCCTTTTATTGCTTCGTTCGTTTCAATCTCTTGCGTTTCGCTCTGATCCGCTTCGCTTTGGTGCAACGGCGCATCATCGCTTTTTACCGAAAAATCCACCTCTTCGAAATCATTACCAGTGAGCACTCCCAGATTAAAAAGCGCGCAGCATAAAGTGTCGCATACAGAAGCCCTGTATTCTTCCATTAGGTCAAAGGTAAGGCTGCGCTTGCCATATTCCAAGGTGTGCAGATAGCCAGCATATGGATCGAGGCCTTCCATTTCGACAAAACTATCGACGCGATACATAAGAAGCGTATAGAGAAAACTCATGACCGCATTGACATTATCGCGCGGTGGATTCATCGATCTTCCTTTGAACACAGCCCATTCGGGATTGATATTGAGCCGAAAAACCGAAAAGTACAGCTTGGAACTCATTCCTTCGTGACCACGAATTGAGTCGATGCTTTGCGCTGTCGCAATGGCTGCTAGATTTCGCTTGGCTTGTTCAATAGTGCCTTCTACATTGACACGATTACTCTTGCGATTGATGCGCTGCATGAACGCGATTTGATTGCTGATTTTACCCGTGGCAATGCTGCGCGCCATTTTGAGCGAAAAGGATGGATCATCGAGCGAATTATATTGATGCCTACGCAAAAAGACATTTTTATTTTCTTCAAACTCGAGCTTGCCATTGAATTTACCGTTGGCGCTTAGGAATACCGTATCGATCTGCTTATGCATAATAAGGCGCAGCGCACTCCCTGTTATTTCGATGTTGCCGGCAACGATGATACGATCTGTCATTTGTAGGAAAATTTTGCGCGTCTCACCACCGCTTGCAACGAATACGAGCGCATCATTTTGCTTGGTGAGCTTGCCATAATCTGAAAAAATATAGACGCTTGCCATAGCGCTTAGACCTCTGCCTGGTCAATAAGCCGACAACGCACCCATCCCATGGGCAGAAGCTTGTTTCTGTACTTGAAAACGGTTCGCGTCTTGCGATTGAACGCTTTCCCTCCCGGTCTGCGCTCTGTAGAGAAGGTGAGATATTCAATTTGACTATGACGGCCAAGGCGTATCATGAATTCTTTGGTAGGCTCTAGATGGTCAAATGCCTCGTTGACAACTTTATAGCCTTCAAAGAGCTCATCTGGGCCATCGCAATAAAAACGCTCATATTCTTCATCAAATGAGCTTTTATAAAAGGTATTGCAACGATCTGCTATCTCTTGGAATGAGCGAGGGGCAAGCATAAAATTCCGCCGTTCGTGAAGCTTGGTATCGAGTGCGAGTGTGGTGGTAGCAGTAAAAGATTCAGCGTTTTCTTTCTCCGAAGCATTACTTATTGCAAGGCATTTTAGTACTTCTTCGTTAATAGCGATGCTCTCAGGTTGTTGCTTTTCTCTATTATAGAGCACAAGCTGTCCAATCAAACGCATACCTTTAGCGGGAAAAAATGCGTCGGTGACTTTGAGCACGCGTAAGGGATCATCCTGCGCTTTATATTTTTGCCTTCCATGATCTTCCATATGCTCAAGCGCCGCAAGCATATCTTGCTCTCGTACCAATGGATTTTCATTTGCGTAGTCCTGCGCATATGGATCGAGCAACGCTGTCCGTATTGCGCCCTTTAACGAAGAACCAGGGATATAAGGCTTCTTTGCATAGAGACTGCATATAGTCGGCTGAATAATAAAGCTGTTCTGTGGCTTTTCCTCGAGAGCACACCAAAGGTTACGGATTTCGTCGGTGATATCGGCAAGGTAATAGATACATTCCTTTTGATGGGCAGGGATAATTTCGGAGGCAAATTGATTATAGCGCTGGCGCAGATGAGGGAAATCATCTCTATCGATATACTGCTGTAATTCCTTAAGTTGCTCAGGAGTAAAATAGCGCACCACCTGCTCATCGCTGAAGCGGACGTAGCGAAATTTTTCTTCTTTATTTGAGTGGTATATATCCATGATAGTGTAGGAAAAAGGCATCAGCTCTTCCCCTGTACCAATATGAAGAGGAGTAATGGGCGTGATACTTACCTCATATTTAAGCATGTATAGCCTCCTTCCTTTCACTCGATACTTGTTGCTCCTCGCTAAAAGCGATACAAAGTGTCATTCCACAGGAGCAAATTCTTTCATCAGGATGAACATTGGGTACAAGTTCACCGACATATTCGGCCTTTGGCCTATCAAAGGTAGTACTCTCATCGTAGAACACTAGGGGCTTCTTAAAAGGATTCATGGTCGCAGCAAATATAGGTCCGAGCTTGCCATTGCGAACCACAATCTTTGCAGCAAGGCTCTGCAATTTTTCATCTTTTGCCGGAATAAAGGTACCGAGCGCCATTGCGCGCTTTCCTTGCGATGGTAGCTCACTTTCATGTATGTCTACGAGAGCCACCTTGCCATATCCAATCGATGCCTTGCCGCCGTAGCCATAATACAAAGCTTGCTCAATGCGCTTTCCTAGTTCATCCTTCGGCCATGATGTAAGGCAATAGACATCGAAGGTATCGATGCGCATTTTTTTTGCTTTTTCATTCGACGCTTCATACCAATAGAGTCCTGCTTCGCTCCATAGCTTTTCTCCCTCTACAGTTGAGGAATAACGATCGATAGCATTGCGCATACGCGCTTCTGTAGCCATAAGGGCGGATTTGAAGTCGCTGCTGTCCATAAAAGCGTTGATTGTATGCCAACCTAATGGCTCCTTAAAAAGTTCCCTTGGCAAATATGTAGCGGCCATAAGGTCCTTAATGTTGTCGTAATCGAGTGGTGGAGATTGGAATTGCGGTTTTGGCAAGTACCCAGATGGAAACCCATTGGATAAGACGAGCGGTGGGCTTGTATTATATTCATGGAGAAAAGCTTCGAGGAATTCATCGCCTTCCTCGAGCGCGATGCCCCATGCAACATGGCCCCAGAGTGTGTCGCTTACGATTGGGATCTTGAGAAGCCCTTGCACTTTGAAAATAGCTTGATAGCAATTCATAATTGACCTCCTAATTGTAGCACTGGGGCTTCAGCTGAGAGAAATTGGCGCTCCATTTTCGTCTTTAAGGTCGATAAAGCATATCTTGCCATTACCGCGGCTACCGCCTCCACCAAGATAGTCGTTTTCCAAGAGTTTGAGCGATTCAAGCACTACAGATTCGAATAATTCTTCATCCTTATCACCATTGTCTCCGGTATCGATTACCCTATACACCAGTTCAAGATCGAAGGTAACACCAGGAGCGACTCGCTCGAGAGAGCGTGGTACCGCTGAAGCAAAAATTCTATTGATAGAATTTTCATCTTTTTCTTCGATGATGAGATCAGCTTTATTAGCAAAATCTAAGGAAAGCGGTGCATCGCGCACTATGAGACGGGTAGGACCGCGCTTGTTAGCATCTCGGTTTCTATCATTGGAAATTGCTGCTCCAAATACTCTGCATATCGGGCAGTCTTCTCTGCCACAATTACAAAGATTTCCATTGCCATCAATCTTGTTTAGCTTCCACTCCATAAGTGAGCGCATTTTGCCTTTAAGCGAAGAGCCTGGTATGTAGGGAAGGCCTGTCATTGGATCTTTGATGATAGGGTTATCCATACCACCTATTTCAATAGATTCATTTGGAGCACCAATATGGAGACCTGTTTCTACTTTAATTTTGCCGGTAATCTTTCTTATTCTTTGGGTTTTCATATTATTGCCTCCCTTCAGGCTTAGAAACCTCGAAATAATATCCAAACATGGCTTCAAAGAATGTTGCAAGCGCAATATAGGACGAAGCTGAGTTGCACATATCAATAAGTCTAAAGATTAGACTTTTCAAATTTGCGTAATAAGGCGCATTATTTCTGTCTTTCTCCATCATTCTTTTGCAAAGATAACTCAATTTAGCTTTTTCCATCAGAATATATGGATATATCTCACTATACTGTGCGCCTTTTTCAATTGAAATCTTATATTTTTTCAATTCATCGAATATTCTCCTCATTTGAGACCTGGATACATTCTTAACGCTTGCAGCTATCTTTTCTAGATAATCCTGTCTAAAAATGTCGATATTAAGTTGCTCATTTTTCAGTAGCGGAAGTAATTCGGGCAAAGGAGGGGGCGTCTCTTGTTGCCTATAATGTTGGTTATGACCAGCACCTCCATGTGCACCCGCATTAGCTTGATAATAAATTGCCATGATTTTCCTCCTTTCGTATGCTATACAGCGCGTAACACACGCTGATTTTGGATTTCCACATCATTTGATAATTATTGCTTGTGAGATTGACCAAGAGTTGATCCCAAAACTGATTGGGTACATTGCAGCTTCGCATTTCATGGTAGCGGGCAATAGTGTATTTGAGTTGCGATAGCCAGAGCGTATTGCGGGGCTGAATATCTCCTTCTACCAACATGCCCCATGCTCTATTGCTTAAATCGAGTAGCTTTCTAAAGAGGCTTACAGGAAGTTTGCCCTGGCCAAGATATTCAGCATACTGCTTACCGATTGTTAGGAGGCGATTGAATTCTTGCCAGGAGACAGGTACAGAAAAAACCGATATCGAATTCTTTTGCGATTCTGCTTTTGCTTTCTTGAGTTGACGTTCTGCTTCCTCCGCAAGTAGAGGGATTGGCATTGTACTATCGGCAAGCGCTATTCCAGCTGAGAGAGTTACTGAAGGGTTATCGAAAACAAATTTAGTAAACTGATCATGAATATCTTTTGCAAAATCAAAAATGACATTCCATCGCCCGAGGACGCAGATGTCATCGCCACCAGAATAGACAGTGTAGATAGTATCTGCATAATGCTCTTTAATCCAATTATTGAGGTTGACCGAAAAGAAATAGTGCAGTTGTCTACTCAACGAAGCATATTTAGAAAGGCTGACATTGTTACCAAGACCTTTTGCGAAAATGTGACCAAGGTTATCGACATCGGCTTTGAACATGGCAAGCTTATTAGCGCCTGTTTTATTATCTGCAATTTCCTCAAAGGTACATACTCGCAATTCGCCATCTCGATCCTGCATAGTAGGCACGTGGTAAGGGGCTGGATGAAACGCCTTAAATTCCTTTGCCTGGCCATATCCATTAATACAATACGCAATCCCTCCACCCTCAAGTTGGCCAACTACAGGGAAAAATCCAAATGATGCGCTTTGTTGTGGAACATTTTGTTTAGTTGGATCAAATGGAGTAAGTACCATAGCGTGCACTTTTGGCAACCGAGTGCCAAGCGAAATGAGCGCATCACAATGCTGACAGATGGGCTCTGCGTCAGGTTGTGCTATTTCAGCAGGCCGATAATCACACAGTGGACAAAGTGCACCGCCTTCATTGAGCACTTTTCGAGCTTTTTCATAATAATAATCGACATAGTGGCCATTTGATTCCAAGACTGACTGGAAACGCTTTTGCTTTCCCTGATAATTTGCCGCATGAATTTGTTGCAAAAGCGCAGAGGTTCTGTCCTGCTGCAGATCGTTTAGCGCTACTTCGGGCCCAAAGGTAAGGTTAAGTGAAAGAGTACCTATGTATTCGCGCAAAAGGAAGCTGTTTATCGCTTGCTCATAGGCTCTCACAGCCTGCCGTACTTGCTCAGTATTCGGAAGTAGCACCATAAAGTTGCCGCCACCATTTGTTATCTCGCATTGCGGAACAACACCACAGCGCTTAATTAGGTTTTGGACCGCGCTTTTACAAAGCGCCTCAATTTGAAAACTCCTAGCGCGCAACAGTTTGGAAGCCTTATCGTTCTTTTTGAGATTATAAATATGCTTTTGGATACCCTGCACATCGCCGTAGACAAAGAGCCATTTTTTGTCGTTGGTATTCTCTATGAAATTCTCGGCGAGGTCCTTTTTGGTAGCGTGATAGACATAGGCACAGGCAGCGAAAGCTGTGGCCATGCGATCATGGTCATAAAGAGATACATCGGGCTCGCTCTTATACGTCGCAGAAGGAATAAGGCTTGTCCATCGTTCTAGAAGACTATCAAGGGTAATAAGATATGCATACGGATCGGCTATTTCTGGAAGACGCTGCAAGTCCTCAATAAATCTGTCCCAAAGCGCACGGTACTGCTGCAAGGAAAGCTTGTTGGCTTCCTGAATTGGTTCATCGAGGGATGTAAGCCCAAGGGTACGGCTAGGGATTGGAGTCCAGTCTTCAATCTTCACGAGCGAGAGTGTTGCCACAAGCGGCATTTCGGAAGAGCTCGGATCGCCTCGCTGCTGTTCTCTTTTTATGCGATCGAGGCCACTTGCTGCCCAGTCTCCAAGCTTTATGAAATGTTCATACGCAGTGCTTACATTGTGGTGTCGCGCAGCGAGCTGGGCAAGTTCTTGATACTTTGCTACACCTTTAGGAAGGTGGTCTTGTAAATAATTTTCCATAAATCCATACGTATAAATTGCATGTTGATGGGAATACCGGCTACTTAGCTCATCAACAGGCAGGATCTGACCTTCCATATCCTTTTTATAAAGCTCTTGGCAGCCAGCTCGCTGTGCAAACTTGCCGATATCATGCAAGAGTGCTGCAATTGCAATCGAAAAGACATTCATTGCTTCGGGCTCATCTGGCATTGTCTTCCTCCTTATTCTTGCTTTTTCTTCTGTAACGATGCTTATTTTATTGAGACCACTCTACGCGCATGGCGCCAAGGCCAAAGGCGGTGTTTTTGCCAATATGGAAAATGCTTCCTGCTTCAAGAAGGGACTTTTCTATGCTGCGAAGCGGGCCTTCGAGTTCAATCCAGCCAAGGGCGCCACCAAGCTCCATTGCTGCTTTTTGGCGCTGTGAATAGCGAGAAAAATCCTTCCACACGAGCTGGCGCTGTGCAATAGTGAGCTCTTTTGGTGGGCGATATTCGGGATTGGTTTTCTTTGAATGGGACTGGCTATTCGGCATGTCCTGCACCACTTCTTCTGTCGATGGCTCATCAGGCTCACTAGCATAAAGCGCTGCGAGTATCTCGATACGCCGATACATACCATACAAAAGCGCATAGGCATCGAAATCGAGCGTATAGCAACCACGATCCTTGATACGCGCAGGCGTAAGAAATTCGATCTTTGCGCGTTGCGCAATGGGCTCTGCCGATGGCGGCATCGACGTGTCGAGGCAAAATTTCTGGACAGTGAGTGGGCTCAGCACTGGTGTTGAAAGCTTTTTTCCATTTGCTGCATCGGTAAGCTGCGCAAGTGAAAAATGAATCTTATCAGAAAAAATACCCTCTTCACCAGCTTTTTGAAAGGCGAGAACCATAAAGGGGAAAAATTGCAGTGCCACTCCAATGAGCGTAAGGCTGCATGCATATTGCCGGCCATTCTCCATTACCGCCTCATGAGTTAGAACAAATGGATGCGCTCCACGATTGCGGCCAGGAAGTACCTCAGTATTCTTGGGAATAGGACTTTCAAAGAGCACCGCATACGCGCACGAAGGCGCAATTGCGCAATTTTCGCAGGCAAGCTGGCGCTGTACACAACAGATATGCTTAAGCTGCGAGCCTAAAATTGAACGCAACATGAATGTAGGCAGCGTGTTCCAATGGATTGGCTCATCAAAGGCAAATACAATACATGCTTTGCCAAAGGGAATTAATAGGTTTGTTTTCATGAAATGCCCTAAATAATTAGCGACTAAATATTGAGAAGCGAGATAATATAATAGAGCGAACTGATTTCGCAGATTTGTTCCTCTGTACTTTATGAGAAAATTTTTATAGAAGACCATTCGCCGAAACAGAATTGGCCTTCTGTTATTAATCTTAGTAATAAGTATAGGTCGATAATGTTCAGTTGTAAAGTTAAACTTCAGACATAGTCCGCAGCATACCTGTCCAAGAAAACGTCCGCGCACTCAACCGGAAAATTATCACCGACTGTGAGAGTAGGTTTTACGGTTACTGATTGGCGATTAAGAGTCTCATATTAAGAGTCTCAGTAGGCCGCTTGCCCGATTGCAGAAAATCACGGCATGCTTGCTTTCGTTGGTTTTCCGCTGGCTTTATCGGCATACATCGCTCTATCGGCAGCGATCATACAGTCGTCAACAAATAATTCATCCGATGGGATAACGGAATGTACCCCTATGCTGACTGTAACAT
>Ga0209606_1004634_pt1 | contig 12535 bp, 8 predicted proteins | sample AD_UKC057_MetaG_FD_184412 | JGI IMG/M metagenome (GOLD analysis project Ga0209606, IMG submission 184412) | Active sludge microbial communities of municipal wastewater-treating anaerobic digesters from USA - AD_UKC057_MetaG (SPAdes) (version 2) | ecosystem: Engineered > Bioreactor > Anaerobic >...
GGTGGGAACGGATTCGGTCAAAAAGCTCTTTCCGCAGAGTATCCCCGGCGAAGACCTTGGCAGTGAGGGATACGTGCTCCGCGCCGCATCCAAAGACGGCGCCGACTATGTCCTTGCCACTGGCTCCACCCCACGGGGGACGAAGATCGCTTTGGGGCTGCTCATGAAGAAGATTCAATCCGAGAGGACATCGGCGTTTGTACCGGCTGGGCTCGACGTATCTGGCAAGCCGGCCTTTGCCAAGCGCGGCATGCACTTCAATGGCTGGGCCATCAATTACCCGTACACGTTTCGGTCTTGGACGGAAGAGGACTGGCAACGCTACCTGGACATGCTGTCGTACCAGGGCGTGAATCTGTTCTACCTCTGGCCATTCATCGAGATCATGCCCGTTCCGCTCTCCCCCGAAGACGAGGCTTACTTGGAGGAGTCTCGGCGGGTCGTTGATTACGCGCAGACGAAGCACGGCATGGAAGTATGGCTCATGCAGTGCACCAACCGCGTCGCCAAAGACCGTTGCGGTGTGGCCGACCCCAGACAGCGCCCCTACTGGAGACCTTCGCAGGAGGACCTCAACCCCGGCGATCCCGAACACTTCAAGGCCATCATGGCGTCGCGCGAGGCCATGTATCGCATCATCAACAACGCCGACGGGGTTTGCAATATCGACTCCGATCCCGGTTTCCTCGCCGAAGGTACTTTTGACGACTACAACAAGGTCCTGCTGGGATGCCGGGCGTTGCTCGATCGTCACAATCTCAACGGAGAACAGACCAAGCTCATTAACTGGATGCTCTGGGGTTGGGGACGCAGGGAGAAGATCCAGTTCGAAGGCTTGGTGGACCATCAACGACTCGCCCTGCGGGCCTTGATACAAGGAGGTCCAAAACCGTTGTGGCTGATCTCCGGGCAGTTCCCCGAGTATCTGCCCATGTGTCGCGACGAAGGGCTGATATCCAGAACCGTGTATCTCCCCTACGGCATCATCGAACGCGAGCCCGGCTATCCGGTCACCAATGTGGAGATCGACGCGGTCCGTGGAATCTTCAACGGCCCGGATGCGAAGTCTCCCGACGTGGCCGGAATCATGGGGAACGTGCAGACACCCCTGCTCCAGTTTCCAAACCTGTTCTACTTCACATCATCAATGTGTGATTCTAACTACGCCAATGTTTCTGAAAAAGACGTCCTGTTGGAGGTTTCCGGCCACCTGTTTCCCGACCATAGACAACTCCTGGCCGACAGCTATCTGGCTCTAAAAGAAGACGACCCCGTCAAGATTGAAGAGCTTGTCGCCCAACTTGACAAGATCGTGCAGAACGACACATTCGGCCGGCCGGGCGTCTTTGGACGCAAGCTGTTTCCTAATCACCGCATCGTGGCCGAGAGCGTGCTTCTGCAACTGCGGATGCGTGCAGCGCACAGGAGACTTCTGGCAGGTGTGACGTCGACCACACCGAAGGCGGAGTGCGAGAAGCTGTTGTGCGACTACCTCGAGGCCTATCTTGCTTGGGACACGACCCATGGCTGGCACAATATCTTCGGCTGGCAAGCATGGCAGTTGGCCGCTTTCCCTTACGGCGCAATCGCCGGCGAACTGCGCAAGAACCTCAGTACCGACTCCGAGGTGAATGATTTCTTCGCTGAAGTCGCCGCGTCATTGTCCGCCACCTATGACGCCGACATCGTCCGGCAAGGCTGTATCGAGCCGTTCAAGTCGGCTGTGTTTGCGGCAAAGCCAGAAGAGACTGAGGTGAAGTAGCGCATCTTTCCGGGATGGTCGATTGGACCAATCGCGAAATGGACGGACGGCCGAGTCGACACAGGATCACAGTTATGGAATTCAGCATTGGCTATCAATTCAAGGGGGCGCGACTCGAGGTTGGACGATCCTGGATACCTATGACGCCCGCAGCGCCTTGAACCCCGGCATGGAGATCTGGCTCACTGCCAAGACAGAGCCAGAATGGCTGCAGATCAAAGCGAATGTCGCTCAGGCAAAACGCTGTAAAAGACACCCCTTCGGCGATTACTATCCCTTGACCAACCAACAGCGCGATCAAACGGCTTGGAGCGCATACCACAATGGGAGAGTGTCATGAAGAAAGAGCCAATCGGCTTGATTTGCGCGGCCTGTGCCGGCGCTAGAACTTTATTCCTACTGAGTTGTTACGTGGCTGTGGCAGCATCTACTGTTGCGGCCATCGCCGAAGAGAGTGCGAACGAAATCTTGACATTCACAGCTAACTCGCAATGGAAGGTGGTGGACACATCCGACGTGCTCGTAAAGGCGGGCAGCGCCTTGGACTTGAGCGCGGTGACCGCCGTGCCGTTGGTGGACGGACCGTCTGCAGGGAGTAAACGGTTGCCGCGGCTCGTCATCGGGTCCTCTGGGAAACTGGTCGCCAGAGGCAGGCCCGAAAATCCGGTCAGATTGAAAGGTTTTATATTCCATGTGGTGAATGATGAGGCCATGAGTGTTGATGGTTTTGGCTGGTTTGGCGTGGGCGCAACGTGGAAAGAGGATGTGGACCGCTATGTCCGATTGTGCAGGATTCAGGGGTACAATCTCTTTCGAATATTCGATATAGACCTAATGTCGCCGCACGAGAGCTTAAACATCGATCCGGAACTGCTCGACAAGGTTGATTACCTGATCAGCCAAATGGGCCAACAAGGGATCTACCTGCATCTGACCTTGCTTGGTTACGGGCTTTTTCAGCCGGTATCTCCTCCCCTGAAGTACAATCCTGAAGTCCAAGGCCGAGAATGCGACTTCAAGGCGCGGATGTATTTGGGGGATTCCGAAATGCGCAGGACCTGGCTCTATGCGGCTGAGACTCTGATGAACCACGTCAATCCCTACACGGGATTGGCGTGGAAGGACGATCCGGTCATTGCCTGCATCGAACCCTATAATGAACAGGAATCGGGACTGCTGGCCCGTTTCATTACGTCCGAGGCAATCATAGGAACGATGAACCAGCGATTCCGCCAATGGCTGGGGGCTAAGTATCAAATGCCGGAAACCCTGGCCAAGGCATGGGGAGACGACGCCATTACCTCTTTCGACCAAGTGGCGGTGCCGGCGCGGAACCTTTCGTTCGTGTTGCCGTATTACGCATGGACCGGAATAGGATCGAGTCCAAGCGATCAAGACTTTGTACTCTTCTGCAATGAACTGGCCGGCGAAAACATCGCTTGGTACGCGGCCAATCTCAAGCGCATCGGCTACGATGGATTGGTAGGCCATTATAGCCTGCCAAATTGGTGGGGAGACCATGCAGCACGATACGAATACTCAACGATGGCGATCAGAAATCAGTTCTTTGCGTTTCCACCCGGGGATTGGCGTGGAGGTTCTGGAGTAGTCTGCCCGCAAAACAGCTCGCTGGGCGACGCCGCGGCTTATTTGCGTATCATGTTCGGTGCGAAATTTGCGGACCGGCCATTCTGTGCGACCGAATACAACCATTGCTTCTGGAACCAGTATCAACGTGAGTTCGGACTCGTCCTTGGCGCCTATTCCGCGTTTCAAGGATTCGATGCGATGGTTTATGCTTCCGCTCCCGTCGTGTTCGAGGCAAAACGCCTCGGTTCCTTCCAGCCCGAGGGCTCTCCGGTAACCCGGGCCTGTGAATTCCTTTTCACGTGCCTGTTTGTGCGCGGTGATGTGAAGACGTCAGCCCATCGGGTTGAGCTTCAAGTGCCGCAGTCCGTCCTGGGTGAGTTCAAGCAAGCCTCGACAGAGCAGACCAAACTCGGGTTGATGAGTGGTTTCACCATCTCGTTCCCCGGTGCGCAACGTCCGGAGGGAGTCGCGCTGCCTGCAGAGCCAGACATAATTGTCACTCCTGCAGGCGGCGTGAAAATCCGCCAGGGCGCCAAATGGACTGTCGAGGTCGCCGATGCCGAGAAGGCCAGCCTTTCGCTCGATGCCCTGGTCGGCCGAATGAAGCGCAGCGGACTTCTCCCGGAGGCGAACATCAGCGAGCCCTCAAAGGGAGTATTTCAGAGCGATACTGGTGAGATCACGATGCGGGCCGAGGAGAATCTCCTCAAGATGGCCACGCGTTTCAGCGAGGCCGTGACCTTGGAGGGCGGCCGCGGCGAGTCGGTCGGGCGGCTGGAGGTGATCGGCAGCGATACTCCGGCCATGGTTGGCGTTTGCGCCGTGGACGGGAAGGATCTCGCGGAAAGCCGGCGGATGGTCCTGCTCTATACGACCGAGACCGCCAACACCGGCATGGTGGTGACGCCCGATCGTACGAAGATGTTCAACTACGGCACGTTGCCGGTGTTGATGAAGGTTGGGCGTCTGGACGCGACGTTACAGAACGCCCACGGAGAGAACATGGCCCTCTATGCGCTTGGCCTCAATGGGGCGCGTCGGGAACGTTTGCCGCTTGCCCGGGGGGATGGTCGGCTCAAGATCCATCTCGACACCGCGAGTCTGAAGCACGGCCCAACCGCGTTCTTCGAGCTCACCGTCGACTGAGCCTGGCGCTTGTCCTTCCTGAATATCCGTTGTGGTTGGGGAAAACCTGTCCTTATTGATGGACAAGCACTTACAACGGTTGCTTCGTCTTCTGTTTTCGCCGATTCGCGACGTATTTGTTACTCTTTCCACTTCATGAAATCTCGTCGTTGGATGCGTGATCGGAGTGGAAATGATTGAATTCATTAGACTGTGTACAAGCTTCTTGGCGGGGGTGTTGAAGTCTCGCGCGGGGCTGCAAGCCGAGAACCTCGCGTTGCGGCATCGGTTGTGCGTGTACCAGCGGAGTGTCAAGAGGACGAAGGTGAAGCCGGCTGATTGTATTCTTTGGAGTCTTCTGGCAAAGGCTTGGATGAGATGGAAGGACGCACTGATCTTTGCGAAGCCTGACACGGTCATTCGTTGGCAGCGCAAGCGCTTCAACGCGCATTGGAGGAAGTTGTCTCAGTCCGGCGAGCCCCGCCGACCGCCCATCCCAGGCGACGCCAAACAACCGATCCGAACCGTGTCGTCAATGAATCCGACGTGGGGGCAGAAAAAACTCCCGGTCACCTCCTGACTATCGCCGCCGCCCAATCCTCCGGCAGCCGCAGCTCCGTGTACGTTTTGCCGTCCTTCTCAACGAGCGGCGCCGGGTAACTGGCCACTTCGCACCCAGTGTCGTTGAACACATGTGTCTCATGCGCCGAACGGTCGCCCCACCCAAACAGCCCGCTCACCTTCGTCAAGATCCGTTCGCGCCCCACAACGTACCCCCCGTGCAACTCCACCGGCGTGAACGGGTACATGTAATGCGTGAACGCCACGTGCGTCGGGATCACCGTCACATCGTTGTACCAGTGATAAACGCATCCGTAATCCAGCGCTGCCAGCATCGTTCCGTACGCGTCCTTTTCCGACCGTTCCGTCAGATGGTCACCGAGCGCGATGGGGGAGTAGAGGTGCGCTTGCGTGCAGTTCGTGATGCTCCCCGTCTCGACAAAGCACGGAAACTTCAGCGCGGCCAGTTCCCGCGTGAACGGCACGCCGTTGCCAACGATTGGCCCGCGCGCCAAGATCTTCTTCGCCAGCGCCAGCCGCCACGGAGCCGACAACAGGGTCACAGACGACTTCAGCCGCACAAGCTTCATCGTCGTCGAATCAATGTCGCCCGAGACCCCGTCCCACGGCTCGCCATAATGATAATTCCAGCGGCTGTACTCGTGCTCATCCCAGTACACCCCGTCTGCCTTGATCTGGTCCAGGATCTGGTCGACATTCTTCGCAATCTCGGGACCATACGAGTTCGTTTCCGTCGGGAAAAAGATCCGGTCCCACGGCTCCCCGTAATCCGCTTGCTTGCCGTCCGCTAGCAGCACTCGCGCGTCCGCAAACCGCTCCGGCGAATCATCGAGTATGTCGATGAAATTGTGGAAATAGATCATCGTTTTGGTGCCCGGCACAAGACGCTTCCACCGCTCGAGCATTTGCGCGATCTGGTCAACCGGCAACTGCTGGCAATAGACCCCGTGCGTGTAGTATCCCTTGTACCTGGGATACTCCACCGACGCGCACACATAATACGCGTCCTTGAACCGGATGAAATTGCTGAACTGCTCATCCGTCCATTTGTCCGTGATCGGCTCCGTCCGCAAGAACGCGAACCCGCCTGGTATCGTGAAATTCGCATCCGCCAACCGGCGCGCCGCGTTCAAAAACTCCCAATAGTCCCCGTGCCGCGTCGGGACGATCGCCCATTCCGCCGTGTACGATGCCCCCGGACGCAGCACAAGGTTGTTGTCGCCAATGCCCGCGATTCCCGGCGCGCAATACTTGCGAACATGAACCCGGAACACATCGTCCAGTGAAATCAGCCCAACTCCGCCCGCGTCCGCCTCCGCGTACGTCGTCGGGTTGGAAGACTCTGATATGGACGCCGACGCTGACGCCTGTTCCAGCCCGCCGATCCAAACCTTCTCCAAACGGTCGCCAAGAACCGCTTCATGCCTGTGCATGATGGGAAGGTTGTCGGTGGTCAGGTTCGTGAGCGTATCATAAACCACTACGCTCTCCGCATTCCGCTCGGTCCGCCGCTCAAGCCGGAAATACGCGTTGCTCCCGTGAACCCATTCGCCTGCGGGGGTCGAGAACGCGCTCTGCACAACAACGCCCATGGCCTCGGTCTTCACCTCAATCTTCCCATCCGCCGGTTCGCCAACCGCAAACGCCGTTTCATTCTTTGCGTCGGGCTCATACACCGGCAGCGGACCTTCCGGCGGGCCCGCTTTCGCGCGCCACGCCGCGGTCGGCTCGCGGAACACTACGGCGCAGTCGCCAAGCACAAGCGGGTTCTCCACGGTCGACACATGCTCGAACAACAGCGCGTTCTTTCCCTCCTTCGCCAGGTCCGTGATCCGCAGTTCAAACAGGCACGCCTTGTACCCCTCCAACAAACCGTAATGCGGGTCCGAATCCGGACTCTCAAAATCCGGACAATAAAAAGTGGAGAAGAGATCACCTGCCACCATCGAATAAACGTTTCCGCCCCGCGATTTCACTCGCAAAGGCTTGTTTAACAGACGGTCCGCGTCCAGCGCCGTCCCGTTCACCGTGATGCGAAGCGCATTGTTGTACCCCGCTACCTGCGGCGTATCCAGACGCGCCTTCAAGACAAGCACGGCCTCTTTCCCCTCCGGCGGCGCCGCCAGGTCAACATCAAAAGCCCGCCTTTCCCCGCGCGGGATCGTCGCGTCGTCAAACACCCCTATCGGCAACCTTTCTGTCGCCAACGCAACCGCCGAAACCAATACCAACGCAGCAATAACCAGTCTGTTCATGGGCAATACCTCATCCTTGGCAAAACGTATGATAACACGCCGTGATGAAATACCCGGACATGCGGGCGCCCCGTCTTAGTCTATGGCTTCGGCCCGTGTTCGACAGGCGTGACCTGCGAGTCCTGTAACCCCGTAAATTCCGACAGGATATCCTGATTCAAGTGGCGCCGTGTTTTCCGAGCAGCTATTATCCTGTCCGGCAACATCAAGGAACGTTTTGCGGGACAGAAGAATGACAACGTGCATCTCTGTGCTCTGTACTCTTGGCTTCGTGCTGTTCGTTCCGGCACTGCCGGAACAAAACCCCATTCAGGCGAACGCTTTCATGTTTCCCTCGACCGGGGTTTCAGTTGCTCGCCAGGCTGTTTTGCTCAGTGTCGATGACTTATCTTTGCCGTTGAAAAACAACCTGCGGTGTACTTTGTCAAAGCCAGTTGTCCGGCCTGAACCCGTGCTCACTCCCAGCCGGAACAACCCCAACGCCTCCGATCGTCTGGCCGCCCATTTCTATGGCACAATCCTTTTTGACCAAGACAAGTTCCGCATGTGGTACTACGCGTGTCACACAAGACGTAATCCTGACTGTCCGGACGCGCTCAAGGCTCAGGCGGAACGATGGAAAGAGGACGTCTTTCCGGGTTCACTGTGTTATGCGGAGAGTGTGGATGGCCTTCACTGGGAAGAACCCAATCTGCCTCAACTGCTGTTCAAGGGGTCGCGGGACAATAATGCGTTGGCTTTGCCCAGTGCCCTCACCGGCGACGCATGTGTGATCAAGGATGAGGATGGTCCCGATCCGACCCGGCGCTATAAGCTCGCCTATTGGTCGCAGTTCGGCCCGTATGACTATCCCACGATGAGGCTTGCCATCAGCAACGACGGATTGGCGTTCCGCGAACCTGGAAGAGGCCACGTTTGGCTGCGAGCGACTGATTCTCCCGCAACGCCTGTCCCCCGCAGAGCATTGCCCCCCGTGCTCTGTCAAGCCAACGGGATTCTGAATGTAGGTGACGAAACCCGCATTTACCACGGTCGTTGGCGTAATTCCCACTACGGCAAAGAGGGCACGAGCCCTGAAGACTACTGGGGGCGCTACTGAAATGGATTGAGCACCAATAAAGCAAGACCGGCCGAAGTCAATGATGATAATATGCCGCAACAAGCCCTGACTCGCTGAACACACATCAAAACGGAGAACGCGAAGGAGACTTGATGTATGCGCGCAAGATGGCTGCTTATTCGTTTCACTCTTCTTACGACCTGCTTTCTCCCCCGTGCTTCCGCTGTCTCGCCGACGGCCGATGAAATGACAGAAGCCCAACACTGGATTGCGGCTGGCTTAGCGGGCGGTTTGACCGCCAAGCCCATGTTCTCGTTCATGTACGATGGCAAACCCGTTAGCGAACTCCTGACGGCTTGCGAGTTCAAACAGGGGAAGCGGCAGCTCGACGACCAACGAGCGGAACGCACCCTCACGTGGACCGACTCGAAAACGGGGCTTGAAGTACGTTGTGTGTCGGTCGAGTATGCCGACTTCCCGGTCGTTGAATGGACAATCTATTTACGCAACGCCGGGAAGGAGGACACGCCGCTCATCGAGAACATCCAAGCCTTGGATGCTCGGTGGGAACGATCTGATGGGGGGGAGTTCGTATTGCGGGGCATCAAGGGCGACTACTGCGTACCGGACAGCTATGAGCCGTATGAAATGACGCTGGGCCCGAATGCCACGCAGAAATTCGCGCCTGAGGGCGGACGTCCCACGAACAAGGCGTTTCCCTGCTACAATCTCGCGATGCCCGGCGGCGGCGTGATTATCGCCGTCGGTTGGCCCGGACAATGGGCGACGAGTTTCACTCGCAACAGCGAAAAGGGCATTCAAGTCGTCGCTGGCCAGGAGTTGACGCATCTGCGGCTGAAACCCGGCGAAGAGATTCGCACGCCGCTGATCGCGTTGCTTTTCTGGAAAGGTTCGGACCCCGTGCGGGCGCAGAACCTCTGGCGGCGATGGATGCTGGCGCACAACGTGCCCAAACCGGGCGGAAAGCCCGTGCCGCCCATACTGATCATGTGCACCACGGATTTCTATCCGGGCCTGCGGAGCAACGCGGCAGATGAAATCAAATATGCCGAAGTCTACATCAACGAGGGTGTGAAGCTCGACTATTGGGTAATCGACGCCGGCTGGTACCTTTGCGACGGTCCGGGTTGGCCGAAGGTCGGCACATGGGAACCCGACCCGGATCGTTACCCCAAAGGTATGAAAGAAGTGTCTGACTACGTCCACTCCAAGGGCGTGAGATTCAGCGTGTGGTTCGAGCCTGAGCGCGTCTCGCCCGACACGTGGTTAGCGAATACGCATCCCGAATGGCTTTTCAACGGGAAAAATATCGGCGCGAACATCAGTCTGTTGAATCTTGGCAATGCGGAAGCCCGTCAGTGGCTCACCAACCACATCGACCGAATGCTGACGGAGCAAGGAATCGACCTCTATCGGCAGGATTTCAACATGGACCCGTTGGCGTTCTGGCGGAGCGGTGATTCGCCCGACCGGCAAGGCGTGAGCGAGAACCTGCACGTGCAGGGCTACCTGGCCTATTGGGATGAGTTAATCCGGCGTCATCCCGGCATGCCGATTGACAGTTGCGCCAGCGGCGGCCGACGCAATGACCTTGAGACGCTTCGACGCGGCCTACCATTGCTCCGCAGCGATTACCTTGGCGAACCTTTCTACACGCAGCAATGCCAGACGTACGGTTTGGTCCAGTGGGTCCCGTACTTTGGAAGCGGCGCGCCTTACAAAGACGACTATACAGCTCGGAGTGTCTGGTGTCCACGGTTCGCCCTCGCACGCTCTGCGCCGAGACAGGAAGGCCTCGATTGGACAGACTATCTTCGCATGGTCAAGGAGTGGCGCTCTGTGAGCGACTACTTGCTCGGCGATTTCTATCCACTGACACCGTATAGCCTGGAAGACACAGTTTGGATGGCTTGGCAGTTTGACTGTCCGGAACGTGGCGAAGGCATGGTGCAAGTGTTTCGCAGAGCGAACAGCACTGACGAATCAATCCGTGTAAAGCTCCATGGCGTGGAGGCCAGCGCCCTCTATACCCTTACAAACGTCGATACCGCCTCCATGACGGATACGACCGGCACGGAACTCATCGGTCAGGGCGTCTCAATCGTCTTGCATGACAAACCGGGATCAGCCGTGCTCATTTACCGGAAGAAGCCGTGACCGAATCACACCAAGCAGCATGTTTCCAGCGGGGGGCGAATTCGAAGCACCGAGCCCCAATCGACATACACGCAAGGAACTGGATAGAGTTTTCGTGCCGATAGTGGGAACAAGTACCCAACCGGTGTGTGATCAAAACGAGGGTGTGTGGAATGACCATCGTGTTCTTGGCGATGTCAATCGCTTCATTCAGCGCCATCACTGCACGCGAACCCGAAGACGTCTCCAGTACCTCTGAAACCGTGCAATCTTGGTTTCCAATCATTCCCTGGCCGAGCAACATAAAGCCAGGAGAAGCTAAGTTTGTGATTGATGCAGAGACCACAATCCTTGCCGACGCCTCTTCCAACCCAAACGCCAAAATGCTTGCCGAGACCATGCGGATATCTACGGGTTTCAAATTGCCCGTCTTACGGGCCGTATGGTGAGAATATTCGGTCGAGGTCCTAAGCGGTTCCGGTGCATTGGTTTGGGTCTAACGCGTGTTTGGTAGGTTAAAGCAATTGATCGGGCGCGGAAGAGCGGGCATCATACCTCTTTTCTGATTGGAAAGGAGCGTCTGACCGCATGTTGGAGTTCATTCTCAGGCCTTGGCACCTGATTGTCCTTTTTGTGGCTTCGCAGCTGAATCGCGGGCAACAACGCATCATCGAGTATCTTCAGGCGGAGAACCAAGTGCTCCGGGAGAAGCGGGGCAAGAGCTGCATCCTATTGAATGATGACCAACGCCGACGCCTGGCAGTGAAAGACAACGTCCGTGGCCGAAGGTTGCTATGTGACTTGGCTACCATCGTAACACCGAATACGATTCTGCGATGGCATCGGGAATTGGTGGCGCAGAAGTGGGATTTCAGCGCGTTGCGCAAACGGTTGGTCGGCCTCGCACCAAGCAGGAAATAGCCGATCTGATTGTGTGGATAGCGAAGAAGAATCCGATGGGGGGTTACACCCATATTGAGGGCGCGCTCCAGAATCTGGGCATCACGTTGTGCGATACCATGGTCAAGAACATTCTGCGGGAACATGGCATCGAACCGGCACCAGATCGGCAGCGGAAGACGAGGTGGAATACGTTTCTCAAAGCGCATTGAGAAGTGCTTGCTGCAGTGGACTTCACGACGGTCGAGGTATGGACGCAGGGCGGCCTCGTCACGTTCTATATCCTGGTCGCCATGCGAATATCCACACGTCGTATCGAGATCGCTGGCATCACCCCCAATCCGAATGCTGCGTGGGTACAGCAAATCGCGAGGAACCTCACCGACTGCTACGACGGCTTCCTGCGTGACAGTCGATATGTGCTGGTCGACCGAGACGCCAACTTCCTCGCGTTTTGTGGCGTGATCGAAGGCTCAGAGACGAAAGCCGTTGTGACGCCGCCCCACAGTCCGAATTTGAATGCCAATCTCGAGCGATACATGCGCTCCGTAAAATCCGAGTGCCTCAACCGGATGATCTTCTTCGGCGAACGTTCATTACGTCGCGCCCTCACGCAGTTCGAAGCACACTACCACGGCGAGCGCAACCACCAGGGACTGGACAACAACCTGATCGAAGCGGGCAGCGAGGTCGGCCAAGCGTGGGGGAGAGTGGCTTGCTGCAATCGTCTCGGCGGCATGCTTCGGTACTACTCCCGTCAAGCTGCATAAGCCAACTTCACATCAAGGCTCATTCAGTAAGGGCGAGCTACGCTCGTTCGCCGATTTGAGGCCCATGAAATGAATCCGCCCACCCAACTATTCACGATCGCGACCGAGATTCCATCCTCAAAACAGCACTCAACGGACTACCCAAGAATGACTTTCGATGCGAGCCAACTTCCTTACCATACGGCCTCTTATGCGTTTCGAGGACCGCCAGGGCCCGACTGCATGAGTGGCGCCTTCCGTGCTGATGTATCGCCGTGGCCTCGAAGGCCGATTTCCCGTAGGTTCGCCGCTAGCTCTTGTCTCTGCTCTCTAATTCGATTGTCGCGGCGCTTGA
>Ga0209606_1004636_pt1 | contig 12534 bp, 15 predicted proteins | sample AD_UKC057_MetaG_FD_184412 | JGI IMG/M metagenome (GOLD analysis project Ga0209606, IMG submission 184412) | Active sludge microbial communities of municipal wastewater-treating anaerobic digesters from USA - AD_UKC057_MetaG (SPAdes) (version 2) | ecosystem: Engineered > Bioreactor > Anaerobic >...
CATGTACCTTTCCTCTATCGATAAAGTGATGGATGACCAAGGCCTTTATAAGAGCTATACCCTCACCCAGCTTCTCGATGAACTCGATGTCATCGAGTGCTATAGCTATCCTGGACATACCGAAAAGGTTGGCAAGATGACGAAAAAACAAAAGCAACTCTATGAAGTCTTCGGAGTGCCCCTTCTTGCCTAGGTATAAAAAAGCGAGAATTGAGCTTGTAGATAAGGATCTTTAATCTGAAAGTTTCAAAAAGTCTTCTTTGAAAAATTGATTATAAAGACAATTTGGCTAATTTTAATGTAGCAATTGCTCTATGGTATGTTCAGCCTAGGGCTCTCTTCAATTACCATACATGGATTGTCGAATAGCACTTATCTGAATTCCTATATCCAATACCCCCATTGGGGTGCACGACAATTTTGTGCAAAGGTAGCTAAGCAGCAATTCTTCGAGCTCAATAATCTTCATCACGATTAATGAGACTGCTGCTTTCTCGTTGCATTTTAATCCATTCGTGTTAAGATAATTAAAACATGTTTTAATGTAGGGATAGAAGGAGCAATAAGATAGAAAGATGTCATTATATATACAAATGTATAGTCTTTGGATAGAAACCAACAAAAAATATTTCATTTTTCCCCTTGACGAGCAAAGCGGTTGGGTTTACATTTATGTTAACTAGAGTTTTGTATGGTGATGGGAAAAACTTTTGGTTCGTAATCGATGAGGGTGAAGAACGCAAGAGTCAAATTTATAAATTTATTGTTGCATTAACTCCAGATGAGTGGAAAAAGATAGTTCGTGTTCTGGATGCTATTAATACCAAGCCAATGACATATATGCACCAAGAGAAATTCAAACAGCTTGAGGGGAAGATTTGGGAGATTAAGCAACGTGAGATCCGAATCGCATGTTACTGGCAGATCCGCGGGGAGCTGTTGGTAGGGGTATATGGGTTAAGAAAAAAAGCAAATAAATGGTCCAAGAATGAAATAGATAATGCAAGAGGTTGGTACAATTTCTATAAAGAGAAAGATTTTCGAGGTGCCATAAATGGATAAATTAGACGAGCTTAGAAAAATTTCTGAGAATAGCCACAATGATAAAGAAAATCAAAGGTATGTACTGCGATATGTTGTGACTGCAGAGATTTTGAATATTATGGAGAAAAATGATATTCGCAAAGCAACTCTGGCAAAGCAATTAGGATATAGTAAGGGGCATATTTCACGGGTCCTTAGTGGGGATAGAAACATGACTCTTGATACCATTAGTGATATTGCTATGGCTTTGGGTGTAAATATAGAGTTTACTCTGAAAGAAAAAAAGGCCACTCAGAAGCATACAGAACAAGATGCCTTTTTTTGGCTGATATCAAATGACAAAAGTGAGTATAATCGGCAAGAATGCGGGGACGATTTTGTTTATGGAAATCCTAAAATAGTTCCATGGGTAGCCTAATGGATAAGAACAAGAAGCCTGGAATAAAGATAGACTCTATCATTCTTGCAGAGATATCCTTTAAAAGATCACCAAAAATACCAGACTCACCTACATTTGACTTCAGGATTGATACAAAGTCACTAATATCAGATGACAAAAAAACTCTCCAAGAGACTGTATCGGTAGCAGTTGAATCCAGCCCTGATAAAAGCATTAGCGCTTCATGTGTAATGGTTGGTCAGTTTACTTGTGAATGTGATGAAACCAATATGACACTAGACGAATTTTCAAAAGCTAATGCGCCAGCGATAATTTATCCATTCTGTAGAGAAGCACTTGCATCGGTTTCGGTACAATCTGGCATGCCTCCCATTATTCTTCCAGTAGTCAACTTCCAATTGATAGCTAATCGATCCAAAGAGACAACTGAAAATAATAAGTAATAATTGCCATTGAAACGTAACCGTCAAAAGATGCCTGCACTCGCATGGGCTCCTAAAGGCGTATCCGAAAATAGCCAGTTCTTCCTGCCTATGACAAAGGGCCTTATCGCATTCTCGATAGTATTCGTATCAGGGGTGAGGAGCTCGTGGTCGAGATAGTGGGTAAGCTTCTCCCATTGACTCAGCTCATAGCTCACCGCTATCGCAAAGCTCATCTATGGAGGACTTATGCCTGCATGCGTCCTAAGCCACGCGTGCATCGCCGTGAGTCTCGGGGCTTGCTCCTTTCTCCGGAGGCTAAGAAAGCTTTCCGTAGTGAGAAGCCCTTCTTCATACTGTTGTCGTAGCTCTGCTTCTTTCTCATACAGTTCTCCAATCATCGAGATAAAGATACTCGCTTCCTTACTCCCCAGCTTCTCGGCATCGATGAACTTCCGCCGCACATGAGCTAAGCACCCTACATAGGTAATCCCAGGAACTCTCCCTATCTCATCATAGCCAGAGTATCCATCAGTCTGCAGGTACCCCTGGTAGTCTTTCAAAAATTTTAAGGGAATCTCTTTTGAGCGGCTCGTATGATAGTGAAAGAAGATGAGTGGCTTACCTTCAGAGAAGCCTTCAGTCACCCACATGAAGTGCTTCGATTGCGGACTCGAGTTTCTCTCATGCAGCACCTGCACCACCGTTTCATCCATGAGTACGACAGGAGAACGCTTGATATCCTCCTTCATCGCCTCTATGAGATCGCCTAAGCTTCTCCCCGCTCGAATCGCTAAGGCACAGAGCGTTGCCCGCGGTGTATCAATCCCAAAGCGACTCAAGATTTGCTCCATACGATAGAAGGGCTGCGCATCCACAAACTTCGAGGTGAGAAAAAAGGCAAGAGTGTTATTGGAAAACCGTGAACCAGGAATGAACTTCACCGGCCCAGGCGCTTGTATAATCGGACTCTGACAGTCTTTGCATCCACAGGGCCCATACTTCTTGATGAACCCCATTGTTTTTTGTTGACAGCTATGGAAACTCGATGTATCCTATTTATATGCGATTTGGTGATGCACAAAGTTGCATTATGGTCTTAGCACGCATTAGGCTTATAGCTTACAGTTGCATTATGGTCTTAGTCGGAGCAAGCTTTGCCGCTCTGGCTTGCAGTTGCATTATGCAGTTGGCTTTCTTTATAGCGCCAGCGAGCAGGAAAACAGCAATCTCCATACAACAATGCTACTAAGCCAAGAAGGAGAAATAGATTGACAAATGGTCTAAAAAGAAATGTCGAAAGGCTTTTCGATGATAAGGGGCATGTCTTTTTATTGGCGCTCGATCATGCGCAGAGCGGGGTAATGCCTGGGCTTGAGAACATTTCGAGCTTGATGGATAAGCTCGCTTTTGCGCCTCTAGATGGCTTTATTTTGAATATCGGTCTGGCAGGAAATCTTGCGCGCTCTCCTTTTCTTAGGAAAAAACTAGTATTGAGGACTTCCTTTGGCGCTTCGAGCCTTGCAAGTAGCTATCCGCAGGCTCATCTCAATCATGTGAGCCCTGAGACGGCGCTGGCAGTCGGTGCGGATGCCGTTCTCATGATGGCTTTGGTAGGTGGCGAGGATTATTGCAGTCTGCAGCCTCTTGCGGCCGATATAGATGCGTTCCATCAATATTCCATTCCGGTAGTGGTCGAAATAATCGCCGCGGAGTTCGACAGGACCGCAACTTTCGATGTCCAATATCATGGCGCAAGAATTGCCGCCGAATTGGGGGCAGATGCGGTGAAGGTCTTCTATGTAAACGACTTCGAGAAAGTGATCGAATGTTGCCCAGTTCCAGTCATACTTGCAGGCGGCCCAAAGGATAGCGATATCGGCACCATAGCCAAGCATGCAGTGGATTGCGGAGCGCGTGGATTTGCCTTTGGCAGAAATATTTTCCAAGCAAACGATCCTCTGGAAGTGATTGGGTCTTTGAGGGAGATTTTGGGATAGGGTTGCTGGAATAGGCCCTTGGCTGGCAGCGCCTTTTTGATGATGGCTCGTCAGAATAGGCATTTGACTGGCTAGCCCTTTATGAGATTTAGATTGGCGCCGCCAGAATAGGCATTTTATAGGATGAGCGGTTAAGAGGAGGATGGCATTTTCGATGAAAACCGGGCCTGATATCTCCACGATATATAGAATAGCCCGATATTACTATGCGGATGGGCTTTCTCAAGAAGAAATAGCAGCCAAGGAAGGCTTTTCTCGTTCGCAGATTTCGAGACTCCTGGAGAAGGCCAAGTCGCTGGGTATGGTAAGAATCACGCTTGTGCCTCCGGAGAGTCGGCAAAGCGAAGAGTTGTCGGAGATTCTCGCCGAGATGATGGGACTTAGGTCAGTCCTTGTAGTTCCGATAGCCAAGACAGCCAATCGAGATGAAATTGTCGCAGCAATAGCCACGCGAGCAGCAGATTTTCTTGGCGAACTATTGCCTTCTTTCAATGTCGTGGGGATCGGCTGGGGCAAGACCGTCTATGAGACCTCGATGCTTCTATCTCGCCATGTTGGACAGAGCGATTATGATCGACAAAGCAATCGTGAAGGACAGAGCAATCAGGGTGGACAGAGTACGCGCCCGTTCTTCGTGCCTCTTATCGGCCTTTCGGGAGATACCAACCCGAATTTGCAGATCAACACCATAATCGACCGTTTCAGCAGTTCTTTTCAATCCAAGGGGCTGTTCATCAACCTATCGTCGGTGCGCGAAAAGGGCAGAGCGCTCTCCAATATCGAGGAGCATCGCATCCAGGCGCTCCAAGAATACTGGAAGCAGGTCGAGGCCGCTGTTTTTGGGTTGGGAACTCCCCCTGCCTTTTCGATAAACATCCTCGACGAATTGCCGGAGAAATACAAAGAAGAGCTCAAAAAAAGCTCTTCATGCGCCGATATTCTTGCCCAATTCTTCGACGAAAACGGGACTATTTTTCACTCCGAACATGAATACGACTTGCTCGCTTACGATATAAGAGACTTGCCCAATCTACAGCGGTCGGTCTGCCTGGCCGGGGGCGAGCTGAAGGTTCCGGGTATTGTCGCGGCTGCACAAGCGAGGTTCATCAGCGATCTGGTCACGGACGAGCAGACTGCCCTCGCGATTCTAAGACTTCTCCGTGGGCAATCCGGACAATCCGCAGAGGGCTTGCCCATAAACAAGAAGAACCAAAAAGCAAGCCAAATTGGGCCTATCAGCCAATCACAAAAAGGGAATAAATCATGAAAGCACTTGTATACACTGGCATAAAACAGCTCGAAGTAAAAGATGTTCCGGAGCCAAGCTCGGATTTTATCGTCAGAGTTCTTGGCTGCGGTATTTGCGGAACCGATCTCAAGACCTATCAGAAAGGACACCATCTCTTTTCTCCTCCTGCGATATTGGGACACGAATTCTATGGCCTAGTCGAGAAGGCTCCTATAGGATGCGGCTATCTTGCGGGCGACAAGGTGGTGATTGCGCCTTATGCAGAATGCGGTTTTTGCGATGTCTGCATAAGGGGTGCGGGATCTCTATGCGCTAACAAGCATTATGTCGAAGGAGGCGCATTCTGCGAGAAGGTAGGGATAGCATCGGATTATATCGAGCAAGGCGTATTCCATATCAAAGAGCTAGACGATGTCTATACCTTGGTCGAGCCGCTCGCCTGTGTTCTAAATGGATTCGAACAGCTCGATCTAAAGCCGACAAGTAGGGCTCTAGTGGTCGGGGCGGGGCCGATGGGCGCTCTCTTTGCGCTTCTTTTCAGGGCAAAAGGCATACCGGTTGGTGTTGTCGAGCCCAGCGCGCAGAGAAGAGAAAAAATCGCCTCATGGGGCATCGAAGCTTTCGAGCCTGGCGGTGCTGGCCATGTGGAAAGCCCCCGCGCAGGCCGGATGGAAAGCGCCCTCACAGGCCAGGTGGAAAGCGCCCGCCCAAGCCGGGTGGAGAAAGGCTTTTATGATATCGCCATCATCGCCGTCAACAAAAAAGAGCTCGTAAGCGAATATATAAAGTTTGTAGCCGACGCAGGCACTGTCTTGATGTTCTCAGGGCTCTCAAGCGACGAAATAGTCGCCATCGATGCTTATTCGATCCACTATCGACAGGTCTCTCTGAAAGGGAGTTTTGGGTATGCGCTCCGCCATTTCAAGGAAGCTCTCTCCTTGATAGAAGCGCATAAGGAGATGTTTTCTAAGATAATCACGCATAATTTCCCGCTGGAGCGCGGAAAAGAGGCATTCGAAATACTTGCCTCGGGCGAGGCATTGAAAATCGTGCTTAGACCGTAAGGGAATGGCACACAAAGAAAATGAAGCACAAAGGGAATAAGGCATAAAGAAAAGCGACATACAAAGAGGAGCGGCATGAAAATCGGAGTTGTCATAGGATCTGCTTCGGGTAAGGGATTCGCACCTGAAGCCATTATTTCGTTAGTCCCCAGTCTCCAATCTTATGATGTCGCCGTATGCGCCGGCCCATTTGGATGCGACTCGCCGCCCTCCTCATGGTCGAGGTTAACGCCGGAATTATCGGTGAGCTATGTGGAAAATCTGAGGACTTCAGTGGTGAGCCTTCTGGATTGGGGCTCGGATATGCTCATCTGCATAGGCGGCGACGGGCTTGGTTCTTATGTGCTCGATGCAATGATAGACAAAGGCAAAAAAGTGCCTCTTTTGGGTATTGGCTCTGGGACCATCAATGTTGGGCCTATAGTCGCTTTCGGGATCGAAGATATTCCGATGGTCGACATCTCGAAGCTTTCCGTAAAGACAATAGATGCGGTCGAGGTCTCTGTCGATGGAAAACACCTCGCTTATGCTCTGAACGATGCCATCATCGGCAATTCGTTTTTAGGCACTCTAGAGGGGCGCGTTGTCAATCTCTCCGCAAAAGCCCTGCTGGACGATGGCAGGAAACAGGAAATCGAGCCTTCCTCCGACATTGTGAGCAGGGATTTCTGCATAAGAAAAAATGGCCTTCGGATCGAAAATCCCATGCAGAAGCCCGCACAGATAATCGTCTCGCCGCTAAGAAAGCGCGAATTCTTTGCAAGAGCCATTTCGGGCATACTCTGCAATGCCTCATACATGGATGGCGCCGCGGCTCTCGGGCTTTTCGACACGGTCATTGTGAGAGCGGCGACGCCTCTGCGGGGTTTCGAGAATATAGCGCTTTCCGAGCATCTGCTCTTTGGGCCAAAGGATTTTGTCGAAATAGAAGGACTAAGCCGCGATGGCGATATCGTCGTAGACGGCAATCCCTTTCATAGAGAAGGTGAAGTCGTGAGCTTCAAACTTCGCATCGATGTAGCGGAAGTTCTAGTTCCTAGGGATCATAATTCAGAACCAGAGGGTGTCCTATGTCGGTAAAAAAGAAAAAGGGAGCGCAGGTATATAGCATCAAAAAGGAACAGCACAGGGCAGCGGCAATCTTTGTTACGCCTCTTCTCATTACGCTCATTCTACTGTTTTTGCTTCCTGTAATTCTTGTAATCATAATGAGCTTTACAAATTGGACCATGACTTCGACCGCTCGCTCTTATGTGGGATTTCGCAATTTTGTCTTCGTGCTGAAGGATCCCCGTTTCTGGAAGGCTTTCAAGAACACGGCATACTATACTGCGCTGAAGCTTGTGTTGGACACGGGTCTTGCGCTTTTCATAGCGGTGCTTCTGGACAAGAAAATCCATTTCAGGCGCTTCTTCCGCATTGCGCACTTTGCCCCAGTTGTAGTGCCCATAACTGCTTCGAGCCTTATCTGGCTATGGTTTTACGATCCTGGCATTGGTCCTTTAAACCAAATACTGAACTTTCTTGGCCTACCTTCAATGCAGTGGCTCTACAGCGAGAAGACTGCCATGCTCTCGGTCATTCTCTTTTCGATATGGAAAGGAATTGGCTACAATATCATTCTGTTCTTGGCCGGGCTTCAAAGTATCCCGGAATCTTACCTGGAAGCCGCCCGTATCGATGGAGCGAGCGAGCGGCAGGTTTTCTTCAAGGTAAAGCTTCCGCTTCTGTCTCCCGTGACTTCTTTTATCATAATGATGGGAATCATAAACTGCTTCAAAGTATTCACCGAAGTGGATGTCATGACGCCAAACCATGGCCCCCTAGAGTCGACTCTCCTCATGGTCTCGTATATCTACGACCAATCATTCACAAGAGGCAAGATGGGGCGCGGAGCGGCATCGTCCCTTATCCTGTTCTTGATAATCTTTGCGTTCACAATGATTCAGCGGCGATTGGGGCGCAAAGAAATCAGCTTTGACTAATCGGAGGACTGGGATATGAGCAAACATTTGAAATCGCGCTACCCATTTACGATGCTCTTTCTTTTAATAAGTTCTGCGCTCATGATTTTCCCATTTGTCTGGATGATGCTCTCTTCGTTTAAGACGCCTGCCGATGTCTACAACTATCCTCCGAAATGGATTCCAAGCTCATTCAAATTCACGAATTACGAAGAAGTGTTCAAGAAAATTCCCTTTATTCGATTCTATGCGAACAGCATCTTCGTCTCTGTAGTTCAGACTGTTCTCCAGATAGCGATTTCGGCGATGGGAGCATTCGCATTCGCCAAGCTCGAATTCCCTCTCAAGAACAAACTCTTCGCGTTCATGCAAAGCAGCCTTTTCGTTCCGGAGATCGTCACTATAATCCCGCTATTCTTGCTCGCCGCAAGCGCAGGTTTAATCGATACTTACACCGGGCTAATCGTGGCGGAACTGAACTGCGCCTTTACGACTCTGCTTATAATGTCGTTTTTCCAGACAATCCCGAACGAACTCATAGATGCGGCAAAAGTAGATGGCTGTGGGTATATTCGAGTGTTCCTCGAGATAATGCTGCCCAACTCCAAGACAGCAATCGGAACCGCATCGCTCTTTGCATTCCTCACTCATTGGCGCAGCTATATGTGGCCCCTTATCATCACAAATGATGTAAAGATGAGGACTTTGCCAATAGGGCTCAAATACCTCGTAACCGAAACCGGTACGGAATATCAAGTGCTGATGGCGGCCTCGGTAATGGCCATAGTGCCTGTATTGATAGTGTACATGCTCATGGAAAAAGAGTTTGTACAATCCATAACGTTGACCGGACTCAAGACATGAATGGAAAATACGGCACGCGCATGCGTGTTGGCAGGAAACATGAATAGAGAATTGGGCACGCGCATGCGTGCTAACAATAGAGGAGCAATTCCTCAAGGAGGTAATACCATGAAAAAGTCTGTCATGATATGTATCGTGATGCTTGCACTGATCGCGGTCGTGATCCCTGCGGGTGCGCAGACGAAGCTGAAGGTATGGTTCGCGGTTTCAGGAGATTCGGGAGAGACATTCAAAGCTCTCCTCGAAAAATACAAGGCAGCGAATCCAAATGTCTCGATAGAATACTCCTATTCGGGAAACTATGCGGACACAGCGACAAAAGTGAGCGCCGCCCTACTTTCAAACACCGCTCCGGATGTAGCACTAATGGCGGCAGGGCCTCTCTATACCGGCGCTCGAGACGATTTCTTCATCGAATCCAAGTTGAATGACCCCGACTTCAACAAGGATGACATCTACCCAGGAGTATGGGACTATGCAAAATACAATGGCAGAATCTGTGCGGTTCCCTATGGTATCTCTACCCAGGTGATGTACTACAACAAAGCGATAATCGAAAAAGCCGGTATTAACCTTAAGAATCCGCCCAAAACCTGGAATGAATTTCTGCAAGTGGCAAAAACCGCCCAGACAAAGGGAAATATCACGGGAACGCCCGATTTCTGGGGCTTCGACGTGACGGATGTACCATGGCTTTTCAAGACCATGCTGAATCAAAATGAAAACAGCGTCATCTCAGTAAAAGGCACAAAGATATCGCCCGCGTTCAATGACGATAAAGGCGTCGAAGTAGCCAATTTCTGGAAGAAGCTCATCGACGAAAAGGTCATGCCGGTTGGCCAACACTCCAATGCAGAGAAAAAATTCCTTGCGGGGAATCTCGCGTTCTTGGCCGCTACTTCGGCAAGGATAAGCCGCTGGTCCAAAGACCCCAATCTAAAGATCGATGCAATACCGATGCCATACTTCAAGCGTCCTTCGGTCGCCCTAGGAGGAAATGTCCTCGTTATCTTGGCTAAGGATCCAAAGACAAAAGAAGCGGCTTGGGATCTGGTAAAATTTCTCGCCAGCAAAGAGAATCAGACGAGCTTTGCGCTCAATACCGGATACTTGCCGATACGCAAGTCCGGGCTGACTCTGCCCGAGGCCAAGGCAGCGGTAACCGAAAATCCAATGTATGCCATAGCCTTCGATCAGTTGGATATAAGCTGGTCCTATTGGCACTTCGAGCAGATGGGAACAATGGATCAGCTCCTTGCGCAGGCCGTCGATGCCCTAGAAAGAGGGGCGCTTACGCCAAAGGCAGCCCTAGACAAGGCCGCAAAGGAACTGCAGGCGGAAATAGATGGCTGAGACCGCAAAGACTTCTAATGTAAAGAACGCTGATATAATAGCCGCTGATGAAATGACACCTGATGAAAAGGCCTTTAATGCAAAGACCGCAAATAAGTATTCTTTTTCCACGGCCGCGCTCTACCCAAGAAGCGCTGCAGAGAGCCTACGACTCATAGCGGGCGCGGGCTTTCTGCACGCCGAGTTGATGCCTCAGTGCTTTGCGGATGCCTCGGAATCCTTTGCCCTCAAGGCAGAGCGGAGCAAAATCCATGTCGCCTCGGTGCATTATCCACTCGCCATGTTCTCGATGCTCTATAATGCAAGCCCCGGAATGATAAGCGAGGAACGAGCATTCGCCGAAGGCCTTGTAAGACTCTGCGCGGCACTGGGGGCAGAGGTTCTGATCATTCATCCCCATGACATTCAAACCGAAGTACAGCTCAAGAGCTCGATAGAACAGCCTATTCGGGAAAATATTCTTCATCTTGCGGAACAATGCGATAAAGCGAAGATTGTCCTAGCTGTGGAGAATAGCCCGAAAGGCGCCGGACGGACGGCCGAAGGATTGCTGGAATACATCGAATCGCTTGGCAACTCTTCAATAAAACCTATGGTCGACACAACTGAAGCATGCGAAGCCGACCTCGATCCCGCGGAATTCATCCTAAAGGTGAGCCCCGTACATCTACACTTGAGCGATCATTCGAAAGAAAAAAAGCACCTGCCGGCCGGCGAAGGCGATACAGACTGGCAAGCTATAAAAAATGCCTTAAAGATAAAGGCTTATGCTGGTTATTATACTCTCGAGCCAGTATATCGATATTATCTTGCAGAGCCGGAAGAGAAGCTCGCTCTCGCCTACGACTTCGTTTCGGGGCTCTTCGGTTCGACATCTGTGACTTCTGGAGGTTGAGGAGGTTTAAGTGATGCAGCCCGAGCTTGAAAGCATGCCCAGTAAGCCCCCTCTAAACCTAATTCGCGGGATACTCACCGCCTATGCCGTAGGCGATGCGATGGGCATGCCCACCGAATTCATGACTCGAGCCGAAATATCTAGTCGGTTTGGACTCGTCGATAGGCTGCTCGAGCCTTCCCAATCCAAAAACCACCCAAACCTGCCCAAGGCAAGCATAACCGACGACACCGAGCAGGTCTGCACTCTTTTGGAAGAATATTCCGAAAAGGATTCGATCGATCCTTATATCACTGCCAAAAGACTCCTCCGCTGGATGCGAGATAGCAACGCCATAGAGAAGGGATACATCGGTCCTAGCTCCAGATTGGCACTCGAAGCTATCGAACGAGGGGAGTCTCCCGAAGAAGCAGGAAAGAAAGGCACAACCTGCGGAGGCGTAATGCGTAGCCCTGCAGCCGTGCTATTCGCCGCAACAAGGCAAAGGCCACTTGCCGATTGTGTGCGCGCGTGCCTTATTCCCACTCACAATACCCAGCTAGCCATGGAGCCAGCGATGGCCTATGGCTACGCGCTCCATGCGGCTATCTGCGGAAAGGATATCGAAGAGATTTTTTCGGAGGCTAAGAAGGGTGTAGAAGCGGCTCAGGCAGCGCCAGACTCTCAAGGCTATCCTCAGTGTGAAGCCTCGGTCATGGCACGGCTTCTGCATTTCGAAAGGTTAGCTTCTTCTTTCTCGGATACAGACGAGGTTTTGGACTTCATCTACTATGTATATGGGACCACGCTAGCCTCTGTAGATGTTGCAGCTGCTGCTATGTGCATTTTCCTGTCTGCTATGGACGATGTCTGGCTTTCTATCAAAATGGGAACCTCTGTGGGCGGCGATACCGATACCATAGCGGCTCTTGCCGGAGCCTTAAGCTCCGCATATGCCCTATCGCATGGTCAGTCTCTCAATATACCAGAGGCAATTGTCAGCGAAGTCCTCGAAAGCAACAAGCTCGATTTTGATCGTCTTGCAGAGCATCTTTACTTATAGAGCACTTCTACTTGTAGTGCGCCTCTGCTTTTAGAGCAGCTCTACTTGCAGTCCATCTTTGCTTTTAATTCGCTTTGATTTGTGCAACAGCTCTAGTAGCCCATCGCAGACTGAAGTTCATTTCGGAAATCTGGTATCATATCTAAAAGAGCCTTACCTTCTTCGGAAAGCGTATTTCTTGCGACCGAAAGGTTCATCTCAGCTACATTGAGATCGGTAAGCGCATTCTGTATGGCG
>Ga0209606_1004640_pt1 | contig 12526 bp, 15 predicted proteins | sample AD_UKC057_MetaG_FD_184412 | JGI IMG/M metagenome (GOLD analysis project Ga0209606, IMG submission 184412) | Active sludge microbial communities of municipal wastewater-treating anaerobic digesters from USA - AD_UKC057_MetaG (SPAdes) (version 2) | ecosystem: Engineered > Bioreactor > Anaerobic >...
TCATTTTTCATTTATACCGCGATCATTATACTGTTGAAGTTAATTATACATTTGTCAATGAAGGAAAATCACAGGAAGTAGTAATGGGTTTTCCTAACTCCGAAGGGAAATGGAATACTCAGTCTATAATGAATTTTAAAGCGTATGAAAATGATAAAGAATTAGTTGTTTTTAGGAAAAATGATTCTGAAAAAAATGTAGATAAAGAGAATATGGAAGAGCAAAGATATTATGAATGTTCAAAATTATTTTTTAAAGAAGGTGAGAAGAAGGCGATAAAAAATACTTACGAGCAGGTGTATGAATCTGAGTATGATTCAACATTTATGGCTGTAAATTATATTCTTAAAACCGGCAGTTATTGGAAAAAGAATATAAAATCAATCAAAGTATTCGCATATTTCGAAAATATAACACCGGAAGATTTGCAGAAGAGATTTATGTATTTTACAAATGATTCCTTGAAAAGCGGCGGTGAAGTTGTATATAATTTTGAAGTTACGCCGAATAAGTATAAATTTGAAAATAATATTCTATCGATGAATTTAACAGATGTTGAACCGGATTTTGACATAAGAATATCATTTTCGGCTCTTTTTTATCATAATGCAGAAGCTTCATCTGAATTAAAAAGCAAGAATGAACAATATGATGCTAAAAATGTTATTGATAACAATCTGTCAACTGCATGGGTCGAGGGAGTTATCGGATCAGGTATCAATGAAAATATCAAAATAGATTTTGCGCCTTACACTGCCGGAGGCAAAATCGAAGGATCGACACTTATAAATAAGATTGGTATAATTAATGGCTATTCGAAAGATAAAGATACATTTAAATCAAACAACCGTGTTAAGAAAATAAGAATAACATACAATTATCGCTTAGGTGAAGACGAGATTGAAGGTAGAAACTCGAACCCGAAGGAGAAAGTTCTCGGGAGTTTGGGAATTAGCGAATTTAATGATCAGGAATTGCGATATAAAGAAAAAATTCTCGGTGAATATCTATTAGAAGACAAAATGGAAATGCAGTATATTCAACTCGATGAGCCTTTGCTTGCTTCATATATTAAGATAACAATTCTCGATGTATATAAAGGGGAGAAGTTTAATGATACATGTATTTCTGAGGTGAAAGTAATAACTGAGAAAAAAAATAATAAATTAAAATGAGATGTGTCATTTCTGCCTTTGTTTATCTCTTCGTATTCCGGGCAGATTTTCTATAATCTCAGCCTAATGATTATGCCGAATGAATTTTTCGATGAGCCGCCTTGTGCGGCTTTCTTTGTTTCCGTTCTCTCAAGTTTTTTTTCTCGATATCCTTCGTTTTTTTTCGGATAAGAAGATTTGCTTCTCGGGGATACCTTATAGATTTTCGGAGAGACCTTTTAGATTGTCAGAGAACCAATTCGGATTATATAAGAGGCAATTCAGAATGTTTGTCATTCGATTTCGATTTTATAAAATGATAAGCCGACTTTCAGCGATTCGAAGTAAACGGAAAGAAATAAATGAGAGAATTAACCATTAAAACGTCCGACGAAGTCGGACACAACTCGGGCGACCGCAGCATTCGGCAAAGCCGGTGCGAGGAATTCGCCCGAAAAGAGCCAGGAGTGGGATCTCAAAGGGATGAGGAGCGGCGACTGAGCTCCTCGTCCCTTTGAATATTGTTGCATGATCCATGCAGACAAAGAATTCATAAGGCGAAGCCTTATGTTGTATTTTGACACTCGAAAGAAACGATGCGAAATGCCCTTTAAAGCATGTCCTGCTTAAGGATAAACCTTTATCAAAGGAGAGAGGCTGGGAGAGAGGATTCGAGAGAGTCAAATTATTTTGTAAATAGGCTTTTTTTCATAAATGACACAAGCATCCTTTCCTCCCCGGTCTTTGCCCGGCGTTTTTAGGCTTACAATGTTTTCCTGTTGACTTGGCATGTGTTTGACCGTCTAAAATACTTTCCTAAGAGTAAGGCAATTTGTCTGGAAGGCCGTGCGATCCGCGCAGTTTTTTGGTGTATAGCTTTAAGATATTATTATTTAGAGGTTTGAACAATGAGGGATTTGTTAAAATCATTAATTAAAGCAGGTATACCTTTCGGCTGTGTTATGGGTCTTTTCTTCGGAATTATAGGCGGATTGTTAATCGGAGTAATCAGCGGAATTATTAGCGGATTATTTTTCGGTCTGATTCTGGGTGCGTTTATGGAATGGCAGAAGAAAAAGTTTAACAAGCAGGGTCTTGAAATTACCGGCGGAAAACCGATTGTTTATAAAGGGGGAGCAAACCATTTTCAGGGAAAAGAAGGTGTCGGCGGATGGATGTTTTTGACAGATGATGAACTTATTTTCAAGTCGCATTCATTTAATTTTCAAAATCATAAGACTGTTATTTTACTTTCGCAGATAGATAAAGTTGTCGGAACAAAATCTCTCGGTATCATTCCTAACGGACTGCTTATAATTCAAAAAAATGGTCAGTCTGATAAATTTGTAGTAAATAACAGAAAGAACTGGCTTGAAAAAATCAGGGAATTACAATCGAAATAGAAGTTCACAGAATTATGTAAGCGTGTTGATTTGCATGTAAGTCTGTGTTTGAATAATTGATTGACAATGCATATAAAAATATTAGTTTATATGCATAAGGTGATTGTATGAGAACAACTATTGATTTGCCGGAAAATTTAGTAAATGAAGCTATGAAGCTTACCAATATTCGTACAAAAACTGATGTTATTAAAGAAGCGCTTCTGAATTTAATTCAAAGAGAGAAGGTTAAAAGTATTAAAAAGTTTTACGGGAAAATTGACTTGGATATTGATCTGGACAGATTAAGAAAAAGATGAATTTAGTACTGATAGATTCTTCTGTCTGGATCGCTTACTTCCGCGGAATTAAAACTGCAAGAATTAATGAGTTTGAAAATTTAATTGATAATAATCAGATTTGTGTGAACGATCTTATCCTTTCCGAATTGCTTCCAAGTTTATATCAGAGAAAAGAATCCGAAATTATTGATATACTGAAATCTGTACGGAAAATTCCTTTAGAAATCAATTGGGATGAAATAATTGAATTTCAGAGAATTAATCTAAAATCAGGAATCAATAATGTAGGAATTCCTGATCTGATAATTGTTCAAAATGTTATTCAGAATGGCATATCTCTTTTTACTATCGATAATCACTTTCATATTATGTCTAAGCATCATAAATTTAAGTTATATTAACTTATCGGCTGCTATAAAAAACATAACGGACATTATGATGTTTACAGTCGTATGTTGTGGGACATGCCTGTGCCGGTCATAACGAGGCGTCCTTTCGTCCCAAGTCTTCGCTCAACGTCTTCAGGCTTAAAATGTTTTCCTGTTGACTCGGCATGTGTTTGACCGTCTAAAATACTTTCCTAAGATTTATATGACTATTTAATATCCGGATGTGGGGGCAGGTGATTTAAAGTTTTTGTATGTAAACGCACGCAATAAAAATGATTTGACTCGCCATCATTATTGTATTACAATGTTTACGTGATCTATTATAGCACTGAAGTTCAGAAAATAATTTCCAAGGGAGATGTCCCTAAAGAGATATTCCGTTTATTGCATAATGCTTTTTTGTCGATTGATCTGACAAAAGATCTCACTCTTTTTGATATCAAGCAAATGAGGGGCAATTATGATAAAAAATATTTCAGATTGAGAAAAGGGAAATTTAGAGCTATATTTTATTACGATGATAGTGATATCTATGTTATCTATATAGGGAAAAGAGAAGAGGTTTATGATTTATGGCAGTAACATCAATTAGATTAAACGAAAATGAAGAAAAAGTTTTAAAATATTTGAAAAATCAATTTCATTGTGATTCATCAACTCTTCTTAAAAAATCATTGTTTGAATTGTATGAAGACATGAAAGACAAGGAAATCATTGAATCTTTTGAAGAAAAATCAAAAAATAAAAAACCGCAGTTTGTTACTTTTGATGAATTGATGAAGTGAAATATTCCGATTTTCGTGTTGTCTGTTTTCTTGCCATGTTAATTTTTGTGGAACATTCTCCCTTAGGTTCTCTACACGCGAACAAGCTTCATTAGCGGTTCAAAAAAGAATGAAGAACTTCAAATTCAACATGTGCCAGAGCAATTTTTATCAGAATTTGATTCTCGTTTGTATTTATAAAATCACATAAATTATCCATTCCTTCCTGTAAAATTTCCGGTTTAATAGGTACGAAAGCACATTTCTTTCAGATATAGCCCTGTATGAATTAAAAATTAATGATAATTTAATCGGTTACAACACAATAGATGGAATGCTGAAGCATATTTATCGACTAGAATATTTACCTTTTTTGAATTGACTAAATATATATCACGATATATATTACTTGTGAGGTGATGAGAATGCAAACAGCTAAGTTATTCATTAACGGCAGAAGCCAGGCGGTCAGATTGCCGAAAGAATATAAATTTTCCGGCAAGGATGTCATTATTCAAAAAGTCGGCGAGGCTGTAATTTTACTTCCTAACAACAAATCATGGGAAGTTTTTATTCATGGTTTAAACAGCTTTTCTGCTGATTTCATGTCTGATGGCCGGGCTGAAGATATCAAACAAGATCGGGAATCATTCTAATGTATTTGCTGGATACAAACATCTGTATCTACACCATCAATAAAAAGCCGATTGAAGTATTGTCTAAATTAAAGAAAAAAGCGTCAAAAGACATCTATATTTCCTCAATAACTGTTGCCGAACTTGAACATGGCGTTGAAAAGAGCAATTATCCGGAGCGTAATAAAGTAGCACTTGTTGAATTCTTATCTCTGTTTCAAATTCTCTATTATACTGATGGAGATGCATTGTATTATGGTAAAATCAGATCCGGTCTTGAAAAGAGAGGCCGGATAATTGGCACGATGGATATGCTTATTGCTTCTCAGGCTTTATCTCATGATTTAATTCTCGTAACAAATAATACAAAAGAATTTGAAAGAATTGAAAATATCAAACTTGAAAACTGGACAGAATAAATATACCTGACTGCCGATATCTGCTGTTAAATTCGTATACTCACAACTAAAAGAAAAAAGTTTGAATTTGTTATCTGTATGGAGAATAATTTCTTCTGTTAATATTATTGCCGAATTTCCGGTAATGAGATGCCGCCATTGCTAATGCATTATGAAAAATATGTATTAATTAAGGAGTGATGCAGTATGGCAAAATATGTAGACGGATTTGTGATTCTGGTTCCAAAAGACAAGACGGCGGATTATAAAAAAATGGCAGAAAGCGGGCGTGATTTGTGGATGAAGCATGGTGCCGTTGCGTATTACGAATGCCTCGGTGACGATCTTGCTGCACAGGAAATGGGCGGAGAAAAAGCCCGTGAATTTCCCGAAATGACTGGGGCTAACACCGAACAGGCTGTTTGGTTTTCTTTTATCATTTTTAATTCGAAAGCACATCGTGATGAGGTTAACGCACGTGTAATGGAAGAAATGAAAGAATTAGCGGTTGAATATAAGAATGAACCGATGCCTTTTGATATGAAGCAGATGGCTTATGGAGGTTTTCAGGTTGAAGTCGAAGGTTAAGTTTAATTATATTTAGAGTTGCAATGCGGGGTATGTTGAATTGAATGAACACAGGATATCTAAAGTGACTGCCGTGATGCTGTGCTCTCTCCCGGCTGACGCACAAAATAATACCTAGTGAAATAAAACCTTATGAAAAAAATAGTTTTTATATTTATCCTTCTTGTTTCTGCAACGAATATATTCCCGTCAGAAATCTATACTTTGAAAGTAATAAAATTTCATGAAACTTATTATGCTGAATGGGGAATGAAGGGTGAAGAAGAATACGAAGACCGGTATGACGGGATTGAGTGCGAGATTTATTTTAAAGGTTCTTTGCTCGGCAAGATAACATTAGTTCAGCATTGGTTTAAGAAAAACAGAATACCTTATCCGAAAATCGGAGAATGTTTTGCGGTTGAAAAGTTTGATTGCAAATCATATTACATTCCAGGGGATGGATATAACATAGAGTTTTCAGAATTAAAAATATTATCAAATAAATGTCCAAGATGAATTCTTTTTTGATATAATCGTTAGTGGTAGAGATAAGTGGAATTTATTTTGAGCGGAGATAAAGATTTGCCGGAACTGAAGAAATATAAGAATTGTTTCCCCAAGAGAAATCTGGTTAATATTCAAAAAATAGACTAATGGATTTAATTTAATGAAATTAAAAATAACTCTGATCATTTTCATCATGCTTTGTATTAATTCATTTTTTTCTGCGTGTAGTTCTGTCGACATCAAATATATTCAGGCGGATAAATATGTCAGCATAATAGAGACTGATATGGGAAATTGGATGCTGATGCTGTCAGGAAGGCAGGATGTTGTTTATGATGAAGAATACATAAATGGAGAATCGGATTTTCCCGCAGTTTTTGATTATGCTTATGTTGAATATCGTTACGGTGACCGGTTTAATGTTTATAAAAAGCGCGTTACAATTTTCAGCGAGCAGGTTAACGATAAGCGAAAATCAAATATCAGGCTTTCAAAATATTATGAAAAAGACGGCAATTTTAAAATGATATTTCAAGACGGCAGTATTATTGAACTTGATATCAGTGACCTGAAAAAACAGCCGCGATAAGAGGACATGCCTTGAATGGACTGCTGAATGTTTTACGGATGCTGCCTGAATATAAAAATATTGTTGCTGAAATTGCGGAAGAATTTACTATTCATAAAAAAGCAGTTGTGTCTAAAACAGCAAAATCTTTGCTAAAATATATCAGAACCGAATGCTGATTAGTTCCGGAAAATAATTATTTCAGGAGAGGCTTTATGAAAAACAGACTCGTATATGCGGATAATCTTCGGTCTTTCGTCATACTTCTAGTTGTTATTATGCATTCGAATGTTACATACAGCGGCATGGGGAGCTGGTATTATACCGAAGGCAATGCGGCATCTCTTGATGTTGCTTCACGTGTTATATTCGGTCTTTACGGATCTTTTGTGCAGGCCTGGTTTATGGGATTTTTGTTTTTTCTTGCGGGTTATTTTGCCGCGAAATCCCTTCAAAAAAAAGGAACAAGTTCTTTTATAAAAGAAAGAATTTTCAGGCTTGGATTGCCTCTTCTGATTTATGTGTTTATAATAAATCCTTTAATGGTTTTTTTCTATATCAAACGGGATGGACTTTTCTTTTATGAGTTCATGAGTTTTCCGGAGTTTTATTTTGGCATGATAAAAGGTCTTTACTTCATCAGCGGCACGGGGCCTCTCTGGTTTGCCGAGGCGCTTCTGATATTCTGTGCAGTGTACGCAATAATAAGAAAAATATTTCCGAACATTGTAAAAAGCGGCGGTGTTCCTTCATTCGCAAAAATCATGCTTCTGGTTTTTATTACATCAGTTGCGGCATTTTTTATCAGGCTTTTTTATCCGATAGGCAGTGATTTTTATAATCTTCAGTTCGGATTTTTCGCTTCATATATTGTACTTTTTATTCTTGGAACAAATTCAGCTGAAAGAAACTGGTTCGAAAAAATTGTCTCTGATAAAAATATCATTTATCTTAAGCTTGCAGTTTTCGCAGGTATTCCTGTTTGGGGAGCTATTATGATTTTCGGAGGAGCTTTATCCGGTGATATTCCGATGGGCGGAGGATTTCACTGGCAGACTGCGGCATATGCTCTTTGGGAATCCTTTACTGCTCTGACGATGACCGTAGGGTTAATTGCTTTCTTCGGTAAGAAATTTTCGGGAGAAAATAAACTTTCGCGATTTATATCTCAAAATTCATTCGGAATTTATATGTTTCACGCTCCTGTTCTGACTGGGATTTCTCTGCTTTGTGCGAGCATACAGTTCCCGATGCTTGCTAAACATTTCATGATTTTCCCGGCTGCATACATTGCGTCATTAGCGGTTTCTTTTGCTCTGAGAAGGATTCCTTTTATCGCGAAGATTACAGCATGAGCCGATTTTCCATTGCTCCGGTTGAACCGCTGTCGTCTTATGTCGACAGACTATGGGGCTGGACTGATGAGTAAAATTATACCCGGTATTTGCAGCTTAATTTTTATTCCTGTTTGATTTCTCAAAAACTTTGAAGAAAACCGTTTTGTACTTGTTTTCTCTGCAAGAAAGGTGAGATTTTGTCCATTCGTATAATAAAATGTATTCGGGGGATATATGAAGAAAACTTTGATTATTGCTTTTTTTGCCGTGATTTTTTCCGGATGTTTTGATATTGGAAAAGATAAGGTTTTAAAAGATGAAGGTAATAATTTTCAGATAAGTGCTCCAAGCTCATGGTCTGTAATGGATAATCTTAATGATGAAGCTGATATTCAGGCCGGAAGCAATCTTTCGGGAAAATATCTCATGGTTTTAGTTGAAGCTAAAGAAGACTTTGATAATATCAAAGATATTGACGGATATGCAGAGATTATCAAAAAGAATATGAATTCTACAGTTACTAACATGACTTACGAAAAATATGATGAACTTACTCTCGATGGGATGAATGCGAAATCAATTATTCTTTCGGGTTCAGTAGACGGAATAAAAGTCCGTTATTTCATAACATTTGTCGAATCGGATAAGCATTTTGTTCAGGTAATTTTTTATTCTTTGCAGTCGAAGTTCGACGGTTTGCTTGAAGAATTCAAAAAAGTCCGCGGCACTTTTAAAAAGGCATCGGCGGCTGAGTCAAAATCTTCAAAATGATAATTTATTTTAAGAAATTGATGAAAAAAGAAATTTGTTTACGTATTATATTTAGGAGCTTCCGTAAAATTTGCGCGGGGAATTATGCTGAATAGACTTAGAATAAAGAATTTTGTTCTTATAGAAGACCTTGAAATTGATTTTAAAAACGGATTGAATGTATTAACCGGAGAAACCGGAGCCGGTAAATCAATTTTGATAGATGCTATTTCAGCAGTTCTCGGCGATAAGATGACGACTGATGTCATCAGAACCGGATTCGAGCGAGCAACAATTGAAGGTGATTTTGATATCGGCGGAATTCCTAACATTAAAAGCGTTCTTGATGATGCCGGAATTGACTGTGATGATGATACTCTTGTGCTCCGCCGTGAACTTTATTCAAGCGGAAAGGGGAGATCTTTCGCAAATTCACTTCAGATTCCGGTTTCGAAACTTCTTGAAATCGGCGAAAGCCTCATTGATATTCACGGGCAGAATGAGCACCAGAATATTTCCAAAGTTGCAAAGCACCGTGAGATTCTCGACCGTTTTGCCGGACTTGAAACATTGGTCGGTGAAGTCGGTGAATGTTATAATGATCTCTTTCAGATAAAGGAAAAAATCAAGTCAACAGAAATGAATGAGGCGGAAAAGAAACGCAGGGTTGAATATCTTTCATTTGCTGTTGATGAGATAGAAAAAGCGCGTCTTGTTTTAAATGAAGACGAAGCTCTAAAGGAAGAAGAAACCATTCTTTCAAACTCAGAAAAGATTTTTTCCCAGATAAATGCGGCAAATGAAAATCTTCGCGGAGACGGCGGAGTAATCGCCAGATTAAAAAAAATTGAACAGTCTCTTTCTTCAGTCGCGGAGATTGATGCGAATATTGCGGCTAATCTTGATTCGGTAAGGTCGGCGCTGTATTCACTTGAGGATTCATCCATATTTTTCAGGGATTATCAGGAGAAGCTGAATTTCTCAGAATCGCGCATCAACGAAGTTGAAGAAAGACTTTCGCTGGTTCAGATGATGAAAAAGAAATATGGAAACACGATAAGTGATGTGCTTCAATTTGCCGAAACAAGCAGAAACGAACTGAATTCAATAAACTCATCCGACGAAATGAGAGAAAAATTAACAGATGAATACCGTAAAAAGGTTCAGATTACAAAAGTAAAAGCTCTTGAACTTTCGGAGAAGCGCACCGCTGCCGCTCAAAAGCTTGAAAGCCTTGTGATGAAGGAGCTTTCAGATTTGAATATGCAGGGTACCGAGTTTAAAATTTCAATTAAACAGGAAATTAATCCTTCCGGCGAAATTGAAATGAATAACAATATATACATGCTCTATCCTCACGGATTAGATAAAATAGAATTTCTTCTTTCGGCAAACAGCGGAGAATTGCTTCAGCAGTTAAAGAAAGCTGCAAGCGGCGGTGAGATGAGCCGAATCATGTTAGCTCTTAAAACTGTTCTTCTTTCAAACGACATAGTTGAAACACTTATTTTCGATGAAGTTGACGCTGGAATCAGCGGAAAAACCGCTGAGATAGTCGGACAGAAGCTTAAGGCTCTTGCTAAAGAAAGACAGGTTCTAGTAATCACTCACCTCCCTCAGATAGCGGCGATGTCCGATAATCATTTCAGTGTCAGTAAAGAAAAGTCTGGTGACAGAACTTTCACGCATATCAAAAATCTTTCGAGAGATGAAAAAATCACCGAGGTTGCCCGTATGCTTGCTGGTAAGGAAGTTACAGAACTTTCACGCAAACATGCCGCGGAAATGGTAGCACTTTCGGAGAAAACAACCGCTTAGATTTTGAGATTGAGTTCGGGAGATAAGCGGAGTAAATTTCCTATGGATTTCCAAATAAGAAGTCATGTAAAAATATCCGGTACTTTTTCTTCGTTAAAATAAATTGACTGTATGTCCCAAATGATGTTATTATAGGTAGCTTTTATGCCTGAATAAAAATTTTTCTGGATGGTGCGGGTATGCCGATTTCCACAGAGATTTTCGTAATGATGGTTTTTGCTATCGGATATCCCTTGTTCTGGAATCTTATAATCCGGTCAAAGATAAATGGGAAAAACTTTTTTATAGCAGCATATACTGCTATTCTTTTATCAAATATATTTACTGTTGCAGAAGATTATTATTTCGCTGAAATCTTTAATGCTTTGGAGCATATAAGCATTGCAATAGGTTCGATTTTCCTGCTTGTAGCCGTTGTTAAATTTACCGGAAAAGAAGCCATAAAAGACGGGAATACCTCTGATGTAAAAAAAGGGGGACGGCAGATACTGTGATAGAATTGACAGCCAGCATACTTTCAGCGCTGATTTTATCAGTTAGCATTGTTCTTTTGATTGTGCGGATCAGAAAGAAAAATATTCCTTTAAATGTAATTGTTCCGCTTGCTTTGATTGTTGTTTTTTATACACTTGTCTCTGTTTCAAATATTCTTGAACACGCGGATATTTCCGGATATTTTGATCCTCTTGAGGATATCAGCGAGATACTTTTTACGCTGATTTTTCTTTTCTTCATAAATAATTGGAATAACCACGCAGCTCTTCTTGAGTTAAAGGAGAAGGAGACATGGCTGCGGGTTACGGTTAATTCAATTGCTGACGGTGTAATAACAACTGATAATGAGGGCAGAATAACGCATGTAAATAGTGCTATGGAAAATTTAACCGGATTTTATTTGAGTGAATCTGTCGGACGTAATGTGCAGGAAGTGATTCGTTTTGTAGACCGTATCACAAAAAAAGATATCGATTATCATCCCGTAAAAGATGTTATTGATGGAAAATCTTCGGTTTTAACACAGGAGAAATATCTTCTTAAAAGCAAAAGCGGTCAAACAATCCCTGTCAGTGATAATACAACTGTTATCAAAAGCGAAGACTTATCTATTATAGGAACAGTCGGAATATACAGAGATATGAGCGAATACGAATCAATGTGTGCTCAATTAACTCATATTCATAAGATGGAAGCAATCGGACAGCTTGCAGGAGGAGTCGCGCATGATCTTAACAATATGCTTGGCGGTGTTATTGGAGCTGCAGATGTTCTGATGGAAGGGGCAAGTCTGACCGATGATCAGAGAGAGATTATAGATCTTATTCTGAAATCTTCATACCGCGCGGCCGATCTTACAAAAAACCTGCTCGCTTTCAGCCGTAAAGGAAAGATTCTTTCTACACCGATTGTTATACAGGACATTGTTAATGCGACAATTTCAATTGCTGAACATACTATTGACCGTCAGATAGTTATCGAACGTGAGATGCCCTCCGAACCTTTTGAAGTTATAGGTGACCCCGGTCAGCTGCAGAATACTTTTCTTAATTTGATGATAAATGCAAGAGACGCAATCAGCGGATCCGGAAGAATCCGCATTTCACTGCAGAAAGTGTATCTCGATGACGGATTTTGTTCTGCGAATAATTTATCCCTGACTCCGGGAGATTATATCAGTATCGCTACGTCCGACAATGGATCGGGTATTCCTGAGGAAATTCAGGACAGGATATTTGAACCGTTTTTTACAACAAAGCAGGATGGTAAGGGAACCGGCTTGGGTCTCTCGGCGGTTTACGGCACTGTTTTAAGCCATCATGGCGCTATAACAGTTAAAAGCAGCACGGGAAGAGGATCTCTGTTTACCATTTATCTCCCTTTATATTCCGGACCGAAAAAATATAGTCTATATAACTTCAGCGATGCAGAAGAATATACTTTTGCAGAGTCTGGGA
>Ga0209606_1004645_pt1 | contig 12515 bp, 13 predicted proteins | sample AD_UKC057_MetaG_FD_184412 | JGI IMG/M metagenome (GOLD analysis project Ga0209606, IMG submission 184412) | Active sludge microbial communities of municipal wastewater-treating anaerobic digesters from USA - AD_UKC057_MetaG (SPAdes) (version 2) | ecosystem: Engineered > Bioreactor > Anaerobic >...
TCTTCGAGGCTACATCGACCATATAAAAAACCATCAGCCGCAATACTTATAAGTTTTATGATCATCTGGAAGAGATGCTGTTGCTTATGGCGATTGTAAATAAAATAATTCTCAAGGGCTCAAAGGGATTGATCAGGAAATCGAGATCTAGAGGATCATTTCCAGCTTGCTTCCTGATCCTGGGAGTTCTGATTATTGCCTCTACAGCAAATTCTGCAACATACATAGTCTCAGAGAAATCTGATGATTATTCAATTCAAAGCGCCATCAATAAGGCCATGGACGGGGACAGGATCATAGTCAAGAGCGGGATATATTCCGAAAGAATAAATGTTACAAAGAGATTGATCCTCAGAGGAGTCGACACCGGGAACGGACTGCCGATAGTAAATGCGAATGGAAGAAGGGATGCCATAACTCTGATTGCGGATGGCATCTGGCTGGAGGGCTTCTCAGTCATCAATTCTGGCAGCGCCTCAGAGGATGCCGGAATCAAGGTGCTGTCAAGCAAGAACATTGTTCGTGGTAATATTTTAAATAATAATTCATATGGGTTATTTTTAAAGAATTCATCTTATAATGAAATTAAATTAAATCAAGCCTGGGGCAATGATGTGGGGATTGCGCTTCAATCCTCCAGAAATAATACACTCATGGATAATTATGCAGCCAGTAACTCCTTTGCCGGGATTTTTTCTGGCAATTCCAAGGGCAACACCATCAAAAACAATACGGCTTATGGGAATTCCTGGGTGGGCTTATTGTTCAATAACACAGAAAATGGCCTGATTGAGGGAAATACTGCTTTTGCAAATGTAAACGCCGGTATTTGGGTCCGAAATTCGAAATTTAACCAGATAACAGGAAATAATGCAAGCTATAATCCCATATTCGGATTTATCCTGGATCGGTCGTCCAATAATACATTTTCCATGAATACAGCTAATGGAAACCTCGATGGGATCAGCATGGATCAGTCAAATAATAATACTATTTTAGAGAATAATATCAGTCAAAATGAATTCGGAATATATCTGGATGGATCGGATAAAAATATAATTTATTTAAACAATTTTAATCTTAACACTATAAATGCATATTCGTACAATTCATCAAATCAATGGAGCTCGGATAAAGAATTCAACTATCTATACCGAGGAATAATATCCTGGAGCTCCCTGGGCAGTTTCTGGCATGACTACCAGGGGGGTGATGCCTTCGACTCGGGAATTGGCACCTCAGCCTATGTTGATGAATTTATAAGAGACGACCGACCATTGATCTCCATGAAAGAGAACTATAAAATCCTGAAATGAAAATATGCTCAAGGATTTCTTTAGCAAATTAGCCTTGAAAGAGAGAAGAGACTATGGCCTCCCGTTTGATAGAGATCAGCCTGCCCAAAAATAAGCAGCAAGCACTGGAAGAGCTGATAGGAAGCGGAAAAGAGGTAATTGATATCATCATCCAGCCTTCCATGGGCTTTTGGAGGATCCCGGTACATGGCCAGTGGAAGACCCGTTTTTCCACAGACAAGATCCTGGTAAGAATGCTTGTAACGGCTGAAGAGAGCCAGGGCATCATCGACCTGATAGAGGAGACATTCCAGGATGAAGAGGGTTTCAGACTTAATATCTTTGCCCTGGAGGCCACTTTTCCAGCCGTCTTTGAAGAGAAAAAGCCCGATTCAGAGCCATCCATGGGAAAAAAGAACGGACCCAAGGAGAGCGTGAGCCGGGAAGAGCTGCACAATGATCTGGTGGAAGGGGCCAAGACCACCTATATCTATGTCTCAATGATAATCCTCTCTTCAATTGTGGCAGCAATTGGTGTTCTCAACAACAATGTCGCAGTCATTATCGGGGCCATGGTTATAGCTCCCATGCTGACCCCAAATGTCTCCCTCTCTCTGGCCACAACCCTGGGAGACCTGGCCATGGCCAAGAGTTCGCTCAAGACCATAGTCATTGGAATCTCCATTGCCGTCTTTTTATCCCTGATTATGGGCATCTTCTTGCCTGTGGATCCATCCTTGCGGGAGATATCATCCCGAACCAGTGTCGGGCTGATGGACATTGTTTTGGCATTGGCTTCCGGTGCAGCAGGAGCTCTCTCTTTTACCTCATCGGCGCCATCAGTGCTGATTGGTGTGGCAGTGGCAGTTGCCCTAATGCCTCCTTTAGTTGTTTTCGGATTGCTCTTAGGGGCGGGCTACTACACCCTGGCCATGGGTGCTCTGCTCCTATTTCTGGCAAATATATTCTCAGTGAATCTGGCGGGAGTAGCCACCTTCATCGCTCAGGGAATCGAGCCCAGGAGTTGGTGGGATGCCAAGAAGGCCAGGAGAGTTACCATCTTGGCTATTGCGGGATGGGCTATATTATTGGCCTTGTTGATAACGTTTATTTTTTATGGAGACTTCTATATAGTTAAATGAAAAAATCTAGAGTGATAAGCTCCTCAGTGCATTAATATCGTTATAGATAACTACGTCTAAATTCTTATGCTACAATAATGTCTGGAGCGTTTTTTTTAATGCGATGAGAGTCCTGCTCAATTCGTTATTTCATTAATCACCAGTGTTGCGGTAATCCTCTCGCGGCGGGCTAAAGGTGTCGACAACCACCGACCTTTCCAATGCCAATGCCGAATGAACCGCTCCCGATGGAGCAGAATAGCTGTCGCCCGGCCCCAGATCGCAGTTTTTCCCATCCACGCTCAACCGAATCCTTCCCGAGACCACATATCCCGCCTGGTCCTGGTGGTGAGAATGGCCGGGGATCTCGACTCCCTTCTCCAGATCAAAACGGCAGATCATCAGTTTTTCATCGCTGACCAGTGTTCTGCGGGTCAGGCCGGGAAGCATCTCCACGACCTCTGCCCGGTCATAGAAAAAGAACATCTACTTGGCCTTTACCGCCTGGGTCAGATATGCCTTCACATTATCCGCTTCAGTTGGCTCGCCCAGTATGAACTTGTCCACCATATCCTTGGCCAGCTCATCGGGAAACTGCACCGGAGGATGCTTCATGGTGTAGGCGGATATGGCCAGGAGCGGGCCTCCTATCTTTCTGTCCTTGGCCAGCTTGCAGATCCTTATGGCGTCTATGGCACTCCCGCCGCTGTTGGGAGAGTCCTCCACCGATAATCGCAATTCCAGGTTTATGGGCACGTCTCCGAAGATCCTGCCCTCCATCCTCAAAAAGCAGACCTTGTTGTCCCTCTGCCAGGGCACATAATCCGATGGCCCGATGTGGATGTTATCATCGCCCAGGGGCACATCCAGAATGGACTGCACCGCTTCCGTCTTGGAGATCTTCTTGGACTTGAGACGCTCCCGGTTGAGCATATTGAGAAAGTCGGTATTGCCGCCGATGTTGAGCTGGTAGGTCCTATCCATGATGCAAGCCCTGTCCTTGAAGAGCTGGGTTAAGGCACGATGGACTATGGTGGCACCAATCTGAGACTTGATGTCATCGCCCACAATTGGAACTCCTGCCTCCTGGAATTTGGCTGCCCACTGGGGATTGGAGGCTATGAAAACAGGCATGCAATTTACAAAGCCAACTCCAGCGTCCAGTGCCGCCTGGGCATAAAACCGGGTGGCCTCCTCCGAGCCCACGGGCATATAATTAACCAGCACATCTGCCTCGGAGGATATGAGCTCTTCTCTCACATCGCATGGCTGCTCGTCGGCTATGACGAATCTCTTCTCAGCCGGATAACTCCTCATATGGGGGGCGACCCCGTCCAGGACCGGTCCCATCTTTACCGATACGTTCTTGCGAGGAACATCAGGATAAAACACCTTGGTGCAATTTGGAGGGGCAAATATGGCTTGGGCTATGTCCTTTCCCACCTTTCGCTTGTCTATGTCGAAGGCCGCCACCACATCGATATCACTGGCTCTGTAACCGCAGATATCATAATGCATAAGCCCTATGCAATCCTTTTCATCCGCTTTTTTGTAATATTCTATCCCCTGAATTAGGGAACTGGCGCAGTTTCCCAAGCCCGCGATTGCCAACCTTATCTTTTTCAAACTCTTTTCCCCTCCTGGGTCAAATGAAGCTCGGAGACCTGAGTTCGGAGTCGGAGCTTCGTATAAATGCAGGACATATATAACATTATAGGCCCGGCTGAGACCAGCATTGCTCACCTTAGCTTTAACTTTATTCCCCTAGAATAGGTGCCAGAATTCTGTCCAGCACCCTGTCTAGCTCCTCTGTCAGCCTGGCTTTTCCTGCTTCGCTGCTTTCATATTCTATTCTCTCGGCTCGGGGTATATCGGTCAGATAGCTTGAGCCCTGCGGATAGATCAGAACCGTCTCTTTCCCCAGTGTATGAGCCATGCCCAGGCCGTACATAACCTGGGGATCGGCTCCGGTAAGGTCGGCCATTATCACCGCAGCATAGTTGATGCTTAGCCACATCTCCCTCACTGCCGCCCTTCCGCTGCGGATGTCCGGTGCATCCTCCCAAGCCAGATTTCGGGTGGAAAGTGCAGAACGGATGGCCTCTTCTATTACCGTCTCCCCTCTTTTCTCTGGCCGCAGCAGGAGCAAGGTCCTGGTCATAACCGGATCTGATGCCGGGCCGAAAATTGGCCGGTGACGCATGAGGCTGAGCTTCTCCTCCAGCCTCAGATACTCCGAGTCGACATGCTTTGCGGCAATGCCCTCCAGAGCAGTCCGGCGATCGGCGGTGCTCTGATCCATCAATACGGCAGGAAACTGGATTATGAAAGGATCATCGAATCCGAACTCCCACTTGGCACTTTGAGCTGCCTGCTGGACATTTAGAGCCATATCAGGCCGGCTGAAATAGCTGGCTGTGCGGTTTTCCAGCCGAAACTGGCCCAGGATGGTGAGGCTCTCCCGGTCCAGAATGGCCACCATGCTGGAAGGAAGCTGGCTCCTGGCAATTCCCCTCTGCAGATGCCTCTCCTCGGTCATGGAATCGACCATGGTCATGAATTCATCCAACAGGCCATCCACTCTGGCAGATAGCTCTGCCTCCATATCGCCGCTTTTCATCCGGTCCTTATCGTTGAGCATAAAACTTCATCCTCGTAATCGATTACCTATTACCGCTTAAAACTCGGAGCATGTTCTGATATCTGTTTTTGCAGCAGGCGAAATGGCCTTGCACATCCGGAGGGCATGCTTGCCCGTTCCGTAATAGTTTCTGACCAGCTCTCTATCCCTGTAGCCTGCTTTATGATAAAGCTTTATGGCCTCCGGCCTCTCCACTGCCGCCTCCAGCCGGACAGTCTCTGCACCCAGTCTCTGCAGCTTCTCCTCCAAAGAGGAGATGAGACTGCTTCCTATGCCCATCCTGCGGTATTGGGGATGAACATCCAGGGTATAAACCGCGCCCGCCTTTCCGCTGGCATAACCCATGATGAAACCAAGCACCTTCTTCTCCGGCTGGCAGGCGACTAAGCAGACAGCGTATTCGATGAGATAGGCAAACATCCGTGGGGGGAAGGCTGCCTCCTCAGGAAAGCAGAGGCTCTCGATCTGAACGATCTGGGCTAGGTCTCCGCTCTCCGCTCTCCGGATGTTCATTTCCTAAGGGTGCTGTTCCTGAACCTGCTTTATGACTTCGCCATAAGCCCCAAATACCTCAGGAATGTCTATAGTGCCTATCACATCCACCACCCCAACTGCAGCAACCGCTTGCCCCTCCACCACTATCGGTGCGACAGAGACTGGAATGCCTTTATAGGCTCCGCTCTCCGGCGTGGTGCGAATGCTCTTTCCTTCGCTTATAACCGCCTCCAGCACCGGTCCGCTGTAGCTATCATCAAGAACCATTCCTCTCTCCACCCTCACTCCTGGAAAGCCTCTGCTGCGCATAGTCACAGGGAGCTTGAGGATCTCATGCAAGGTCAGGGCCAGCGGTGCCAGGTCACCGGACCTGGAGTCCTCTGATATCACAATTCTGGGCATAATTGAGATATTGGGCTGCGATATCAAATAAATCCTGCCCTACCCGATAGTTCTACCGTCCCTTTCTCTTGAGCAGCCGGGCCTGGAAGCCGTGGTACTTGGCAAAGCCCTCTGCGTCCTTCTGGCTCAGCGTCCCAGAGTCAAATGATACCATATCCTGGTCGTAAAGCGCATCGGGGGATTGGCGGCCCACAGGCACGGCAGCGCCGCAGTACAGCTTCAATCTCACCGAGCCGTTGACCCTCTTCTGAGACTGGTTCAGGAAAGCCATGAGATCGTCATAGAGTGGATCCTCCACCAGGCCCTGATAGGCCAGCTCCGACCAGGCCTCGTCCACCATGACCTTAAAGCGCAGCTCGGCTCGGGAGAGAACCAGATGCTCCAGATCTTTGTGGGCTGTGATCAGGATAGTAGCGGCAGGATGCTCATAGTTCTCTCGAGCCTTGAGCCCCAGGACTCGGTCCTCGATCATATCCGTCCGGCCAACTCCATGCGCTCCACCTATGCGGTTGAGCCGCTCTATCAGCTCCAGCCCACCCATGGGCACTCCATCCAGGGAGACGGGCACACCTGCGGCAAAGCCGATCTCCACCACCTCTGGCTTCCTGCCGGCATCGGGTCTCTCCGTCCAGCCGTAGATCTCCTCAGGAGGCTCAAAGTAGGGGTCCTCCAGTTTGCCTCCTTCCATGGATCGGGACCATATGTTCTCGTCTATTGACCAGGGTTTCTCTTTGGTCACAGGAACATCTATTCCATGCTCTCGAGCATAATCAATCTCCCATTCTCGGGCCAGGTCCAGCTCTCGCATGGGAGCAATCACCCGGCAGTCCGTAGCCCGGAAGATGGCCTCGAAGCGGAGCTGATCGTTGCCGCGACCGGTGCAGCCGTGGGCAAGGTTCTTTATTCCCATCTCCCGAGCGATCTCTGCTGCTTTTTTGGCTATTAGCGGCCTGGCGATGGCCGTTCCCAGGACGTAGCCCTCATAAGAGCCATTGGCCTTGATCAGAGGGAAGATATAGTCATTGACGAACTCCTCTCTGGCATCTATGGTGATATGCTCATCCGCCAGAAGCTCAGCCCTCTTGTTTCCCCGTTCGACGTCCGACTGCGGCTGGCCAACATCCACCAATACCGTGACTATCCTGTCGAATCCATAGCGCTCTCTTAAGAGCGGTATGCAAACTGATGTATCCAGGCCACCGGAGTAGGCCAGTACAACTTCATTCAATTCAGCTTCACCGCTGGCGTAAAGGAGAGATGATCGATTTAACCTTATCTCTTCATGCAGCGATAACTCTATAACTGCCGGGAAAAAAGAAAGCATATAATGACCAAGCTTCTAGAGACGGCTGCCTTGGGCGTGGACTTTGATCCCGATCATCGAGCATTGCAGGCCAGTGGGGCTCTGGCCAGGATGATCCAGCCGGTCCTAAATATCATGAACCAGAGGCTGGCGGAGGAGAAGCCTGCCTTGATCCGGACCGACGATATGGTTGTCAGCACCTGGCTTCCGCCCATACCCAGCGGCCCCTTCAGGAGGCTGCTTGTCAATGAGGCCAGGGCGGCGATAGGCCGTCCGGTTCCCTCCACACTCTCCATGGAGGTCACGAGAAGCTGCGGGGCCAGATGTGAGCACTGCCTGATGCGGGAGGGTGAGGGCGAGCTGAGCTATGAGGAGATGACTCGGGTCATAGACCAGGCGCTGGACTTGGGAAGCTGCATCATTACCTTTACCGAGGGAGATCCTCTCCTTAGAGAGGATATATTCGATCTGATCAAGCATATTGATCCGGAGAAAGCGGTGGCAAACCTCTTCACCCCTGGCCTGGAGCTTACCGCGGAAAAGGCGGTCAAGCTCAAAGCAGCGGGCCTCTATAATCTGATCATCGGCGTTTACAGCACAAATCCCGAGGAGCATGATCAGATCAGAGGGGTTGTTGGGGCCCATGCCCGGGCTCTGCAGGCCATACGCACGGCTCTCGATGCCGGTCTCATGGTCACCATGTCCTGCCATATAAAGTCGGGGCAGGTGGACAGAATTTTAGAGCTTTACAGGCTGGCCGACGAGCTGGGGGTACAGGAGCTGTCGGTATGGGAGGGCATGCCCAGAACACCCGAGGAGAAGCTGACTCTCATAGAGAAAGAGAAGATCGTGGATATCTACCGCAAGATCAACTCCGAGGCGAGCGGACCCAGGATCTTCGCCAATACCTACTTCGAGGGCCAGATGCTCGGCTGCATGGCCGGCAGAAGGTGGATGCATGTGGCTGTGGACGGGAGCATCCGGGGCTGTCCTTACCTGAAGGATAGCTATGCCAGCATCAAGGATGTCTCACTGAAGGATGCCTGGAGGGCCCTGCGCCATAGCGGGGATTTTGAGGGTTCGGTCTCTCACTGCCCGGCCCAGGAGATCTTTGGTTAAAGTCATAATCTCAATTTACAGGGCCGGATCAGAGGCAGCTTCAACTACAATTGGATCTGCAAAATTATTTATGTTTATCAAATGATATTCTTAATAAGCAGAAGCATCGATGGAGGGAATGAGTGATATGTCTGAAGAAGAAAAGCCCATTGTAAAACCGTCACAGCCGCAATTCATACCCAAGCTCAAAGGCAAGAAGGTCATGATTCGCCTCCTATCCGGAGGGCAGCCGGTTGTGGGGACGGTTGAATCATTCAACTCATATGAGATCCAGCTCCAGACGACTAAAGGCGAGCTTTTGGTCTTCAAGCATGCCATTGCTACCATAGAGGCGGTTGAAGAGGCGCGCGGATATAAGCCTGGAAGTTAGAATCATCATACATTTTATATTTTTTACCCTGCTACATTTTTACAGTTCTGGCTTTTGAGTGGCGGCTTTGCCAGGGCAGCCTGGCATCAGCAGATCAAAATCCTCCCATCAGGTTTAATGAAGGGAAAGCAATATATTATAGAATGCGAATGCAGGCTCAACTTAATGGGCAGATAATCTTTAAAATAAGTGTTCTAGAGGGGAGTATAGTGAGAGGATTTACGAAAGCGATGCCTGCCTTTCTGGCGGCAGCTATGCTGGCAGCTCTGCTTACGATCGGAGCAGGCCAGATGGAAAAGAGCAATGCAGATGCAGCTACATTAAATCAGGATCTTTCTTTGCCTGGGGATAGACCCCAGCCAATGGACCGCCCGGCAGAGGCAGCCATGAGAGAGCTCTTCGAGAAGGGAATAGGCGGTCCCTGGGAGGGAGGCGAGCCATTCTCATCCAGTAACGGCATAGGCAGGGATGAGGCCAAGATCAAGACCTGTCCGCTCTTCAGCTATCAGTTCATAGGAATGCTTAATGTAACCACGGGATTGATAATTGCATCGGACAGCGGAAGCAGCATGCGGCTGATTCCAGGTGCGGGAGCCTACCCCGTTTATGGGTACTTTGAAGAAGGCAAGATGACGGGAATCTTCATCGACTTCAACTCAACGCTCATGGCCTGAAGATCTGACCATCTGGCTCTGGACTCGGCACAATAAGGAGGGGGCAAGGTCGATTGCCGTCCCCATTTGCGTTTTAAGGTCTGTTTTGTCCTAGTAGAATCCTATTCTGATCAAAGGGATAAACAATATAAATATAATATTTTTTTTGAAGAAAGTAATTAAAATTAAAAACGAGGGTTACTGATTATGTCAAGATGGTTCCATGTTTCTGAGAAGAGCCCCTCTTGCCAATACAGGCAGAAGAGGTCCGTTATGTTTGCACCGATATCTGACTCTGACGGCCTTCCAGATGAACATTCTCTCCTTTATTTCTCTCTTCTAATCCTCTCCACGCTGCTTCCCCTGGCCAGATACAGCTCATCAAGGTTCTCGAAAATGCCGTGCTCCACCAGGCCCGGAATCCGGCTCATCCTTGCCCCAAGCTCCACAGGCTCCTCAATCCTTCCATAGTCCACATCCAGGACGAAGTTGCCATTATCGGTGATCACCGGCCCGTCCTTCATCTTTCCCAATCGCAGCACCGGTCTTCCTCCCAGCTCCAGGAGCTGTCGCTCAACCAGCCGCAGGGCAAATGGCAGAGCTTCCACAGGGACCGGATGGGTCAGATGCTTTACATACTTGCTCTCGTCAGCCACAATCACAAACTGCCGCGCCGAGCAGGCCACCACCTTCTCCCTGGTGTGGGCTGCCCCACCGCCCTTGATGACATAGAGCCTGTGATCCACCTGGTCCGCCCCGTCTATGGCCAGATCCAGAACCGGATGCTGGTTTAGAGTGGTCAGCCGGATGCCGCATTCTATGGCCAGGCTCTCTGCCTGAAAAGAGGTGGGAACGCCCAGAAATTCCAGCCCCTCCTCTTTCATCCTCTCCCCCAGCCGCTTGATGGTCCAGGCCACAGTGGAGCCGGTTCCCAGGCCCACGACCATGCCGCTTTTGACCAGATCCGCCGCCGCCTCGCCCGCTGCCTTTTTGGCGCTCTGATTGGCTGATGCGTCCTTCATAGTCTCCTCTAGAGCCGAATCAGGGCAATATCTCGCTCTTGACCGTGGCGAATACCGGCCCTCTCAGGTCCATCTTGTGCTTGTAGCTGGTTATGAATCTCTCCAAAGCAGGTGAAATCTTGATGTTGATGTCCCCCGGCGCTCTCACTATCCTTGCCCGGGTCTCAGATTCCCTTCCGGCCACGGTCGCCTCCTCTATCTCATGGGCCGCCAGGGCGGCAAAAGCATCGATGTACCTGATTCCGGTGGACACTCCCTCGGCAAAGGCCTCCTCCCAGCGGCTGGTTCTGGGTATGCCCATGATATTCTGCTTGTGGACCACGATCTCATTTTGAGCCGCCGGGCCGCAGAGTTTGGTGTTCTCCTCCGGCTCGACCACAGAAACCCGGACCCTCCTGGCGAAAAGCTTACCCTCCCAGGCAACAAAGGCGCAGGGCGAGGGCGCATCTCCATGCTCGACGCATACAGCCACCACTGCCTCGGCTATATCCTGGCCGGCGGGAGTGGCCGGCGTCTTTTCGACGCCGATCATCTGAGCCATCTCCCGGGCGGAAAGAGACCACTCCGTCTGGAACTGGGGATAGGATAGAGCCCGCAGATCCTGGGAGTTATGCAGGATCATGGCCAGCCTCTCTACTCCCAAGCCCAGATTCATCACCGGATAAGGTATGTCGTACTGGGAAAGAGCCGTCGGCGAGTAGATGCCGAATGTGGCCACCTCCACCCAGCCGCTGCTGTACTTGGTGGCCGAGCCCACCAGGCCGGGATGGTAGGCAAAGACCTCTATCTGGGTTCCCGGGGTGTAGTACTTGCTCCTTTTCTCGTCCGGCCGGAACTGGAACTTCTCGAAGCCGAACTGGCTGAGAAGCCCGTCCGCCACCGCCTTGCCGTCCTCGACGCTCACAGCCTCGTCCATGATCACACAGCTGGCCGAGTAGTAGCTCATCAGCCTGGCCGCATCCTCCGCCTGCTCCCGGCGGAAGCAGCGGTCCACAGAGAAGAGCCTCAGTGGAAGGGGGCTGCGATGGTGAAGGTGAGAGAGGGAGATAAACCAGCCCGAGGTCATATGGCTCCTCAGGGTTCGGGCCGTGGCCTCGGCCTTCAGTTCCCGGAACTCGGGAAAGACCTTCTCCAGGACGGTGGAGATGAGGGCATCGTGCGCCCCTAAAGCGGCAGCGATCTCACCCACCAGATCGTCTCCTTCCACCTTGCCCTTCTTGTAGCCGTGCAGGATCTGGCGCAGAGCCTCCACCTCATCGCCGGAGAGCTGGCGGCCCAGCAAGTCATTGACCTGGGAGACCCTTTCTTCAGACATGCCTATGTCCGGTCGGGGCAGACCGGCCAGGTAAAAGCAGCGATCCAGGACAGCCAGGGCCTCGGATCCGAACTGGCGGTAGACGTCAGATGCGTCCACTATCACCGGATTCATGGCCTCGGAGAAGCCTAACCGGACGTAAGCCTCACGTAGCTTCTGGATTGTATCGAATATGGGATGGACCGATCCGAATGAATAGCTGTTCCTGGGATATCTCTGGTTCAAAGAGGGACGACCGAGGTACTCCCTCCCCTGCTGCCAGGCTTTATCAAAATCCTCCTTGGCAGCCTCCTTAATCAAGCTGGGATCAAACTTCATGGGTCTTTCTCCGGAGACAGTGATCTGTTTAGTTGATTTATTATTTTATTGACTAGATTGTTTATAATTGAAATTATTTGGGCCGATCTATCTCCCTGACGGCATGGCCTGCGGCAAGAGCTTCTGCACTTTTGCCAGTTCCAGGGCATTGGTCAGATCACCCCTGGTCCTCTCCAGCATGCTCCTGGCCAGATCGCTCTTGCGCCGCAAGCCCCGGGTGACGGCATCAGGGTAATCGAAGAGCATGAGAAGGCTGTGGATCTCCTCCATCACCTCCAGGAATCGCTCTCCCTCTTCCGCCCGGCCGGTTCGGATAAGGTCCAGAATATGGCGGCGTAGCTCGCCGCAGAGATCTCCCAGGCCGCAGAGGTAGTTGATGCCCTCAACCCCCACCTCTTCCGGCTTGAGAATCATATGGTCTGCTATGACGGAATAGACATTCCTGGCCTCTGCATACTCCT
>Ga0209606_1004647_pt1 | contig 12514 bp, 7 predicted proteins | sample AD_UKC057_MetaG_FD_184412 | JGI IMG/M metagenome (GOLD analysis project Ga0209606, IMG submission 184412) | Active sludge microbial communities of municipal wastewater-treating anaerobic digesters from USA - AD_UKC057_MetaG (SPAdes) (version 2) | ecosystem: Engineered > Bioreactor > Anaerobic >...
TGCGTACTCCCAAACGCCGGCTATACGACGATTCAACTTTGTATTTTTTATAGCGGCTGCAAGCCAACAGGGTACTATGTTTCGTCCTGGACTTCACCAGGACGAAGTGGCGCCTTCGGCGCAGCAAAAATGCATCATCGTCTTTCATTACAAACAACCTCAAACCAACGTCATTCCGGTTTTTTCGCGGCCTGGCGCCCCCTTCGACACACGCCCTTTTTCCACCGCGAAAAACCGGAATGACGTGTTGTTTTGGGATTCTTGAATTAAACCAAAACATACCGCTCCTCTGGGTAACCAACAAATTACTTGTCGGCGAAATGGCCCTAAGCGCTTAATTACTGCGGTATAACCGGCAGCAGGATATGGGACGGCCGTTCGGCGTCGTGGTAGATGGTCTGTGCCGCAGTTTTGAATTCGGTTTGCTGCGCGAAGGGGCCGTATACATTCAGGTTGCGGTCGAACTGGGGGAAGTTGCTGCTGGACACCTGCACCCGGATGCGGTGCCCTTCGAGAAATACATTGCTGGTCGCCCACAGGTCAATCTCGAAGCGGTAAACCTCGCCGGGGACCAGGGGCGTGTCTTTGCCGTCTTCCCGGAACCGGCCGCGAACAATCCCTTCCGCCAGGTTGAGGCTGGTCCCGTCGGGGGCAACGTCGCAGAGTTTCGCCGTGAAATCGGTGTCGTCCCCGGACGTGGCGGCGTACAGCACGAAACGGATCGGACCGGTGACCTCGAGAGCCTCGGTCAATGGCGCGGAGGTGTAAACCAGCACATCCTGCCGGCGTTCCACCTGCTCCTGCCGCCGCGGGCCCATACCGTCGCCCATGAAACAGCCGCCGACGGAGGGCACCGGATCGGCGGGATCATAGGCGTAGGTGTCTGGCGCTTCTTCTTCGGAAGCGGAGGTCTCGCTCAGGACGCCGTCGCCCGCCGCCGTGTTGGCCTTGCCGTCGCTGCGGATATAATACGGCGTGTAGACGGTCCGCGCCAGGGGCCAGTCCTCCTCGCGCCGCCACGTGTTAATCCCCATCACAAAGATATGAACCGGCTTGTCCGGCAGGGACCCTTTTCCCCGAAGCCAGTAATCGTTCCAGTCGAACATCTCCCGGAACAGCAGGGGAACGTCGGCTTCTGTGCCGAAATCCCGGTCGCACTCCTGGCTGCCGTGCATCCACGGTCCCATGAGCAGGTGCGGCTGCCGCGCGGCGTCGCTGCCCGCGGACGCCCGCAGCGCCTGGTAATCCTCCAGCATGCCGCCGGCCGCAATGTCGTACCAGCCGCCGATGAGCAGGGAAGGCGCGGTAATATTCGGAATCTCCGGACGCCGGTCGAGGGCTTCCCAATACGCGTCACGCTGGGGATGGGCGAGCCAGTCATTAAAAAAGTCCACATCGGCGCCGGTCACGTCATCCGCTTCCATCAACGGCAGGTGCCACATGCCTGTCTCAAAATCCTTTTTCGGATGGTCGCCATCTTCCCGTTCCCCGACGCCCACGGCCCAGCCGCCCCCCGTGTCCAGACAGACCGCGCCGTTCCGGTAAAACAGGTCGCGCAAGTCGGCCGAGATGACCATGGGCGCCATGCATTTCAGCGTGTCGCCTGCAGCCGGCGCCAGCGCCCACTGCGTGTAGCCCAGGTACGACGGCCCCACCGCGCCCAGGTCGCCGTTGAACCACGGCTGCTCCCGAAGCCAGCGGACCACGTCTTCACTGTCCTGGCGTTCATGGCTGAAGGCATAAAAGTCGCCCTCCGAGGCATACCGGCCGCGCACGTCCTGGATGATCAGCACCAGGCCCCGTTGGGCGAAGAGTATGCCTGGAGAAAAGGAAAAGCGCCCGACCATGACCTCCTGCAACGGTTTCTTGTCATAAGGCAGTCTTATCATGACGGCGGGAAAGGGGCCGGTCCCGTCGGGCCGGTAAATGTCCGTGGCCAGACGCACCCCGTCGCGCATGGGTACCATCACGTCCTTTTCCACCACCATTTTGCTGTACACCGGCTGCGAGATGCCCAGATACACGGCAAGAATCCGGTACCGCAGCAGCCACCCGGCGCCCGCCAGCGATACCGCCACCAGCGCCGTCACCGCCAGCACAATCAGGCTTCTTTTCAAAACGATCCGTAGTCTCACTGTAAAATCCTTTTTATGTATCGACATAACGGTTCTTCCGCGGGGGGGGGGAACCATTTGTCTCCCCTGCGTAAAGCTTTATATGTGATGGAACCCGCCTCTTTCCCGTCACCGGACAGGAAAGGGGGACGCGCATTTAAAGACGGTTATTTCAAGATACCGCCGCGGCGGGAACTCAGGCGTATTCCCTGGAGCAGCATGTTCAGGTCTTCGGGATTATCCGAGATTTCCATGCCGGTTTCCCGGGTGATCAAGCCTTCTTTGATCAAGTCGTTGAGACTGTCATTAAAGCCCTGCATGCCCTCCTCCCGTCCGGAGGCGATTACCGTATTGAGTTGGGCAATACGGTTCTCCCGTATGAGGACCCGTGCCGCCGGGTTCATCACCAGCACTTCGCACGCGGGCACCCGCCCGACGCCGTCCGCGCGCTGCAGCAGGCGCATACACAAGATTCCCTGCAGATTGAGCGATAACTGGGAGCGTATCTGGTCCTGCTGGTTGGCGGGAAACAGGTCGAGTATCCGGTCCATGGTCTGAATAACATTGGTGGTGTGAAGGGTGGTGAAGACGAGATGCCCGGTCTCGGCGGCGCTGATGGCCGCCTGAAAGGTCTCCAGGTCGCGCATCTCGCCAATAAGAATAACATCCGGGTCCTGCCGCATGACGGACTTCAGCGCGGAAGCGAAATCAATCGTGTCCAGCCCAATCTCGCGCTGGCTGATAAACGCTTTCTTGTCCGCGTGCAGAAACTCAATCGGGTCTTCGATGGTGACAATGTGGCATTTTCTGTGCTGGTTGATATATTCCACGATGGAGGCGAGCGTGGTGGTTTTGCCGCTCCCGGTAGTACCCGTCAACAGCACCAGTCCGCGGGGCATCTGGGCAAATTTTTCCAGGACGGGTGGAAGGTGCAGGTTGGCAAAACTTTCAATGTTCGTTTTGATACGCCGTATGGAACAGGACACCGCCCCGCGTTGACGGAAAATATTCACCCGAAACCGGCCCACTCCCTTTTCCGAATAGGACAGGTCCACTTCGCCTCGCTTTCTGAAATGGACGTTCTGTTCCGGGTTCAACATAAAAGAGATGATTTCATCGATCATCTCCGCGCTATACATCTCCTCCTCGACCGGAACCATTTCTCCGTCAATGCGGTACCAAGGCGCCGCTCCCGTCTTGAGATGAATATCGGATGCGTCACGTTGAACGGCGCGTAGGAGGAGTTTTTGAAAGTGTGTTTTCATACGCCTGCCTTTTCTTTTCAAGGACCTTTTGCAGGTAAGGAGGCATTTGAGAATTTGCCCGGCCTGCCGAAGAAAGAGGAGTATAACTGGTGGCCGGCGCGATACTCGGGGCCGACTCCAGCTTGCCGTGGTCGGTCTCCTCGCTTTTTGCGGTCATGGCAGGAACGTCCTCAACCGGCGCCTTTACCGGCACCGGTTTTTCCACGGGAATAGGAACCGGAGCCTCCTCCTCCTTTTCCCTGACAGTAATGGCAACGGGCCTGGATACCCGGGAAATGTTGTCGGCCTGGACAAAGCGTGCGGTATACTCCGTAGGATCCTTCTTTTCGAAACCGGCGGCAATCACCGTGATTTGGATCTCGGGCCGCTCCTCTTCATCCACCACGGCGCCGCCGATGATGGTCGCTTCCCGCCCAATATTGGACTTGATGTACTCGTTCGCCTTCATGACCTCCTGCATGCGCATGTCGTTGCCGCCCCGGATATTGATAATGACGCCCTTGGCGCCGCAAATATCCGATTGCTCCAGCAACGGACAATTGATGGCATCCTTCGCCGCGCGAATGGCTCTGTCCTGTCCCTCGCACACACCGATACCCATCAGGGCCCTGCCACGCGATTTCATCAGCGTGCGCACATCGGCAAAATCGACGTTTATCAGTCCTGGCACCGTTATCAGTTCCGATATGGCCCGCACGCCGTTGTGGAGCACTTCATCGCCTTTGCGGAATGCGTCCACCAACCGGGTTTCATCGTCGCTCAGTTGGGCGATGCGGTCATTGGGCACCACAATCATGGAATCCACATGTTTTTCCAGCTCTTCCAGGCCCGACAGTGCATTATCCATGCGTTCCATGCCTTCATAAGAAAAAGGCAGGGTAACCACGGCAACCACGAGCGCCCCGGATGCGGTCGCTTCTTCCGCAACAATTGGGGACGCACCCGTGCCCGTGCCGCCGCCCAGGCCCGCGGTCAGAAAAACCATTTCGGCCCCTTGCACGACATTACGAACGCTTTCCCGGTCCTCTTCGCAGGCCTGCCGCCCTATTTCCGGCCTGGCGCCCGCGCCAACACCCTTACCCTGGCCAATCTGCAGACGGGTAGTGGCAAGGGAATGCCTGAGGTCCATAACATCGGTATTAATCGCGATAAAATCCACGTTGGTCATGCCTGATTCAATCATCCGGTTGACGGCATTGCCCCCCGCGCCACCGACGCCGCACACTTTGATTATGGCGTCCTGCAACATACTTTCATTGGAATGTTCTATGAGCATGTGTGAGTCTCCCGCCGCGTGCGGCATAAAATCTGCTAGTAAATATCAGTTCCCATCAGCGACACACCAAGTCGCTGTCAAAACGCAAATCCAGATAGTATTTACAGGGGATAGCGCCGCCCATTTGATCCCACAACATGGCCAGCCGGGTGGTCTGGGTTTCAAAATCGGTGCGGCCCCAACGCATTTCATAAGGCAGCTCTTCAAAATACATGCGTATATTATCCACGCTTTCCGCGGAAATTTCGGAGAGAGTAAGTTTATCGGAGAAAGGCAGTTTTGTGAATTCCTCCCATAAATCAAACGCGGCCTTGATTTCGGGCAGGTCAAGATGCTGGCCCGGCCCAAGCGTCACTACGCCGGGCAGATTGGTAATCAACGGGCCCACGGGAACCGCAAAGGGGGAAATCTGACGCAACACCACGAATTCCCGGTCAATCTCGAAAAGGTGGTTATTTACCATGACCGTGGCGGCCGCCTCCCGCTCCGCGATACGCAGCAGGAGTTCATTTACGGACATGCGGCTCACTTCGCAGCGTTTGACATAGGGTAATTTCTCCACATTATCCTCGATCGCTTCGATATCAAGGAACAGAACGTTGTCGTTGGCATCGATTCCCGAAGCCGCGAGAATGGTCTTTTCTTCCGTATTCTGGGCATTTTCAAAGACAACCCGCTGCACCTTGAAATAATCCGACTGGGGAAACAAGTAGGCGACCACCGCAACAGCGCCCAGGAAAATAACCGCCCGCAACAAGACTTTCACGCGTCTCCAGAAAGGCCCCCGTTTCGTTTGAACGGACAAAGCCTGCCGTTGTGGCATAGGCACGGTCATGGTTTTCATCGGTCTTTTCCTCCTGTATCCGGCGCAAGCATGTCCAGCAGGGCCGGGACAATGTGATTAATGTCTCCCGCGCCCAGCACCAGCAGAATGTCACCGGGACGCAACACCTTCTCCAATCTTTCCGGCACGGCGTTCTTATCCCTGACCAGTTCCACATGCCGTGCCCCCGTTGCCTGGGCAGCGTCCACAATCATGCCCGCGTCCACCCCCGGCATGGGAGCTTCGCGGGACGGATAAATGTCCGTTACGAGGGCCAAGTCGGACATGGCCAGGGCTTTCGCGAAATCTTCACAGAAGAATTTGGTACGGCTGAAAAGATGGGGTTGAAAAATACTGATAATCCTGGCGTCCGTAGCCCACCGCACCGCTTCAAGTGTATTGCGTATTTCCGTGGGATGATGGGCATAGTCTTCCATCACCGTGACGCCGCGCGCCACGCCGCGCAGTTGGAGGCGCCTCCGCACGCCGGCGAACTGGCGCAGTCCCTCTGCAACCGTGGCGAACCGCAGCCCGAGGCACAAGCCCACCATGCATGCGCCGAGCGCATTCCGCACGTTATGTTTTCCCAGCGTATTGATCTCAAGTGTGCCCAGCATCCCCCCGGGCGCCAGCCGCTCATCATGACACACCACATCGAAAGTGGTTTTCACGGACGCCAACTGGGACCCCAAAGGGCTGTCGGGGGAAAAAAGCGTCCGCCTGACATTGGCACCTTCCAGGGAAACGTCCCCGTCCAATCCGTAGGTCAGGGCAACGCTCTCAATCTCGGGGAGAATTTCGCGGCAGTGGGGATCGTCACCGCACAGAATGGAATACCCGTAGAAAGGCACCGTGTTACAAAAATCGGTAAAGGCACGCTTGATGCTGTCAAGGGTGCCGTAGTATTCAAGATGCTCCGCATCAATGTTGGTGACGACGGCAATGGTCGGATGCAGGCGGAGAAAAGAGCCGTCATGCTCGTCCGCTTCCGCGACCAGGTAATCCCCCGTTCCCCACCGGGCGTTTGTGCCGCTACGATGCAGGATGCCGCCCACAATCGTAGTGGCGCCCAGATTCGCATCTTCCAGGAACGCGCTGATCATGGAAGTGGTCGTTGTCTTGCCATGGGTGCCGCCCACCACAACGGCATTCGGCTTCAACCGCATCAAATCGGCCAGCAGGTCGCTGCGATGAATCACCGGTACCTTGCGGCTGCGCGCAGTCTGTATCTCAACATTGTCCGAGGCGATGGCGGCGGAGACGACCACAATACCCGCGTCTCCCACATGGGACGCGTCATGCCCAACATGAAATCTGAGGCCGTAACGCTGCAGCCGGACAGTAATGGGAGAAGGCTGCATATCCGAGCCGGACACCTCATACCCCAAATTCAACAGGATTTCGGCCAGGCCGCTCATGCCGATGCCGCCTACACCCACAAAATGCACTTTTCTCTGAATGCCGTTCACAACTCTTACCTCTCATACCCAACATATTGTAGTGATGCGTAGTATAACACAAGATCAACCACAATAAAAAGTATTTTCTTGGAAATGTACAGTACGGGAAAAATCCCTCCGCTGACAGGAAGATCCGGCCCCGGGGACGGGTACCAGTGGAACCAGGCCGTTGTGCACCGTATCCGTATCTCCCTCAGGAAGGGCACGGCCCTGTTGGCCGAGTTCCGGCAAGGGTCCATTCCTGTGAGGCAGGCACCCCTAAATAAAGTCTCGCAAGTGTTCTTTCACATCCGCAATCAACTGCTGCGCTTCTATATCGAGGCCGGTGTTCAGCAAATCCAACTGAAACGGATAGGCGGCCAAGAGTATCCTGTGCACAACAAGCCACAGGCACACCATGATGATAAAGCCGCCCAGCAGTATGCCCATGTACCGTCTTAGCAGGCATCCGTAGACACCCATGCGCCGTCGAAATGAAAGCCGCTCCTTTACGCCCCGCGCATCTCCGGAATCGGCGCCATCTTCGATTTCCGCCGGCAGGTCGCCCCGTACAAAACCCGTTTTTACTTGAAGCAAGGGATATGAAATGCCTATCAGGAGCATGAACCCGGCGACACCATACCAGAGCACCGGTATGAAGACCTCGAACTGGTGAGAAAGCCCGGAATGACTTGCGGCCGCAAGCACCGCCATCAAAAGCGCCATGACGCCAAATCCCGCAAGGGGAGGAATAACCGCCATCCAGGTATGGGGCAGGGCGCGCAAACGTTTCCCGGCCGAGCCGGCCTTGTGCAGAAACAAGGCGGCCGCATAGAAGACAAAAAACAGGAGCGCCGTTTTCGTCGCCAGCCGAAGTGGCACAAGCAGGCGGTCCCGATATTGCGCCTCGGCCAAGGGCCGCCGTTCCTCAAACTGCGTGAGGGCCTCAAGGGCCTCTCGTACGAGAAGGGCTGCATTGTTAATTTCCGGGTTCAGAACGCCGCCATTATTTTTGGACCACTCTCCCCGCAGCAGCAACGCCTGGAGCTGGATTTGCAGGGCGGCTTGTAGCTGAACCGTTGACGGGGGACTGTCGCCTTTTCTAAGCCCCATTATCCTGGCGCCCATGGACTGCACAATTTCAAGGTGATCGTCCCAGTTTCCCGTGTCCTCCCGCAAGAAGTGCCCGCGTACCCTGGCAAAGATGCTGTCGGCACACTGTAGCAGCGGCTCGGTCATGTACGCCGCGATTTTCATTTGCAGTTTTTCGTAACGCAGCCCCCGTTCAGGCAGACTGTCATGCCACAAGGGCTCAGGGAAAAGAACAGGGTCACCGGAACCGTTTGCCCGCCGCAGCAAGGCTATCAAATCAGTCATATCGCTTTCCGGTTCCAGTGTCGCGGCAAAAGCGGCAGCCTCCAGGTAGCGGGGCAGCGCATTGGAAGGCGGATTCGCCCCGGCCTCGCGAAAACGCTCCCGCGCCTCGCCAGGGTTACCCCCGGCATAGAGGCGACACCCGTAATTGAGCAACAGCGACATATCGCGTGGATTTGCCTGGTACGCCCGCGCATAAGCCTCGAGCGCTTCATCCGGTTCTTCAACCAGGGCAAGCGCCTCCAGGTACAAGGGCGAGGGCACTTTCTTGAGTTCCGTTTCCCGGCGCACCACGGTCCGCAAAACGGGCCTCGCCTGGGCCGGATGCAACGTCAGCGACATGCGGTACTGGATTTCGCTCTGTTCATAACGCAAATACCCTTCCGCGAACCACAACATAAATGTGAGGAGAACAGCGATGGCGACCAGCAGACGAAAAGAACGTCGGATACGGCGCGCCCAGACAAAATCACAGGACCGCCGTGGCGTCGCTCCCATTTCGGGCGTCGGACTCACCGATCGCCTCCCATCAGTTTACGGGCGATAATTTTGCCTTCCTCTACTCCGGGTTGATTAAAAGCGTCCACATGATACAAGCACCCGGCCATGGCGGTTTCCACTTCGAGCATGTACAGAACCTGAGCGACGGTATAGGCGTTTAAGGCGGGCAATATGACGCGAATGACGGGCCGGTGGCTCATTTTCAGCGCATCAAGGGTACCCCGCAGCTCGGCGGCCATTAGTTTGTTCATTGTGGCATTGCGCAGGTAATCCAGCCCCTTGACCTGGGGCAACACGTCCGGTATGCGCAGGGAGGCTGAGAATCGCTTCACTTCGAGTATGGTAAACAACTTGTTGTTGGGGCCCTCCCGGTACAGCTGCACCTGTGAATGCTGGTCTGTCACACCCAGCGCCTTGATGGGCGTCTGTCCGGTGAAGACTTCCTTTTTCCCCTCGAGGTCGAATTTCTTGCCCAGGCTTTCCGCCCAGAGTTGGCGGTACCAGTCGGCCACATCGCGCAGGCCGTCGGCATAGGGCATCATGACGGACATGACCTTTCCTTTACGCACATCCATCAGGTATTGCACGGCGGCCCTCAGGTAGGCCGGGTTATCCGTCAAGGACACCCGGGAACACTGCTTGTCCATGGCCGCGCACCCTGCAACCATGGCGTCGAGGTCCATGCCCAGCATGGCGGCGGGAAACATGCCGACCGGCGAAAAAACGGAGAAACGCCCGCCCACGTTCAGCGGAATATCAAAAGAAACCAGGTCATAGGCGTCCGCCACGGGATGCAACAGACTCTTGGGCGCCTTTTCACCCCGGGGGCTGGTGGTAACCACCAGGTGGTCCTTGACCGCGCCGGCGCCGAGTTTCTTTTCGAGCATATCCACGACAATCATCAACTGGGCGATGGTTTCCGCCGTGCCGCCCGATTTGGAAATCACGTTGTAAAGGGTTTTTTCGGGCTTGCAGACATGCATCATGGTCTTAAAGGTCACCGGATCGATGTTATCCATTACGAAAAGCCGCGGTCGGCCGTCACGCGCCTTGCGCCCGCGCAGGTTACGATAGGGATCACCCAGCGCCGTGTGCAGCGCCGTAATGCCCAGTGCCGAACCGCCGATGCCCAGCACAACCAGGTTTTTAAAACCCATTTCGGAAAAATGGCATGCGGCGTCCTTCACGCCGTCAAACGCGGCCTTATCTTTATATAGATCATAAAATCCGTATTTCTTATCTTTGCGTTCGTTCGTCAGGGTAGTGTGTAGACGCGCCACGCGGGGTTCGATTTCATGGAACTCGCCTGGCGTAAGACCATCCGCGGCGCCAACGGCGGCGGACTTTGCCCGGCTGATATCCACGCGTAGGTCTTCGTAAACGCTTTTGGCTTTCTTTTGCATGATTCGTGTTCCTCTATCGTTCGTGCTTGTTATGCGACAGGACGGGACGTGGAAAAGCAACGCATACCTCGGACAAGACGGGCACGGTACGACGGTCATTTCCCCGCGCAACGTATAACCGAGCCTGCACCGGCTTTTACTAAAAAGGCGTGCAGAATAATCTCGGCGGGATATTGTCGTATATTTTAAGACAGGACAGGGTGGATTTACAAAGGCCTTGTCCTTGCCCTCTGAAATGGAGAACACGAAAGGGCATTTTGAAAGGCCCGGGCCTCACGAAGAGCATAGGCCCACAGCGGTCCAACATCCGTGCAACCTGTTGCTCTTCATAACAGGTGTAATGGAAGGTAATTGTGCGGTCCTTTACCGTCCCGGTCAATCTTCTATCAGCCCATGGCAGAGGCCCAGATAATATGGGAGCAAAAATACCGCCCCACTTCCCAGTATGGTGCCGTCACCGCCGTAATCCAAGGCCCACGGGTCGGTGTTCCAATGATTGAAATAGCGTTCGGAAACAGGCAGCACCTTGCCGTTGACGCGGTGGCCCCGGTTATGCCGGGGCGGTTCATAGGGTTCTGACGCCTGCTGACGGGGCAGGCGCACCAGGTCGAGACGATGTGAATTCCGGTGCCCCCAGTCCACCCGGTCCAGGGGAAAGTCCTTCAGGGTCTCCACCGCGTCTTCCAGGCAATTTTCCGAAGGCCGGATAGTAAACTCGCCCCAGGGGTTTTTCACGGAAGCGTCACGGCCGAAAGCGGCATACATGAAATTGAACAGGGGATTCATTTCCGGTTCTTCGTTCAGGTAGGCGGAATAAAAAGAATACATAATCCGCCGCCGCAGTTCCGGATCCTTGGTGTATTTGACCAGGTTGTAATAGCACATGAAGGCCATTTCATCGTCCGACTGGTTGCCCGAGCCCGGCCCGAAATGGATCTTGTAGATCATGGCATTGGTGTGAAAGTGATGCTTGTCGATCAATTCCCGGCTTGCCACGCCATACTTGGGGTCGCCCGTCACATGTTCCGCGGCGGCAAGGTAGGAGAGCATGCTCAAGGATTTCAGGCCCCGTTCCGCCCACCAGTGCACGTCCTGGTTCAGGCTGTCAGGATTGTAGATGGCCCAGCGGGTCGGTGTGCCGTCATGGTCCACCAGGTTGAATTCATGATCGACCAGGTGGTCCGTCAGGTCGCGTACCACTTCCCGGACCCGCTCTTTCTCCTCCTCCGTTTCCGCCACATAATCATAGTAGGCGGGATAGAAGAAATAGTGGCCGTCCAGTTCATCTGAACTGGTATCGCTTTTCCAGTACCACTTACCGTCGCCGCTTTTTGGCCAACGCGGTTCATACACTTTCCAGAGCACATCCTGTTTTTCGCGATGTTCGATATCGCCTTCGATGCGCCCCACATTCGGGTCCGGACCGTCTCCGGGCAAAATGGTACGCGCCACATAGCCCTTGGGCGGCCGGATATCCCCGGTTTGTGTTACCTTCTGCAGAAAACGCAACGCTTCAAAGGCCTGCGTCGCCCGGACCTTTGCCCCGGGATCTTTGGTGGCGCCATAAGCGAAGCATTCTCCCGCACCGTACATGGCCGTCCACAGCCCGTCATTGTCGCTGTCCGAATACAGGATTTCGCTCTTGTCGCCCGGCCGCTTCAAGCCCACCTCCGAAGTGTACCCGAAGGGGGTGCGTTTGATGAGGTCCATCTCCTTTTCATAGCGCGACGCCTTTTCCGCCAGGGTCATCGGCTCCAACGCAATGCAGCCGACCCCGCCCGCCGTGGCGAACCATGCATTGCCGTTTTCCTCCACGACGATGCCGCGCACGTCATCGTTGGGCAGCCAGCGACGCCCTTGCCGGTACCGCCACACGCCGTCCTTGAACCGGATCGCGCCGCGTGTTGTCCCGAACCAGACCGAGCCGTCCTTCCCTGCCGCCATGCAGGTGAAATCATTATAGGGCAGCCCGTCCGCCCCGGTATAAAACTCCCATGTTCCCCCGTTTCGCCGGGCCGCACCCGCGAGTGTGGCTACCCAGAGGTGTCCCTCCGCGTCCACCGCAACGCCGCGCACATCCGAAACCGCCCAGTACCTTCCCTGCCCGTCTTCCACTGCCGTCTTTTCATAGCGCCCGTTATCACGGCGCAAGAACAGGCCCGCCTCCGTAGCCGCCGCCTCGGGAGCTTCTGAACCCTCCGAGACCTGACGTACCGGAATCAAATCCTTTTCGGCGGCACTGTCCAGTGTTACCAGGGTATAGGCATCCCCATCGGCGGCAAGTCCGTATCTCGGAACCGTGGCGCTTCCCAGGGACTC
>Ga0209606_1004648_pt1 | contig 12514 bp, 6 predicted proteins | sample AD_UKC057_MetaG_FD_184412 | JGI IMG/M metagenome (GOLD analysis project Ga0209606, IMG submission 184412) | Active sludge microbial communities of municipal wastewater-treating anaerobic digesters from USA - AD_UKC057_MetaG (SPAdes) (version 2) | ecosystem: Engineered > Bioreactor > Anaerobic >...
CTTATCTTAAAGGCTATACTATCGCCTCGATCTTGAATACACAGCTTTTTGCCTACGCGGTATATGGCCCAACTGACCCGCGAACTTCCCCACCACCTTGGAGTCCTCTTTATCAGTCCGCCTCTGCCAGCCCCGATGATATTCTCTGTCTGTCTGCAGGTTGGGAAGAACTCTTTGTTCTCGGTCGGGAGTCGGCACAATCCCACTATGCCTCTGGGGATTCTACCGTTCCATTTCCACCGCTTAACGGTTCTGTCGTAGAGACAGGTGTAATGAACTCCGAGGTTTTACAGAAGCTCGGTAATTCGTGGCTGTTCTATACACCCCACAAGCAGGTGGTTCAAGTTCAGGGGCGCACACCCACGATCATTTCTAAACCTGTAGAAAAACTTCTCCGTAAACTGACCTACTTCGACAAGGTTCACAGCTTTACACTGTTCAACAGGTTCTATGTTTTGAACTTCTACTCGGACAATAAGACTCTGGTTTATGACATTGAAACCGGCCTCTGGTATCAATGGAACAACTGGAATGAAACTTATACCACGTATGAACGGTTCCGTGGTTGTAGCGCAGCCCACGCTAAGGCTTGGGGACAGCAGTTTATAGGTGACTTCGAGGGCAACCTTTACGAAATGTCATACGAAGTAACACACGACAATCTCCAGCCGATTCGTATGCGTGTTCGTTCGGCTTATCTTGACCACGGCACTTCTGGGCGTAAATTCAGCACCGATCTAAGCGTGCGATTGCGCCGGGGGGAAACAGCTACGACCATTTATGAAGAAAATCCCAAGCGAAATTTCGAGGAAACCTGGACAATTACCAAAGACCTCGGTCAGGCTATCTTTGGGATATTCCATGCCAGCAATGGGTATACCTATGTCACGGGAACTACAAAAATATGGCGAACCCTTGATATGGTGAACTTTGAGGAATGCACACTTGTCGGCACCATTCTCGGAGGCTTCGGCACCCTGTCCGAAGCATCTGGAAAGCGTATCGTTACCAACGATTACCGGGCTATATGGGTGAGCACAGACGGTCTGACCTTCACACGCACCACTCTGGAAAATCCGGCCAACGCATGGGGTGTGGCTTATGCTGCATTTGCCAATCCCGGAGAACCTTTTGTCTATTCCTTGAGAACCTATAATCATGGGCTGTACTACTACATACGGGTTTACAACCTCGATACAATGACGATGGTGGCAGATAATCCGGTTATCAAACCAACCCCGGCAACCCCTGTGAATAATACAAGCACCTGTAAGAGTATCGACGGCTCCACCGGTTTGATGGTCGTGGATTATGCGGGCTTCGGCGTGAGTAATCCGGGATATACAGTCCTCTGCAGGTGTTCCGGCGGTGAGGTGGGTTTCCAGGTTCGTGTAAACGGGACTGCCACTTCGCGTGTTGCTATCGTAGTCCAAAGAGACAAATTGGTTCGCGTAGCACTCCCCATGATTAACGCAGACACCATCTACAGGTATATGTATATCCTGGTCAGTAGGGATATGTGTAAAAGTTGGTCGGAACCCGCCCCTGGCGAGCTTTACCTGGAGAATAACTCCCATGCGAGAATCAGCGGCGGTATCTCGCTGAATGATGACGAATCTATGGTTATAGGCTGGAATTACCCAGGAAACTCTCTCTATATTACGGATACCGAAGGAAATCTACTATCCAGCACATTCTCAGGGGTATCTGGTGTGGGTGAACCAAAAGAGTTCACCCGTGTGGGGGGAACTGTCTACGTGGCAATGGCCGCTAATGCTCTTGGCCGAATTATGCAACTCGGAAGCACCGCAAGGGAACTGATACCCAACACCCCGAACTTCCCGCGAAAGCTCCTGATACGGTGGCGTAACGATGGAAAATCCGCATGGTCGAATTACCGTGAGCTTAACCTTGGTGAGACAGGAGATTATGAAATAGTCAGGCGCATACAGGGCTTAGGCCAGTATCGCAGCAGGCAGTATGAAATTGTGAGTTACACTGCCGTTCCGATCACACTGACAGGAGCAGAAGAAAATGTTACGACCGCCAACCCCTAATATGCAGGGTCAGGAGCTTGTTCAGTGGTTCCAGCGAGTTTATGACGCGATCAGGAATCTTGAACAGGCTATCGGTGATGTTCCCGCACCCATCAGTTCGCATAATGATCTGACGGATAACGGAGGTGTGAACTCCCATCAGTTTATCAGTCAGCACATGGCCGGAACTTCTGCCCATGGGACTACTTCAAAGGTGGTCGGGGAAACCGATCTGCAAACCCTGACTAATAAAACTATTAACGCCTTGAATAATACCCTGGCAGGACTTCGCCATGGTATCGAGGTAGACCAACCCCCGGTTGCACACGGAACGGCTTCCCCCATTGTGGGGGAGTCCGATTCCCAGACCCTTACCAATAAGACTATCGACGCAGCCAACAATACTTTATCCGGTTTGAAGCATGGGTTTGGGGTAGATCAACCACCAATCGCACACGGGACGGCTTCCCCCATTGTGGGGGAATCAGACCCCCAGATTCTATCAAACAAGGTTATTCACCGCAAGGTGAGAACTATGATGGCCGGGGGTATGCTCACTGACGACGATGACCTGATACGTGTATTCGAAATCAATTTGATAATTACCTTACCCGTTGCCCCTACCGGTCGAACCTACACTATCGAAAACTCTGCATTAGGAACCTGCGAAATCCAGACCATAGATGGTAAACTTATACAAGGCGAATCTAATCAGATTCTCCCCATGGGTTCCAGCGTAGACCTGGTATTTAATGGTGTGGAATGGAGGTTTGTATGAGTTATTTCGGTGAAGTGAAATTGATAGATCGGGCAACCGGTAGAGCCGCGGATGTTACCGAAGACGGCGAACTCAAGGTATTTTTTGAGGATACCGACCTGTTTGACGAAGGTAACAGCACTGAAACTCCGTTGGACGCCTCCGGGGTATTCGAAGGTGAGGCGGTGGACACCCTGGGTTATGCTGCAATATCCGTAGCAGTCCAATCGAACAGAAGTTCCGCCACACTTGGTCTTGCCTTTCAGTTCTCCCATAACGGCACGGACTGGCTTTGGGGTAAGTCGGTAACTTTCACATCTGGCGCAAGGCACTTCTGCATTACCCCTATGGCTCGGTATTTCCGAGTCCGGCACCAGAATGGTAGCACCGCTCAGGATACCTTCCGTATTTGCACCATTCTTAAACGCGAGTTCCCCGGTGAGAAGCAGTACACCGTTGAGGAAACCTTGACAGCCGACGACCTGGGTTCTGTTACTTTGGCCGCTATGAAGGCATATAGAAGCTCCACGGATAACCTGCAGAACGTGCAGCTAACGGCTAACACGAATTTAAAAGGTTCTATTGAAGAACTAAACACTGACCTCAGTGTGAACTCAGGAAAGCAACTCAAAGTTTCCCCGCACACAGCAGACGGGAAGGAGGGTATACTGCTTCAGGGGACTTCCATTGTAGCAGGCAGAACGGGTATCGACCCCCTCTTAGGGAATTTGTCTGTTGTAGAATCAGAGCATCTGGAGACGCACCTTGGTAATCACAGAATATGTGCGGACTACAACTTGGCGGTTGCGTCAAGTGACGTGATAGACCTTCTCGTCCGTCCCGGAGATTCATATATGCACGTGACCTTCGATATTTTCGCCTCTCAAGGAGCGATTATAGACATTTATGAGGGTGCGACTATCTCAGCGGTGGGGACTAAGCAACTCACCGTTAACAGTAATCGTGTGGGTATCCCGACGGTTAACCAGAGGGTTTACCAAGCCCCGACGGTGGATGCAGCAGGGCTTAAATTATTCAGCTTTCTAGCTGGCGGAACTCGTCAGGCTGGGATAGCTGAACGTAACCATGAGATCATCCTGAATCCCAATACCAACTATCTATTTCGCGTCACCAGCCGGGCGGATAATAACGACATAGACTGGGGTTTCTCATGGTATGAACGCAGCTCGGTGTGATATACTGAATACAAAAGGAGAATTTTTATGGGCTTACTCGGAATCGTTGATAGTGCTATAGGCTCAGATTTTTCTGGTTCCAAGGCCAAAAAGAGTATTGATAAAGCCTCTGCTCAGGCTAACGCGGCCAATGCTCAGGCTATTGAGACACTGAAACAATACGGCGATAAGGCCGTTAACTCATTTATAAACTATACCAATCAGGGTATGGATGTCATATCTGCCGCTGAACGTGCTGCATCCGAAGCTCAGTCTTCAGGCTTCCAACAGGGGCAGCAGACCTATACCGAATACCTCAACAGAGCACTTGGGCAGGCGGGGGGAGCGCAGCAGGATTACGTAGGAACGCAGGAACGTCTTGGAGCACAAACCCGTTCCGATCTGCTCGGTATGTTCGATCAGGCAAACCAAGCTCGACAGCCTTACGAACAGGCGGGTATGCAATTACTCGGTGCTGTTCCGTCTCTGGCTGCGGCTCTCGGTCTCTCTGGTCAGTCATATGACGTGGCGGCCAGCCCACTTTATTCGTGGCAGAAGGAACAGCTCGACCGCAACCTTACCCACCAGCTTGCAGCTATGGGAATCAATAACGATGCTGCAGCAGCTATGATACGTAGTCAGGGTATCGGCCAGCTTGGGGCAGAGGAACGCGAGCGACAGGTTAACAACCTCCTGCAGACTGCAGGTATGGGTCTTAATGTAGCTTCCACGTTCGGGCAGCCTCAGATGCAACAGGCGCAGATGCTCGGTTCCCAGGGAATGAATCAGCAGCAGATGATACTTGCCGCACAGCAGGCAGCCCAAGCCGGTGATATGGCAACGGCGAATATGCTCATGCAAGCAGCCAGTGATCTGGCAAACATGCAGGTTAACCAAGGTTTGAATCAGGCGAGCATTATAAATCAGTCAGCATTGGCTCGCGGTGGTATGCTCTCCGGGCTTGGTCAGAATATCGGGCAAACTCAGTTGGGTATCGGAGGCAACGTAGCTCAGGGTCAGATTGCCCAGGGTCAAAACCTCATGAACGCGGGTATCGCTAAGGCTCAGATACCTAATGGTGTGAATCAACTTATTAACACGGGTTTGCAGCTCTATGGTATGGGCGCATTTGGTGGTGGTGGCGTTAAACCTTCGACTGCCATGACCACTACCCCGACTGCTCCAGCACCTATACCCGATTACCAGTTCGGGTTGAAGAATGATTACGTCTACGGACTCAGGAGGTAACCTATGGCCGTTCCGATGCTACAGTTTGCACAGATGCCCCTTGTCCAGCCCCGCGATGAAATGGCGGGGTTTTCCAATGCCTTGCTGAACGCAGCTCAAATGAGAATACAGCGTCAACAGCAGGCCGAAGCTCTCCAGCGTGAGGAAGCACAGCGTTTGTTTCAGAACCAGATGGCTGAACGCCAGTTCGGTCTGCAGGAGCAGCAGTTCGGCCTGCAGAAGCAGGCACACGAGTTTCAGATGGACGAAGCTATGGATAAGAAGCAACGTGAGAAAGCTATCAAGAACGTCATGACGCAGTATGCCCCTGAGCTTCAGAAGATCACCGACCCCGTTGCACAGATAACTATGATACGTAATATTCTGCAGGGGCAAGGGCTTCTGACTGCCGAATACAGCACCGAGTTAAATAAGACCATTGAGTCACTCACCGCCTCCCGTCAGGAACGGGACAAACCCTCTATTTCAGGCCGCTGGAAAATAAATCCCGATGGAACTATCGAAGACCTCGGGCTGACTCAGTTTGATCGTGCGCAGTTGGGTGCAGCGCAGGCTAAAGCCTCAGCGCAGATACAGGCTGCACAGATTAAAGCTATGAGTGACCAACTTGGCGCAATCGAGAACGAGCGCAAGTTTGTTAACGACGAAGCCAACAAACTCACCACTGCTATAAGGGAGATAGACGGAGACCTCGGCAGGCTCGATACCACCGTGGCAAAACTTAAAGCTACTGACCCCAAAGTAGCGCAGGACGCTCTTGCGGGTGCTCTTAAAGACCCCCTGATACTTGCCCTGATTGGTGGAAACAACGTAGGTATGAACCCCGCTGAAGCTGTTAAGAATCTAGAAGGTGTCCGTAAAGATATTAACCGGAGAAGATCGGACTTTGTGAATCAGCAGGTGAACCTGATTAACAGACAAAACCAGCTCGCAGAATTCCTGAACCAGGCGCGTGGCTCGGGTATCTATACCACTCTTTCCAGCCCTTACGGTTTAGCCGCAGCCCCCGCCGTAGCCCCCGATGTTATGTCAACTATACAGGATTATGTAAACCTCGGTATGGGTGGTTTGAACAGACTCGGCAATATCTACAACACTGAAACCAAGGGGCGGGAGCAGATCAAATTTATGGATGCAGCGTTGAAGAATCTGCCGGGTATCGATGAAGTCCGAGGTTCCGCACCGCAACCGGCACCCTCTACCGAGGAGCGGACACGGGGCTTTACTCAGCCGATAAACGAAGCCGCCCAAGGAATTTTGAGATACCTGGGCGTCAATAAAGCGAGGTAACAATGGCACTGCGAGATTTTCTTGGTGAAGTTCTTGGTAAGGGTTGGGCGGACATGCCTGAACAGGATAAAGCTGATTACGAAGCGTTTTTCCAGAAGAACCCTGATCGACTTGAGAAGTTTATTTACGACAGCACCGGGGACATGTTCCATCAGATCGAGGAACAGAACCCCGGTGTTGTTCGGGCTATTGTCAGTAACCTTGTAGGTGGTGGGATAGGCGAAACCGCAAAAGCTGCGATACCTTCTGCCTTGGTTGGGACTGCTAAGGGTCTCGCAGGTGTGCTGACCCCTTTGGGTATCACTTCACCCTATGAAGCCCTTGGCGAGGCTCAGGAGGGTATGCGCCCGTATCTGAAACCGGGCACAGCCGAAACCGTTTATGGCGGTCTGACTTCGGCAGCTCAGAATATTGGTATGCTCGGGGGAGCCGCAGGGCTTGCAGCCACAGGGGTTATCAACCCGGCCACAATCCCGTTGGTAACGTGTATTGGTCTTGGAACCGTGGCCGGGGGTGAAACTGCGGGTGAGCATATCGCCCAAGGTGGTTCTGGTCTTGGTGCGTTCACTAAGGGTGCCCTTGCGGGGGCTGCCGAAGGTTTATTTGAACTGTATACCCTTGGTGGGGCATTTGCACCGGGTGCAGTTCGTGGTCTTGGAACCGCAGCACTTGAAGGTGCCAAGATAGCCGCACGTGAAATACCAAGCGAACTCATGACCGAGGGCGCGAATATTGCATTAGACTATGCGTTCGGAACCGGCCAGCCCACTGACTTGCAATCAAGCCTTTCACGTCTTGGTGAGACAGCCAAGGCTACGGCTATATCTGCACCGATAGTTGGTGCCGGTTCCGCTGCAGTAGCAGGTGCGCTTAACCCGGTTATGGAACAACGCGCCCGTGTTGAACTCGATAGGATTATTGAACAGACCAAGCAACGACGTGCAGACTTCCAGGCCAAGGTTCAGGAAGGTTTGGCTTCCGGGGATATTCAGTATGCCGATGAGCAGACTGAACCCGATACAAACCTACCCTCGGCCAGAGCTGATCAGCTTAAGGTTGACCCCAATGAGAGTGAAATGACACTCAATTCAGCTCTGCCTGGCAGTGAACCGTTGAATATGGAGCTGTCTGACGACCTCGGTAAACTTCGTGTCGATTCTGCAGGTGGCCGGGTTTACGAGGAAGGCGAGCCTGTTTTCATCAAAAGCCGAATTGTTGGGGGTGGGGGTAAAGAATCCACCGTTCTCGGTGGCACGCCGTTTAATCCCCAGGTCACGCGTGCGACTGTTGCTTCAGTTAACGATGACGGAACTATCACCGTTGAAACCGTGGACGGGCAGACAGTTACCGTGGAACGGGGGCAGCTCGTATCTGATGCAACTATGGGGCAGCGCGGAGTAAACTTGCAGATCGACCCTGAATCCCCCTCGTTTCTTTCCATGCGCCAGGTGTCGAAGGAATTTGCAGAGGAAGCTGGGGGCGTGCTTCGGCAGTCCACCAAGACAAAGCCCGGACAAATCGCCGGGGTATCAGTAGACCCGGTTACGGGCAGGCCAATCAAGTTTAACATGGATTGGGCAATTCAACGCTTCCCCGACCTTGTAAATGTTACTATGGCTCATGAATTGGGGCACATGCTCAGTTTGGGGGGCGGAACCTCGGCCATACCCGGCATGGACACGGCCAGGCCACAGTCTAACTCCCTTTACGGAAAGCTGTCCCGTGAGTATCACTCATCAAAAAAGTGGGTTCTCAAAGAGCCCGTGACCCGACTCCCGACCTGGGATGCTATGCAGTCTGAACAACAGCAGTTCGTAGACCAGCTCAAGGCGCAGTATGCGGCAGCGGACAAGCCATGGGACAAGTCTGTTCAGGACGAAATCCAGAAGAACTGGAATAAGATCATGAACGATCAGGGCTTCAAGAGCTTGTCGGGCGATCAAAAGAATAAGATCGAAGCGGAAATACAACGGCAGATTACCGAAGAAATGCGTGCCAACAAAGTTCCCCGATATAATCGCGTTGAATACCGTAAGAGCCGGGCGCAGGAGCTTCGGCTCGAACTCACCACCCAAGCCTACGCCGAGAAGGGTATGCTTTATATGCCGGTTCTCCGTGAAGAACTTGAAGCAGTTATGGGGCACCTCCGAGGTTTGCCCCGAAATTCCGTCCTCCGTAAGCAGGCAGCCAGTGCTATAAGCAATCTTAATGAGGAGATGTATGCAGACTTCTTTTCCGCAAAAGTCCTCGGAACCCGTGTTAAGATTGGTGGGCAATGGGTAAACCTGGTTGATACCGTGGCTCCGAACCTTTCCCGTATGTTTGACCAATACCGAGAAATGAACCCTGCTATGGACAGGTTGCTCGACAGAGCTCTGGCATACACCAACGATGTAGAGAGTATGTATGCCATTGCTGCCAAGGAAACCCTGATGAAGGACTCTGAATACCAAGCGCAGCGGCAGGAAGCCGACCCGGAATACAGTTGGCTTGTTTCCCGTTACGGTGGGCTTACAGGGGGTTGGTATAAGTTTGTGAACGGGATATTCAACGCCAATGCAATGGCCTTGCGTTCAGTAAACCCTGAAGCCAGACCCCAGGTTCAAGAGAACCTTGAAAAGCTCAATGGCCTTTCAGCCCTTAACCAAAACTTCCTGCTCGATATTCAGAAAGTTCTGCAACCGGCGTTCGATCAACTCTCGGAGAACTCCCCGGACATGAACCCCGAAGAACACTTCGGCAATGTTATGATACTAAAGCGCATCGCTTCAGGCGAACGAAGTAAAGACCTCGACACCATATTCAAAGATGCAAACGGCGAATGGGTAAAGGTCAGTGAATCAATTCCGTTGCTCAGTGGTAACTGGCCGGAGAACGCCAAGGGTGCTCAAAAGTGGCTCGATAATTTACCATACTACCAGCAGAACAAAGAGATAATCGACAAGGCTTTTGAAGACTTCCAGAATATCTGGCAGGAACGCATACTCAAAGGGTATCGAGACTCTGGTATGATAAGCCCGGAGGCATACGAACGCCTGCAGCAAAATAAGAATTACGCCATGTATGCCATTGTGAAGTCTCATGAAGATCACCCCCTGTTCAAAGCGGTTGCACCGGCTATCAAACAAATGTATGGTTCACTCAACCCGAACCGGAACCCTCTGTATGCCACCATAGAGCATGGCATAGCCTTGCAGTTTGTCTCGCATCTGAATCAGGCCAAGCAGTCGATCGTGGAGAATTTGCCGGACGATCTCAAGCGGCAGGTCGAACCCTCTGGGCGGCTGTTTCCTGAACCCCGTGATAGACGAAACTGGTCGCTTGTCACCTATAAAAAGGACGGCAAGGACTTCGGTTACCATGTTCCCACCGCCATAGTCGAAGGTATCGAGTTCGGCGGCGTGGGTGACAAATACCGGGAAGCCCTTATCTGGCTTGGTAAGACTTCGCCATACTTCCGCAAACTGCTTACCACATACCGACCGACATTCCTTGGCCGCAACATAATCAAGGACGCTTTACGAATGTTCAAGAACGCAGAGAACCCGGAAACAGGCGGTTGGGGTTTCGGCATTGTAAGCGATTGGTTCCGGGTGGTCGGTGATAGCTTCTGGGGCGACAAAGCAGCCTTAGATAAGGAAGTATACGACCTGCGTGAGCAGTCCTTGGTTATGTCAGACTACGATTATTCACTGCGTGACGCTTCTTATGATTCTATCCTAAAGACCTTGTTAAACCAATATGACCAGGCTTTCCGCAACGCAAATAAGAACCTGCCCAAGGCAGGGATGTTTTCTCAACTGCTGCGCGGAACCGTTGGTCGGGTAACAGATTCCCTCGAAACCGTTGGCCGTGTTACGGAACGTTGGCCGAAGCGTGCTGCGTTCCGATACTACAAACCTTTCCTCGACAAAGGTATCATCGACCAGAACAGATTTAATCAGCTTGTCCGTAAAGCCGGTTCCCCCTATTTTCCGAACAAAGGTTCCTGGCACCCACTGACAGGGAACCTGGCTATGTTCTTCAACCCCGCTATGCAGGGTTTGTATGAAGACGTTGCCCGTATGCGGGAGTCAAAATCTGTTGCTCAGAAAACCGCACTCAGCGCGGGTATTACTCTTGCAATGCAGACCGCTATGGTGGATTGGTTTATCAGTTTTGCGGGTGCCGCCGGTGACGAATGGAAGGAGGTTTATAACCGAATACCCTGGCGCGATCTGGACAATAACATCTGTATACCCCTCGGCTTAACCACAACAGGTAAAGCAGTTTATCTGCGCTTCCCATTGGACGAGAATACGGCAATGTTCAAGAAGGTTCTCCGTAAGGTTATGAACAGCCGTCACAACACCTGGGGTGATATGCTTACTTCGCTGGGCAAGGGCGGTATGGCCGCTGTTTCAGAAATGACCGACGTGTCCATGAACCCATTCCTTAAAGCCTTGTGGGATTTTTCCCTCATTATGAGGGATGTTAACCCCCCGGACTATCGGGGTAAACCGTCCATTGATGAAACTGCATGGGAAGCTGGTGGTTCAGCCTTGGTCGGCGAAGTGGCAAAGATGTTCTACAATCAACTTGCCCCAACTACGCCGATATATCGCTTCGGTTACACCGACCCGCTTCGTGAAGCTAAGGTTCGTGCAGCCGGTGGCCCCGATTCTGAATTGCAGGCGGTCGGGGATTACCTAGAGCGGGGGCTTGAAATCCCGTTTGCACAGGAGCTTATCCGGGCGGGCTTTGTGAATATCAGTGACCAGGGTGTCCATGATTACATGAAAAATCTGACTGAAGCTGATCGGTCATACGCGGCACAGCTCTCTATTGAAACCAAGAGATTAGCTGGTGCAGCCCTCAACGAAAACAAAGCCGAGGTCGATGCAGCACTTGAAGCTATCCGAACCCTGGCTCCGATCGACGCAGTGCAGACCGAAATATTTAAACGCAGGATGGATGCTATACCAACACTTCTAAAGCGTTCAGCCAAAGGTTTAGTTAACCCTATCCTGACGAATTTACTAGCAGGTTCGAGGGCAGATAGGTTAAGATTATTGCAAGACGAAAACATAGGAGGGGCTTTATGAAAAAGCTGATGGTTCTTTTCTTTGTCTTGGTTTGTTCCCTTTGTATGGCTTCATGGCCGAATTATAAGCAGGTCGAGAACCCTAGCGGAGCCACGCACGGTTACGACGCTGCAAGCGGAACGTGGCGGCCTATAGCGGTAGACCCTGCGACTGGCAAAATGGCCGTTGATGCTGAAGTCAGCATCGGGAGTGTAACGGTTGAGGTTTTCCCGGTTTATGCCGATGATAACGGCAACCCGGCAACGGCAACGGTTGACATCAACCACAGAGCAATAATCAATATCGGCTCTGACAGTATCGGGCTTGTTGATGCCGTTAAAGGCGTTGTCAGTGAGTGGACACAGCAAACCTTGGCACTACCAGCTAACACCAGCACGACTATCACTAGCGGCATTACCGGCGAACGTGCGTTTATCGAGATCAAAAGCCATTTGCCGAACCAAGTTTTCTGGGTATCAGCCTCTAACAGTGCTGTTGTTGGGGGTTGCCGCCCATGCACCGAATATTTTTACGCTGAAATACCTGCTGGGGTTGATGTTTCGATCATCGCATCGACCGCAATGGATTTATCAATCGTTGAGGGAGGCCGGTAATGAAACGAATCATCGCGTTAATACTGTGTTTGTCGCTGGTTTGCAGCTACGGCTACAGTCAGCAAAAAATATCTGACGGCTCACGCGACCACGGTGCCGCCCGGCTCGATCTGTCGAACGTTATTCCCGCAACAGGCCGCGCTGCTCTTGAACTCGGCACAATGGCCGTTGCTACAGCTACCGATTACGTGGCAACCGACACCTTCACCGAGCACACTGATGCAACAGGCGCGTCTGTGCATGGGCTTGGCACTATCTCCACCAAAGCTGATACCGATTACGTGACAACCGACACCTTCACCGGGCACACTGATGCAACAGCAACTCACGG